>Ga0315912_10004925_pt1 | contig 12422 bp, 8 predicted proteins | sample VfabasoilMG_FD_204469 | JGI IMG/M metagenome (GOLD analysis project Ga0315912, IMG submission 204469) | Garden soil microbial communities collected in Santa Monica, California, United States - V. faba soil | ecosystem: Environmental > Terrestrial > Soil > Garden | place: USA: California... | reverse complement strand
AGGATGGCCAGCAGCCTGTAAGGATCGTTTACCCTGAAGAAGCGAAGCACAGTCGGAGTTTAGTTTGCAAATAACGGGATTCAGAGTTTCCGGCAAGTGGCAAACCTGACAAAGAAATGCAAATGTCATCCGCAGGCTTATCTTTACCTCATGAGCGGAACCGTGCGGCAACAAAAGTTTGCCAGACTCATTCAAAAGGAGCTGAGCGAAGTTTTTCAACGAGACAGGAAGGGCATTCTCGACAACGCATTCATCACAATAACTGAAGTGAGGGTCAGTCCCGACCTGAGCATGGCGAAAGTGTATATCAGCATGATGCTTGCAAAAGACAAGGCCGCTGTACTCAGCAACCTTGAAGCCCACAAGAAGGAAATAAGGCGCGCCCTCGGAGACAAGATCAGAAACCAGGCGCGAATCATCCCTGAACTTGCCTTCTTTATCGACGAGGTAGAAGAGAATGCAATGCGCATGGATGAGTTGATCAAGAACCTCAACATCCCCCCGGCACAGCCGGAACCCCCCGAGAAAAAGTGAGCTTCTCTTTTTTCATCGCCCGCCGCTACTTTCTTTCCAGGAGGAAAAAGAATTTCATAAACATCATTTCAATCCTGTCGATGACGGGTGTTGCTTTTTCGACTGCTGCACTGGTCATCGTGCTGTCGGTTTTCAACGGCCTTGAAGGACTCCTCCGCTCACTGTACACTTCCTTTGATCCTGAATTGAAAATTGAAGCGGTGAAGGGAAAGACCTTCGACGCCACTCCCGACCTTGTGTCATCAATAAATACCGTGGAGGGAGTGCAGACAGTCACTGAGGTGATCGAAGACTACGCCTACGTCAAGTACGGAGACGCAGAAATGGCAGCAATTATCCGGGGAGTGAGTGAGAATTTCCTGGATCAAAACAGACTGGACGATCACATTGTGGACGGAAAGCTGAAGCTGCACGAGGGCAACGTGGGCTTTGCCATTGTGGGCGCCGGCGTGCAGAGCGCCCTGTCGGTCTCCACCGAAAATGAAAGCTATGCGCTTCAGATATTCTACATCAAGAATGCGCCAACAACAACTGTCGACCTGTCGAAGATGTACTCGAGAAAAAGCATCCGGCCGGGAGCGGTGTTCTCAATAGAAAAAAACTATGACGAGAACTACATTTTCGTTCCGCTCGACTTCGCAATTGAGCTGCTGGATTATGGAATCAAGCGAACCTTTCTGGAGGTGAAGACTGCCCCGGGCAGCAAAACCGACGATGTGAAGCGCGCCCTTCAGTCGCGGCTTGGCGACAACTTTCGTGTCCTGACTAACGAGGAACAGCACCGTGACCTGTATAAACTATTGAACATGGAGAAGATCTTTACCTTCCTGGCGCTCTCCCTGCTCATCCTGGTTGGTTCGATCAACATCTTCTTCTCCCTGATGATGCTTGCCCTTGACAAGAAGAAAGACATCTCCATTCTGTTTGCACTCGGTGCCTATCCAAAACTGATCCGCCTGATATTCCTCAGCGAGGGTGCCATTATCTCGTTCATGGGTGCCGCAACCGGGTTGATGGCAGGAGGTGCAATCTGCTGGGCGCAGGATCGGTTCGGACTGGTGGGTCTGGGGATGGAAAACGCTATTGTGGCCAGTTATCCGGTCGAAATACGTTTCACAGATTTCGCGACAATTGGCGTTGTCGTTACAATTATTACAATTGCGATCTCATTTTACCCGGCTGTACTTGCCGCCAGGTCTTACTCTGACAAAGAGTTGTAGTCATACTTGTTACAACATCGTTCGGCGACTACCCGATGTAATGAATATGTAAGTACATGCTCCAAAAAGGGCTGGATAAATTGCCTCGGGTTTACTAAATTGGCAGTTCTGGGTAGTGTGTAAGGTGCTCAAAATGAGACAAGTTGCTAGCTAAGGCAACATCCTTCGCCGCCCGGTAAGTGCCATGAAAGTCTCGGCAGCCCAGCCATTCCAGATCATCTACTCACTGTACCAGCATGAGTTCCTGGGCTACATTTTCGAGTCGTTCATCGTGCACCTTGATGAGCGCGGGAAGCTCACCTACCAGCATCAAAGCATCTCAACAAAAAATGCCCGCGAGTTTTCGAAAGGCCTCGACAACCGGGACTATGAACTCATTGAGTTGATGGACAAGATGAATCAGGAGGTGATCCTGAAGAAATTCTCTGCCAAACAAATGAAGCCCGGCGAGTTCTTCGCCAAGGTGTACGACAAGCAGAAAGGCAACGAGCTTCTGAAAGAAGAGATCGAACATTACCTGGAAGGCAAGCGCGGCGAGATACTCGACAAAATGAAGGGCAAGCAACTCTACGAAATGGGAAACGATGGCGAGCCCACGTGGAAGAAAGTCGAAATACTGGAGCGGCGCGCAAGCATTCAATTTCATTTCAGGAGAACCGACGAGAATACCAATTACTTTCCCACCATCACCTACGACGGCAAGAAGGTTGATATTCCAAATCCTTCTGCATACCTGATCTGCAAAGAACCAGCCTGGATGGTGCTCGCAGGAAAGCTTTACGGCTTCGATAAGCCAGTCGATGGCAAGAAACTCCTTCCATTTCTGACGAAGAAGTTCGTAGTCATTCCAAAGAATCTGGAGGAAACATATTACAACCGGTTCGTTGCCCCGCTCATCGCTTCATTCGACGATATCGATGTGCAGGGATTTGAGATCAACAAGAGCGCCTACGATCCGCTTCCATTGCTTACACTTTCGGAACTCCATCCCGGAACTGCCAGGGAAGTGCCCACACTGTTCGAAGGCGGTGAAGGCGAAGGTGGCGATGATGAAACGGGAAAGATCGCCTTCGATCTGTCGTTCAAGTACGGCAAACACCGTTTTCGTGGAGAGTCGTTCGGCGCCGTAAGCGTCACAATAGAAAGAAAAGACAACGACTACACTTTCCACCGGGTAAAACGAAATGTAGAGGCTGAAAAGAAATATGCGCAAACGCTGATCAAGCTCGGCCTGCCTCTGAAAGGCTTCCGCTGCGCTGTCGAGAAAGCTCATGCATTTTCATGGCTGAATGAAAACCGCGTTAACCTGCTTAACCTGGGGTTCGAGGTAAGTCAACCGGAAAACCGCGACAAGAAGTATTTCGTGGGTAAGGCCGTGTTCGAGCTGGAGGTGAAAGAAAACATCGACTGGTTCGACATTCATGCAAAGATCCGGTTCGGAGAATACGAGATCTCTTTCAAGGAGCTTCGCAAGCTCATCCTCCGCAAGAAGGTGGAATTCAAATTGCCGAACGGCGAAATCGCCATCATTCCGGAAGCCTGGCTATTGCGTTATGGCGACCTGTTTGCCATGAGTGAGACGCATGGTGACAATGAAAAGCCGGTGCTTAAGAAATATCACCTCAGCCTTCTAAAGGAGCTCGAGGACGGCAACCTGGCGCGGATACACATGAGCGAACGCTTCAGAAGCATGGAGTCGTTCGACGGCATTAAAGAGTATCCACTCCCAAAAGGATTTTCGGGTGAACTTCGGCCCTACCAGCGCGCAGGCTATAACTGGCTCCGTTTCCTCAACGAATTTCATCTCGGTGGCTGTCTTGCCGACGATATGGGTCTCGGCAAAACCGTGCAGACGCTGGCGTTGCTCCAGAGTGAAAAAGAAAAAGGAAACTCCGCTTCGCTGTTGATCATGCCTACCTCGCTGATCTACAACTGGGAAATGGAGGCTTCCAAGTTCGCACCCGAGTTGAAGATCCTCACGTACACGGGCACCCTGAGAAACAAGGACATGACGCGCTTCAAGAAGTTTGACCTTGTGCTTACTTCTTATGGCATAACACGGCTCGATGTCGAGCTGCTCAAGGACTTCCAGTTCAACTACATTATTCTCGACGAATCACAGGTTATCAAAAACCCCAGCTCGAACATTGCCAAGGCCGTGATGCAACTGAAGTCGCGCTTCCGCCTTACGCTGACAGGAACTCCGCTGGAAAACACAACTCTTGACCTTTGGTCGCAGATGACATTCATCAACCCGGGTCTGCTGGGAGGCCAAACGTTCTTCAAGAACGAATACCAGGTGCCGATCGAAAAGAAACAGGACGAGGCGCGCACTCGCAAGCTGAATTCAATCATTAAACCATTTTTGCTGCGTAGACTAAAATCGCAGGTGGCAACGGAACTTCCTGAGAAAGTGGAAAACGTCCACTATACAAACATGTCGGTTGAACAGGAGGAGAAGTATGAGGAGGCCAAGGCATACTATCGCAACAAGATACTGGAGCAGATCGACAAGGAGGGAATCAACAATTCCCGGTTTATGATCCTCGAAGGTCTGACCAAGTTGAGACAGCTCTCGAATCACCCAAGGATGATCGACCCCACATATACCGGTGAGTCAGGCAAATTGGAAGACGTCTCCCACATGTTGGAGAGCGCCATGGCGGAAGGACACAAACTTCTTGTATTCAGTCAGTTTGTAAAGCACCTCGACATTGTGAAGGAGTTTCTTTACAAACAAAAAGTACCGTTCGCATACCTCGACGGCTCAAGCAACGATCGCAAAGACCAGGTTGAACGATTCAACAAGGATCCTAATCTGAAAGTGTTCCTCATCTCCATTAAAGCCGGCGGCCTCGGCCTTAACCTGACGGAAGCCGACTATGTGTTTATACTCGATCCATGGTGGAACCCGGCAGTCGAAGCACAGGCAATCGACCGGGCACACCGCATCGGCCAAACCAAGAAAGTCTTTACTTACAAGTTCATCACGCGCAATACTGTGGAAGAAAAGATTCTTCAACTACTGAAACACAAGCTGAAGCTCTCGGAAAATCTCATTACCACGGAAGAGAGCATTATCAAACAGCTTACCAGGGAGGATATTGAACTTATGCTTGCGTAGATAACTCACGCGCTCACTTTCTTGATCGAATTCCTTCAAAACTCATCCAGTAGATGTTGTCTGCACCGTTCAGTATTCCCTGATATGATTTCTTCAATTCCTCAAGGGTAACAGTTTTCCTGTAGGATGAAGGGAGCGCATGCCGGTTGCTTGTAAAGTATAATGTGCGCTGATCAGGTGAAACAAACGGGCAGTAGTCAAGGCGGGAGGAGTTCAGTTGAACAAGGTTGCGCGCCATGGTCCATGCACCGCTGGAGTTCTTTTCGCTGATGTACAGGTCACCGCCTCCGGCATCGTCCTTCCGGCCGTAGCTTGTGAAGATGATAAACTGCTCGTCGGGGGAAACAAACGCATTGAACTCGTACATCTTTGAATTCACCATGGTATCCAGCGGCACGGCAGCCTCGTACCCATGGTCTGTCCACTTCGAAAGATAAATGTCTTCCCGGCCTGCGCCTTTGTCCTTGTACTCGGCGGTGAAATACAAATTCCCGTTCCTGGCGATGCTGGGGTAATATTCATCAGCAGTTGTGTTTATTCCCGCTCCAAGATTGCGCGGTTCGCTCCACGTATTTCCCTGCCGGTTGAGCACCCAGAGGTCGTAGTCTTTTTTCTGGTCGCCGGCAAGTGGCCGGTTCGAACAGAAAAACAAGCGACGGCCATCATGGCTGAATGCTGGTTCAAGGTCGCTGAACATTCCAGAAAAGGGCGCCACCTCGGCAGCTGTCCAGCTGCCATCCGGCTTCTTCGTCCTGATAAGGATTGTCGAGTACACACCCATTCCACTCTGCAGTGTGTAGTACATTTCGTTTCCGTCCGGGGAAATGGCCATGTCTCTTTCTGAAAGGCTGGTGCTGACGACACCCTCCTGGAAGATGCCTGGAGTGGCGGGTGCCTGCGCAAATGCCTGGACCATTGCCGTGAGCAGGCCAAGGAACATCACGTTTCTCATCGGGTTATGATTGTGATCACAAGAAAAGCAACTGACCATAAATTCCTGCATGAGAATCATCAACACGGATCAGTTCGGTCGACAATTCCCGCAAGGTGCGGGATTATCACGAGGGATCAGTCACCTCTTTCCAGCGCTTGTGGGACCACAACCAGTTGCCGGCATCACGGTCGATCACGCGCTCCAGCTGCCGGGCGTAAACATCTATTATTCCAACTGCGTCCGCCTCCGTTTCCGGAACGTCCGACAACTTCTGAAAAACGATTTCGAAGCGACCTCGTCCCGTTCGGTTGATCTCGCTGAAATACACAGGCCCTTTCATCAACACTGCCAGTTGAGCAATCCCGTGAAAAAAAGCAGTGCGTTGACCAAGAAAAGTTGTCCAGTAGCGTCGGTGATTGAAATGTCCGGGAAACTGGTCTGCTACGGTCGCAACGGCGCGTGCAACACCTCTTTGTTTAACAGCATCTCGTCCTACTTTCTCCCGGGCAACAGGCCTGCCTCCGAATCGCGTGCGCATCGCCAACGATAAGCTGTTTGCGAACGAATTGCTTTGTGGCTGGTAGACAAAGTCCACGGGCATTGGCAACTTCAGGCAGCCCGCCGCCAGCAGCCATTCCCAATTGAACAAATGCGAAGCGAGCAGCAGCACAGACAAACCTTTGTCTTTCTGATGCTGCATCTCCTCTGCGTTTTTGAAAACCACCCGGTCATTGAGCTCCTCCCCGGTCATCGTGAGCAACTTCAGGCCCTCAACAGAAAAGTCACACAGGTTCCGGTAGAACTTCTTTTCGATGTCATCGAGTTCGCCGGCAGGCCTGGAAGGAAATGAACTGGCGAGGTTCTCATGAACAGTTCTTCGCCGATATCGAATGACATAGAACACAATCACAAAGAGAAAATCCGACAACACATATAGCGCCCGGAATGGAAGCCGGGAGATCAGGCGAAGAATGATCATGCGCAAATGTAATGTGTGCTGCGCTTGGTTGTAAGGGGACAGGCGACCGGGACTACGTCTTGCTCAGAAACACGAGCTTCATGTTGTCCGCCTTGCTCACATTCCTGTAGAAATCGATGTACTCCTGGTAGCTCTCCGGTGGATAGTTGCCCTCCCTGACGGTAAGGCGGCGGGTGTAAACCAGCTTTCCTTCGTCGAGGAAAAATGCAGCCTCATACGTGCCGAAGCGGGAGTTGTGACTGATGGCGGGCGGAACGAACTCCGGGTATACACTTTCAGGGATACTGTACACAATGGTATCGTGGTCGACAAAGCCCATCTTGACGACCACATTCGACTTCCTCGACGCGACCGCCTCGGGTATGTAAGTACTGCGACTCATCAGGTTCGGGGTAACAAATATTCGCTTGCCGCTGACTGATGCGTAGCGGCTCAACGTCAACGTCACGTCCAGGCGCGCCGATGGATCTACCGCCTTATGGTTGGTCATCCTGAACTGATCAATGTTGAAGTTCGGAATCCTGATATTATCAAGCAGCCACTTTTTCTGGTCATCGGCAGATTGGGTTAGATAATGGCTCAAGGAACCCGCGTCGTATCTAAGTCCTTCGTATAAAGTTGTCACCTGTGCCTTTGCGTCGCCGTTGGCCTGGAGAGTGACGCTTGCATTGCGCACCCGAACATTTTCATCGGCGGGGTATCGTTTTGTGTTTACCACTTTTCCGCCTTCCTCAGTGATCATGAAGGCCTTCCTGTTGCCGGTAAATCTTCCCTGAAACCCGAACGGATTCGTTTGACTGGTGCACTCAAGCCACAGCGTATCTTTCCCGTCGGGTATGGCCACGATTGCATGATTGAACTGCGAACTCGGAAAGTCGACCATCATGCCGGGTGCGTCTTCACCGGCCCTGATCAATGTATAGTTTCCCTTGATGCCCGCCGCCTTGAGCAGCGAGACCATGTAGTTGGAGAGCGCCTTGCAGTCGCCGTAGCCGACCTGGTCAACCACGCTTGCCTCAAATGGTTGATACCCGCCAATACCTAGTTGAATGCTGACATATCTTGTTTTGCCTTGCAGATACTCATACAGAACCTTGGCTTTTTCTTCCGTGGTCTTTAGTCCCCTGGTTAGTTCAGCCACTTTTTGCTTCGTGCTCTCCGGAATTTCGTCCCTTCCTTTATTGAGCAGAAGTATCCAGTCATTCAAACCGCGCCAGGTACTCATGTTTCCCGCATACCCGCTGAACTCAAACAGCGTGGGTGCAGCGATGATTTCGGGATTGACGTCGCTGAACGATGGGCCGACCGGCTCAGCTTTGAGTCCGAGAACATTTGTAACATCCCACAAAAGTGTTTCAGTGCCATCAGCGTTCTTCGACTGCTGGGGCTTCACATCGATGTTAAGCAATTTGTATCGTGGCGCCAGCTGTGAGGGGTAAGTGATCTCGTATCTGAAATGTTGAACCGATGTTCGGGGCGTTGATAAGATAGCGCTACCCTGGCTATTGTAGAGATACTTGTAGTCCTTGCTGTATTCCAGTTCGACGGTGTATGGATATACGGACTGTGCGACATCGACATATTTCACTCTGTTATCGCTGAAAAGACTAAACCCGTCGTAGGTGCCGACGTCTTTAAACTCGCTGTTCTTCACCTTGCGGATAGGCAGTCCCAACTGGTCATACACATTGACTTTGAGGTCAGAGATTTTTTCCAGCTTGTCATAATAGATTGCCACATCTGCCCACTTGTCGCCGTTTGGATTCATCACCGTTACAACGAGCCGTACTTTTATCGAAGACCTGTCGCGAGCCTGGATACTCCACATGTAAACATCCTCGCGCACAACAGCGTCCACATTCTCTTTTAGTTCTGCCGGGATTGATGATGCTGCATACGGCAACTGAGCATTGGCACATGTGGAAATGCCAAGCGTGAGAATAAATGCGATTCTGGGCAGACCCTTCACTTTTTCTTGATTACAATTTGTTCCGTTTGCTTCGCCACTACCTGACTATAGAACTCGCGAAGCCCCTGATACTCTTCACTGATAAACATGCCCTTGTTTACGGACAGCATACTTGTCACGGTTAATGCATTTCCATTTATCGCCGCGCTCAAGGTATACCTTGCCGCGTTGCCTGGCAGTAAGAACATTTTTGCTGCGGGCATTTCATCCACCACGTATCCTTCGGGGAGTTTCACCTTTATCACGTACACCTCATCGAATGGGGTACCAAAATCAACCGGGTACTCCCGCTTTTCCAATTTGAAGGGATTGCTCGAAAGTTGACCTATAACAAACGGATTCATATAAAGCACATCTCCTGCCACTGAAATATGCTCATTGATTTGCACGTCGTGTTTCTCTTTGAAGCCCTCTGCGAGGTTTCGCTCATTCGTGAATTCACTGTTGCTGACTTGCCACGGGCGTTCTCCCACTATCTCCTTCACGTAAGCATCTTTGCCACTAGGTGAGAGGTACTTCTGCCTCTTTTCAGCCGCCTCGTAGCCGTAATGCTCAAGTTTGATTTGCCCGGAAAGGACTCCATCCGGTGAAAGCTGCAGATCCGAATTGACAACTGAGCGGGACTTCGCCGGCGCATCGAGTTTTACCCATTCCGGTCCCTCCTTGGAAACCGCCATTCCTTTTCCATTCAAACACCGCTCCGGGAGGTATCCGGTCGGCAGGTAGCCATTTGTCCCGTCGAGCAGCACCTGGCTGGTCTCCCACCTCGCCAGTGCAATGACATAATTAAATTGCGACGACGCAGGTGTGGCCTCCCGCACGAAACCGTGCTCCCTCGTACTCAGGAGCACCGGCTTCACATTGATTCCCAGCTTTTCGAGCATCGACGCGATAAGCAGGTTGATCTCTGCTGAATTTCCCTTCTTGTCTTCAATGGTCTGTTTCAGACTCTTCTCGGTGGCAGACCTGTTTGTGCCATCCCAGGCCACGTTCCTTTTCACATAGCTGCATATGGCGTCAACTTTTTGAGGAACGGTGGTGGCACCGGCCGTAACTTCCTCAGCAGTTTTTCGCAGGAACCCGTTTCCTGTTACTTCGCCCAGGAAGTCCGAACTTTCACTATAGCGATTGTTGATCTCCTCCCAGCTTCCAAGAACCTGTTTCAAAGGCTGGCCCGGCATTATAATGGTCGCAAGCTCAAAGTTCATTCTTGAAATATAGTCGTTGCGCGTAGTGAGATATGGCTCATCCTTGAATGCCGGGGCGTCCTTGACGACCCAACGGAATTTCTCCAGCTTGTAGTCAATTTCATCCCTTTGTGGTGTGCTGGTTGCCACTCTGCCTTCGCCTCTTTCCATGCTCGTGATGACAATCTTTCCCTGGCTTGTGGCCGACTCGTTAACGGAGATCGCCAGATAGCCTTGCATGTACTTGTCATAAACAAAGTACTCCGGGATCTCCGCGCGGTATTCGCTCCAAACAACCGGAATGGTTGCCTGAAAATCCCAGTCCTGAAAATTTACAAGGAAGTCAGACTTGACTCTATAGCTGATATCGAGAACAGAACCCACCTTCACATTGGGCAACGTCACCTTAACGCGGTCGATGTTCTTGCTGAATTTCTCTCTGAATATTCCGTCGTTCGACAATTTGGACTCAACTGCCTTTCCTTTTTCAAGGTTCACAGTAACACCCCTGAACTGAACCAGTTTCTCAGATTGATCACTGTCTTTGTAAAGACTAACACCAAAATCCGCCCACTGCTTCCCCCCTTCCTTAAGGATTTTGATCCTTCTGATTCGATCGAAGATGAGCTCGAACCCCGTTGATTGATTATACTCAATGGAAGAAACCCCATAGTCCATCAATACTACCGCTTCCGCGGAAGAATCTGGCGCATAGGTCGTCATGGTGAGCGCTTCCATGGGAACATCACCAAATTTCACAGGCGCCTTCTGTGCATAGCTGGTAGCTGCAATAACAACTGCGACGAGGACGAGTGCAGATTTCATAGGACAGGTTTTGATCGATGGGTGCGATAGTAGCCTGCACCTTTCAACTTCAAGGAACAGATTTCTTTACTTGCAGGAAAGTGCGGACGGAAATATTCGCCGCGGATACTCCTTTTCAGGTATGTCGAAACAGAGAAACAGCTTTTTCTGCAGCAACTGCGGCTATGAATCGCCAAAGTGGCTGGGGAAGTGCCCTTCGTGCGAGTCGTGGAATACATTTCATGAAGAAGTCGTCACTAAAAGCGAGGGCGGACTAAACGAATGGAGCGCACCATCCAAAACCGAAAGAGCGTCGGCACCAAAAAGGCTCGAAGACATCGAGACATCGTCCGACATCAGGATAACCACATCCGACATGGAATTGAACCGCGTCCTCGGCAGCGGCATCGTGCCTGGCTCGCTGGTATTGATAGGTGGTGAACCCGGTATTGGAAAATCAACGCTGATGCTTCAGCTGGGTGTCGGATTCCAGAACATGAGAACATTGTACGTCTCAGGTGAAGAGAGTGAGCAACAGATCAGGATGCGCGCAGAGCGCACCAGCAACGGCCACGCGCGAAACGATGACTTCCACGTGCTGACCGAAACAAACACCCGGGCAATATTCAACGCAATTGAGAAGCTGAAGCCGCAACTGGTCATCGTGGACTCTATACAGACACTTTACTCTCCGTTACTCGAATCGGTGGCGGGCAGCGTGGGGCAAGTGCGGCAGTGCGCCGGCGAGCTGATGCGCTTTGCAAAGCAGACCGAGACTCCGGTTTTCCTCGTGGGTCACATCACAAAAGATGGAATGCTGGCAGGGCCCAAGGTGCTCGAACACATGGTGGATACCGTTCTCCAATTCGAAGGCGATCGTCATTTGGCATACAGGATACTGCGAACCACCAAAAACAGATTCGGGTCGACTTCGGAAATCGGCATCTATGAGATGCTTGGATCCGGATTGAGGGAAGTTTCAAATCCTTCCGAAATTCTGATATCCCAAAAAGACGGACAGCTTAGCGGCGTCACCATCGGTGCTACAGTCGAAGGCAACCGTCCCCTGTTGATAGAAATACAATCACTGGTTAGTCCCGCATCCTTCGGTACTCCACAACGAACACCCACCGGCTTTGATCAAAAGCGGCTGAACATGTTGCTTGCCGTGGTGGAAAAAAGGTGTGGGTTCAGACTTTCCACGCAGGACGTCTTCCTCAACATGGCCGGCGGTATCACAGTAGAAGACCCGGCAATTGACCTGGCCGTTTGTGCTTCTCTCGTGTCGTCGTTCGAAGAGATACCCGTGGACGACAAGATCTGTTTTGCAGCGGAGATCGGCCTGGGCGGAGAACTGCGCGCTGTCAACAGGATTGACCAGAGAATCTCGGAGGCGGAAAAGCTGGGCTTCAAAAAGATCTATATCTCAAAGTTTGCCGCCAGGAGTATCGACAAGCGAAAAGCAAAGATCGAAGTCCTTGCATTCAGCAAGCTCACTGAGGTGTTTGAGAGTTTGTTTGGTTGACGTCGTAGAGCCCGGCCTGCAAGCCCCCGGTGTGCAGCACCAATACATCGGCCCCCTTCGCGAATGTACCCTTGCGCGCAAGGTCAAGAACGCCAAACATCATCTTTGCTGTATACACGGGATCAAGCGCAATGTTGTGAGCAGAC
>Ga0315912_10004924_pt1 | contig 12422 bp, 9 predicted proteins | sample VfabasoilMG_FD_204469 | JGI IMG/M metagenome (GOLD analysis project Ga0315912, IMG submission 204469) | Garden soil microbial communities collected in Santa Monica, California, United States - V. faba soil | ecosystem: Environmental > Terrestrial > Soil > Garden | place: USA: California... | reverse complement strand
CCCCGGCGCGGGCGCGTTCGGGCTGGTTGGAACGAAAGAGCGGCCACGTGTAGCCGACGCCAGCGCCGAAACGCGCCTCGCCGTAGTCGCCGCGCCCCCCGGTGAGTCCGAAGGACAGCGGCTGGTAGCCTTCCTTCTTCAGGCGATCTTCCGCGGTCCCGTAGTAGCGGGCTTGTGCCTCGAGCACGCGGGCAGAGGGCATCGCCTGGGCGCGCTGGGCAGGGGCGCGCGCCGAAGCGTAGGCTGGCGGATTGGAATCGAGGCGCAGACCCGGGTCGAGCTCGCGACCGGTGAGCTCCAGGAGCTCGCCCGCCTGACGCAGGATGTCGACCTCCACCTCGCTGAGTAGCGCCTCGTTGCGAGCGGCTTCGAGCGAGGCGAGCGCCGCGTCGCGTTCCGTGGCGTCACCCGCGGCGAGCCGCTGGTCGTAGTTTTCCGCTTCCGCGCGCGCGCTCGCGAGCAGCTCTCCGAGCACCCGGGCTCGCTCCGTCGCCACGGCGAGCGCGCCGAAGGCGCGGACGGTTCGCCCGGTGGCGACCGCGCGGGCCTGCTCGAGCAATGCCTCGTGCAGGCCCACGAACTCGCGCGCCTCGCGTCCGCGCGACTGCTTCTCGCCGGCGAGCTCGATGGGCAACCACATCGAAGCGTCGATGGTAACGTCCTTGGTGACGCCCTTGGTGCCGTGGTCGACTTTCACCTCGAGCAGCGGATTGCCGAGCGGCGCGAGACCGGCGGCCGCGTAGCTCGAACGGCTCGCGCTCAGCGCCGCACGCCCGAGCGCCACCTCGGGGGCGCGTTGCCTGGCCAGCGTCACGAGATCGCGGAGCAGCGCCGGCACCGACGGCTCGGACCCCACGGGAGTAGGCTCTGCGCCGTGCGCGGTGCGGGGAACCGCGAGGACGGAGCAGCACAACAAGCTGGGACCCAGGATCCCCGCAATCACGCGACGCGCTGTTGATGTCACGGCCGTCTCGTACCATACCGGGTTCCTCGGCGCATGACCCACGTCGTCACCGATCACTGCCGGCAATGCCGCTACACGGACTGCGTCAGCGTGTGTCCCGTGGACTGCTTTCACGGCGACGCCGAGATGCTCTACATCGATCCGGTGCGATGCATCGATTGTGGTGCGTGCATTCCCGAATGTCCCGTCGAAGCCATCTACGACGAAGGGACGCTGCCCCGCGAGCTAGACCCGTGGCTCACGCGGAACGCGGAGCGTGCCAAGATTCTTCCCGTCGTGAACGCCAGGGCCGAGCCGCTCGGCACGGCGGAAGCACGCGCCCGAGCCCTCGGCTACGCGCCGGCGCGCTGAGTCGCTCCGCGTACCCTGCTCGGCACCCAAGCCCGAGGCGTGCAGCAGGCGAGCTGATTCGACGACGGTCGTTGCCCCCGCGCCGCGTCGGCTCCAGAAGGGCCCGGTGTCGCGCCCCCGGTTTCGTCCCCTCCGCGTCTGGGCCCCCCGAGCCCGGAGTGTCGAGCTCGTCACGGCGGCTCGGCGCGTCCCGCTCCGCGCGTCGGTGGGCGGCCACCACGAGCTCGTGGACGCCGGCGTCGAGCTCGGAGGTGACTACTGGCTCAGCCTCGACGGCGGGGAGCCCCTGCCCGACCCGCGCTCCGAGCACCAGCCGGCGGGTATCGAAGGCCCCTCACGACGCGTGGACCATGCTGCTTTCGAATGGAAGGACGACGACTTTCGCCCGACACCGCTCGGCGCGGGCGTCGTGTACGAGCTGCACGTCGGCACGTTCAGCGGGGCAGGCACGTTCGACGGCGCCGTGGCCCATCTCGGGCATCTCGTCGAGCTCGGCGTCACTCACGTCGAGCTGATGCCCGTGTGCGAGTTCGCGGGTCGACGCGGCTGGGGCTACGACGGAGTGAACCTCTTCGCCCCCCACCATGCCTATGGTGGACCGGACGGGCTCAAGCGACTGGTCAACGCTTGTCATACCCGTGGCCTCGCCGTGCTCGTCGACGTCGTTTACAACCACCTCGGGCCGCGCGGCAATCACCTCGCCCGCTTCGGTCCCTATTTCACGGAGCGACACACGCCCTGGGGCGCTGCCGCGAACCTACGCGACGCCGGCAGCGACGAGGTGCGGCGCTTCTTCTTCGACAACGCGCTGATGTGGCTCGAAGACTACCACTTCGACGGCTTGCGGCTGGATGCGGTCCAGACGTTCGACGACGATCGGGCGTTTCCGTTCCTCGCCGAGCTCGCGCGCCAGGTGGAGGCCGCCGCTGCGAAATGCGGGAAACGCTGGGAGCTCGTGGCCGAATGCGACCGCTCCGATCCGCGCACGACTCGCTCGCTCCGCGCAGGCGGGCTCGGCATGAGCGCGCAGTGGTCTGACGATTTCGGGTTTGCCTTGCAGGCGTTCTTCACGGGCGAGCGCCATGGGCGCCTGCAAGACTTCGGTGGGCTCGAAGCGATCGCCCAGGTGCTCGGCCACGGCTTCCGGCACCAGGGCACCTTCAGCGCCTTTCGCGGTCGGGCGCACGGTCACCCCTTCGAGGCGCCCGCGCGCGGGGGCCTGCTCGGCTACGTGCAAACCCACGACCAGGTCGGCAATCGGCCCCGCGGCGAACGCTTCTCGATGCTGGTCGATGCCGCCGTCGTCCGCCAGGCCTCGGCGCTCGTGCTCCTTGGCCCCTTCGTGCCGATGCTGTTCCAGGGTGAGGAGTGGGCGGCCTCGACGCCGTTTCTCTACTTCACCCAGCACGAGGACGCGGGCCTCGCTCGCGACGTGAAAGAGGGGCGCGAGCGCGAGTACCGTGCGCTCGGGTTCGACCTGCGCGGAACGGTCGCCCCGGAGAGCGAGGAAGCCTTCACGCGCTCTCGGTTGCGTTGGGAAGAGCTCGACCTGCCCGAGCATCGCGCGATGTTCGAGTGGTATCGAGCACTCGTGCGCATCCGTCGCGAGCACACCGACAGCGAACAGCTCGCGACGCGCGTCGACTTCGACCCGTCGAACGCGTGGCTGGTCCTCGAGCGCGACCGCCTCGTCGTCGCGATCTGCTGCGCGGACGAGCCGCACGACATCCCGCTCAGGAAGGGCGCCGAGCTCCTCCTCGCGAGCGGATCGGTCGAGGTCTCGAGCGATCGCGTGCGCGTCGGGCCGCGGGGTGTCGCCGTGCTGCGTTGACGGCCCCGAAGCACGCCGAGCCAGAGAAAACTGACCATGGCTCCCCCTGCGGCGAACGCTGTAGATCGAGCGCATGGACACTCCGCTCAAAGGTGCAACGAGGTGGGTCACGTCACGCGGCGCGGCTTCGATCTGGCTCGTCGCCGCGGCGTCGAGCGCGTTGCCGCTCGGCTGCGACGGCGACGACAATGAAGGCGGAACCGGAGGAACCGGCGCCAGAGGCGGCTCGGCGGGGAAGGCCGGGAGCGCGGGCACGGCGGCCAAGGGCGGCGACGGCGGCACCAGCGCCCAGGGTGGTAGCAGCGGCAAGGGCGGCAGCGGCAAGGGCGGCGCCAGCGGCAAGGGCGGCGCCAGCGGCAAGGGCGGCGCCAGCGGCAAGGGTGGCACCGGCGGCAAGGGCGACAGTGGGGCGGGAGGGACGAGCGGAGTCGCCGGTGCAGGGGAGGGCGGGGCAGGCGCCGGAGGGGATCCGGGCGCAGGTGGCGGCGGCGGTCAGCCGGGTGGCTCCGGCGGAGACGCCGGCTCGCCCGGCGGGGCGGGTGCGGGCACGGGCTGCGAGAGCAACGTCGAGTTCACGCCCGACGAGCAGACGAAGATCGCCTTGCTCGGTCCGCTCGGCGATGTGCCGGCCGACACCACGAACAAGTTCGCCGACAACGCAGCCGCCGCGGCGCTCGGACAGAAGCTCTTCTTCGACAAAGCCTTCGCGGGCGCCCTCACGACCGACAGCGACCTCGGCACCACCGGCCAGACCGGCAAGGTGGCCTGCTCCTCGTGCCACACGACCACCTCGCTCACGATGATCGACACTCGCTCGAACCCCGCGAGCACGTCGATTGGCGCCGGTTTTCACACACGCAACGCGCCGGGCATGGTCAACAGCTCCTTCTACGACTGGACGAACTGGGGCGGGCGCTTCTCGCGCCAGTGGGAGCTGCCGATGCCCGTCGCCGAAAACGCGGCCATCTTGAATTCCACGCGCCTGCAGATCGCGCACGTCATCTACGACAAGTACAAGACCGAGTACGAGGCCGTCTTCACGGAATACCCGCTCGATGCCTCGATCGCGACGATGCCCGCGACGGGCAAGCCCAAGGCCGCCGCGGGCGACCCGAACGGGAATTGGGAGAACCTGACCGACGCGGAGCGCGCGATCGTGATGCGCGTGTTCGTCAACTACGGCAAGGCGCTGGCCGCGTACACGCGCAAGCTCGTGAGCAAGAGCTCCCCGTTCGATGCGTTCGTCGCAGGCGACGATTGCGCCATCAGCGACGCGGCCAAGGAAGGGCTCAAGCTCTTCGTGGGAAGCGCGGGTTGCGTGAGCTGCCACAGCGGATCCTTGCTGTCGGACAACGCCTTCCACAACCTCGGCGTGCCGCAGACCGGCGCCTCACCGTGGTTCGATCACGTTCCGGCGACGGACGACGGCCGCTACAAGAACATCACCGACCTCAAGGGCTCGACATTGAGCGCATCGAGCGCCACCTTCAGCGACGACCCGACGGCCGGCGCTGCGAAGATCGACGCTCTCGATGCCGCCAGCGCCGCCAACCACGCCGCGTTCCGCACGCCCACGCTGCGCGGTGTCGCGACCAGCGGCCCCTACATGCACTCCGGCCAGCTCGCCACGCTCGACGACGTGATCCAGTTCTACGACGACGGCGGCGGCACCGTGCAGGCCGGTAGCACCAAAGACGCGACCATCGTCCCGCTCGGCCTCACGACCGGGCAGAAGGCGAACCTCAAGAGCTTCCTCGAGACCTTGAGCGGAGCATCCGTCGCCCCGAGCCTCCTCGTGGACACCTCGAACTAGAGCCCTGAACAAACACCTACGGGGGGTGGCACGCGACGTGCTCACTCCCCGGGCATGAGACAACGGGACTCGCTTGAACGAGAGCCGGCACCCGCTTCGGCGGTACCGGCCGAGGTCATCTGGGGAGAGGTCACCGGCGGCCGGTTTCAGGTCGTCGATTGGTACGACCGGGACGGCCGCCGCTACGTCGTCACGCGTCGAGCGACGGGCACCACGACCCAGGGCCTGACCGAGCGGCAACGGCTAGCGCTCGCACGCCGTTCGGCCGGCGCGGCGCTCAAGGTCGTCGCGTTCGAGCTCGGCGTGTCGCTCTCGACCGTCGCCCGCGACATCGAGCGCGCGATGGCACACCTCGGCTTGAAATCTCAGGGCGATCTCGCGGCGGTGCTTGGTCATGCCAGCGTCTGACGACGGGGGGGGCGCAGCGTCCGTGCTCCTCCGACCGCCGCCCGGCCTTGCCGTCGAGCAGGGGCTCGAAGGCGATGACGAGGTCATCCTGAGCTTCCCCCTCGGAACCGGAGCGCGGAGCCATGCCCCCCTGACGGGCGCCGAGGAGGCCGTCCTCGCCGACCTCCTGCTCGGCTACTCCAATGCCGAGATCTCCGAGCGCCGCCGCGTTTCGGTACGCACGGTCGCCAACCAGCTGGCTGCGCTCTTTCGCAAGCTCGGCGTGCACTCGCGGCTCGAGGCGGCACGTATCGCCGCCGAACGCATGAGCCAGAAGCAGGCGGGAGGTGTCCGCGGCGTCGCACACCTCGACTCGAGCGTCGCACAGGTGTCCGGGCGCTCGGACAACATGAGCGAAAACGTTACTCTCTTCCGGCCGGTGGATCGCATGGGCTAGAATGTCATCGATGTCCGATCTCGCCTTGCGCCCCGGCGCCCTGATCGCCGGGCGCTACCGCCTCGAGCGGCTCCTGGGCGAGGGCGGCATGGCCATCGTCTGGGAGGCGACCCACACCGTCACGAACCGTGCGGTGGCGATGAAGTTCTTGCGCGAGTCGCTCCGCACCAAGGAGGAGCTCCGCGTCCGCTTCCACCGCGAGGCCCAAGCGGCAAGCTCGCTGCACCACCCGAACGTGGTCGAGATCGTCGATGTCTTCGACTTCGAGGAGGGGGCCCCCGTGATGGTGATGGAGCTCCTCCACGGGGAGACGCTCGGACACAAGCTCGAACGCGACGAAAAGCTCAGCCTGGAGGAGACGGCCGCGCTGATCGTGCCGGTGATCTCGGCAGTGGGTGCCGCCCACGCGCTCGGCATCGTGCACCGCGACCTCAAGCCGGACAACGTGTTCTTGGCTCAGGGACCGGCCGGCCCGTTCGTGAAGGTTCTCGACTTCGGCATCGCCAAGGTGGCGACGGGAGGCAAGGCGATGCACACCGAGGCCGGCTCGATGCTCGGCACGCCTTGCTACATGTCGCCCGAGCAGGCCTCGGGCAACGGCGTCGTCGACCACCGGGCGGACATCTGGTCCCTCGGCGTGATCCTCTACGAGTGCTTGTCGGGCACGCGCCCCATCGAAGGCGACGACCTCGTTCAAGTCGTCACGCGGCTCGTTAGCGCGGCCATCATGCCTTTGGAGCGGCTCGCTCCCGAGCTCCCGCACGAGGTTTCCGCGATCGTCATGCAGATGCTCACGCGCGAGCCCGGGCGCCGCCCCGTCGACCTCACCGAGGTGAGCAAGCTCTTTGCGAGCTACACGCGCACCAAGGCTCCCCCGTTTGGGCCTGCCTCGACCGGCAAGGCCTGGGCGGCCACTCCCGACGAGATCCAGCGAGCCAGAGTCGTCATGCAGACGAAGACGGCTGACCCACGCGGACCGACCATGCTGTCCACCCCGCCCGTGCCGAGCTCCGTGACCGTGGCGGCGGATCCGACCGGTGCGCAACCGGCGCGCCGGAAGCCCGGGGCATTCATCATTGCCGCAGTGCTGGCGCTCACCGCCATCGTCATCGTCATCGTTCGCTCGAATGGCCCGGGCAGCACACCGGGGCCCAACGTCGGACAACCGTTCGAGCCGCACTCGGCTGGTCCCACACCAACGACTGCTCCCCTCGCCACACACTCCGCCCCGCCCAGCCAGCCAGCGCCGGTCGCTCCCCCAGCTACGGCCTCGACGGCCACCAAGCTCGCGCATCGGCCCCGACTGGCTCCGCTGGCGCCCGCCGCGCGCGCGCCCATGGCTCCGAGACCGGCCCCCGCCGACGCGCCTGTCGAAAAGCCGAGCAAGGACGAGGGCACGCTGTTCTCTGGCCGAAAGTAGCGACTCTTTTGCCCACGAGCCGCGCCCGACGCGAAGCCTATTCGCGCGTCGTTCAGGTTCTGTTAGCTTCGCGTCACTTACCGACGGCAAGACCTGAATGCTGAAAAGGCGAGTTCTCGAAGCTTGCGTCCTTTCGTTGACCCTGGTCACCAGCGCGGCACACGCTGAACCGCGCGATCCCGTGGCTGCCCAAGCGTTGTTCGACGACGCCCGCAAGCTGATGCTCACCGGGCAATATGCGGAAGCCTGTCCCAAGCTCGCGGAGAGCCAGCGCCTCGATCCGGGGATCGGCACGGCCTTCAACCTCGCCGACTGCGACGAGAAGATTGGCCTCATCGCGAGCGCCTGGGCGCTGTTCCTGGAGGTCGCCTCCCAGGCGCGAGCGTCCGGCGAAGCGGAGCGTGAGGCCGCCGCCAAAGGGCGGGCCGCAAAGCTCGAACCGAAGCTCCCCAGGTTGCGCATCCGCGTCGGCGCCGACAATCGCCCGCCGGGGCTCGAGATCACGCGCGACGGCATCGCGGTCGGGCCCGCGCAATGGGGAAGCGTGGTGCCGGTCGATCCGGGCCGCCACGAGATCGTCGCCAAGGCCCCAGGTCGCCAGACGTTCACGCGCTCGGTGACCGCCGAGCAGGGCGTCGTCCTGGACTTCGAGCTCCCTCCGCTCGCCCCCGGAGCGGACGCTGCGCCCGCGGCGGCCGCCGCGACACCGGTGGCGGCAGCGGGCGCCCCCGCACCCGAACCGAGCGAGAAGCGTACGAGCTCCGGGCCGAGTCCCTTGGTTTACGTCCTCGGCGGCGTCGGCATCGTCGGCGTCGGCGTCGGAACGACGTTTTCGTTCATGGCGATGGCCGACAACGACGACTCGAAGACGCACTGCAATCCGAGCGACCCCAACAAGTGCAGCGCCGAGGGCGTCGAGCAGCGAAACTCCGCCATCAAGAAGGGCAACGTGGCGACCGTCGGGTTCGTGGTCGGCGGGGCAAGTCTTGCCGGTGCGCTCGTCCTGTGGCTGGTCGGCGGCTCATCCGGCGACAGCTCGAAGGCCGGGGTGACGGCCGGTGGGAACGTCGGCGCGAACGGCGGCGAGCTTCACCTTTCGGGGAGGTTCTGGTGATGCGTGGGCTCGGACGCATCGCGATGCTAGCGGCGCTGCTCACCGCTGCCCACGTGGCGGCGGGGTGCAACGCGGTGCTCGGGATCGAGCAGGCGGAGCTCGACACCACGACGAGCCAACAGCCGCTCACGTGCAGCTGGCCCCCTCCCGATCCGACCGTGGCTTGTCCCGTCGGGTGCGACGACGATTGCCAGACGCATTGCAACGTACCGGCTTGCCTGGGCAACAAGGACTGCCGCACGGCCATCAAGGACTCACTCAAGTGCGCCGGAAACGCCTGCATCGATACAAACGGAAAGTGCGACGGCTGCGTCGCCAGGAACTCCGCTGCAGTCCAGGTTGCCGAATGTCTGAAGCGGGACCGTCGCCTTCCCATCACGGCCGCCGCGTCGCTCTGCGATGCGTATTGTGCCTGCATGCACGATCGCTGTCCCGCGGACGAGCCCAACACCGCGGACAATGCTTGCCAGGATATCTGCGAGAAGGGCCTCGCGAACCCCACGCCCGACGCTGATCCGTTCGGGTTCTGGGGCAGGGGAACGGCACCTCTGCCCGCGGAAATCTTTTGCCTGTGGAGCCATTGTGAGATGGCCCCGCGCGTGGACGACGGTTTTCATTGCCTCCACGCGGTGGGCAAAGATGCCGCCTCGAAGTGCCCCGGGACCCCGCCCCCCCCCGACCCCCACGCGATCGCGTGCGAGTACCCGAAGGGCTACGGGAATGCTCCGTGCAACGACGACGCCGACTGCTGCGCGACCTGTCGTGATCACACTGTCTGCGCGTCGCCGTGAGGGCGCCGGCGCGGACTCAGTGCGTTACGCCGGCCGCGAGCTGGGCGCAGAGATCGGGATCGAACGGAAACTCCCCGGTGCGGCTCGAGGGCACCTCCACGAGGGCGGCCTCGTCGCTCTCGTCGATAGAAAGCAAGTAGCTCACGAGCGCCTGGATGTCGGCCGCCGTGGGCTCGAAGCCCGGCAGCATGCTCGCGTGGTGCGCAACGAACGTCGGATCGAAGAGCTCTTCGAGGGTCCTCGCGTTCCCGCCATGAAAGAACGAGCCCGAAACGGCTAGACCCATCAGCGAAGGGATGTTGAAGCCGGTCTGCCCGAATGCGAGTTGATCGGCGTAGATGCCTGGATCCAGCGTGGCATCGGGAGGGTTCTTGACCCGACGCACCTCGGTCACCGGCGGGGCGCCCGGCGCGACGCGTCCGGTCATGGTGGCCAGCTCTGGGTCATCGGCGGCGGGGAAGGTGCCAACCCAACGCAGCGCGCAGTTCAGCTGATCCCCGGCTCCCACGCCGTTCGTGTACAAGAACTTCAGCTGAGTGGCGGCGTCCGCGTCGCGGGGCGGTGCGGTTCGAAACGCGGCAGGCCCGCTGGCGGCAGCGGGATTCAGCAGAGCAAACTCGGGAGGCGCTTCGGGTGGGATGACGTAGCTGTTCGCGCGCAAGGAGCCCTGCATGGCCCGGAGCGTCGCAGCGTCGGCCACGTAGCTCGGGTCGGCCACGCTGGGATCGGCGGACGGGAGGGCACCATTGGCTTCCACTCCGGGGGTGTAGAAGACCTTGGCGATGGTCCACCCTGGCCCGCCGTGACATGCCGCGCAGCGGGACTCTCGGAACAGCCGCTCACCGGTCGCCACTCGGCCCATCGGTGAGCGGTCGAGGGTCGTCGGCGCGCGGGGCGCCCTCACCGAGCGAATGAAGGCGTCGATGTTGTCCCAGTCGGTCGAGCCGTTGATGTCGCAAGGAGCGTCCGGAGGATTCGGCGAGCACTCGCCACCAGGAGACTCCACGGTGATGGCGCCGAGCGAGCCGTTGAGGCCAGTCAGACGGTCGGTGGTCACTTTTTGCGCCTTGCACGCGGGGCTGTCGTCCGACATGAGGGGTGCCTTGCCGTCGTACACGAGCCGGCAGTTCTTGTGCGGGACCTCGGCGTAAGGATTCCAGACCACCCCGCCGACGCCGCCACTCGTGTTGCGGGCGATCCCTTCGACGTCGTGGACCTCGTCGCCGTTCGCGGTCCAGAGGAGGAGCCTGCGCTCGGGGGCGTCCCGATAGTACGTCCCCGCGGTCGAGATGGTGCGGCGGGGGCCACGCGGGAAACGCCAGGCGACGCCGTCGCTCAGCCCGTCGGGGTGGCAGCTCTCGCAGGAGCTCCAGGCTTGACCGCTGAACGACCACGCACCGAGACCGGTAGCGAATAGACGGCGACCCTCCCGGACGCTTTCGGGCACGATTTCTTCCGGCCGGGTGTCGGGGTCGAGACGCCAGTCCGTTACGACCGACTGACGTTGCGCCACCTTGCGCGCTTGATCGAGGTCGAGCAGCGCCACGTCGGGCTTGCGGTCGCTGAGGGTGAGCGCCCACGGGCGGCTGCGAAGCAGGGAAAGCCCCGTGGGCAGCGCTACTTGCCCGAGGCTGATGAAGCGCTGCCCGCTCGAGCCCAGGTCGACGAGGCTTCCGTCCTCGGCCAGCTGGATCGGGAACACCGCGCTCGCGCCTAGGGCCGTCACGTACGCGACGCGAGTACCTGCATCGGCTTCGGCCGTGACGGCGATGTCGTTCGGAATCAGCGGCATGCGCTGGTCGTGGTCATCGGGGCCGTACCGATTCCCAAGCGCCTGGGTCAAAAGGATGGTCTGCGTCGGGACCTGACGATGGGTGACCGTGTCGATGACGAAAACCGCAGGATGGGCGAGCGTCTTGAAGTTGTTGTTGGCGAACTCGCCGTCGAGACCGGGCTCGACGGGGCCGGTGGGAGAGCTGCACATGCTGGTCACCAGCAACCGCGTCCCCGCCATGGCAGCCGCGTAGAGCTGATTCGGAAAACAACCGGTGGGCTTGCCTTCCCCGTCGAGGAATTTCGTGTCGGCGATGGGGGACAGTGGAATCACGCCGAGCGGCTGCTGGGTTTCCTCGTCGAGCGGCGGATTGCCTCCGCCTCTGCCGACGAGGATGGGATACACGACCCCCATGTGGCTCACATCGGGGTTCGTGACGCTCACGTCCGCGACCGGCTGCGCGAAAAACTCCGTCGCGTACAGCATCTCGTCGTCGTCCTCCACGTCGCCGTCGTCGGTCATCACCAGGGCGCGAGGATGCGCAAGCCCCGGCCGGAACGCCTGCAACTCGGCGTCGCCCCACACCGCCGAGCCGGCGGAAGCGCCTCCGGTAGTGAGCAAGGGGCCGAGCAGCCCCGTTCTGGCGAGGCGGAGGTTGAGATCCCAGGTCGCGGTGCTCAGATCGCTCGTCAGGATCACGCTGATGGTGCCCTCACCCCAGTTGGCAACGTAGACCTTCGAGCCGCTCGGAGAAATCGCGATGCCCGTGGGTTCCGAGCCGACGGGCACCCGGCCGGTTTCTCTCGGTTCGCCGGCGTGCAAGCCGCTGATACGCGCCACCTGCTTCAGCCCGCGCAGCACCACGTAAGCGGTATCATCGTCGGCCCCAATCACGGAGGCCCATGGCTGGGATTCGTTCAGAGGGTGAAACGGCAGCTCGGTCGTCAGGGCGTTCGAGAGCAGGTCTGCCGGCTCGGTCGCGTGCGCGGGATCCATCCGCATGACCGTGACGACGCCATCGGTGCGATTCGTCGCCACGGCGACTCGGTCGTCGAACGTCACGGCCAGCGAGCTGCCGCGGGTGGTCGCCACGCGACCCCGGCTACCGTAGGTCGGCGGCTGGGAAGACTCGGGAAGGTCCGTTGTCGGGGTGCAGGCGCCCACGAGGAGCGCCAAAGGCACGAGCCAAGTCGGGTGAATGTGCACGGTGAAGCTCGGCTTGCATCATACACACCAGGTCGCGGGTGTGATCCTGTCCGGCGCGCCGATCGAACGACGAGACACCCACGGCGCGCACGTGTCCGACGCACCGGACAGTGTGCGTGACGCGCGACGGGATCCGGCGTGTTTCCTGCCGGGAAAGCGCGTGATTCGTCGCCTTGAAGCCTCGCTCGAGAGTATTTGTTTCACGCCCCGGTGGTTGGCACGCCAGGTGCACCAGGGGTGCGCATGACTCACTCGACCTCAAAACTCCTCGAATTTAGCGCCCTTTTTGCCATGACCGCCGCCTGCTCCGGCGC
>Ga0315912_10004923_pt1 | contig 12422 bp, 10 predicted proteins | sample VfabasoilMG_FD_204469 | JGI IMG/M metagenome (GOLD analysis project Ga0315912, IMG submission 204469) | Garden soil microbial communities collected in Santa Monica, California, United States - V. faba soil | ecosystem: Environmental > Terrestrial > Soil > Garden | place: USA: California... | reverse complement strand
GTGCATTTCGGCTATCCATATGGTCATCAGGGCGACACGCTTGATCCGGAGTACGGCAAGGGACGTTCGTGTGCCGAGTTCGTGCCGCCCGCGCTGAAACTGGGCCCGCACATCGCGCCGCTTGGTGTGCGCTTCTATACTGGTGCCATGTTTCCCGCCGAGTACCGCAACCGCATGATTATCGCCAACCACGGCTCGTGGAACAAATCCAGCAAGATCGGCTTTAACCTGATGCAGGTCACGCTCGACGGCGCGGGCAAAGTCGTGAAATACGAACCGTTCGCCGAAGGCTGGGCGAAAGGCAACGAGTATTGGGGCCGCCCGGTGGATGTGCAGGTCATGGCCGACGGCGCGCTACTGGTGTCGGACGACGTGGCCGGCGCGCTCTATCGCATCAGCTACGGCAAGAAGTAATTCGCAACCGCACGAGACCATCAAACCCCCGCCGAGAAGCGGGGGTTTTTGTTCACTAAGTGCAAAAGATCTTTCATCTTTTGGTTGGCGCAATGCTTTCATGCATAGCATTTTTAGCGTACGGGGCCGATGCTGTAGCCGGCAAAGGCAAAGCGGCGAGCTGTGCCGCTTGTCATGGCGCCGACGGCAATGCCACGCAGCCGGGATTGCCATCGCTCGCGGGCCAGCCTGCGATGCATACTTTTTTCCAACTGGTGCAGTTTCGCGAGAAACGCCGCCGCGACCCGGTGATGTCTGTGTTCGCGGAAAAACTCACCGATCGCGACATGCAGGATATCGGCGCATACTTTGCCGCGCAGACACCGGAGGCGCCGACGTTCAAGGCCGACGCCGGCAAAGCGGCGGCGGGGCGCAAAACGCTGGAGGCGCATTATTGCGGTTCGTGCCATATGCCCAATCTGGCGGGGCAAAACCATATACCGCGCCTGGCGGGGCAGAATTACGAATATCTGGTGAAACAATTGCGCGGACTCAAAGACGGCAGCCGCCCGGACATCGACGGCACGATGGCAAGCGCGGCGCAGGCGCTCAGCGAACAGGATATCGAGAATCTGGCGCATTATCTTGCGGGTCTGAAGTAGACCGGGAAATACAACAGAGAGCGTGGCCATGAATCACACACCGTTGCATCTTGCAGTCGCTGCGGTGCTAGCCACATTTTCATGCTGCGGCGCGCATGCGCAGCAAAAACCGGCGCATTTGCCGGAGGTTTCCGTTAGTGCTACGCGCGTCGAACGCGATAACATGGATTTGCCGGTATCGATAGACACCATCGATCAGCGCACGATCCGCGAGGGCAATGCGCAAGTCAATCTGTCCGAAGTGTTAAACCGCGTACCCGGTATTTCGGTGTTAAATCGCCAGAATTATGCGCAGGACTTGCAGATTTCCTCGCGCGGGTTCGGCGCGCGTTCGGCCTTCGGCGTGCGCGGCGTCCGGCTCATCGCAGACGGAATACCCGCGACCATGCCCGACGGTCAGGGGCAGGCTTCCACGTTTAACCTGTCTTCAGCGGGAAGCATAGAGGTGCTGCGCGGCCCGTTCGCCAGTCTCTACGGCAACGCGGCCGGCGGCGTGATCCAGATATTCACCGCCGACGGACCGAAAGAGCCCACTGCATCGGTGAGCGCACTTTACGGCAGCTACGACACCTACAAACTCGGTGCGCAATACGGCGGCCAGCACGGGCCGCTTAACGTGATCGTCGATGCATCGAGATTCGAAACAAACGGCTACCGTGATCACAGTGCGGCACGGCGTGATCATTTGAACGCTAAAATGAAATACGATCTTGGCAGTCGCGGCACGTTGACGCTGGTGTCCAACGCGTTCGATCAGCCCGAGACGCAGGACCCGCTGGGGTTGACTGCGGCGCAGGTGGCGGAGAATCCGCGGCAGGCCGTAGCGAATGCGTACCTCTTGAATTCGCGCAAGAGCGTAGCGCAAGGGCAGGCGGGGTTCATCTATGAAGTCAATTTGTCGGCAACCGATAAACTCAACGCCCGGCTCTACATCGGCGACCGGCAGGTGACGCAGCATCTGGCGATTCCGTTGTTCGTGCAGCTTGCAACGCCGACGCATTCCGGCGGTGTGGTTGATCTTGATCGCGGCTATGGCGGCGCCGGACTGCGCTGGACGCATGAACGCAAAATCGCCGATGCGCCGTTTACGTTCAGCATGGGTATGGATTACGATCGCATGGCGGAACGCCGCCAAGGCTTCCTCAACGTCAACGGTACAACCGGTGCGTTACGCCGTGACGAGGACAACAAAGTCAGTAATACCGACTTCTACGCGCAGGCCGAGTGGCAGATTACCCAGCGCATTGGTTTGCTGGCGGGGCTGCGTCACAGCCGCGTGGCATTTGATTCCACCGATTACTTCATTGCGGTGGGTAATCCTGACGACAGCGGTGCGGTGGATTACACGCGTACCACGCCGGCTGCCGGCGTCACATTCAAGATCACGCCGGCGCTAAATGCCTATGCCAACATCGGCCAAGGCTTTGAGACGCCGACATTCGCCGAACTTGCGTATCGTCCCGGTGGTGGCACGGGACTGAACTTTGCATTGAAGCCGTCGACCAGTCTGCATCGCGAGATCGGATTGAAAAGTCTGCTTGGTGACGCTGGCCGGTTGAATGTTGCGGTGTTTCGCATCGATGTGAAAGACGAGATCGTAGTAGACAGTGCTTTAGGAGGGCGCACCGTGTTCAAAAACGCAGCCGGAACGCGCCGTAACGGTGTGGAATTGGGATGGCAGCAGAAGTTTGCGCATGGGTTCGAGGCCGCGTTGGCGTATGCGCTGCTCGACGCGAAGTTCAAAGAATCTTTTACCGCGGGCGCGGTGACAGTGAATGCCGGCAGCAAGCTTCCGGGCATCGCCGGGAACAATTTGTATGGAGAACTCGTTTGGCGTCACGCCGCGAGCGGATTTCACGCTGGTGTTGAGATCAGACACAGCGGCAAAATTTACGTGAACGACCAGAATTCGGAATTTGCGCCTTCCTATAACGTCTGGAATTTGCGCGCGGGGCTGGAACAGCGTGGCAAGGGCTGGAAGCTTACCGAGTTCATACGCGTCGACAATGTGTCCGACAAGAACTACATCGGTTCGGTAATCGTTGCCGACGGCAACGGTCGCTTTTACGAACCCGCTCCGCGACGCAACGGCATGATTGGTATCAACGCCGAGTTTTCGTTTTAGTCACAATGACGACAGTGGAAATATATAATAAAAACAATAAGTTAGTTTCATTTCCGGGCTGTCCTTGGAAACAGGCTCGTGGTACAGCATTGTCGATCACGCGCCGCTGTCGGCGCCGCTGGTGAAAGAGGCCGTGCGCGGCAGTCTCGAAACCGATCTGCCGACGGGCTTGCGTCTGGAGGCCAACTTCTCGACACTGATTGCCTCGACAGAAGACCGCAAGGAAGCGGGCGCGGCGTTTCGCGAGAAGCGCAAGCCGAAGTTCAAAGGAAAATAGGTTTATCTGATGACTGCAGCCGTACGTGGCATGCTATGGCGAACCGTGCTCGTCATAGTTAGCATTCTTGGCGCGGCGCTAACTATTAGCGCTGCCGCGCAGCAACCCAGGCTTTCCGGCGCGCTGGCGTTGCCCCGGCTGCCGAGCGGCACGGTGGAACTGCGCGTGGCGTACGTCGTCAATCCGCGCATGCCGCAGGAACCCGGCATGCAACAGATCGATGCGCTGCTCGCTCACGCACGCGCGGCGGCGCGTGAACATTTCGGCGTGGAGATCACGTTCACAAGTCCGCGCGAAATGCTGATGCGTGACATCTTCGACAAATTTTCTCCGCAGGCACGCACGGCGCTGAACGGCGCGGTCTATGATTTCAAAACGGGCACCGGCGATCTTGAACGCATGCGTAGAAGTTTCGCCGGCTACCTGCGCGGTGCGGCGGACGAGTTCGACGATCTGTATACGCTGGCGCAACCGTATCTGTTCGGGCCGCTCGAGGTGCGCACCATCGAAGCGCTCGCGGACGGTTTGCTGCGCACGCATCTCGAACGGCTGGTGGATTTCAGTTTGTTTAACGCGCGCTTCGGCGGCAAGCTGATCGACGACACGCCATATAACGAGTTGATCTACTGGAGCGCGGCGCCGCGTCTGCCGCTGCCGTTCGATGTGATCATCACCAACCAGTTGATCGCCAGCGCCGAGTACAGCGCGGTGTCGATACACAGTGCTATCCGCGGCGGAGTCACCGACGGGTTTACCACCGTCAATCCGTCGGCGCGCTTCGGCACTACCGCAATTCTGAGTGTGTATCCGTTTATAGCCGTGGACGACAGTTCACGGCAGATGCGCGCCAACGAGACCTACACGGACGACGAGGCGATGCGTTATGCAGCGTTGGTGCTGGTGCATGAGCTCGGACACATGCTGTTTCACTTTGGCCATCCGCACGGACGCGCCGCGTGCGTGATGAATCTGCCGCTGTTGCTGCATTACCGCGCGTGGGCAAACCAGCTTTCCGCGGCAGATTGCAAACCATCGAGTTCGGCGGCAATGACGCCTGGATTCGTGCGGTTTTTACCGTTGCGTGCGGCAAACTAGCCTACAAGCCCACGATGTAAAAAATATTAATAAAATCAAATACTTATGTAACTTCATCACTATGTAACGGTTTCGCACCCTGCCGCTTTTCGTTAAAATACGCCATTTCGTCAGTCTTATTCATTCCAGTTGTCAATTTCCCCGAAGGAGCTTCAATGAAAGTCCTGGTCACGGCCAAGCGCGTGATCGACCCGTATGTGAAAGTGCGCGTCAGGTCCGACGGCACCGGCGTCGAAACGGCCAATGTCAAAATGACGATCAATCCATTCTGCGAGATCGCAGTCGAGCAGGCCGTGCGCATGAAGGAAGCGGGCATCGTCACCGAAATCGTCGTGGTGTCCATCGGCGTGCCGCAATGTCAGGAAACGATACGCACCGCAATGGCGATGGGCGCCGACCGCGGCATACTGGTTGAGACGACCGACGAAATGCAGCCGCTGGCAGTGGCGAAATTATTGAAGGCTATCGTCGACAAAGAGCAGCCCAAGCTGGTGATCATGGGCAAGCAGGCGATTGACGACGACTCGAATCAGTGCGGGCAGATGTTGTCAGCGTTACTCGGCTGGCCGCAGGCGACGCATATTTCGAATGTGACGATCAACGGCGACAGCGCCGACATTACGCGCGAGATCGACGGCGGTCTGGAAAAACTCACGATTAAATTGCCAGCGGTGGTGACCGCAGATCTACGTCTCAACGAGCCGCGCTACGTGACGCTGCCCAATATCATGAAGGCAAAGAAAAAGCCGCTGGAAAACATCAAGCCCGATGCACTGGGCGTGGATGTGAGGCCGCGCCTGAAAACGCTGAAGGTTGAAGAGCCTGCCAAGCGCAGTTCCGGTGTCAAGGTCGCGGACGTGAAAGAACTTGTAGCCAAACTCAAGAATGAAGCGAGGGTAATCTAATGGCAGTCCTGGTCATCGCCGAACACGACGGCAAGCAACTCAAGCCGGGTACGGCGAACACGATTACCGCAGCCACCAAACTCGGTGGCGACGTCACGGTGCTGATCGCCGGACATCAATGCGCGGATGCGGGCGCCGCAGCATCCAAAGTCAAAGGTGTTTCCAAAGTGCTAGTAGCGGATGCGCCGCAGTACGAAGGCTGGCTCGCCGAAAATATAGCGGCACTGGTATTGAGCGTTGCAAAGAATTACACGTATGTCGTTGCACCCGCCAGTGGCTTCGGCAAGAACTTCATGCCGCGCGTTGCGGCGATGCTGGATGTGCAGCAGATTTCTGACATCAGCGGCGTGGTTTCTGCAGATACCTTTGTACGTCCGACTTATGCGGGCAACGCAATGGCGACTGTGCAGTCGAGCGACGCGATCAAAGTGATTACCGTGCGCGGCACGGCGTTTGATCCAGCAGCAGAGTTGGCAAGTGAGGGCGGTTCGGCACCGGTCGAGGTGCTGGCAGCGGCTGCCGATGCGGGCCTGTCCAAATTCAACGGACAAGAACTCACAAAGTCTGCGCGTCCGGAATTGACCGCTGCACGGATTATCGTCTCCGGTGGCCGCGGCATGGGCAGTGCGGAAAACTTCAAGATCCTCGAACCCCTGGCCGACAAACTCGGTGCGGCAGTCGGTGCATCGCGTGCGGCGGTGGATTCGGGTTTCGTGCCGAACGATTATCAGGTCGGGCAAACCGGCAAGATTGTCGCGCCTGAGCTTTACGTGGCGGTCGGCATTTCCGGCGCCATTCAGCATCTGGCCGGCATGAAAGACAGCAAAGTCATTGTCGCTATCAACAAGGATGCTGAAGCGCCGATTTTCTCGGTGGCGAGTTACTGGGTGGTTGACGATCTGCTCAAGGCTGTGCCGGAGATGGTCAAAGAGTTGGGCTGAGAACTGGGCTGAACTAAGCTGATTCGGTTGAGTAGTAACAGCGGGGCGTGATCCGATTGGGTCACGCCCTTTTTGTTTGTGATATCTTGTCCAGTCAGTCGTATTCGGCGATATTCGTGGATCCAGAGCAAATGCAAATGACGGAAATTTCCGCACTTGAAATTGGCCAAACAAGGTACGGTATCGCTGGAGCAGTGCTCGCGGCGATCCTTGTTGCGTTGCCAGCCCACGCTCAACCGTACCCCTCGAAAACCATCCGACTTATCGTTCCCAATGCGCCCGGCGGTGGCACCGACACGGTAGCGCGGCTGGTTGCGGAGAAGGTCAGCCCGGCATTGGGACAACAGATCGTCGCCGACAATCGCGGTGGCGCCGGCGGCGGCATCGCTGCCGAGATGGTGGCGCGCGCGCCCAAGGATGGTTATACGCTGCTGCTGGGCAGCGCGGCGACACTGATCACGGGGCCGGCACTGATCGCCGACCGCAAGTACGATCCGGTCAAGGATTTTGCGCCAGTATCGCTGATCGGCACCACGGCTTATATGCTGGTGACGCACCCTTCGCTGCCGGCTGTGACGGTGCGCGAGTTGATTAGTCTGGCGAAGGCAAGCGAAGGCCGCATCACGTTTGCGTCCACGGGACAGGGCAGTCCCGCACACCTCGGCGCGGAATTGTTTCAGGCCATGGCCAGAGTGAAGATGGTTCATGTCCCGTACAAGGGCGGCGCGCCGGCTATGCTGTCACTGTTGCAGGGTGAAACGTTCGTTATGATCAGCAACTTCCTCACCGCGCTGCCGCAGGTGCGCGAAAAGCGCATACGCGGACTGGGCGTGACCAGTCTCGCGCGCAGCACGCTCGCTGCCGATATACCGACGATAGACGAAACGGGTCTGCGCGGTTTTGAACTGGAGCAGTTTTACTCCATCGTCGCGCCCGCCGGCACGCCGGTTGAAATCGTCAACCGGCTTAACCGCGAAATCCTGCAAAGGATGGCGGCGCCGGATGTCAAACAACGACTCGCGCATGAAGGCATAGAACTGCGTACCTCCACGCCCGCCGAACTCGGCAAACTGAATGCCGAGCAATTCGCGAAGTGGTTGAAAGTGATACAGCAGGCAGGCATACGCGCGGGCTGAACGGTCTTTGCGGTAACATACCTGCGCATTCCTTTTTGTTCGCGCTACCTTACTCCGGGGTTCAGTCATGTCTACCTATACCGCGCCGCTCAAGGACATGAAGTTCGTGATCAACGAGCTGGCAGGGCTTGCTGAGATTGCGCGGCTGCCGGGCTGCGAGGATGTGAGCGCGGACCTGGTTGATTCCGTACTCGACGAGGCAGCGAAATTCGCACAAGAGGTGTTGGAGCCTCTTAATCGCACCGGCGATCAGCAGGGATCGCAATTATCCAACGGTGTAGTCAAATCACCGCAAGGATTTCGCGATGCATATCAGCAGTTTGTCGATAGCGGCTGGAACGGTCTAGGCGCGAAAACGGATTTCGGCGGGCAGGGACTGCCACACATCGTCGCCAATCCGGTGCAGGAGATGTGGAACAGCAGCAACATGGCGTTCTGCCTGTGCCCGATGCTGACTTCCGGCGTGATCGAAGCGTTGCAGCATCACGGTTCTCCGGAATTACAACAGACTTATCTTTCCAAACTTGCGTCCGGTGAGTGGAGCGGCACCATGAATCTCACCGAGCCGCAGGCAGGCAGTGACTTGTCTGCCGTGCGTTCCAAGGCCGTACCCGAAGGTGATCATTACCGCATCAGCGGTACCAAGATTTTCATCACCTGGGGCGAGCACGACATGGCGCAAAACATCGTGCATCTGGTGCTCGCGCGTCTGCTCGATGCGCCGGAAGGCGTGAAAGGCATTTCGCTGTTCGTGGTGCCCAAGTTCGTCCTTAATGCCGACGGCACACCGGGCGCACGCAACGATGTGAAGTGTGTTTCCATCGAACACAAGTTCGGCATTCACGCGAGCCCGACATGCGTGCTGCAATACGGCGATGCCGGCGGCGCGGTGGGTTATATGGTCGGTGAACCCAATCGCGGTCTCGAATACATGTTTACCATGATGAACCACGCGCGGCTCGGTGTGGGCCTCGAAGGTGTGGCCATCGCCGAGCGCGCGTACCAGCACGCGCTCGAATACGCGAAAACACGCGTTCAGGGGCGTGCGATCGGCCAGCGCAGCGGCGACAGGGTCACCATCATTCATCATCCCGACGTGCGGCGCATGCTTATGAGCATGAAGGCGCAGATCGAAGCGATGCGCGCGCTGGCGTATCTTGCAGCCGCTACGCTCGACAAGGCAAAGCATCATCCTGACGCTGCGGAAAAGCGCCGCAATCAGGGCGTGATGGATTTGCTGACGCCGGTGGTGAAGGCATGGTGTACCGAGCAATGCGTGGAGATCGCCTCCACAGGAGTGCAAATTCACGGCGGCATGGGCTTCGTCGAGGAAACCGGCGCCGCGCAGTATCTGCGCGATGCGCGCATTACCACGATTTATGAAGGCACTACCGGAATACAGGCCAATGATCTCGTCGGGCGCAAAGTCGGCCACGAGAAGGGCGCAACTGCTTTTGCCCTAATCGCGGAAATGCGCAAATGCGCGGGCGAACTCACGGCGGCGGGCGGCGAGTGCGCGACGATAGCGGCGGGTTTTACGCAGGCGATAGATGGCATCAACGAGGCGACGCACTGGATTGTTGAAACATTTCCGAAGAATCCTAACGCGGTCGCTGCTATTGCAGTGCCTTATCTGAAGCAGTTCGGCACGGTAGCTGGCAGTTGGATGATGGCGCGTGCTGCGCTTGTGGCTAGCCGAAAACTTAACGAAGCTGGTGCGGATACCGAGTTTCTGAAAGCAAAAATGATCACCGCACGTTTTTACGCCGAACACGAGCTGCCGCGTGCGACGGCGTACGGGCGCACTGTGCTTGGCGGTGCAGCCAGTGTGATGGCGCTGGCGGAATCGGCGTTCTAACCTTGGTCGCGGCGGCGAGGTCCGCCATGCTGGCCGTGAAACCGGCAGGTGTGGTGCAACTGCCGATTCTCAAATATTAAATGATGCGTAACTATTTGATTAAAAAATAAACTTATAAGGGAAGATCATGACCACGCAACTTGTTAATCCACTGGCCGAGCGCTTGAAGCGCGGCGATCTGGGACTCGCATTGATGGTGCACCACGCGCGCACTGTCGATATTGCCCTTGCCGCAAAAGTGTGCGGCTTTGACGCGCTGTATTTCGATTTGCAGCACAGCCCGTTGCCGGAATACGAAGTCGCGCAAATGTGCGTGGCGGCACTTGGTGTGGGTGTCACGCCGCTGGTGCGTATTCCGGAAAAAGATTATGGCATGGCGCTGCGTGTGCTCGACGGCGGGGCGCTCGGCATCGTCGTGCCCGATGTAGCGAACGCGGATGACGTGCGTGCGGCTGTTGCCGCCTGCAAATATGCGCCGCTGGGCCAACGCTCCAGCAGTGCGAGCCTGCCGCATTTCGGTTATCAACCGGTGCCCGTGGTCGAGGCGCGCAAAATGCTTAACGACAACACGCTGCTGATTGTGATGATCGAAAGCGGCGCGGCGCTGGAATGCGTCGAGGATATTGCCGCGGTGCAGGGCGTGGACGTATTGCACATCGGCAGCAGCGATCTGTCGGCTGATCTGGGCGTGACCGGAGTACTCACGCATCCCAAAGTCACGGCGGCATTCGAGCGCATTGTTGCGGCCTGCCGCAAGCATGGCAAGATTCCCGGCATTGGTGGGCTTGCCGGCGCGGACACCAATAACTACGAATACGCGATCAAGCTCGGCGCTCGCTTCATGTCGGCGGCCAACGAATGGGCGCTGATGATCGCGGCAGGCAAGGAGCGGGTGAAATCCATACGTGCCTTGGCGCCGCGGTAATTCAATCACTCTTGCCGTGCCCCAGCACTTTTAGCAGCACATCGGGCCGGTCGGTGATGATGCCGCTAATATTGGCGGCGATGAGTTCACGCATGCGCGCTTCGTCGTTGATGGTCCACACATGTGTCTTGAGGTTGCGGCGGTGCGCACCCTGCAGCAATTCCGGCGTCGCAATGATGCGTTCTCCGATGCGGTAAGGTATTTGCAGCGCTGATGCGGAGGGGCTGTAAGCAGAACCTATCGCGGCCAGGTGCATGGCGAAAAACATGCGTGCTTCACCGGCGCTCATCGAAGTTGCGACCTCCGGGCATTCCTTGCGGAACGCTACCGTGGTTTCCGAGTGAAACGAAGCAATCAGTATTTTGCTGCTCATGCCGCGTTTTCGTATTAGCGCGCACAGCAGTTGCGGCAGCATGGATTCCATGCTTTTCATCTCGACGTTCATGCGCTTCTGCGGGAAGCGTTCGAACACCTCATCCAGTGTGGGTATGCGCACACCGGCACCGCGAAACGGATAAGTTTTTCCGCCGTCTATACTCCAGCGGTAGCCGGCGTCCAGTTCACGAAGTTTCGCCAGCGGCAGGGCTTCAACGCTGCCGGTTCCATCAGTTGTGCGGTCGAAAGTGGCGTCGTGCACAACGACGATCGCGGCGTCGGATGTAAGCCGCACGTCCATTTCCAGTACGTCCACGCCCAGTTCTGCCGCGTGCGAAAACGCGGCCAGCGTGTTCTCAGGTCGCAGTCCCGAGCCACCGCGATGAGCAATGACCTGTGTGCGGGATTCTCCTGCGAAAAACGGATGGTCCGCCACGGGACGCGACGTGAACAAAGCGACCGCCAAGAGTGCGACAACGGCAGCAACAGCCGACAGGCAGGCGGCAATCCATTTCATTGGCAGGCGGATTCATGCAATCTACGAACCCGCCTTTTATCACAGCGCTCGCGTCGGCGCGAGGCATGGCAACGACAGTCAGGCGGGAACCGCGACCTTCTCTGGTTGCGCTACTGGGCTATTCGTTGCCTCAGGCAGCAGCGGACAATTTGGCTGCGATGCACTGAGTTTGCGTACGATGATTTCAGAGGCGTATTTCTCGAGGTAATGCGCGATAGTCTCAACGCGGATTTTCACCGAGCCCGCGGGCTTGGTGGAATCGAGTTCCTGGAACGAGAAGAACAGCGTGCCGGAACGTTCAACGATCTGCTGTACCGGCGTGTAGGTCGGCTGATCCATGCCGCACTCATAGCTTGCGAGGCGGATCACGCCGGCGATCCACGGCATACGTGCCGCAAACTTGGCGCCCCACAGAATTTCGTTGGTATTGGCACTGTATGACGATGGCCAAACGTCCGCAACGTCACGCGTGTTCTTGATGTAGCCGCCGCGTATGTCGGGGCCGAAGGCCCAGTCGAGAATATCGTCGTCGATCGGCAGATACTGCGCCCACAACACGGGATAGCCATAAGCCTGCATATCGATTTCGATTTCGTGGCCGATGCCGGGATCCATGTGGTACGGGCGCGCCACCACCAGCAGGCATGGCGTATTGGTTTTCGCGCAGTGTTCGAGGATTTTTCGGCTCTTCGCGCGCGCACGGTTGTTGAAGGCGTTAAGCGCCGCATAGCCGGCATCGACCGCGCTCTTGGTCTCGTTGAGGGTGAGGCCGGGTATCGCATCTTTCATACCCTCAAACAGTTGCTTGGGCACTATCGCGGGATCGGCGAGGGATGCAATCGGTGAGCAATAAATGACGTTGCGTTCCTTGAACGCATCGCCTTCCTTGAGGAAGCCGGCCTTGATGTTTTCCGGTGCCGCCATCACGCGCGGGCACGCAATCGAGTCGACCACGCCGCCTTTCAGGTAAGAGGGCAGCGAGTAGACCATGGGCGCAAGAAGAATATCGATCTTGCGGCGTTTGTCGAGCGCGAGCAGTTCACCGTAATGCCCGGAGACACATTTGACCGGATAGCAGCGATCTACTGTGCCGCGGCCTTTGGCAAACTGCCGTGCCTGATCTTCAGAGCTATCGGACGACCACGTGATGTAGCGTGACTCAATGCCCAGCGCTTGCAGATACCCCATCCAGAACTGGTGCGTTGACCACATG
>Ga0315912_10004922_pt1 | contig 12422 bp, 8 predicted proteins | sample VfabasoilMG_FD_204469 | JGI IMG/M metagenome (GOLD analysis project Ga0315912, IMG submission 204469) | Garden soil microbial communities collected in Santa Monica, California, United States - V. faba soil | ecosystem: Environmental > Terrestrial > Soil > Garden | place: USA: California... | reverse complement strand
TGGCGACCCAGGCGACGTAGCGGAAGACGCTGAGCCCCCGCAACATGCCTTTGTAGTGATTGTATCCCGCATTGAGGAACTGGAGCAGCGCGCCGAAACCGAGAGCAGGCAACGCCAAACGCATCAACGTGAGATCGCTCGAGAAGAGGCGAAGCAGTTGCTTTCCCAAACACAGGTACACGGCGCCACACCAAGACGCGTAGCCCAATGCCACGCCGAGACCCATGCGGCCGATCTGTCGCACGAGCGCAGCATGCTGTGCCCCCATGGCTTGAGAAACCAAGACGGAGATGGAATCCGAAAGGGCTAGGCTGGGCAGAAACGACAGCAACATCAGCTGCAGCACGATTTGATGGGCTGCCACATGCAGCGGACCCACGTGGGCGAGTAAGACTGGAATGGCGGTGAATGCCATCATGTCCAGCACGCGCTCCAAACCTGTCGGCAAGCCGCGGACAAAGGCGTCCCAAGCGTCGCTCCAACGAGCGTAGGCCCAATGGAAACCGGGCGCTGTCCAGCGGCCAGCTTCGAGGGCGATGGCATGGCGGCGCTGCATGATCAGCAGGTAGCCGTTTTCAAGGGTGCTCGCGATGGCCGAAGCCACGGCCGCGCCTTCGACACCCAAGTCAAAACCAAAGATGAGCGTGGCATTGAGGGGAATGTGGGCGACGTTGGCGACGACCGCCGCGCGCATGGCGAGCCGCGAGTCGCCTTGGGCCGCCAGCCATTGCGCAATGGCTGCCCCCGCAACGCCCGAAGGAAAGGCTAGGCTGCGCAGCGCCGCGTAGCGCGCGGCGAGTTGTCCCGTTTGAGGATGATCGGCCAGGGTGGGCAAAAGCGCCGCCGCCAATAACCCGAGCACCAAGGTGAGGGGCCCGAGCACGACGGCTAGTCGCAAGAATGCGCCGAGCGCGCGTTTGACGCCGACTGCATCGCCTTGACCGTGCAGTTGCCCCACTTGCACCCGCGCTGCGCTGAATACGGACATGCCAAATGAGAGCACGGTGAACGTGCACATGCCGCCCAGACCGGCGGCCGCCAGCTCAACCCACCCGAGCCAGCCGATGAACAATGTATCCACGAAGGTCATCATGCTGACCGACAGCAATTGAATGATCATCGGCCAAGCGAGCCGTAGGAGTTCGCGCAATGGGCGGTCGGCCCAAACGAGCGGAGAAGGGTGTTGGTGGTCCATGGCGGGGGTTGAGCGAAGAAAGCTACGGAGGCAGTGAAGACAATCAATGAGGTGACGGAAGCGAGCGGTGGAGGGCGCACCGAACAAGAAAAACGCCGTGGCTCCTTGCGGGGTCACGGCGCTGAACCAAACTAATTTCGGCTAAAATTAGCTAGAAAACGTGACCCACAACGAACGCATCGGAGCGCTTGCTGGAAGCGGCGGACGCCATGTTGCGGGCGCGCTGGGCTGCGTTCAGCACGAGTCCAGACGGACCTCCGTGACGCGATCGCAAACGTAAGCGCTGTGTGTTCATGGTCGTCTTCGCCTCTAGCACCGGCTAAAAAGCGACGCAAGCCGGCCGCGCACGTTCAAGCGGCCGCCTTGCGGTAGACATAGGCGTAGAGCGTAGGCAAGACGAACAAGGTGAGAAACGTGGCGCTGAACAGGCCCCCGATGACCACGGTGGCGAGCGGACGTTGCACTTCCGCGCCCGCGCTGGATGACAGCGCCATGGGAAAAAAGCCAAGCGCGGCTACGGTCGCGGTCATGACTACGGCGCGCAAGCGTGACGTCGCGCCCTGCTCGGCGGCCGCTCGTGGACCATGGCCTTGCTCTTGTAACTTCTTGATGGTTGTCAAAAGGACGACCCCGTTGAGCACAGCGATGCCGAACAGCGCGATGAAACCGATCGCCGCGCTGATGGAAAATGGCATACCGCGTAGCGCGAGGAAAAATATCCCACCGACGGCGGCGAAGGGCACGTTGAGGTAGATGAGTAGTGCGGGCTTGAACTGCCCAAAGGCCACGTACAAAAGGATGAAGATGAGGCCCAGCGCGAGGGGCACGGCGAGGGCAAGCCGCTGTGATGCATCGCTGAGGGTCTTGAATTGCCCTCCCCACTTGACGACGTAGCCCGGAGGGAATTGAACCTGGGAGAGGACTTCCTTTTGTGCCTCGCCGACGAACGAGGCAAGGTCGCGCCCGCGCACGTTGGCCTCGATGGTGGTTCGGCGTCGTACCGCTTCTCGGCTAACGCTCGCGGGTGAATCCACGATCTCGATGCTTGCGATTTGGCCCAGAGGGACCAATGGACCGCCTTGGCCGCTGACGGGCAAGTGGCGGATCTGATCGATGTCGTCTCGCAGTGCCGCAGGTACGCGCACCTGCAGACGGAAGCGACGCTCCCCCTCGTACACTTCGCCGACGTTTCGTCCGCCGAGCGCTTCAATGGCGTCGAGAGCGTCGCGCACCGAAATGCCGTAGCGTGAGGCGGCTGCACGGTCGACGGTTACTTCGAGCGTAGGGAGCCCGGTGAGCTGTTCTGCTCTGACGTCAGATGCGCCGGAGATGGGCCGTACGGCTGCCTGCACTTGCTTGCTCAGGCGCTCGAGCGTGCCCAAGTCGTCGCCATAAATGGTGATGGCAACGTCGGAGCGACTGCCGCTGATCAGCTCCGACATCCGCAGTTCGATGGGCTGGGAGAATGAAAAGCCCAGCCCGGGCAGCGCGCTTGCGAAGCGCGAGGACATGTGTGCAATCAGCTCATCCCTCGTGCGTGCGCTGGTCCATTGGTCTTGGGGTTTGAGCTGGATGAGGGCGTCGGAGAGCTCCACGCCCATGGGGTCAGTGGCGATTTCGGCGCGCCCGGTTTTGGTCACCACGCTCAACACCTCTGGAAATTCGCGCACGACACGTTCAAATCGGGTGGCGCTCCGGATGCTTTCCTCCAGCGACACGCTGGGGAGGCGAAGCACTTGAATGGCGAGCGCACCCTCGTCCAGGCGTGGCACGAATTCCGCGCCGAGGCGCGCGGCCACGGCACCACTTGTGAGCAGTAGCACTAGGCAAACGGCGACGACTTTCTTGGGTGCGGCCATGAGCGGGGCAAGGATGCGTGGGTAGCTGCGGTGCAGAGCCCGGACGAGCCAGGGCTCATGGTGCTTGGGAGTGCGCAGGAACGTAGCCACCAGTATGGGCACGAAGGTGAGCGAGGCTACGAACGCGCCTAGCAGCGCGAACAGCACGGTGATGGCCATGGGCCTGAACATTTTGCCCTCGATGCCCGCAAGAGTGAGGATAGGGACGTAGACGATGACGATGATGGCTTCGCCGAAGAGCGCGGCCTTGCGCACGTCCAAAGTGGAGCGCAGGACGATCTGAGCTGCCTCGGCGTAGCTCATGGGGCGCGGTCGCGCGCGCGCGGCGGCAGCCAGGTGAACGATGGCGTTTTCCACGACGATGATCGATCCGTCCACAACGATGCCAAAGTCGATGGCTCCTAGGCTCATCAGATTGCCCGAGAGCCCCAGAAGTCGCATGCCGGTGAACGCTACCAACATGGCAAATGGAATGGCGGCCGCGACGATGAGTCCGCCACGAATACTGCCGAGTAGGAGCAACAGAACGAAAGCGACGAACAGCGCGCCTTCGGCCAAGTTCTTTCCCACCGTAGAGATGGTACGGTCCACCAACTGGGAGCGATCGTAGAAGGTGTCGATGTGTACGCCCGGAGGCAGAGATGGCTGCAGCTGGGCGATCTTGGCCTTGACGCCGGCCACGACCTGTCGACTGTTTTCTCCCACGAGCATCATGACGATGCCGGTGACGACCTCGCCACGGCCATCGCGCGTCACGGCGCCCTGGCGGATGAGCGGAGCCAAGTGCACTCGTGCCACGTCCCGGACGCGGACGGGGACGCCGTCGTCGCGCGTTTCAATGAGTACGTCGCCGATGTCGTCCAAGCTCTGGATGCGTCCTTCTCCGCGTACCAGAAGCTGCTCTCCAGAGCGCACGAGGTAGCCGCCGCCCGCCGTGGCATTGTTGCGTTCGATGGCGTCGAAGAGCTGATTGAGCGAGACACGGAGCGCCCGCAGTCGCTCGGGGAGCACCTCGACCTCGTAGGTCTTCAGCTCTCCACCGAAGGCGTTGACCTCGACCACACCAGGTACGGACCGCAACTCGTAGGCAATGAACCAATCGAGCAGCGTGCGCAGCTCCATGTGCGAGTAGCACTTTGCATCGTCTGGCTGGCCGTCGCCACAGGTGCGATCCGCGCGCACCTCGAACTGCAGGATCTCACCTAACCCGGAACTCAAGGGGCCGAGTTCCGGAGACACGCCCACCGGGAGGCGTTCGCGGGCCTGCACAAGGCGCTCAGAGACGAGTTGGCGCGCGCGCAGTAGGTCCGTGTCTTCTTTGAAAACGATGGTCACCGCCGAAAGACCGAAGCGAGAGACGCTGCGGATCTCCTCGACGAGCGGTACGCCGCTCATGGCAGATTCAATCGGAAAGGTGATGGTGCGTTCGACATCCACCGGTCCGAGTGCGGGTGCGTTGGTGAGCACCTGGACCTGGACGTTGGTGATATCAGGGACAGCATCAATGGGGAGTTGTTGCGCGCTCCGAAGTCCAACGACGCTCACCAAGACGACCAATGCGAGCACCACCACCCGCCATCTGAAACAAAGTTCGAGGAGCTTTTGCATCGATTGTGCTCCTCAATCGTGGTGAGCGGCAAGCTCGCCACTGCGCACAGCGCTCTTCAATGTGAAGGCGCCTGTCACCGCGAGGAGCGCCCCCGCTTGTAGGCCACTGCGCACCTCAAATACCCCACCGGCGCGCCGGCCCAATGCGATCGGTTGAGCGCGAAAACTGTGCGGCTGCTCGTCGGGGACGAAGACGACCGTCTGGCCGTCGAGGGTAGCCACGGCTTCGGTTGGGACCACCAGCACGCGCTCATCTGGGTCACCACCCAAGAGTTCAATGCTCCCAAATAATCCGCTGCGTAGCCGTGCATCTGGGGTCTTGAGGCTTACACGAATCGGCAGCGAGCGCGTGTCTTCATCGAGGGCCGGAGCGATGTAGCTGATGCTGCCAGGCATGGCGATGTCCGGGTAGGCGTGCAAGCGCACCAGGGCTGCCGAGCCCACCTCCACGCGGCCGAGCTCAAGCTCGGGGACGTTGCCGCGCACCCAAATCTTGGTCGGATCCGTCACGATGAACGCGGGACTATCCGGAGTAGCGGTCTCACCCAAGGTGGCATGGACGGCGACCACCACGCCGTCGATCGGGGCGCTCAGCGAGAGTTCGCCCCCGCTCCCCGAACCGAACACCGAGAGTTGACGGTTCAGGCCAGCCACCTCCGCCCGGAGTTGTTCGACCTCCGCCTCCGCGTCGATCAGCGAGCGCTGAGCCCCAATGCCTTCGCTTGTCAGTTGTTGTTGGCGGCGCAGTGTGGCCTCGGCTGCTGCCAAGCGCGCCCGAGCCTGGTCGAGCCGGGCGCGCGCGGCGGATACGTCGCTGGACGCCACCATGCCGAGCAACTGCCCACGCTCCACGCGATCACCCAGGGCCACGGCGACGCGGGTAATGCGCCCAGGAACGAGTGGTCCCACGTGCGCGGTGCTGCTCGGCTCAAACTGGATCTCTGCCGGGATCGCCACGCCGCCCGACAGTGCACGGCGTTCGGCTTTTGCCACGCGGATGTCCGCGCGCTCCACGGCTTCCGCCGTGAGTTGGATATGGGTGATGTCGGCGTGGCGCTCATGACCGGTCGCTGAGTTGTGTTCAGGTGGACCGCCGACGGGCCGCTCCGTGCAGGCGGTGCCCAGCACCAGGAGCATCGACGCCGCGATCAATAGGTGGATCATGGTTGGTGCTCCTTGTGATGGTCATCGTGAAATAGGTCGACGCCGACGACGCGTTCCAGGCTGGCTAGGGCGACGAAATAATCTTGCTGGGCAGAGAGTGCATCATTTTGAATGCGGAGGAAGCGCTCACGGCCGCTGGACAGGGCAAGAATGTCGATCTCTCCCAGTTCGAACGAGCGCCGCAACAGCGTGAGGTTTTCTTCGAAACGCGGCAAGATCTCGCTCCCGTAGGCGCGCGTGCGTGCGGCTGCGGCGACGACCTCGCTTCGTGCCTCGACGATCTGCCCCTCCAAGAGTTGCTCGGCAGCGGCAAGCTCTGCTCCTGCGATAGTCACTTCGGCGTTCGTGCGGCTGCGTTCACCTTGGTTGCGTTGCACGCTGGTGATGGGCGTCGAAAGGACACCCATCACGATGTTGTCGGGACCCTCGCCACCAGGATTGCCCTCGTGGGTGTATTGCACACCGAGCGACGGGCGGGGAAAGGTTTGACGGTCGGCCACGGCCAAGCGCGCCCTGGCCTCGGCAAGGCGCGCTTGCAGAGCGCGCAATCGGGGCAAGCGCTCTTTGGCCACCTCGCTCAATTGGGAAAGGAGCGGCGGATCACGTGGGGTGTCCAAGGAACCGGTGGGAAATGGTGGCGCGGCTGCAGGCCAACCCGCCATTTGCGCCAAGCGAATGCGTGAGGCGTAGAACGCCTGCTGTGCCCCCACCAGGACCTGCTGGGCTTGGGCCACCTCGGCTTGGGCGAGGCGCAGGGTGAGCGGAGCCGTTTCGCCCGCGGTGATCTGCTGCTGCACGACGCGCAGCACTTCTTGCTGAAAAGCGACCACTCGCTGGGCGAGCTCTGCGCGCTGCTGCTCGACGAGAGCGCGATGGAATGCGGCGTGTACATCGCAGTGCACCGTCCAACGCATTTGCTCGATTTCGGCGTCGGTGAGCTCTCGCAAGCGGTCGGCCGCGTCGAGTCTGAGTCCTCGTTCACCGCTGATCTGGATCTGTTGCATGACACCCACCTCGACATCCACGCCGGTGCCCGAAGCCCCCAGTCGTGGACCGGCCGCCACGGTGAGTTCGGGGTTGCTGGGTAGACGGAGGGACGCGGCGGCGCGGGCTGCGTCTGCGCGGGAACGTGTCGCACGCGCCACGGACAGCACAGGTGAGTGTTGGTCTGCGAAGGCGAGGATGCCCTCCAATGAAACGTCACTGCTCAGGGCTGGGTCTGAAAGCGGGTCGTGGTGGTCGGGGCGACGGGCGTGGGCTTCATGGTCAACCGGCTGACGCAAGTGAGGCGCTGGTGCTTCCGCGGATTTGGTCCGGCTACGTGCACCCTGTGCAGGCGGTGCGCACCCGGAAAGGATCAGCCACGTCGCGCCGAGCGCGAGTCCAGCAGCGCGCAGGCTGCTACTACGAGCGATAGTAGATAACGGCGACCGAAGGGTGTGCGTATGCATGGCTTTGCTCAGTGGGACAAGTAGCTGACTGTGTGTTCGGCACCCGCGTGCAGCGCGTCCAGCGGTTTGGTGCTCGTTTGGTGCGGCAAGATCAAGGTGATGAGCAGGAGCGCGAGGGCAACAGCAAAGGCAGATGGCCCGCGTGTGGAGCGCCGTGTGGGGGCGCGTTCAGCGAAGGCGAGCAACAACTCGACGCGGAACCTGAGGCTCGAGAGGTCGCTCGGACCCAGGGCAACCGCGAGCTGAGCGCGCGGGCGCGCTGCGGAAACGATGGCGTTGGCCAAGGAAAGCGGTGAGGCGCCGTGGATGACCGCTTCTCGGTCACAATGCGCCTCGCGCGCGGCGAACCAGCGGTCAGCATGGGCGTCGAGGAGAAACCGTCCTGCCGGGTTGATGGCGAGAGCAAGTTGGAGCACCCAGTAGCGAAGCGGATCGAGCGCACGCACGTGCGCTACCTCGTGCGCGAAGGCGCTTGCCAGCATTTCATCGGAGATCAGGTCCGCAAAGTGAGCTCCGATGACCACCCGCGGCCGCAACAGGCCGAGGGTGCCTATGGCAAAACTCTGGTCGCTTGTGACCAAGACTCGTCCTTTGAGTACGGCGAGTGCGGGAAACCCCAAGATGACTCGGTCGATGCGTTGGCGGAGGCTCTGTTCATTTTCGGGTCCTGATGCTCGCACCAGACCTGAGCGATGCTGCGCGCGGAGACACGACGCGAGAGTCGCGAGCCCAAGGGCGAGCGCAAAATACCCAGACTCGAGACACGACCCGGCAGCGCCATGGTCGAGGAGACAGGCGATGGCGGATTTCCCCGACTCCGCCTGGTGCAACCCTGCGGAGACCAGCCACGCCAGGGGGAGCACGCTCGAGCCCGTGAGCAGCAGATAGCGGAGCGTGAGGTTGTGCAGCGGGCCCGGGGTGCGCTCCGCTGCGAGCAGGCAAATCTTGACCGAAAGCGCGCAGGCGGGCAGCACCACCAAAAAGACGATGGCAGTGCCCAGGAGGGGAAAGGTGGCCTCGCTCATAGCTTGCGCTCCTCTAGCTCGTCACGACGTTTCTGGATCAGCGCTTGGAGGTCATCCAATTCATGCGCCGAGGCCTCACTGACCTTTTCAGCGAGCATGGCCATGGCTTGCCGACCGCCGATCGCCTTGTCCAGTACCTCGCGCGCTGTCGACTCCAAGAACTGTTCACGGGTGAGCCGAGGCGAATAGAGGTAACGCCTGCCGTCGCGCTGGCGATTGAGAAGGCCTTTTTCATGCAGCCGCGCGGTGGTGGTCATCACGGTGGTGTAAGCGATGTCGCGTTGTCGCTCGAGCACTGCTAACACATCGCCCACAGTAAAGGAGGTGAGCTTGCGGCCCCACACCACGTGCATGATGGCTGCTTCAAGCTCGTGGAGGCGCAGTTCAACGCCCTTCTTTCCTGGACGAAGGCGAAACGTCATGACTCGTACCAGGCACGGGTTCCCATAACTACTACTGCCACTAGTAGTTCATTCTTCACCCCGCGTCGAGCTGAGCTCAAAGGAGCTCGTCGTGCCGCGCTTTGCTCATTCAACGGGCCGAGAGGTGCCGAGTGCGCTCGCCTCCTACTTCTCATTAGCGTGCACCAATGCCGCAAAGTGCATGGCGTCCCTCGGGTCGGATCTAACCACGTCACAGATTGCCATGCGTACCAGAAAGCTCACGATCTATTGAGGAAACGCGCCAAAAATGCGACGGGCGTTGCGCTAGAAGCTGCCTTTCCTGGCTGCTACGCGTACGCCTCGGCGCAGTGCCCCATCTCCCGCCTCTGGAGGCCATCGATGTCTTGTCGTATCCGCGTTTCACGTATTGTCGTTGTTTCTAGTATCCCCGCGCTTGCTGCGTTGGTTGCGTCGGCGGGCTGCTCGCCGACGCCGGGTCCTGGCTATCAGACTGGTTCTGGCGGCAGCGTCAGTGGCGTGGGCGGACTGGCCGGGTCGGGGGGCGGTGGACCGCTGGGCGCAGGCGGCAGCTTGTCTGGTGCGGGCGGCTCTGCTTCCGGTGGGAGTTTTGGCAGCGGCGGTGCCCCAGCGGGCGCCGGTGGTTCAGCTTCGGGTGGCCAATCGGGCAGCGGTGGTGGCGACGGTGGTTCGGGGCTGGACAATTACAACCCAGACTTCGTCGAATTCGTGGGTGAAGATTGTACGCTCCCCGAGTCTGCCTTGCTCTCACCAGCTAGTCACAAACTACCCGATCCGTTCTTGATGTCAGACGACCAACGCATGACGAGCAAGTCGCAGTGGGCCTGTCAGCGCGCCTGGTTGAAGAAGAACATCGAAGCCCACGTTTACGGCGCAAAACCAGGTACTCCCGACACAGTCACAGGCACGGTTTCGGCGACATCCATCAGCGTGCAGATCTCGCACGGTGGCAAGAGTGCCACGTACTCGGTCTCCATCAGTCGACCCAGTGGGGCTACCGGCGCAGTGCCTGGTATGTTTCAGGCGGAAGGGTCGGGCGTACCCACCAATTTCTTGCACGCCGAGGGGGTCGCGGCGATGAACTACAACCACGCGTCCGCGGAGACGGCCTTCAACGCCATCTACGGAGGCAATGGGATCAGCGAGCCGATCAAATGGGCCTGGGCGGTGAGCCGCGCCATCGACGTATTGGTCGCTCAAAAGGCCGCCGGCGCCAATGACGTCATCGATCCGACAGCGCTCGGTACCACGGGTTGCTCGTACGCGGGCAAGTCGGCGTTCGTAGTGGGTGCCTTCGATGAGCGCATCGCTCTGGGCATCCCGATGGAATCGGGCACCGGGGGCCTGGGCTCGTACCGTGTGGTGGGGGACATGAACTTGGGCCCCAACGGCGGTGAGAACCCCGAGCAAGTGAACGAGGCCTGCAGTCAGGGCTGGTTTACAGGGACCGTGTGCAACGGCAACGTCGACACCGTGCCGGGCGATGCACACTTTGTGGTGGCCATGTACGCCCCGCGCGGCTTTACGACGCTCGACAACAATCGCATTGGCCATTTGGGACCTGTGGCCCAGTTCACGTCCGATGCAGCAGGTGCCGAAGTCTTCAAGGCGCTCGGTGTGGAGAGTCACGTCGGTTACCACGGCGGCAATAATGATGACCCGCACAATCATTGTTCGTTCAACCAGTCTCAGGAAGAAACCGCGCGCACGGCCATTCAAGGGTTTCTCACCAAGAAGATTGCGCCGAGCAACTTCATGGAGCCCAAACTCAAGAATCAAAACGATCAACCTGTGGACTTCAAGCTAGAAGACTACATCGAGTGGACCACCCCGACGCTCAACTGATCGGGCGGGCGTGATTCAAGTAGCCGCTGTAAGCCGGGTCACTAGCAGCGACCTCGTCTACGGCGGCTTTTCTTTGCGCTGCTTTTGACCGGGTACAATTGTGAGACCGTTGTCGCTAGGCTGCGGGCCGCATGTACAGTCCGCGCCCCCCTGAAGCCGCTACCAATGAAGAGGAGACCACCTTGTTTGAAGGTCGGCCGGCCCTATTGCCCAGCTTGGGTGCACTTCTGTGGGCCGTGCTGACCCTTGGCCTGTATGCGCTGTACCGGCTGTGGGTGATCAAAGGCATTGAGTACAAGGTGACCACCCGGCGCATCGTGGTGGAAACGGGTGTGCTCTCGAAAAAAATGGAGCAAGTGGATCTCTATCGCATCGCGGACTACGCGGTGGAGCGGCCGTTTGGTCAGCGACTGATGGGCACCGGCAACATCGCGCTCGAGACGCTGGAGCGCGCAGAAAAACACCTCAATCTGCGTGAGATCAAGACCGACGTGGTGGCGCTCTATGAAGCTATCCGCCAAGCCACCGAAGTCGATCGAAAGCGTCGCGGCGTGCGGCTCTTTGAATGATGCGGCGAGGCCGGGCCCACTCTTGCCACGCAAGGCGTTGCGCGCTGAGCGGGCCGCCTAGCCCCGCACCACTTGGTCATTCTGGAGCAGGCGTGGCCACAATGCCGTCGGGATAGACGAGTGCTGGCCGCATATCGGGAGGCGTAGGTCCAGCCGTGGGCACCGCGTCTGAGACCGCATTCAACTGGTATTTTGCGAGCGCGATTTGGTTGAGGTGGAGTGCCAACGTCATGGTGAAGTTGGTGACGCCCGCGGGCATCTGTGGCAGCGCCAAGGTGGGCGTGTCGAGCGCGTAAACCGTGATGCCGTAGCCGTCAGTCACTTTGCTTGCGGGATCTGCAGCGAGCGCTTCTAAGTCGAAGTTGGGACACGGAGAGAACCAACCAAACTGGTTGTAGCTGGTCCACTGCTGTGCGCCGGGCACCTCCGGCGGCCGCTGCACGGTGGAAATGAGGGCGGGGACGGACTTGATCGTGGCAGGAATATCCCAAATCGCCCACATGAAACCTCTGAAGTAGTTGGGATCTTCCGGCGGGAGTGCCTCGGCGATGGCGCGGTGGGTCACCACGATGGCGTAGCTTTGTGTGCCCTCGGGACCGGAGGTCCAATCAATTTGCGGGTTGCCGAGAGCGACCGGAAAGGGTCGACCTTGGCAGGTGTACTCGTAAGGAATGATGCCGCCCTCCGCGAAGGCAGGAGACGTGACCGTCATGGTCGTCTCCGGATCCGTGGCAGGGCTGCACGAGACGCTCACTCCAACGAGGGCGCCGCAGAAAAACAATCGACTCAACACCATAATGACCTCCGAACTACTTGCATCTTTGGGGAATATCCCGATGTGACCCGCGCGCGGCCGACCGGCCGCGTGGCGCATCCGCGCAATACTTACGTTGGCGCATAATGGATGTCATTAGCTATTTACGCGAACGCGCCGCAGCCAATTCAGGCCGGAAGGCCGCGTACTTCTCACTTTCGTCAGGCCAGAAACTGGCGCGAAACGGATACGCGAGGACTGGGTACGCTCAGATCCCGGAGCCGCCGAAGTGGGCGCGGTGCCGTACGGGAGCCTGCGAGATGCGGCTGGCCGCAGGTACGCTGCTGGAGAGCCAGACGTTGCCGCCAATGATCGAGCCAGCCCCGATGGTGATGCGTCCGAGCAGCGTCGCGCCGGCGTAAATGACTACATCGTCGTGCACGATGGGATGGCGCAACAGGCCCTTTTGCAGCGCTCCATCCTGAGTGGGAAACTGCCGAGCCCCGAGGGTGACCCCTTGGTAGAGGCGG
>Ga0315912_10004921_pt1 | contig 12423 bp, 10 predicted proteins | sample VfabasoilMG_FD_204469 | JGI IMG/M metagenome (GOLD analysis project Ga0315912, IMG submission 204469) | Garden soil microbial communities collected in Santa Monica, California, United States - V. faba soil | ecosystem: Environmental > Terrestrial > Soil > Garden | place: USA: California... | reverse complement strand
CGGGCTGCCGCCGAACACCGTGATCGGGCTCGGCACGAAACCGCCGGCCGTGGCCACGTTGTCTTCCACCGCCACGTTCTTCAGGGTGAGGTTCAACGGTGGGGCGGTGATCACGGCGAATCCGGAGGCCTCCCGCAGCGTGAGGTCCCTGATCACCAGGTCACCCACGCCGCTGCCGCCGCTGCCATCGAAGATCGCGGTCTGGTAGCCGCCGGAGATGCGCAGCTTGTCGGCACCGCGAGCGGCGATGGTGATGCCCTTGGTCAACGGGATCGGGCCCAACTGCGGATCGAGCGTGATCTCGGCCGGCGTGTTGAACGGCGAGTAAGCGAAATACACGATATCGCCTTCCCCGGCGGCCGCGACCGCCTCGCGCAGCGAACAGTCGGCATCGCAGGTGCCGTCGTTCGTGTCGGCGGTCTTGGTGACGGTGAAATCGGAGGGAATCGTGAGCTTGAGCGTCCAGCCGCCGGAGATGGATGAGAGAGAGCCCGGGGAGATCACGCCATCGGCGTGGACGAACAGTTTCCACTGGCCGTCCAGGTAGGTCGGGGTGATGTTGTTCCACCGGGTCAGATCGGTGCTGTAGTTGTCGAAGTTCGCGCCGGGGGAGGGGAAGGTGTCGAGCGTGTCGCCTGCCTCGGCGTAGTTCGTCGGACGGTAGCTGCCGGTGGCCGGCGCCTGCGTCCTGGAGACCGCGCTCGCAGCCGTGTTCGAGAAGGTCAGCGAGCTGTTGGAGATCGGACCCGCGCCGCCTGCGTCCGAGAGCAGCATCACCCTGACGCTGGTGGGCGACTGCAGGTAGACGTCGAGCTGGTCGGAGCGCTCGAGCATGTTGACGCCATTCAGCGTCACCTCGGCCCGGGTCATGCTCGAGAGATTGCCGACGGTCACGATGGAGACGTTCGTGGTGTCGCTGCGGATGGGGATGGGCGTGGAGTTGGTGTAGGTGACCACCGTGGCCGCCCGGGCAGGCATGGCCCCGGCGAGGACCAGGCACAGCGCCGACAAAGCCCGGAGCATCGGGATACGGTCCATGCGCGCGCCCTCGCGGAAAAGCCAGAGATTACCAAGATAGAGGGAATTCGGAGGGGGCCTGAATCGTGGACCGCGCACGGTGTGCAGCGATCCGCGCATCACCCGACGGTTCAGGGCAACGTCCGCTTGCCCCACTTGCGGGGGCAGGATGGCTTCATGATCCGCCAGGCGAATGCGCGGGTGCGGTCAGACCGGGCGAGGCGCCTCCGCCGTTGCAGGCCACCCATCCCCGGTCAGAGCTGGCTCATGCCGCCATCGACGATGATCTCGGTCCCGACGATGAACGCGGATTCGGGCGCCGACAGGTGCAGGATGGTGCTCGCGAGTTCCGCCGCGGTGCCGAAGCGACCGAGCGGGATCTGCGAGAGGATGTGCGTGGCGGTGGCGTCGAGGGCGTGCGCGTCCAGGCCCAGCTTGCCGTACAGCGGCGTCTGGATCGGGCCGGGGCTGACCACGTTTACCCGGATCCCGCGCGGCAGGAGTTCGGCCGACAGGTTCTTCGCGAGCGAGATCAGCGCGGCCTTGCTGGCGGCGTAGATCGAGGCGTTCGGCATGCCGATGTGGGCGTTGATCGAGCCGTTCAGCACGATCGATGCGCCGCGGTTGAGGACCGGCAGCAGGGCCTGGAGCTGGAAGTACGGCCCCTTCACGTTGACGTCGAAGAGCTGGTCCCACAGCGAGGCCGTGGCGCTCGCGAAATCGGCGAAGCGCGCCGCACCGGCGTTGATGAAGACCGCGTCGAGGCGGAGGTTCGCCGCGACCAGCTGCCCGACGAGCGCCGTGGCGGCTGTGGGGTCGGCAGCATCGTTCGCGAACACCAGCGCATCCGCGCCGAGCACGCCGCGCGCCTGCGCCAGTCCATCTGGATCACGGCCCGTGACGACGACGCGCGCGCCTTCGCCGGCATACGCCTGCGCGGTGGCGAGGCCGATGCCGCTGGTGCCCCCGGTGACGAGGACGGTCTTGTTCTGGAAGCGGTTCATGGGGAGTCCGGGAATGGGTGGAAAAATCGGAGTCCGGTTGGGCCCCAAGGTCCCGACGGTGGCCCTGCGCGCCGCCGGAACCTCCTGGGAATGCGTAGCGCGGAGGGCGCCAACGGCGCTCTCCGCGGCTCTGGACGATCGGCCGGGTATGCCTTGCACGATTGCCGGAGCGCGCGCCGGAGCGCGCACGCCGGCCTGTATCCCTCAGGGCTGCGCCGCGATCGTCTCGATCAGCAGCTCGAGCGCCTCGGCGCTGTCGGTGCGGGTCGCCGTGTTCGTGGCGTAGCAGGGCATGTCGCCGCTGCTGGTGACGCCGACCACGTACGTGGTGCCGTCCACCTCGAGCAGGCTCGGTCCACCGGAGTCGCCGTTGCAGGCGCCCGCGTCGCCGCGATGGAAGCGCTGGCTCTGGTGGATGAAACGCGTGTCGAGCGCGTCGAATCCCAGCACCCCGTAACGGCGCTCGCCGCTCCAGCCCGACTTGTTGGGGCCGTTCCTGCTCTTCTGCTGCACGCCGTAGCCGAGCACGGTGAAGCGGGCGTCACGCAGGCCGTTGCGTGCGCGCAGCTCGTCGAGCAGGCCCTGGGGCGGCAGCACGCCGTAGGCGGCGGCATCGAGCGCGATGGGGGCCGCGAGCACGGCAGCGGAGACGTCGTGGCCGTAACCGCCGAGCACCTTGGGATCGTAGGCCGGGTTCATCACGATCTGGTCGATGGACACGTTCGTGGTCATCGAGTCGACGGGCAGCCAGCCGTTCGCATCCTGGGCGAGCGTCGCGTCGTTCGTGACCGAGAGCTGCCAACCCGCATCGCGAAAGCGCCGCCCGGCCTCCAGGCAATGGCTCGCGGTCAGGACCACGGTGCCGGAAACCAGCATGCCGGAGCAGTACGGCCGGTACCAGTAGCCATCCGCCGTGCGCAGCAGCGCGACCACGGCCGGATGTCCGTCGCCGTCGAACGTCGCGGTGCTGTTCATGGCCTGGGCTTCGCGCGGCGTGGCGCAGAAGGCGAGAGCGAAGGTCGCGGCGAGCAGGAATCTGGTCATGGAGTTCTCGATGGCGGGGACCTCGGAACCTAGCACGTCGCGTGCGCGCATCCGCGCATCCTCGAGTGCCGGGACAAGTTGGCGTGACGAAGTTCACAACCGCCGTTCTCGCGCGCCGGTGCCATCGGCTAGTCTGCGATTCCCCACTGGCGGCGTTCCGCTCGGGCGCGCCGCGCCACGCGCTCGCCAGGGCATACGGGCAGCACGACATGGCCACCGATCGTCAGGCACCCAACGCATGGCGCGTGCTGATCCTGCTGCTGCTGGCGAACCTGCTGAACTTCTTCGACCGCACGCTGCCCGCCGTGGTGGCCGAACCGATGCGCAAGGAATGGGGGCTGAGCGATTTCCAGCTCGGGCTGGTGTCGACCGCATTCATCCTGGTCTACGCGATTGCCGGCCTGCCGCTGGGCCGCTGGGCCGATCGCGGTTCGCGCCGCACCATCCTCGCGCTCGGCCTCGCGACATGGAGCGCGTTCACCGGCGCAGCCGCCTGGGTCTCGGGCTACGTCGGCTTCTTCCTCGTGCGCATGGGCGTGGGCGTCGGCGAGGCCTGCTATGCACCCACTGCGAACTCGCTGATCGGCGACCTGTTCCCGTCGGAGAAGCGCGCGCGCGCGATCTCCGTGTTCATGCTCGGCCTGCCGCTGGGCGTGATGCTCGCGTTCTTCACGGTGGGGCCGATGGTGCAGGCCCTGGGCAGCTGGCGTGCGCCGTTCGTGGTCGCGGCCGTGCCGGGCCTGCTGCTCGCCGTGGTGCTGTACTTCATCCGCGAACCCGCGCGCGGCGCCGCCGATGCGGCGCCGTCCGATGCGGCGCCGGTGGCGCGCCCGATCCGCACGCTGCTGGCGATCCCCACGTTCCGCTGGATCATCGGATCGGGACTGAGCCTGAACTTCGTCGCCTATTCCATCAACAGCTTCGTGGTGCCGCTGCTCCAGCGCCATTTCCAGCTGCCGATCGGCAAGGCCGCGCTGCTCGCGGGCCTGATCACCGGCCTCACCGGACTGGTCGGCCTGATCGCCGGCGGCTGGCTCGCCGACCACCTGCACCAGCGCTCGGAAAACGCGCGACTGCGCTTCTGCGCGATGGCCCTGTTCGCTTCCGCCGCGGCCACGCTCGTCGGCCTGGTCGCGGGCAGCGCCTCGGTGGCGCTGTTCACCACGCTGTTCGCCTTGGGCGTGCTCGCCTATTACAGCTACTACGCGTGCGTCTATCCGGCCCTGCACGACGTCGTGGCGCCACGCCTGCGAGGCACCGCGTTCGCCGTCTACTTCGCCGCGATGTACCTGCTCGGCGGCGCCTTCGGCCCGGCCGTCGTCGGCGCGCTCTCCGACTACCTCGCGCTCGCCGCGATGCGCGCGTCGGGCGCCGAGGCCATGACCGAAGGCGCGAAGGCCGCCGGCCTGTACGGCGCCATGTACCTGGTGCCGGTGATGCTGGCGTTCACCGCGCTCTTCATCTACCTGGCCTCGCGCCGATTCGCGGCGGATGCGCGCGCGATGCGGGCCCAGTCCGCAGGCTAGCCGTCCCTCGCGGCCAGCGGGCACGGATGCACGCAGGCCGGGGCCGGATCGGGCCCGGGCGGCAAGGAAATTGCCTGGCCATGCGTGCGGATCCGGTGCGGTACTGCCGCCGACGCCTGCTTCCCGCGCCGGCCCGCGGTATCGGCACGCACCCGACGGGGCGAGGCAGCACTCAGGATGCGCAACCACCCGCCCGGGCGGAAACGCAAACATGGCGGCCCCTTCCCCATGTCGGCAATCACCGTGATCGACCGGAATTCGTCCCTCGGACCCACCCGCCCGTGCCCGGCCGAAACTGCCGCGTCCCACGCGCGACGATGTCCGTTCGCAGGTCGCTGGACCTGGGTCGCGGGATTGCTCGTCGCCGTGCTCGCGGGCGGTCCCGTGCGATCGGCCGGGCCCGAGGTGCCCGCGGATACCGCTCGCCAGGCCACGCCGGCGGACGAGGCGGAGTCGCTGCTCGCGCGTGCACGCGAGCTCGCGGGAACGGGCGCGTTCGCCGATGCCCTGCCGCTGTTCACGCGGGTGACCGAGCTGGCACCGGGCAACTACCGTGGCCACAGCGGTCGTGCCAGCGCGCTCAACAACCTCGATCGCTACGCCGAGGGATTGGCGGCGATCGAGCGCGCCGTCGCCCTGGCGCCCGACAATGCGATGCTCTACTACAACCGGGGCCTGTCGCTCGCCGAAGTCGGACGATTCGAGGCGGCCATCGCGGACTTCGATGCGGCGATTCGCGGCCGCCCTGAACTGCCGATGCCCTACGCGGATCGCGCCGCCGCGCGGATGGGCCTGGGCCAGGTGCAGGCCGCCCTCGAGGATTGCGAGTCCGCGCTCAGGGCCGACGCGACCTACATCTGGGCGCGGTACTACCGGGGACAATTGCGCTACCTGCAAGGCGACTTCCAGGCGGCCGCCGGTGACTTCGCCGCCGTGGTCGAGAGCCAGCCGGCGTTCGGACCCGCCCGGCTCTGGCACCTGGTCAGCGTTGGGCGTGGCGGGACGCCAGAGGAGCCGGCGCAGACGCCGGAGGGGATGGTCGGATCCTGGCCGGCCCCGCTGGTTGCGCACCTGCGGGGCAACCTCGATGCCGCGGCGCTGCTGCGCGTCGCCGACGAACAGCGCGTGGTCGACGACGAGCGCCGCCGTTCGGCCGCGCACGTCGCGATCGGTCTCCGTCACCTGTTCCTCGGGGAGCCGGATGCGGCGCGCCGCGCGTTCGAGGCCGCCGTGGCATTCCAGGTCCCGGCCCATTTCGAACAGCAGGTCGCTCGCGTCGAGCTGGCGCGACTGGGGTCACGACGCTCGTCCTCGTGACAGGGCGCCCGGTCCCGGGGGTCGGAGGCCTCATCCGGATCGAACACCGGTTCCCGCTGCATCCTGGTCGCCGGTGGTCGCTGGTCGCCCGGCGAGTGGTTGCCGGCAACGGGGCGCAGCGCGTGCCCGTGCCGGGCGCCCCGCGGATGCCGCGGGCCTTTGCACGAACCCGGGAAGGCGAGTCTTGCCGGGTTCCGCTTCGCTTCAGCGATGCGGCTCGCCGCAGGTCGCCGTCGCGGCGCGATGCTTCTCGCACACCTTGCCAGCGTCGCAATCGTCGTTCGACTGGCATGCGCGCTCGCCTTCCTGGCCGAGTTGGGGTTGCGCCGCGGACCCGCCACCACCAGGGCCGCAGTTCTTACCCACCTTGCTTGCATCCGCTGGTGCGGACCCGCCACCGCCTGGACCGTCTTGCCGACGGTGTTCGCCTGCGCGGGCGCGGAACCGCCGCCACCGGGCCCGTAGTTCTTGCCGGCGTTGTCCGCGCCCGTCGTGGCGGAGGCACTGCATTTGCCCGCTGCGGTGGCATCGGGTTTTAGGCAGCTCGATCCGCTCGCGCAATCGGCATCGCCGTTGCAGGCAGCGATCGGGCCAGCGAAGAGAACGCCGGCGAGGGCCGAGGTGAGGACGAGCGAACGGACGCATGGATGCACGAGCGGTCTCCTGGTGCGGACTCGAACGCCGCCGAGGGCTGGGCGCGCCGGCCCTCGGCTGTACGGACCCCCAGGATCATGGCTCGCGATCGGCGGATTCGCCGCGACACCATCGCCGGTCGCCAGCGCCGGCACCGTCTCGAGTCGCGGCGGCCGGAAGCTCGATGGAGACCAGCCCCCGGCTCCGCGCGCCGGCAGCGTCGCGCGAACCCGCGGCAGCGACCTCATCGCCCGCCAGTCCGTCGACATGCACCAGCTGACGGCGGTCGCAGGCGCGGCGCCTGTCGCGTTTCCGCCCCCGCACGCCGCCGCGGACGCACGTGCACCGGATTCCGGGCCGCAGGCGTAGGATGCAGCGAGGCATTCCGGGAATTCCGGCTCCCTGGAGTCCGGTGCACGCATGCGATGGACGGTCATGGAACCAGACGCCTATCCGAAGATCCTGTTGCTCACCGCCATCTCGTCCGTCTTCGGCCTGATCCTGGGCTGCATCCTGGTCGGCGTCGTCGCGAGTCCGATCCTGGTCGGGCTGGAAGGCGAAACGAACACGATCAGCCAGGTGCTGGCCGCCTCGGTGGCGGGCCTGGTCATCTCGTTCTTCGCGATGATGTTCGGCGTGTTCCCGGCGCTGCTCTACGTCGCGCCGCTGCAGGCCTGGCTCCGGCAGGTCGGCTACGCGAACGTGCTCACCGCGGCGCTGCTCGGCGCCGTGCCTGGCGCGCTGTGGCTGCCGTATTCGCGCGAGTGGGGGATCGCGATCCTGACGTACGGCGTGGCCGTCTCGGTGTGCACGCACCTCGTCGCGTCGATCTGGATGCGCCGTCGCGCGGCGACCACGCCGTAGTCCGGCCTAGGCGCGTCCGCCGCACGGTACGGATCCGCCCGGCCGCACCGGCCCCGTGTTCCCTGCGAGCCCTGCCGACACCCGGCGTGGGCGGGGATCCGATGCGGTAGTGCGTGTCCCCGGACCTGCCGGTCCGGTCCGACCGCTGCGACCCTGAATTCCCCCGGAGACCTGCGCTCGATGCGCTGCCCGGTCCCGGGTTTTCCGAATGCGCAAGGGTTGCACCATTTTGCAAATATTCTGTTAATTTCCGCCCACCGCGGGTGTCGATGGGCACCTGTGTCCCGATTCCACCCGGAGGACAACCCCAATGACAGCAAAGATCGCTACCCGGCGCAGGTCCACCCAATCGCCCACGCGCGCCGCGCTCGCCGCCGCGCTCATGGTCGCGCTGTCCGCGCAGGCCCAGGACAACGCCGCGGCCGGTGCCGCCGACGCCGACGACGATGCCACCGAGATGACCACCGTCGTGGTGACCGGCACGCGCAAGCCCGGGCTCTCGCCCACCGACTCGATCTCGCCGATCGACGTGTTCGGCGCCCAGCAGATCGAGCAGCAGGGCGTGGCCGACCTGACCGACGTGCTGACCAAGATCGTCCCCTCGCTCAACACGCAGCGCTTCCCGATCGCCGACGGCACCTCGTTCGTGCGCCCGGTCTCGCTGCGCAATCTTTCGCCCGACCAGACGCTGGTGCTGGTGGACGGCGTGCGCCGGCACCGCTCGGCGCTGGTGAACCTCCAGCTGGCCCCGCTCGGCACCGTCAACCAGGGCGCCCAGGCCGTGGATTTCTCGGCCATCCCGTCGAATGCCGTGAAGCGCGTGGAAGTGCTGCGCGACGGCGCTTCGGTGCTCTACGGCTCCGACGCGATCGCGGGCGTGGTCAACGTCATCCTCAAGGACTCGCCCGAAGGCGCCGCGGTGAGCGCGCAATGGGGCGAAACCGGCCAGGGCGATGGCGAACGCCTCAAGGTGGGGGCGAACGCCGGCTTCCCGCTCGGCGCGGACGGCTTCATCCACATCAGCGCCGAACGCGACACCTCCGACATCACCTCGCGCGGCGTGGCGCGCCCCGACGCCGCGCAGATCGCGGGCATCGTCGGTGCGGAGAACGTGCCCTACAACGGCTTCGGCCAGCGCTGGGGCTCGCCGGACGTCGAGGCGAACAAGTTCTTCCTCAATGCCGGCGTGAATCTCTCGGGCGACCTCGAGCTGTACGGATTCGGCAGCTACATGGACAACAGCACGCTGTCGGGCTTCTTCTACCGCCGCCCCGTGCTCGACCCGCAGTACCAGATCGGCGGTCGCGAGACGCTGATCGTGGACGCGAATGGCGACTTCCGCCCGGACAACGCCAGCCAGGCGCAGGTCAACGGCATCATCGCGCGCGGCCTGAATCCCGCCGACTACCTCACGCCGTCCACCCAGAGCCCGAGCGGATTCGTGCTGCTCAACCCGATCTACACGCAGTTCCCGGGCGGCTACAGCCCGCTGTTCGGCGCGGACATCACCGACCACGAACTCGTCGGCGGCCTGCGTGGCGGCGCGACGGGCAACCTGAAGTGGGACGTGCACGCCCGCACCGCGCGCAACGAGCTCGACTACCGGCTCGAGGGCTCGATCAACCCGAGCCTGGGCCGGCTCTCGCCGACGAACTTCCGCCCGGGTCGGCTGACCCAGGAGGAAAGCGAGTTCGGCGTCGACTTCGTGCAGACCTTCGGCGAATCCCCGCTCACGCTGGCCTACGGCGCGCAGTGGCGCAACGAGACCTACAAGATCGGCGCGGGCGACGAGGGCTCCACGGCCGTGGGTCCGACCGCGGCCATCTTCGGCGTCGGCTCCGACGGCTTCCAGGGCTTCTTCCCCGAATCCGCCGGCACCTTCGAGCAGGACAGCTACTCGGCCTACGTCGATGCCGAGACCTCGTTCAACGACCAGTGGTCGGGCGCGGCCGCGCTGCGCTACGAGGATGCCGACCGCTTCGGCGCCTCGACCGTGTTCAAGCTCTCCACGCGCTACCAGTTCACCGACCAGTTCGCCGGCCGCGTGACCTACAACACGGGCTTCCGCACGCCCACGCCGGGCCAGGAGTTCACGCTCAACGTCACCACCACGGCGGACGCGAGCGGCAACCTGATCCCCAGCGGCACCTACCCGGTCAGCAATCCCGTCGCGCTCGCGCTCGGCGCGCAGCCGCTGGAGACCGAGGAGTCGAAGAACCTGAGCGTGGGCCTGGTGTGGGATCCGCTCGACAACGTCTCGATCACCGTCGACTACTACAAGATCCGGATCGACGACCGCATCGGCCTGGTGGCCAAGACCGTCACGCAATCCACCGTTGACGCGCTCACCGCCGCCGGCGTGCCGAACGCGAACCTGCTCTTGAACAGCGCCGCGAGCTACTTCGCGAACGCCTTCGGTTCGGACGTGGACGGCCTCGACTTCGTGATCGACACCCGCCACCAGCTCGGCGGCGGCACGCTCGACGTCGACTTCCGCTACAACTGGAACAAGCAGGAAGTGGTGGACGTCAAGCCGAACACGATCAACGGCGACCGCCGCTACGACCTCGAGCACCAGGTGCCGAACAGCCGTGCCGTGCTCAGCTTCGACTACAAGCTGCAGGCGTTCTCGGCCACCGCGCGCGTGAACTACTACGGCGGCTGGGAGACCACCGGCGGCCTGTTCGGCAACGGCGACGCCTCCGACGCGGTCAGCTACGGCGGCGCCACGCTGGTCGACCTCGAAGGGCGGTACCGCTTCAACGACACCTTCTCCGTCGCCGTCGGCGGCGAGAACGTGTTCGACAAGCGCCCCGGCAGCGAGCAGAACGGCACGCTCGCGTTCCTCGGCAACAAGTACGCCGTGACCTCGCCGTTCGGCATCGACGGCTCGTTCTGGTACGTGCGGGTGAAGGCGGAGTTCTAGGAAGACCCGGAACCTGTTCCGGGCTTCCCCGGGTGCATGGACGCACCCGTTCCGCTCGATCACGCCAGTGATCGAGCGGGTGGGGAAAGCGAAAGCGACGCCTTTCGCTTTCCGTGCGATGGCCGGTCCAGGATGGACGCGTGCAGGGCTTTCCAGGACTCCTGCCGATCGTCGGGCGCGCCCGTTCCGGGCGCCCCACGGCATTCCCAGGCGGCGGGCTTCGGCCCGCCGTCCTGCTTTCCGGGCCAGGCCGGGTGGCGCGCCGTCAGGCGCGCCAGCATCGATGCGCCGCGCGCGCTACTTGTAGGCCACGGCCGCGCTCGCGGGACCGGCCAGCGGGAACACCTCGAAGCGCGTGAATCCCGCCTCGCGGCACCAGCCGATGAAGTCGGCACCGGTGAAGTCGAAGGCATCGCCGAACTCGACCAGCATGTTCAGCGACATCATCAGCCCGAAGGCGTTCTCGCGGCGCGCGTCGTCGATCAGGTTCTCGATCGCCACGAACGCCCCGCCCGGCGGCAGCGCCTCGTATGCGGCGCGGATCAGATGCTTTTTCTTCTCGAGATTCCAGTCGTGCAGGATCATGCCCATGGTGATCACGTCCGCGCGCGGCAGCGGGTCGGCGAAGAAATCGAGCGACTGCGCCGACACCCGGTCGGACAGTCCCGCGGATTGGATCCGGCGCGTCGCCAGCGCGGTCACCTCGGGTAGGTCGGCCGAGGTGCAGCGCAGGTGCGGATGCCGCTGCGCCACGAACAGCGAGAGCTGGCCGGTGGCGCCGCCCACGTCGCACAGCGTGCCGTAGCGGGAGAAGTCGAACTTCTCCGCGAAGGCCATGAAGTTGCCCGCGGAGATGCCGCTCATCGCGTCCATGAACTGCTCGAGCCGCGCGGGCTGGCTGTAGAGCTCGGCGAACACGGGCGCGCCGGAATGCTTGATCTCGTTCTGCGGGGCGCCGGTGCGCAGCGCCTCGGACAAATCGCCCCAGTAGCGGTACAGGCGCGCGTTCGCCATCTCCAGGAACCCGCCGATGAAGCGCGGGCTCTGGCGGTCGAGGAAGCTGGCGGTCTCTTCGGTGTTGCGGTAGCGGCCGGCCGCGCCGTCGCCGTCGCGCTCGAGGAAGCGCAGCGCGACCAGGGCATCGAAGAAGTCGGGATTCGCGCGCGCGTGCAGCCCGAGCGCGTGCTGCAGTTCGGTGCCGGTCATGGCGCCCGCGCCGAGCGCGGTGAATACGCCCAGTTCCACCGCGGACAACAGTACCTTCGATGGCCAGAAGGCCATGCCGACTTCCATGATGCGGGTGGGCGTGACGGACGACATGGCGACAGCTCCCTGGGGACGCGCCGGGTACCGGGCACGCAACGGTGGTGATCGGCGACTGTAGCGCGATCCCGCCGGCGGCAATCGGTTCAGATCGCCATCGACATGCGCGACACCGGCACGCGCACGCCGCCGGGCAGGTCGAGTTCGAACCGGTGCTGCAGCGAGAAGCCCGAGGCGAGGTAGAGCGGTTCGCCGGGCAGGGTCGAGACCAGTTCCAGCGTGCGGAATCCCGCCGCGGCCGCCGCCTGCCGGCAGGCCGCCATGAGCTGGCGTCCCAGGCCGCGGCGGGCCTGCGAGGGTTCGACGAAGAACGCGCGGATGCGCGCGGCCTCGCGCGCCGGATCGAGTTCGGGATCCGGCCCCGACTTGGTCTGGTCCCCGCCGAACAGCGTGCGGCGCCGGCTCCAGCCGCCGCAGGCGAGCAGTCGCGCGTCCTCCTCGATAACCAGGTACGTGCCGTCCTCGATCAGCTGCGTGTCCACGCCGAACACGTGCTCGGTGATCGCCGCGGCCTGTTCCTGCGTGTAGAACCCCACGCTCAGCTCCGTGCCCGAGCGTGCGATGAGCGCGCGCAGTGCGGGGATGTCGTCGCGACGGGCGGGGCGGAGGTCGGGCATGGCGGGGCACGGTTGAATGACGGGCATCAGGTTACTGCGTCCGCAAATGCCGCCGACGTCCCGACGTGCACTGTGCCGATGATCGGTGCCCGCACGCTGCTTCCCTTCTCCCCGCCCACGGGGAGAAGGTGCCCGCAGGGCGGATGAGGGGC
>Ga0315912_10004920_pt1 | contig 12423 bp, 9 predicted proteins | sample VfabasoilMG_FD_204469 | JGI IMG/M metagenome (GOLD analysis project Ga0315912, IMG submission 204469) | Garden soil microbial communities collected in Santa Monica, California, United States - V. faba soil | ecosystem: Environmental > Terrestrial > Soil > Garden | place: USA: California... | reverse complement strand
ACCTTGATCTGCGAGAAGTTGCGGACGTCGTCACCGGCCTCGACCGTGAACTCACTGCCGTCGTCTTGGTCCTTGAGCGAGATCAGGCGCTTCGCCGAGTCGACTGCAGTAACGCTGGCCGTCGCCTCGGCGAGCTGCTCGGCCAAGAACGACGCGGGCTGCTCGGGTGCGGGCTGCTGTGCGAACACCTGCGCGATCGAGACCGAGAACCCAAAGGCGGCGAGCCCAGCAAGACGCGGCCCACTGAACGAACGGAAAACCCTGTGTTGGCCCTTCATGGTTGACCTCCTTGTCGGAAAGCCAACGATCGGCCACCGCGGTCGGCTGGTCCATTGGCCATTCGGCCAACACGTCCCGGCGGCCGCGATCAGAGCACGCGCGTCGAGAGCTCCATGGCGTCGCCGATTGGGACCTTGACCGACACGTAGCCGCCGGCCACGTTGCGCACGTAGTCGAGGTACGAGCGCAGCGGCTCCGGGAATAGATCGATGTCGTCGGCGACGATCAGCGCGCCGGCCCTGAGCCTGGGCTCGAGCAACTTCAGGCACGGCAGATAGAGGTTCTTCCAGCCATCGAGAAACACGAATGACACGTCGTTCGGCAGTTCCTTCAGCGTCTCGAGGGCGTCACCAACGCGCAATTCGACAACATCCAGCAGTCCAGCCTCTTGAATGTAGTCGCGCGCGCGGCTTGCTTTGCCCGCGTGCAGCTCCGTCGTGATCACACGGCCGGCGCCGCGATCACGCACGGCCGCCGCGAGGTAGATAGTCGATATGCCGAACGACGTTCCGAACTCGACGAACGTGCCAGGCGCGCAACCGCGGGCCAGGGTGTACAACAGCCGGCCGGCGTCTGCGTCGACGGGAATGAAGGCATCACCGAGCAGCGCGGTGCGCTCCTCTTGCGTCTTCCCCTTCGCTTTCGCGAGCAATGGCGGGTCGATGCGCTCGGACGCGGTGTGCATGTTGTCGAGCACGCTGCGCACGCGCGGGTTCTGCAAAGTCGATGTCATCTTCAATTCGTCCGTGAACGTCAAGGTACGTAGCATTCCAGCCGAAAATCCGCCGGCCGTCGAGCGCTGCTTCGCATACCAACTGTCAGCCGGCCGCGGAAGCCACGGCTCATTCGCTTCAGCGGTAACGCCCGCCTCGCGCTGCGCGAGCGGCGCGAGGACGCGCGCTAGCTCCAGCCGTGGACGAGATAGAGATCGCTGATCGCCCGGTGCCACCCGTAAGCGTAGCCGCGGCCGTCCGGTGTAACCGCGAAGTTATAGTGGTTGAGCGTCATGATTCCAGCTGGGTCCGGCGGCTGGATGTTCGCCCACGTTTCTCGTTCACCCGTCGCCGGATCGACGCGCTGCAGAACACCGCCCGCCAGCGGATCCTCCGAGATCACGAGGCCGCCCTCGATCCAGGCTACGACGCTCCAATGCGCCGCGCTTCCGGGCACGCGGCGTACGTCGCCCTGCGCGATCGGAAACAGATCGACGCCCTCAGCCGTCGACACGGCGACCATCGTGCTGTCCGGTGAAACAGCCCAACCGCTCCTGCCGACCACGAGGCCTTCCGGCGTCACCGGGCGCACGGCAGTACCGTCGACGTCGAGCACGTAAAGCCGTGGAGTGGCGTTACCGGACTCCGCCAACACCAGCGCGTTGCGCCCGTCGGCGAGCCATCGAGCACGTACGAGCCTAAGTCCGGGCCGCTCCAACCGGACCGATGGTCCCGCGCCCGTGGGGATCACGTCGAGGTACGTGGACTGCGTCACATCGAGCACGATCGCCCGGCGCCCGTCTGGAGAGAGCGCGAGCGCGAAGCCGTCGCCGAGACGCACCGCCAACGCGCCGTCGGTGCCGCGCAAGTAGGTAGATAGCCGAGGCCCTCCGCCTACGCCGGTCTCCGTGAAGAGCACTCGGCGCCCATCCGCCGAGATGTCCGCGATCACCGATTCGTCGAGCCAAGACAAATCGCGTTCCGCCTCCTCACCGGGCGCGCGCACGGCGACGCCGCCGCGATCATCGGTGCGCGCGATGAGCACACGGCCGTCGGGCGCGACGTCGTGCAGCGTAACGTTGCCGGCCGTCCGCGCGACGACACGAACGGCACCCGACGCATCCATCGCGAAAACCGTGTTGCGGAAGAGCGGCAGCCGCTCCGCCGCGGTGAACCAGACCTCGTCGCCTTTCCACGCGAGACCGAACACATTGAAGTATTGGTCGGCCGATACCAATCGCTTCGCTCCGGAGCGATCGACGACTATGAGACGGCCGAAGAGACTATCGGTGCCGCTGAGCTCGAAGGCGGCTACTGCATCGCCGCGAGGCGAGACGCGGGGGAAGCTGAAGCCGCCCACGGGAAGCTCCGGCTCCGCGACGACAGTGCCAGCCGGAAACTCGAGCCGATCGTGCTCACCGACGCGGCGCACGATCGCGAGGCTCGAGCCGTCCGGCGACCAGTCGGCGTACTTGATGTTCTCCTCGAGCTCGCGCGGCGCACCGCCGGCAAGCGGCACGCGCGCGAGCGTGCCGTACGTCATGACACCCCTGAGATGTGCTCCGAGCCCGAGCGCGAGCTCGCCCGACGTCGATACCGCGAGGGGCGTCGCCGGCGGCAGCGGCAACGCGGTCGACTCCGGGCTATCGGGCCGCACCGTGTAGACGCGACAGACGTCGCCATCCCAAAGGGCGCCGTAGAGCACTGTCTGAAAATCCGGGCTGAAACGCGCCGTGCGGATCATGCCCCGCCGGAACGTGAGTCGTTGGTAAGACGGCTCGGCCGCCGTCGCGGCGCCGCGGGCTGACCAGAGAGTGGTACCGCCACCGACCACGGCGCCGACGAGCGCGAGCGCGGCGCCGCCGGCGAGTGCGCCGCGGCGAGTCAATTCGCCGCGTGCGGCCGGCTGTTGGGAGCTCGGCGCATGCGCCGCGTCCTCGAGGTACAAGCGTGCATCGGCGATGTCGCGCAAGCGCGCTTTCGGATTGCGCTCCAAGCAGCGCGCAACGAGCTTGCGTAATGCGGAGGGGACGTTGCTCGGCAGCGCAGCGAAGTCGACGTCGGCTCGCAGCACGGCGGCGATCGTATCGGAATGAGTGTCGCCGGCGAACGCCGAGCGGCCCGTGAGCATTTCGTAGAGGATGCAGCCGAATGCCCAAATGTCCGTGCGCCGGTCGACCGGCTGCCCGCGCGCCTGCTCCGGGCTCATGTATGCGGCCGTGCCGAGCACGAGGCCAACTTCCGTCATCGTGGTGCCCCGGTGCGTCTGCGCACCGGCGCCCGGCTCGCGCTCCAACGGTTTCGCAAGACCGAAGTCGAGCACTTTGACGCTATCGTCGGCGGTGAGCTTGATGTTCGCCGGTTTGAGATCGCGATGGACGATGCCCTTCTCGTGCGCGGCATCGAGCGCGGCCGCGATCTGGCCCGCGATGTGCTGCACCGCCCGCAGAGCAAGGCCCTTGTTCGGCGGCGCGCGACGTAGCCGGTCCTCGAGCGTCTCACCTTCGACGACCTCCATCACGAGCGCGGAAACGCCATGATCGCTCTCGAAGCCGTGGATCGTGGCGACGTTCGGGTGGTTGATCGTCGCGAGAAGGCGCGCTTCGCGCTCGAAGCGCGCCAAGCGGTCGGGATCGGCGACGACCGCCGCAGGCAGCGTCTTCAACGCGACGTCGCGTCCGAGGCGCAGGTCGCGTGCTCGATACACCTCGCCCATGCCGCCGACGCCGAGCAGGCCGAGAATCTCGTATTGACCTATCCGACTGCCCGGCTGAAGCGTCATCGAGTGGCGTATGTGATCCGCGGATGCGAGGAACCTTAGCAGAACACCTTGCGGCCGCAACTGGGCAAGTTGACGCTTACCGTTCGCTCAGCCGTCGTTCGCGTAGTAGAGCTTGAGCTCGTCTGCGGGCAGCGGGCCGGAGAAGAAATGCCCCTGTGCGAGCTGCACGCCGGCCTCTGCGAGCATGGCCGCTTGATCCGCTCGCTCGACCCCTTCTGCGATTATCTGTAGCCCCGACGTGCCGAGCAGCGCAGCGAGACCTGCGAGCCATTGCGGACGCGGCGCAGCGCCATCGAGCTGCGCGACCAACGTGTGATCGATCTTCACGAAGTCGAAATGGCAACGCGTCAAGAGCGCCAGATTCGCACCGGATAACGTGGTGTCGTCGAGCGCGACCCGGGCGCCCGTCGCCGGGATGCTGTTCAGTGCGCTCAGGCCGAGCTGATCCGGTACACCGCGCTCGGTAATCTCCAAAACCAATTGTTTCGCCCGATTCTTCAAGCCCGACTTGCCAGCGACGTATTCGATGCCGCCGCGCCCCAAGATCTCGGGCGGCACGTTGATGCCGATGAAGGCGGCGGGATTGTGGCCCAGCCACTCGCCGAGCTCGGTTGCCACGGTGTCCATGACCCAATAGGTGATGGCACCGGACAACGGCGTATTCTCTGCCTGAGGGATGAACTCGCCGGCGTCGATGACAGTCGCGCCGCCGCGCCGCCAACGAATCAAAGCCTCGGCGCCCACGCAACGCTGACGATCCAGCGTAACGATGGGCTGATAAACAAGGAAGAATTCGCTCGACTGCAAGGCACGACGGATGTCATCGAGATTCGGCGGCTCGGTCACGCGTTCGCTCCATATTCCGATGGCCAACGCTGTGCCGTGGGCTCGGTGCGCGAATGTTAGCACTCGTCCTCGGCATTAGCCGTCCAAAGCTGCTCGGCGATCGAGCACAGCACTGGTGACTTCGCCGAAGCACAAGCTCGTAATCGAGCGGGTTGCTATGCTTCGGCAATGACCCTGCGGCAGCCCCGACTCAGTCCGGCTCCTTCGCGAACGTTGCTCGCGGCACTGGCGGGCACACTCATCGCAACCGCGACCGGTTGCCAAGGCACCCCGCCTGCTCCCGAGTGGAATGACGCGGTCGTGATGCAGATCGAAGCGTGGCGTGCGAAGCACGAAGACAGCTACACGAACAATTGGGCCACGATCGAGGGCCTGCACTTCCTTACGCCCGGCACTCAAACCGCCGGTAGCGCGCCCGACAACGACGTGGTTTTGACCGCGTCGCTGCCGGCGCGTCTCGGCACCTTCACGTTAGCGGCCGACGACGTCACATTCGCCCCTGAGCCTGCAGCTTCCGTCACGATCAACGGCCAAGCGGTAACGTCGGCGCAGCCGCTACGCGATGACGCCGCCGAAGAGGATGACGTAATCGAGGCGAACGGCGCGACCGTGGTGGTTCACCGCAGCGGCAAGCGCGTGTCGCTGCGCGTCAAAGATCCAAACGGCGAGCGCGCGCGGAGCTTCGCGGGCTTCGACTGGTTTCCAATCAGCCGCGACTATCGAGTCGTTGGGCGCTTCATCAAGGACGCGACGCCGCGCGACCTGCAGGTCGTCAACACTTTCGGCGATATCGACACCTACCCGACTGAAGGCGTCGTCGAGTTCACGCTGAACGGCGAGAAGCTGAGCTTGCGCCCTTTCACGGACGAGCCCGGGCGCTTCTTTCTCGTATTCAACGATGCTACTAGCGGCAACGAGACTTACGCGGCCGCGCGCTTCCTGTACTCGGACTTGAACCAGGACGGCACGACAATTCTCGACTTCAACGAGGCGTACAACCCGCCCTGCTCGTTCAATCCGTTCACGACCTGCCCGATCCCGTTACCCGAGAACCGGCTGCCGATCAAGGTGCTCGCGGGAGAGAAGAAATACCGCGGCGCCGAGCCCTAGATCACTCAGCGCCTTCGCGCTTACCCGTCTCCGGCGATAGGCCGCCGAAACCAACGGTCTTACCGTTCACGGTAAAAGCTTGGATGAAGCCGCCGTCCTCGCCGTCCCTGCGCGGCGCGATGAGGATCGCGATCTTGTCGCCGACCTTCACCATGTCGCGCGTGTAGCCCGCGCGGTAAAAGTGGCTCGCGCTGTGGCCTTCGAATTGCGCGTCGCGCGTGCCGCGCTTGTCGTCTTTGAGCTCGACCACGGCCCACGTGTGCGGATTCGTGACGTTGAACTCCTTCACGGTGCCTTCGACGGTGACGCGCTGCCCGAAGTCGAACTGCGCAGCGGAGTGATGTGCCATCGCCACGGCCGCGCAAAGCGCGAGGGCAGAAGCACAAGCTGCAACGACGAATGCTTTCAATTTAGCCAGCATAGAAAAATCTCCTCAGTCTGTTCGCGAGCGAGCGGCCCGCAATATTCGTTAGCTATTCGCGTTCCTCACGGACCTTGTAAACGTCGCTCATGCGCGCCTCGACAGGCTTGCCCGCCTTCATTTGATCGCGCCGCAAATCGAGCAGCTCGTACCAGAGCTCGTCCTGGCAGCCGTACGGAATGATGAAGCCTTCGTACGCTTGGTAGCGGCGCTCGATCTTGACCGGCTCCGTGTAGTAGATCGGATCCGTAATCGCCGCCTGGTACACGAGGACCTTCTTGCCGTTCACATCTTCGAACGAGAATCGCTCGTCGATCGTGGCCTGGTCGGAAAACGGACTCCCCGGCTGATCCTGGCCGTCGAGCAGGTCGGTGGTCTTGACGACGAGCACGTTGCCTTCCCAATGCCCGGAGGAATAACCCGCGCGACTCGGCAGCCGCTTCTCGGGAGGAACCTGCCGGTCGCCGATATAGATGCGGCGCGTCTCGTTGTTGACCTCGTAGATGATCGTGAGCTGATCGCCCTTCTGGATGAACTCGATCGGGTATGCCCCCGGCAGGCTCATCATCGACGGAGTCCCGTAGTTGGCGCAGAAGGTGGCACCGTTGAGCCGCGTGGGCCCGGCAAGCACGCTGTACTCTTCGACGCGACGCTTGCCTTCTTCGGTCAGCGGCAAGGCTGCACGCGGACCACCGCGACCCTGTCCTTGCCCCTGCCCTTGCGGCGCGCGGTACGTCTCATAGACGCCGGTAAAGTCGGGCCTTTGCGCTTCGGCAACCGAGACAGCTGCGCCGCAAATAGTGGCGGCTACCGTTGCAATGAGCGCGCGTCGGGCACGCGGTCCTCTGGTCATATTGCTGAATTCCTCGAAGTTTCGACTCGCAATGTAGCGCTTCCGGGGCGCCAAACAACACCGCTTGGCTATTCTTGTGCAAATTGCGGAGTGACGATCTCCGGCAGCGGGCGCTCGGCAATTTGCCTCGCGCGAACGTTGGGAACTCCCAGCGCGCGCAGCACGTGGTACGCGACAATGCCGGGCCGAGGCCGGTCGCCGTCGGCGCGGAGCATCGTGCGCACGGTCGCCATGACCGTGCCGGTCATCAGATCGCGGCCGACGCTCGCGTTCGGGAGGTCGAACTCTCCTGCCTCGATGCCTTTCGCAATCGCGCGATGACATGCCTCCCACGCCTCGGCCCCGAAGGTCGGACCAAACGCGTTCAGATGCACCATCGCCCACGCCCAAGCGGGATCGCGTCGCGCATAGTTGAGGTAATGCTGGATCGCGGCGTTGGAGCCTTCGGCGTGGCCCTGAGTTTCGTCCCACGTCGCAACGAGCGCGTGATTCAAATCGTGGCTGAGCTCGATGGCAAGGATCTCGAACAGCTGCTGTAGGCTCGTGAAGTAGTTATAGAAAGTGCCGCGCGAGATCGCGGCGGCCGCGCAGACCTCTTCGATGTGCACGCTGAAGCCCTTCTCGTTCCCGATGAGCTTGAATGCGGCCTCGAGAATCTTCTTGCGCGTGCGTTCGCGTTTGCCGCCGAGCTTCGGCATCGGCCGCGCTTCGGCGCGTCGCTGAGCGTGAACGGCAAATTTTGCGGCCATCGCCATCGCTGAAATCCTCAGAGCTCTACGACACCGGTGGCATTGTCGAGCTTGCCGAGCTCGAGCCCCGCCACTTGCCCGAGCCCGGCGATCAGATTCGCCAACGGCGTCTGATTCTGAGTGGTGATGTGCCGGCCGCCCTTGAGACGCCCGCCTGCCCCTCCCGCGAGCACGATCGGGACCATGTTCTGATCATGCTTGTCGCCGTTGCCCATCCCCGACCCGTACATGACGAGCGCATGATCGAGCAACGAGCCGTCGCCGTCCGGCGTCGCGCGCAGCTTCTCGACGAAGTCGCCGAACAGCGCAAGGTGGTAGGCGTTGATCTTCGCGTACTTGGCGATGCTGGCGGCGACACCGCCGTGATGAGAGACGATGTGATGCGACTCGGGCACGCCGATCTGCGGGTAGCCGATGCTGCTCGCTTCCACGCCTTGCATGAAGGTGGTCACGCGAGTGACGTCGGCACGCCACGCGAGCGCGATCAAGTCGTACATCACACGGACGTGCTCGTCGTACGAACCCGGAATTCCGGCGGGCGCGTCTGGCGTCTCGCCCGCGGCGTCGGCTCGCTGCCCGGAAGCTTGAATGCGGCTCTCCACCTCGCGGATGCTCGTCAGGTACTCCTCGACGATCGAGCGGTCCTGCGGTGCCAGCTGGCTATTCAGCCGGTTTGCAGACGCAATCACCGAATCGAGAATGCTGGCTTTGCTCTTGAAGCGCGCGGCGCGCTCTTCAGCCGACCCGATGTCGCCAAACATGCGCTCGAATGCGCTCTGCGGATTGATCTCGTTCGGCAGCGGCATCGTCGGCGTTTGCCACGACAGCGTGTTCAAGTACAGGCAGCTCCAGCCGAACTGGCACGAGTTCGACGAGGTATTGATGCCTTCGATCCCGAGCTCGAGCGAGCGCAGCGGCGTGTCGCGGCCGATGGCGTCGGCGATGTGCTGGTCGATGGTCTGACCGGCCTGCACGTCCGAAGCCTGCGTGGGCCGCGCCGTGCCGCCGCTCAACCACAGCGATCCGATGACGTGATGACCGAACGGATCGGGAGCTCTCAAGCCCGTCACGACGTTGATGTGCTCGCGCAGCGGCACGAACCGCTCGAGCAGCGGCGGCAACTCGAGCTTCGGGTTGGGCGGCGGCGTAAAGATCTCCGGCCGGATTCCGTTCGGCACGTAGACCGCGCCGAACCGCAGCTGCGCCGGCGTCGCGGCGCTCGCGGCGGGGACCATGGCGTCGAGCAGCGGCAAGCTGATCGCAGCGCCGACCGCACCGCGGAGCACGGTGCGGCGCGAGAGGTGCTTCTTGGTAATGAACACTAGTTCGACTCCCCTGACGAAGCATCCGCAACCGTCTGCGTTGCGCCGCTGACGAAGCCGGCGGTCTGCTGAAACTGCGCGCTGCGCACGATGCCGAGCACGATGGCGCTGAATCGGTAACTACTATCCGCTGCCTCGCGCACAATGCGGCGCACGGTCGGCATGTCCTCGGCCTCGAGGCGGCGCCCCAACGCGTAGACCATGAGCTTCTCCGTGAACGTCGATACGAAGAGCTCAGGGCGGCGGAGCAAGGCTTCGCGCAAGCCGCTCGGACCGGAGACGGCTATGCCGCCCGGCAGCGTGGCATTGGCGTCGACCGGCTGCCCCGCATCCGTGTCGCGCCAGCGGCCGATCGCATCGAAATTTTCGAGGGCGAGGCCCGCGGGATCGATGATCGCGTGGCAGCCGGCGCAGACCGGATCCTTACGATGCTGCTCCAAGCGTTCGCGCACGCTGTGCGGCGTGCTGTCCGCGATGCTGGCTTCGAGCGCCGGAACGTTCGGCGGCGGCGGGGGCGGCGGTGAGTTGAAGAAGTTCGTCAGGATCCACTTGCCGCGGAACACCGGCGATGTGCGCGTCTCGACAGAGGTCTGGAACAAGATGCTGCCCTGCCCCAGGAGGCCGCGGCGATTCGGATCGTGCACCGCGACGCGCCGAAAAGCGTCGCCGAACACAGCGTCCACGCCGTAGTGCTCCGCGAGCCGCTCGTTCAAGAACGTGTAGTCGGCACCGAGCAAACCGAGCACGCTCGCGTCCTCGAGCAACACAGAGCGCAGGAAGAGCTCCGTTTCGCGCAGCATGTCGCGCCGCAAGTTGTCGTCGAACGTCGGGAACGTGCGCTGATCGGGCGCCTTCGCGTTGATGAGCCGCAGCTGGAGCCACTGCTCGGCGAAGTCCGTGACGAGCGTGTCGGCGCGCGGATCGGCCAGCATCCTTCGCACCTCGGCCTCGAGCGCCGCCGGATCGCGGAGTTGGCCGGCGATGCCCGCATCGCGCAGCGCGTCGTCCGGGATGCTGTTCCAAAGAAACAGTGCGAGCCGCGAAGCAAGCAAGGCGCCGTCGTCTTGATCGCTGCTCGCGCCGGCGGCAACGGCGCGTTCCTCGGTCACGCCGTGATACAGCAGGAACTCGGGGCCGCTCAAGATTCGCGCGAGGCCCACTTCGATGCCGGCTTCGAAGTCGCGGCCGTCATCGCTGCCGGTCAAGTAGATCTCGCGCAGGGCTTGCCGATCGTGCTCGTCGAGCGGCCGACCGTACGCGCGCAGAGCGAAGCGGCCGAGAATCTCATCGGCGCACGCGGTGTCGCCCGGCGAATCGCTGGGCCGGCACGTAAAGATGGCTCTGCGCGTCGGCGTGTCGCCGGGCCCAGTCGAATCGTACGGTCCCGCGATCAGCGCGCGAGTGACGATCGGCCAGCCATAGCCGTCGTTACCGATCGGCAAGTCGGCGCGATCCGGATCGAGCAGCTTCTGCTCGAGCGCGAAGCTCTTCGCGACGAAAGTGACGCCGACGCTGTGCAGCCCGGCGCTCACGCGCAAGCGCACCGGCAACCGCGCCGCCACCTGCATCACCGCGCTGCCGATGTCGTGGTTCGACAGCGTGTCGTCCTCGACGCCGCCGAACTCAGCGGAATGCACCACGGCGCCATCGAGCAAGATCTGCAGCTCGAACGGCGTCTTGAAGCCCTCCACTCCGCGGACCGTGCTGCCGGTCGCTCGCCAGAGCTCCGGGCGAATTTCGTACTCGGCGTCCGTCGGGAAATAGTGCTCGACGACGAGCCCGCCGCGCGTGCCAAAAGGCAACCCCTCGATCCAATCGTTCTGCGACAGATCGAGCCGCGGCCGATACTCCGTGCCGCGCGGCGAGAGCTTGGTATCGCCGACGGCCATCGCGGCGACGCGCAACCCAACCGTGAGATAGCGCTCGAGCAGCAGCGGCGACGTCTTCAACGTATCCGAGACGTTGTCGAAGCCGGCGCTCGTGATGTCCGCCGGCAACAGCGTTTCGACGTCGACCGGGAAGCCGAGCAAGTCTCTGACGGCATTCCCGTACGCGGCGCGCGTGAGCCGGCGCACGGGCGCGCCGGCCGGCTCGGGCGCGCTCGCGTCGAGAGTCGTCTCGAGATAGGACACGAGGCTCGCGACGGCTTCGTCGCTCGGGCGCGGCTCGCCGGGTGGCGGCATGAGCCCCGCGCTGAGCTTATGAACGACGGCTTCCCACTTCGCGCGCTGCGCGGCGGGATTCAGCAGATTCGGATTCTCGAGCACGAGGCCGGCTTCCTGCTCCGCTTGGCTGTGGCAGTCCGTGCAGTACTTGCTGACCGTCGCGCCGTGCTCGGCGGCCAATTCCTCCGGCGACGGCGTGCACGCCGCGAGCGACGCCGCGGCAAGCGCCGCGAGCAGCGGTGCGCTACGACGTTGCATCGAGAGCTTCATCATCGCGCGGCGGTCCTGGCAGCTTCTTTCCCACGCGCGCCGAGCTCGCGCAGCGCAGCAACCGCTTCGTTGTCGGCCGGCGGCCGGGCTCGCACGCCGCGCGGCAAGTTGCCGACCGCATAGTCGAGCGGCGTGAATCCTTCGCTGTCGGCAACGTTGAGGTCCAAGCCTCGCTCGGCCATGCGCTTGATGACGCCGGGATAGGCGCGCAACGCGGCGATGTGCAGGGCCGTGCTGCCGGCGCTGTTTCCCATGGCCGGATCCGCACCGCGGTCCAACAGGAAGTCGACGGCGGCGATCGCATCGGCCTCAAGCGGGCGCCGCTCCGCCTCGATCAGCGACGGCAGCTCGGGGCCCGTCAGCACGGCGACCAACGGCGTGATACCGCCGCGCTTGTCGTCGCGCAGCGAGGGATCGGCTCCGCCGTCGATGAGCACGCGCATCGCGCCGACATCGGCGGACCGCGCGGCGCGGATCAACGCGAGATCGGTGATCTTCGGCGGCGGCGGCACGAAGCGCGCGTCTCGATCGAGCAGCGGCTGCGGCATGCGCCCCATGAGATCGGCGCCCTTCTCGATCATCAATGCGAGCACGTCCAACGAAAGCTCGGCACCCGTCGGCGTTTGGTACTCGCCGACGTAGTTCACGCGGTTACGCGCCTCGACCACGGCCAAGAGACCGCCGTCGTTCGCGCTTGCACCGCCTTCCACGAGCACCTTGGCCGAATCGAAATGCAGGTTGTCGAGCGCGATCACGATCGGAGTGAAACCTTCAGGCGTCTTGGTGTCGAGATCAGCCTTGCCCACGATCAACGCGCGCAACGCGGAATTCGCGCCGCTGCGCGCCGCGAACATCACCGGGGTAAAACCGGCGACGGGGATTTCGACGTAGTACCGAACGCGCGACTCGCGCT
>Ga0315912_10004918_pt1 | contig 12424 bp, 9 predicted proteins | sample VfabasoilMG_FD_204469 | JGI IMG/M metagenome (GOLD analysis project Ga0315912, IMG submission 204469) | Garden soil microbial communities collected in Santa Monica, California, United States - V. faba soil | ecosystem: Environmental > Terrestrial > Soil > Garden | place: USA: California... | reverse complement strand
GGCTCGTCGTAGGGGATCTTGTCCGCCGCTGCGACGGCGCTCGTCCACAGCCGAATTGAATCCGCTGACGCACTCTTTGCTGCCGCGATTCGTGCATCGAGCACGAGCGCCGCAAGCGAGAGCACGGTCTTGGCGCTTTCGAGACCGGTGCCGCCAAAGAGCGCTTCGGGCGGTACTTTGGCTAACGCCTCAGTGAGCGCCGTTCGCTCCTGCACAGCCGCGTCTGCTTTGCCCGTGCGAGCGAGGGCCACTCCACGCGCGAAGTGCCACCACGCAACTTCTACTGGGTGATCCGCGGGCGGCGATGTCAGAGCGAGGATCTCGTCGTGGAGCCCGAAGCGCAGCAACACGGCCGTCTTCATGGTGATCATCGACTCGACCATCGGCATCATCTGCGTGTGCGGCGCCATCTTCTGCGCCACTTCGTCCGCGGCGCGGCGTGCCGAAGCGAGTCGTCCCCGCATCATTTCCGAGTCGGCGAGGAAGTGCAGGTTGTGCGTGAAGTACGCCATCCCGTAGAAAGTCTCTGACGAAGCAATCTTGAAGTACTCGCGGTCGGCCTGTGCGCCCGCTTCATTGGCACGCGCGGCTGCGGCCTGATCGCCTACGCGCGCATAGATGTGAGCCGGCATATGCGTCAGATGGCCGGCGGCAGGAGCCAGCCGATCGAGCCGCGTGGCACTTGCGAGCCCGCGCCCCGGCGTCGATGAGGCCTCCACCGTGTGGATGTAGTAGTGGTTGGCACCGAGATGATTCGGATCTCGCGTGAGCACCGACTCGAGCACCGCGACGATCTCCTCTGTGCGTTCGGCCGGCTTCCCGTCGAGCGACCACAGTTTCCACGCGCGCAGGTTCATGAGGCTCTCCGCGTACAACGTGGCGGCGTCGAGATCGTCGGGATACTTACGCGACAGATCGCGCATCGCGTCGGAGTACTTGCGCGCTAACGCAGTTCGATCGGGTTTAGCCATCGTCGGAAACCTGATGGCCATCGCCTCGATGTACGCGCGCTCAGTCTCCGATCCACCCTTTGAGAGTTCGAGCGCCTGCGCCATCGCCACGTTCGCCTGGTTCGCCCGCGCCTCGTCCACATCCAGGTTGTAGTTGGGTCCGAGGGCCCATGCGATTCCCCAGTGCGGCATGGGCGCTTTGGGATCGAGCTCCGCAGCGCGCATGAACGACCGGACCGCCTCCTCGTGATTGAACCCAAAAACGAAGTTGAATCCCTGGTCGAAGTACTGCTGCGCCTCGCCGTTTGTGGTGACGATGGGGTGATGGTGATTGCCCATCCCCGGAATGAGAGGCGGTGTCTGCGGGGGCTGCGCTGGCGCCGCGGCAGGTGCGGGGGCGGCCGCCTTCTCAGGAGCGGGACTGCATGCGGCGATCCACGCGGACATGAGGATGACGGTGATTGTGCGCATGCAGAAATCTTGGCGGCTTTTCGTGGTTTCAACGAGGCGCCAGTAGATGAATCTGCGCTCCAGTCTCGCGTCAGCGGCGGAAGCCGGAGACGAGAGACCAAAGACCGGAGATCAACGCCATCGCCGCGGTGACGAACATAACCGCCACCGCAGTCGCTCGTTACGCAGACTGCGCGACGTTCAGCAGTGGCCGGTGCGGGATGATGCGGGTCTCGCGCTGATCCTGCTCGCGCACGTACTCGAGCGTGTTGTGCAGCGCCGCGATGATCGACTCGAGCGCCACCTCTGATTCACGCCGCTTGAGACGCAGGCCGTCGATCTCGCGCTGAATATCTTCGAGCGCCGCCTGCGCCTTGTGCGTGATCAGCTCCGCGCGCCCTTCGGCCTCGCGGACGATCCGCGCGGCGTCGAGGGAGGCGGTCTCCTTCATGTCGTCGGACACCTTCTGTGCGCTCATGAGTGCGCCCTTGAGTGCGCTCTCGAGCTCGCGGTACTGCGACAGCGACGCATCGAGCCGCGCAACCTCGTGGCGCAGGCGCTCGTTCTCGCGCATGCCCTGTTCGTAGCCGTCGGCAGCCTCGAGCAGGAAGGCATTGACCTCTGCGCGATCGTAACCGCGCATCGACGTGCTGAACTTGGCCTGGCGGACATCGAGTGGCGTCGGCGCCGAATGACGATCGGGCGACGGAAGGCGCCGTGTCTCGACGGCCGGGGTCAGGTCTTCATTGTTCAACATGTCGGCTCCCAAAAATTGCCGTGCCGACCCGTACCATCGTCGCGCCTTCCTGAATGGCGACCTCGAAGTCCCCGCTCATCCCCATCGACAGCTCGCGCAGCATCGGGGCAGGAACGCCTGAGGCCAGCCACTCGTCGCGGAGATCGCGCAACTGTCGAAACCAGGGTCGCGCGTCTTCGGGCGTGTCCGGCAAGGGCGGCAGCGTCATCAACCCAACGACTCGGGCGGCGCGACATGCGCCCGCGGCTTCGAAGAGCCGCGGAACCTCGCCAGGAGGAACCCCAAATTTGGTCGTTTCTCCCGCCAGGTCCACCTGAATCAACAGCTCCGGATTGCGCCCTGACTCTTCGGCCGCGCGATCGAGCTTCTGAAGCAGCTCGAGGCTATCGACCCCCTGAATCATCGCAAACGCCGAAACCGCCTTTCGGGCCTTGTTCGTCTGCAGGTGGCCAAGTAAATGCCACCTGATTGAAAGGTCGGTCGATGTCGAGAATTTCTGTAGACCTTCCTGCACTTTGTTCTCGCCAAAGTCGCGCTGTCCGGCGGCAAAGGCTTCGCGAATCGCGTTGAGAGGAAAGGTCTTGGAGACGGCGATGAGTCGAACGGAGGAGGGATCTCGTCCGGCTGAGGTTGCCGCATCCGCGATGCGGCCCCTAATCTCAGCCAGACGGTCTGCTATCGATGGCCCCAAAGCCCAGAGCCTAGAGCCTGAAGCCGTTACTTCTTCAGCATGCCCTGGAGCGCCGGCAAGGCCGCCTTGACCTCGGCTGCCTTTGCGCCGTTCGGCTCGATCTTCAGGTACGCCTCCAGGGCGTTGATCGCGTCAGGAATCTGCCCCAGGTTCAGGGCCGTCATCCCGAGCTGATACTGCGCCATCGCCATGTTCGGGTCCGTCTTGGTGGCGGCCTCGAACTGCGTCTTCGCCTCGGCGAACTTGCCCGAGTTGAACAGGATGACACCCTGGTTGTAGCTGGCTTCCGCGCCACCACCGCCCGCTGCTCCGCCCGAGAGCTGCGCTGCCTTCGAGCTCGCTTCGGCCGCGAGGTCGAACTTCTTCTGCGCATTGTAGACGCCCGCGAGCCCGGTGTAACCCTCAGCCGCATCCGGCTTCAGCTCGACCATTTTCTTGAACGCGGTTTCTGCGTTCGGAAGGTCCTGCTTCGCGACGTATGCGGTCCCGATGTTGTAGTAGCAATCGGCGCACGTCGGCATCTTGGCGATGACTTCGTTGAACTTCGCGATCGCCTCATCGTGCCGCCCGGCCTTCATCGCGTCCATCGCAGCGGCAGCGGCCGTCTGAAGCGCCACAGCGGCTTCCTTGTCGGCGTTGGACAAGTTGCTCGATGCGGTCAGCGAGAAGCTGAGGGGGTTGTTCGGGCCCTGCCTCACGTTCGAGTTCAGCGTCTGCGAGCCAACGCCGTCCTTCGACGCGGTGACCTTGTAAGAGCCTGAGCTGAGCCCGACCTGGAGGAACTCTCCGTTCTTGTCGGTCTTGGTCTGCGTCTTACGATTGGCGTCGGTCGCTTCGAAGAGGACCGTGGCATCTGCCACTGCTTTCCCCTGGGCATCGACCACCTTGCCACGCACTACGCTCTGGGCCAGCGCCGGCACCGCGGACACCGTCAAAAGGACCGCTAGGGCCACGACGCCGCGGAACAGATGGGTCCGCATAAAACCTCCTACAAATGAGTTCAGAATTTTAGTGTACCCGAGATCCTGTCGGGGGGCCTATTTGAAGAACCCCTCCACGGCCGCGAGGTCCCGCGTGACCGGCGCCGGGGGTAAAGAGGCCAGAAATCGGCGTCCGTAGCCCATTGTGGCGAGTCGAGGATCCAGCACAGCCAGCACGCCGCGATCGCTGCGATGGCGAATCAGCCGGCCGAGCCCCTGCTGCAGCGAGAGGATCGCCAGCGGCACCTGATACTCCCCGAACGCATTCCCACCGCGCGCGTTGATCGCCTCGATGCGAGCGGACGTCACCGGATCGCCCGGTGATGCGAACGGCAGCTTGTCGATCACGACGCAGCTGAGGGAATCGCCGACGACATCCACTCCCTGCCAGAAGCTCGATGTGGCAAGCAGCACCGCGTTCGGTGTCGAGCGGAACTCGTCGATCAGCGCCGAGCGTGGCGCCGTGCCCTGGACCAGGATCGGATAGGGCAGCGCCATCTCGATCAGAGGCTGCACCGTGCGCAGTACCCGATAGCTGGTAAACAGCACGAACGCACGGCCGCGCGATCGCGTGAGCAGCGCGATCGTCTCGCGCGCTACGGCCTCTGCGAACGTCGGCGATTTCGGCGGCGGCATGCGGCGCGGGAGATAGAGAAGGGCCTGCTGCTGGTAATCGAACTCCGACGGCACCTGCAATTCGTCCGTTTCGCCGATGCCGAGGCGCCCCTTGATGTAGTCGAACCGGCCTTCGACGGCCAAGGTCGCTGACGTCAGCACCACCGTGCGGAAGCGATCGAACAGCGCATCCCGGACGATACGCGACACGTCCACCGGAGACGCTCTGAGAAACGTCCCGAGGCCGCGATGTTCCAGATAGAACACGAAGCTCTCATCGTCGGCGCGCAACAGGAAGCGGAGGTCCTGACGCAGATCGCGCGCCCGCCTCACGATTGACCCGATCGCTTCGTCGAGCTCTTCATCAGTGCCAGGCGGCCGCTTGTCCAGCGAGCGCTCGAGCTCGTCGAATGCTGTGGCGAGCAGCAGGCCTTCTTCCGTGCAGTCGGCCATCGCTTCGCTCGTGTAGCGGACGCGTGCGTCGAGGCTGGCGTTCGTCGCTCGAGCGAGCGACAACGCAGCGAAGAAAACAGCCGCTCGATCGTTGATGTGGCTCAGCGCGCGCGCTGCTTCCTCGAGCCGCTCGATCTCCAGGGACGCCGCCGGCAGCAGACGTCCGGCGTCGTGAACCAGGTCATCGACGCGGAAATTGCTGAACGCCACGCCGAAGTACTGCGTGGCCACGTCCTCGAGCTGGTGCGCTTCGTCAACGACCAGTGTGGGGCATGAGGGGATGACTTCACCGTAATCGCTCTGGCGGACCGAGGCATCGGCGCAGAGCAGGTGATGGTTGACGATCACCACGTCTGATGCGGCTGCGCGTTGACGCATCAGCGTCAGGTAACAGTCGCCATAACGAGGGCACTCGGTGCCGAGGCAGGCATCCGCATCGGCGGAAATCTCCTTCCACAGCGGAAGGTCCTCGGGAAGGTCGCGCAACTCGGCGCGATCACCGGTCTTCGTTTGCGCCGCCCACTCCTGAATCACCGGCAGCAGGACGTGATCGCCGACATCGATCAATCGGCCGTTGGTTCCGGTGTTGCCATCGACAGCGTCGCGATAGTTCTCCCAGCGATGAAGGCACAGGTAGTTCGTTCGCCCCTTCATCAGCGTCGCCGTGAATGGGACGCCGAGCGACTCACGCAGCCATGGCAGGTCTTTGAAGAAGACCTGCTCCTGCAGGTTCTTGGTGCCGGTCGAGACGAGGACGCGTTGGTGGCTCAAGATTGCGGGGATCAGGTAGGCGAGTGTCTTGCCCGTGCCGGTGCCGGCCTCAGCCAACAACGTGCCGCCTTCTTCGATGACGCCGGCAACTGCGGACGCCATCCTGCGCTGTCCGTTGCGCGGCTCGAACCCTGGCATCGCTCGCGCAACGGGACCCGTGTCCGAGAACACGGACTCGACGAGTGTGCTGAGGTCAGGTGGAGCGTCGGTGTTCAGTTGACGAGCCTCTCGCCATACAGCGGGAACTGACGACAGAGCTGTTCGACCTCTGTCTTCACCGTACCGATAATGCGGTCGTCGTCAGGGGCCGCAAGCACACGCGCGATCAGCGCACCGATCTGTTCCATCTCCGTCTCGCGCATGCCGCGCGTCGTGAGCGCAGGCGTGCCGACGCGGATGCCGCTCGCCACCATCGGTGGGTTCTGGTCGAACGGGATCGCGTTCTTGTTGACGGTGATGCCTGCCTTCCCGAGAGACGCCTCCGCCACTTTGCCGGTCACGCCCTTCGAGAACACGTCCACCAGCATCAGGTGATTGTCGGTGCCGCCGCTGACCAGCCTGAATCCGTTGCTCGTCAGCGAGCGGGCAAGCGCCTGCGCGTTGGCCAGCGTGTGTTTCTGATAGCCGAGGAACGACGGCTCCATCGCTTCCTTGAAGCACACCGCCTTGGCCGCGATGATGTGCATCAGCGGTCCACCCTGCACGCCAGGGAACAACGCCTTGTCGATCTCCTTCGCGTATTGCTCACGGCAGAGCACCAGGCCGGCGCGCGGCCCGCGCAGTGTCTTGTGTGTCGTCGAGGTCACGAAGTCGGAATGCGGTACCGGGCTTGGAAGCACACCGGCGGCGACGAGCCCCGCGATGTGTGCCATATCCACGACCATGACGGAGCCGACGGCCTTCGACACGGCCGCGATGCGCGGGTAGTCGATCGCGCGGGGGTAGGCACTCGCGCCCACCATGATCATCTGAGGCTTGTGTTGATGTGCGAGCCGCTCGAGCTCCTCGTAGTCAATCCGCTCATCGTCCTTGCGGACGCCGTAGGGGACGATGTTGTACAGCTTGCCGGAGAAGTTGAGCGGGTGACCATGCGTGAGGTGTCCGCCGTGCGCGAGGTTCATGCCGAGCACCGTATCGCCCGGCTTCACGGTGGCGAAGTACACCGTCATATTGGCCTGCGCGCCCGAGTGCGCCTGCACGTTGGCGTGCTCGGCGCCGAATAGCTGTTTCGCTCGCGAGATCGCCAGCGACTCCGCAACGTCCACGAACTCGCATCCGCCGTAATAGCGCCGCCCCGGGTAACCCTCGGCGTACTTGTTCGTCATCACCGAGCCTGCCGCTTCGAGGATCGCCCGGCTCACGAAGTTCTCTGAGGCGATGAGCTCGAGGCCCTCGGCCTGGCGATGCGTTTCGTTTTGAATGGCAGCGGCGATTTCGGGATCCGTTTCGGCAAGTGAACGCATTGGCAGATCTTACTGCCTACGGTCCTCGGTCTTCAGTCCACGGTCCACAGTCCAACAGCGCCTACTGCCTACGGCATACTGCATACTTCCAGTAGCAGAAATGTCCAGTGTCGTGATCACTGCCCGCGGGGAACAGCGGCTGCGAACCGGCCATCCGTGGATCTATCGCGCTGATGTTGCCGACGTCGATGCCGCTGGCGGCGATATCGTCGAAGTCATCGGCCCGCGCAGGCGGACGTTGGGACACGCGCTTTTCAGCGATCGATCGCAGATTCCGATTCGGATGCTCGCGCGCGGCGACGCGCCCTTCGACGCATCGATGTTGCGGCCCAGGCTCGAGCGGGCGATTCAGTACCGCCAGACGCTGAAGCTGGATGCGACGGCGTACCGGCTCGTGCACGGCGAGGCCGACCTGCTGCCGTCGCTCGTGATCGACAAATACGATTCGTACCTGGTTGTGCAGGCGCTGTCGCAGGGCATGGATCGTCTGCTGCCGTCGGTGACCGGCTGGTTAAACGAGATCCTCTCGCCCGCGGGAATCCTCGCGCGCAACGATCCGAAGGTGCGCACGCTCGAGGGACTCGAGCAGACGGTGGAGGTGCTGGCCGGCTCGGTGCCCGAGACCGTCATCGTGCGCGAGGGGCCGATCGAGTACGACGTCGATCTCCGAAAGGGACAGAAGACCGGTCTCTTTCTCGATCAGCGTGAGAATCGCGAGGCCGCCGCACGGTATGCGCGCGGCCGCCTACTCGACTGCTTCAGTTACCACGGCGGGTTTGCGCTTCGGCTCGCCGGTCAATGCACATCGGCCGAGGCGATCGACATCTCCGCGGACGCCGTCGCGCGCATCGAGGCGAATGCCGTGCGCAACCGTGTCGGCCATCTCACGGCACGCGAGGCCAACGTCTTCGATGAGTTGCGGCGGCTCGAAAAGACCGGTGAGCGGTACGACACGATCGTGCTCGACCCGCCGGCCTTCGCCAAGAACAAGGCGTCAGTGCCCAACGCGCTTGCCGGCTACAAGGAGATCAACCTGCGCGCGATGCGACTGCTCTCGCCGGGTGGGTACCTCGTGACGTGCAGTTGCTCCTACAACGTGCAGGAGGACATGTTTGCCGAGGTGTTGCACGAGGCGTCGGTGGACAGCCACACCCCGGTCACCGTGGTCGAGAAACGCACGCAGGGTCGCGACCATCCCGTGCTGGTGGGCGCGCCCGAGACGCACTACCTGAAATGCTTCATTCTTCGCCGGGTAGAGTGAGCAAAACCGAGACGGGGTCTGACCCCGCACACTTATGTCACACATTACGCACTACTCGGACCACGTCGGCGCCAACCCGACGAAAGTCTTCAAGTCAACGCTCTTTCGCAGCGAGCGCCTGATGCTCGGGCTCAATTGCCTGCACCCCGGGCAGGAGCAGCACCCGCACGTGCACGGCGGGCAGGACAAGTTCTACTTCGTCGTCGAAGGCAAGGGCGAGTTCGTCGTCGGCGACGAGCGTCAGACCGCGGGTGAGGGGATGGTGATCTGGGCGCCGGCCGACGTGAGCCACGGGGTCGTGAACACCGGCGATGGGCGGCTGGTGCTGCTGATTGGTATCGCGCCGTTTCCGTGATTCAGGCTAAAGTTTGCCCGATGGGTCGATGGGTGGCGATTGCCGCGCTCGTGTTGTGCGCCACTCCTGCCTTCGCGCAAACGCCTCGCGAGGCCCCTCAAGAGGGCTACAGCCTCCACGACGAACGTACAGTGGGGCACTTCACCATCCAGCGTTGGGTCAGTGCATCACGGCCGGAGATCTCCGCTGCCGGGATGTGCGATTGCCTCACCGCCGTCTTCGAAGGCGGACGTCATGTGATTACGTTCGGGACACCCGGCACGCTCGCGGCATATACCATCAGCGACGTGAGCGGCACGGACATCAACGGCGACGGTCTTCCTGATCTCGTGGTGTCGGCGTGGTCGGGCGGGGCGCACTGTTGCTATTCGAGCGGCGTGTACTCCGTTGGCGAAGAGGTAAAGCCTGTCCTGACGCTGACGACCGGCAACTGCGGTCCCGGCGAGTTCGAAGATCTGAATGGCGACGGTACGCGCGAGTTCGTCACCTGTGACGATCGGTTCGCGAACATGTACTGCTCGTTTGCAGACTCACCCTTCCCGCGGGTGGTGTACTCGTACGATTCGTCGCGCGGGATCTATGTCGTGGACACCCCCAAATTCGCGAGTCACTATCGCGAGCAGCTTGCCCAGGCGCTCGAGGATGCGCAGGACTGGTTGTCGGAGTCAGGCGGTCGGGATCTCGGTCTCGACAAATGCCGCCTGCTGCGACCTGTTCTCGGGCTGATGTACTCCGGCCGCTTTCAAGACGGCATTGTGCTCATTCGCGCGCTCTATCGTGGCGGTGACCGCGATGAGTTCGAGCGCGATACCGTCGAGCGAGTCCGTCAGAGCCCGTTCTGGGTGGAGCGATAGACCCCCCCGACAAGGCGCGTTTAAAGACGCGCCTCTACGATCCAGCGACGCGTGTCGCGCGCATGAGGAATGTGCGCGGCAAGCCAGGGATCGCGCGCGGCACCACCGGCAGAACCCAGCGGCCATAGTTCGCCTCGGACTCTCCGGGATAGACCGCAGTCGCCTGCCAGCCTTTCGAAGCGAGATACGCCTCCGGGTCTGCCATACCGAACTTCCACGGGCTCCCGAGCTCAGTCAGCTTCTTCAGATACGTCGCCATGAACGGTGAGGTCAGCACCTCGGGGTTTGTTGCGTCCACGCCAAGCCAGCTGCCAGGCGCGGCGATATCGCGGAGCGCGTCGAGCATCGAGACAACCGCCGACTCGTCCAGGTAATAGAGCAGCCCCTCAGCGAGAAACGCCGCCTTCGTCTTTGGATCGAAGCCCGCGCCAACGAGCGCGGATACCCACGACTGCGCCAGGTCGCGCTGCACGATGCGGCGATCGCACGATGGCGACGCCTTCAGCCGCTTGAGGACATCTTCCTTGTGCGTGAACACGTCTTCTCGATCGACCTCGAATAGCCGAACGCCGCTCGGCCACTCCAGACGAAACGCGCGCGCGTCCATCCCTGCGGCCAGGATGACCACCTGGCCGATCGAGGCGTCGCGCACCGCACCGAGCAACGCGTCATCGAAGAAGCGCGTGCGAATGGTGAGGTACGGGTCGGGCCCGCTGAACGAGCCCATCCCCGATGCCGTTCGCATCGAATAGAGCACATCGAACCCGGCCTCGCCCGCCAACTCTCGCGCGTAGGGATCACGGTAGAGGGGCGACGCGTGATCGGTTTCGAGGGCACGGTTGGCTGCGACCCAGCGGGATGTGAGACCCACGCCGGTCATGTCGGTCACCGGGCCGGCCAATGCCTTCTGCAGCTGCGCAATCAGCGCCGCGCGTTCCTCGTCGGGCAGACGCCGGTCCGGCATCGAGTCGAGCGGGACCTGCCACACCGGGGCGCCCCACATCGGGTCGCCCACGTAGCGCGGGATGATGTGCCAGTGGAGATGCGGCACCACGTTTCCGAGCGACTCGATGTTGACGTGATCGGGTTTCACCACGCGTGCGACGGCTTGCTGCGCCGTGAACAGATCGCCGGCGAGCGAGCTCCACTCGGGACGAGACAGTTGATCGACCCGCGCCACATGCCGCGTGTCGAAGACCAGCTGGCACTGCCCGCGATACGTTTGGTTCTTCGCGAGGTACAGCGACGACACGGAGAGTTGTCCGATGAGATCCCAGTGATCGTTCGAGGGTGGACGCGGCGCGTCGAGCGGGCAGCCTGCGCCCGCCACGAGTGATTCCCACTTCGTCTTGTCTGTCATCGTTGCTCCAACGGGTCAATTCAGCGGGGGAGGGATGCGTCGCTTTGTTGCCTGCTCAAATGCGTACGCCAGTTCGATCAGGCGTCCTTCGCTACATGCGGTGCCGGTAAAGCTGACGCCGAATGGCGCTGGCTTCGCATCGAACCCTGAAGGCGCCGAAACGTTCGGCACCATGCCAAAGGGAACAATCACGGTCGGATAGCCCGGCTTCGCAGCGATGGCCGCTCCTCCGCTCCCGGGAAACAGGAGAGCATCGAGTTTGTCGGTCGTGAGCGCCGCATCGATCCCTTCTCGACCCGCGAGCGTGACGTCCGCCTCGCGGTCTCTTTGATAGCGTGCGCGATCGGTTTCCAGGTTCATCTGATCAGAGATGTCGAGTTGTGCCTGCCCGTACTTCAGCGTGCCGGCCGCCTCGTGTGCCTTGTTCCACGCACGCAGTTCTTCGAGCGTCTTCACCGGCGCGCGATCGCCGAGCGACGCAAGCCACGCGTTGAAGTCGCGTTTCATCCCGTACTTGAACACGACCGAGCAGTCGTCGTCGCGCCCTTTCGCATCAGTCTGACCACTGCACACTGACCAGCGGGCGAGACTGCGGGCCGCATCTGTCGTGACGACGGAAGGAATGTTGGCGGGATCGATGACGGTTGCGCCTTGCGCGCGCAGAACGGCGATGGCGTCCTCCATCACCGCCCTCTGCGAGTTGTTGAGGCCGCCGCTGAAGCCGCGCTCGCCTGGCGATCCGACGCCGTCGTAGTAGTAGGCGCGCGGCACACCGATGCGCGCACCCTTCAGCCCATCGCGCTTCAGGTATCGTCGATAGTCGCGGCCCGGCGGAGGCGCACAACTCTTTGTCGCGGCATCGTTGGGATCCGGCGATGCGCTCTCGAGCACACCGAGCAGAATCGCTGCGTCGGTGACGGACCTCGCCATCGGCCCGGGCGTGTCCTGATCGGCCGCAATCGGAATCACGCCGTACCGGCTGATGCGTCCGACCGTCGGCTTGATCCCCACGAGCATCGTCTGGTTCGACGGGTTCAGAATCGACCCTGACGTCTCAGTGCCGACGTTCGCGGCCCAGAAGCTGGCGGCAGTACCGATCCCCGAGCTCGAGCCTCCCGTCGGCAGCACCGGACGACCGTCCACGCCGGCTCGCGGATCGCGGCGTGGATCGTAGGGATTGAAGCCGAAGCCTGCGAGCGAGCTGTAATTGGTCGGCATGCGATCGCTCACCCAGTTCGCCAGCTCGGTCATCACCGTCTTCGCGATGATGATCGCGCCCGCGTCGCGCAGATTCTTCGTCAGCGTGGCTTCATACGGTGGGACGAGCTCGGCGAACGCCAGCGCGCCTCCGGTCGTCCGCATGTCCGTCGTGTGGATGTTGTCCTTGAGCGCAATCGGGATACCGTGGAGCGGACCGCGGGCTCGCCCGGCGCGCCGCTCGCGGTCACGCTCGTCCGCTTCTTC
>Ga0315912_10004917_pt1 | contig 12426 bp, 9 predicted proteins | sample VfabasoilMG_FD_204469 | JGI IMG/M metagenome (GOLD analysis project Ga0315912, IMG submission 204469) | Garden soil microbial communities collected in Santa Monica, California, United States - V. faba soil | ecosystem: Environmental > Terrestrial > Soil > Garden | place: USA: California... | reverse complement strand
CGGCAGCTGGGGCCCGATCTCGCTGAAATACAACTATGCGGTGTCCGATTTCTTCAGTGTCGAAGACAGCAAGGGCGCGTACTACCTGCTGCTCAGCGGCGCGCACGACTTCGGCAACGGCTTCGGCGTCAATGCCGCGGTCGGCTACCAGGGCGGGCTGAAGAACGGCGCCTGCGTCACCGAGATGGACGGCCAGCGCTCCTGCAGCATCACCGACTACAAGCTCGGCGGCACCTACACCATCGAAGGCTGGGTCCTTGGGCTGGCCTATGTGTCGACCAACCGCGACATCACCGCTGGCACCGCGGCCAACAGCAACCGCAACATCAGCAACGGCACGGCGCTGTTGTCGGTGACCAAGAGCTTCTGAGCAACAAAGGAGTCCCAACCATGAAGATGGTGACCGCCATCGTCAAGCCGTTCAAGCTGGACGAAGTTCGCGAAGCCCTCAGCGCCATCGGCGTGCAGGGTGTCACGGTGACCGAAGTCAAGGGCTTCGGACGCCAGAAGGGCCACACCGAGCTGTACCGCGGCGCCGAGTACGTGGTGGACTTTCTGCCCAAGGTGAAGATCGAGGCCGCTGTCGACGACGCGCTGGTCGAGCGTGTCATCGAGGCCATCGAGACCGCGGCGCGCACCGGCAAGATCGGCGACGGCAAGATCTTCGTGTCCACGCTGGAGCAGGTGCTGCGCATCCGCACCGGCGAAACCGGCAAGGACGCGCTCTAGGGCAGCCCATCCATTCGCCGGGCTGCCCCGCTTGACGGTGCCCGCTCGGGCGCCGGGCGGGGTGGTCACGGCCTACACGGAAGCAACCATGAAAAAACTCATTGTCATCCTTGCCCTGGGCCTCGCCGCCCTGGGCCTCTCGGGCGCCGCCATGGCGCAGGACACGGCGGCCTCGGCGCCCGCGGCAGCAGCATCGGCCGAGCCTGCGGCGGCCGCGTCTGCAGCCGAAGCCGCACCGGCTGCCGAGGCGCCGACGCCGAACAAGGGCGACGTCGCCTGGATGCTGGTGGCCACGCTGCTGGTCATCATGATGACGGTGCCGGGGCTGGCGTTGTTCTACGGCGGCCTGGTGCGCAGCAAGAACATGCTGTCGGTGCTGATGCAGGTGCTGGTGACCTTCTCGCTGATCGTCGTCGTCTGGTGCATCTACGGCTACAGCCTGGCCTTCACCGAGAACAGCGCCTTCGTCGGCGGTTTCGACCGGCTCTTCATGAAAGGCCTGTTCGATCCGGCGGCCGGCACCTTCGCGATGGGCGCGACCTTCAGCAAGGGCGTGGTCATTCCCGAGCTGTTGTTCGCCGCCTTCCAGGCGACCTTCGCCGGCATCACCTGCTGCCTGATCGTCGGTGCCTTTGCAGAGCGCATCAAGTTCTCGGCGGTGCTGCTGTTCAGCGTGCTCTGGTTCACCTTCTGCTACGCGCCGGTGGCCCACATGGTGTGGTTCTGGATGGGCCCGGACGCCTACACCAGCGCCGACCTGGTCGACGGGTTGAACGCCAAGGCGGGCTTCCTGTGGCAGATGGGCGCGCTGGACTTCGCCGGCGGTACCGTGGTGCACATCAATGCCGCGGTCGCGGGTCTGGTGGGCGCGTACATGATCGGCAAGCGTGTAGGCTACGGCAAGGAGCCCATGGCGCCGCACAACCTGCCGCTGACGATGGTCGGTGCCTCGCTGCTGTGGGTCGGCTGGTTCGGCTTCAACGCCGGCTCGGCGCTGGAAGCCGGCAACAGCGCGGTGCTGGCCTTCATGAACACCTTCAGTGCGACGGCTGCGGCGGTGCTCGGCTGGTGCCTGGGTGAGACGCTGATGCGCGGCAAGGCCTCGATGCTGGGCGCCGCGTCGGGCGCGGTGGCGGGCCTGGTGGCGATCACGCCGGCGGCCGGCAACGTCGGCCTGATGGGCGCGATCATCATCGGCTTCATCGCCGGCTTGGCCTGCCTGTGGGGCGTCAACGGCCTGAAGCGCATGCTCGGCGCCGACGACTCGCTCGACGTGTTCGGCGTGCACGGTGTCGGCGGCATCGTCGGGGCGCTGCTCACCGGCGTGTTCAACAACCAGGCGCTGGGGGGCCCGGGCCTGGTCACCGACTGGGTGGCGGCGACGGTGGGCTCCAACGGCATTGCCGCGCAGGTGTGGATCCAGCTGAAGGCGGTGCTCGTCACCATCGTCTGGTCGGGCGTGGTCGCGTTCGTGGCCTTCAAGATCGTCGACAAGACCATCGGCCTGCGTGTCACCGAAGAGGAGGAGCGCGAGGGCCTGGACATCAGCTCGCACGGCGAAACGGCCTACAGCAAATAACTCTCGAGGGTTTTGGGCGAGTTCGGGGCTGCCTGCGGGCAGCCCCTTTTTCATGGCGGCTCGAGGCCCCAGGCTCCTAGAATCAGTGCCATGGTTCCCCACCTCATCACCTCGCTGAACGGCCCGATCAACGAGCTGGAACAGCGCATCCTGGAGTCGATGCCGGCCATCGAGCGCTGGTTCAGGCTCGAATGGATGGAGCACACGCCGCCGTTCTACTGTTCGGTGGACCTGCGCAACGCGGGCTTCAAGCTCGCGCCGGTGGACACCGACCTGTTCCCCGGCCGCTTCAACAACCTCACGCCCGACATGCTGCCGCTGGCGGTGCAGGCGGCGATGGCGGCGATCGAGAAGATCTGCCCCGAGGCGAAGAACCTGCTGCTCATTCCCGAGCCGCACACGCGCAACAGCTTCTACCTGGCCAGCGTGCAGCGCCTGGTGGCGGTGTTCACGCAGGCCGGGCTGAACGTGCGCCTGGGCGCGCTCGATGCGGCGGTCAAGCAGCCGCTGAAGCTGCCGCTGGCCGAAGGCGGCGAGTTGGTGCTCGAGCCGCTGGTGCGCACGCGCGGGCGGCTCGGGCTGAAGAACTTCGACCCTTGCACCATCCTGCTCAACACCGAGCTGACGCTGGGCGTGCCCAAGGCGCTGCAGGACCTGCACGAACAGTACCTGCTGCCGCCGCTGCATGCCGGCTGGACGGTGCGGCGCAAATCGCAGCACCTGCGCAGCTATGAAGAGCTGGCGAAGAAGTTCGCCAAGCTGCTGGGCATGGACCCGTGGCTGATCACGCCGATGCACGCGCATTGCGGCGAGGTCGACATGGCCGACCGCCACGGCCTGGACTGCGTGCGCGGCCATGTGGAGACGCTGCTCGCCAAGATCAAGCGCAAGTACAAGGAATACGGCATCAACGAGCGCCCCTTCGTCGTCATCAAGCCCGACCGCGGCGGCGGCGGCATGGGCATCCTGACGGTGCGCGACGTGAAAGACCTGGATGCGCTGGCCGCCGCCGCCGGTGAAACGTCGCGTGTCGACGCGCTGATCGTGCAGGAAGGCGTGCCCACCTACGAACGCATGAACGATGCCGTGGCCGAGCCGGTGGTCTACATGATCGACCGCTACGTGGTCGGCGGCTTCTACCGCGTGCATGCCGAGCGTGGCATCGACGAGAACCTGGCCGCGCCCGGCTCGCGCTACGTGCCGCTGGCCTTCGCGCCCAGCGCGCAGCTGCCGCGGCGCGGCGAAAAGCCCGGCGCCAGCGCGCCGAACCGCTTCTACATGTACGGTGTCGTCGGCCGGCTGGCGATGGTCGCGGCCAGCTACGAGCTGGAGGCCACCGACCCCGAGGCCGAGGTCTACGCGTAGCTGCTGCGCCGACACCGGCAACTGCCCTCCTTGCACACCGCCTCCACCCCGCGCAGCCCCGCTGCCCTGGCCGCGCTCACGCTCGGCGCGCTGGGCGTGGTCTACGGCGACATCGGCACCAGCCCGCTGTACGCGCTGAAGGAGGTGTTCCACGGGGGCCGCGTCGCGGCCACGCACGACAACATCCTCGGCGTGCTGTCGCTGATCTTCTGGACGATGACGGTCATCGTCTCGCTGAAGTACGTTCTGCTGGTGCTGCGCGCCGACAACAACGGCGAAGGCGGGCTGATCGCGATGCTGGCGTTGGCGACGATGGCGGTGAAGGACCGCCCCGCGCTGCGCCGCGTGCTCATGACGGTGGGCCTGTTCGGCACGGCGGTGTTCTACGGCGACGGCGTCATCACGCCGGCGATCTCGGTGCTGTCGGCGGTGGAAGGCCTGGAGGTGGTGGCACCGGCACTGCACCACGCGGTGATCCCGATCACGCTGGTGGTGCTGACCCTGCTGTTCGCGGTGCAGCGTTTCGGCACCGGCGGCATCGGCAGGGCCTTCGGGCCGGTGACGCTGCTGTGGTTCGTCACGCTCATTGCGCTGGGCCTGCCGCATGTCTTCGAGAACCCGCACGTGCTGGTGGCGCTGAACCCGGCGTATGCGTTCGGCTTCTTCGCCACGCAGCCGCTGGTGGCCTTCATCGGACTGGGCGCGGTGGTGCTGGTGGTCACCGGCGGCGAGGCGCTGTACGCCGACCTCGGCCACTTCGGCAAGCTGCCGATCCGCATCGCCTGGTACGGCCTGGTGATGCCGGCGCTGGTGGTCAACTACTTCGGCCAGGGCGCGATGCTGCTCGACGACCCGGACGCGGTGTCCAACCCCTTCTACCTGATGGCGCCCCGGTGGGCCGGATTGCCGCTGGTGGTGCTGGCCACCGCGGCCACGGTCATTGCCTCGCAGGCGCTGATCACGGCCGCCTTCTCGGTCACCAAGCAGGCGGTGCAGCTGGGCATGCTGCCGCGCATGCGCATCCACCACACCTCGGTGCACGACACCGGGCAGATCTACCTGCCGCTGGTGAACTGGTGGCTGTATCTGTTCATCGTGCTGGCGGTGGTGCTGTTCCGCAGTTCGTCGAACCTGGCCTCGGCCTACGGCATCGCGGTCACGCTGGACATGACCATCACCACGGTGATGACCTTCTTCGTCATCCGCTACGGCTGGAAGTACCCGCTGTGGCTGTGCATCGCCGCCACCGGCGTGTTCTTCGTCATCGACGTCGCCTTCTTCGCGTCGAACATGCTCAAGCTCTTCGCCGGCGGCTGGTTCCCGCTAGTCATCGGCATCGGCATGTTCACGCTGATGCTCACCTGGATGAACGGGCGCAAGCTGGTCAGCGACCGGCTGCAGGCCGAGGCCATCGACCTGGCCGGCTTCCTTGAGGCGGTGTTCGTGAGTCCGCCGACGCGCGTGTCGGGCACGGCCGTGTTCCTGGCCGCCGAGGAAGGACTGACGCCGAACGCACTGATGCACAACCTGAAGCACAACAAGGTGCTGCACGAATACAACCTGTTCGTCACCGTCAAGCACCACGAGGTGCCGTGGGTCGGCTTCAACAGCCGCGTGCAGATGGCGCCGCTGGGCCACGACTGCTGGCAGGTGACGCTGCATTTCGGCTTCAAGAACGATCCCGACGTGCCCGAGGCGCTGCAACTGCTGCAGGGCCGCGGCGTGCCGCTGGACGACATGGAGACCAGTTACTTCCTGTCGCGCGACAGCGTCATTCCGACATTGGGCGACGGCATGGCGATGTGGCGCGAAAAGCTCTTCGCGACCATGCACCGCAATGCCGCGGCTGCGGCCGACTTCCTGAACCTGCCGGCCAATCGCATCGTCGAGCTGGGCTCCAAGGTCGAGATCTGATCGGCCCATGCGCAGGTTCTGGGACGACCTTTCCCTCTCGGCCATCGTCGCCGGTTTTGTTGCCGTGCTCGTCGGCTTCACCAGTTCGGTGGTCATCGTCTTCGCCGCCGCGCAGGCGCTGGGCGCGACGCCGGCGCAGACCACCTCGTGGATGTGGGCGCTGGGCCTGGGCATGGGCCTCAGCTCGATCGGCCTGTCGCTGTGGGCGCGCCAGCCGGTGCTGACGGCCTGGTCCACGCCCGGTGCGGCGCTGCTCGCCGGCAGCAGCGGCATCGCCATGGGCGAGGCCATCGGCGCCTTCGTCGTCTGCGCTGTGTTGATCCTGCTGGCGGGCCTGACGCGCGTGTTCGAGCGCGTGATGGACCGCATCCCGCAGGCCATCGCCGCGGCGCTGCTGGCCGGCGTGCTGGCGCGCTTCGGCCTGGACGCGGTGGGCGCGGTGAAGACCGCGCCGCTGCTGGTGTGCGTGATGGCGTTCGTGTTCCTGCTCGGGCGCCGTCTCTGGCCACGTTATGCGGTGCCGGGCGTGCTGCTGGCCGGCATCGCGGTGGCCGCTCTGCAGCGGCGCCTGAACACCGATGCCATCGTGTGGGAGCTGGCTGCGCCGGTGTGGACGTCGCCGCAGTTCAGTCTGGGCGCGCTGATGGGCGTGGCGGTGCCGCTGTTCGTCGTGACGATGGCTTCACAGAACCTGCCCGGGGTGGCCGCACAGCGCGCAGCGGGTTATGCCACGCCGGTGTCGCCGAGCATCGTCGTCACCGGCGCGGCCGGCGTGCTGCTCGCGCCCTTCGGCGGTTATGCCTTCAACCTGGCGGCCATCACTGCAGCCATCTGCATGGGCCGCGAGGCGCACGAGGACCCGTCGCGGCGCTATGTGGCCGCGGTCGCCGCCGGCGTGTTCTATCTGATGCTGGGGCTGGTCGGCGGCGCGGTGGTGGGCCTGCTCAATGCCTTTCCGCGCGAGCTGGTGCTGGCGGTGGCCGGGCTGGCGCTGCTGAGCACCATCGTCGGTGCTCTGGCCGTGGCGCTGAAGCACGAGGCGCACCGCGATGCCGCCGGGCTGACCTTTCTGGTGACGCTGTCGGGCGTCACGCTGCTGGACATCGGCGCCGCCTTCTGGGGCGTGCTCGCCGGCAGCTTGGCGCTGATGGTGCAACACTACCGCTCCCGCGCCACACGCTGAGCCACCGACCGTGAACCTGCTGTTCGTCACCGACCCGCTGCACCTCTTCAAGCCCTACAAAGACTCGACCTTCGCGATGATGCGCGAGGCCGCCGCGCGCGGCCATGGCCTGTGGAGCTGCGAGCCGGCGCAGCTGCACTGGCAGCGCGGCGCACCGGTGCGCGCACGGGTGCGCGGCCTGCGCCTGACCGGCTCGCTGGACGACTGGTATGAGCAGACTGACGCCGAGCAGCGCGCGCTGGCCGACTTCGATGCCGTGCTGATGCGCAAGGACCCGCCCTTCGACAGCGAGTACTTCTACGCCACGCACCTGCTGCAGCGCGCCGAGGCCGACGGCGCGCGCGTCTTCAATTCGCCGCGGGCGCTGCGCGATCATCCAGAGAAGCTGGCGATCATGGAGTTCCCGCAGTTCATCGGCCCGACGCTGGTGACGCGCAACCCCGACGATGTGCGTGCCTTCCATGCCGAGCATGGCGAGATCATCCTCAAGCCGCTGGACGGCATGGGCGGCATGGGCATCTTCCGCGTCGGCCCCGACGGCCTGAACCTGGGCAGCATCACCGAGACGCTGAACCGCCACGGCGCGCAGACGATCATGGTGCAGCGCTTCCTGAGCGAGATCGTCAAGGGCGACAAGCGCATCCTCGTCATCGCCGGCGAGCCGGTGCCTTTTTCGCTGGCGCGCATTCCGCAGGGCAGCGAGATCCGCGGCAACCTGGCGGCCGGCGGCAAGGGCGTGGCGCTGCCGCTCAGTGAGCGCGACCGCGAGATCGCCACATCCATCGGCGCGGTGCTGGCACCGCGCGGGCTGCTGCTGATGGGGCTGGACGTGATCGGCGACAGCCTCACCGAGATCAACGTCACCAGCCCGACCTGCTTCCAGGAGATCGCGCAGCAGACCGGCTTCGATGTCGCCGGCATGTTCGTCGACGCGCTGGAGCGGGCGCTGGCGGCGCGCTGAATCCGCGGCTACAGCGGGATGATCAGCTGTGCCGTCGCGCTCAGGTAGCGGTAGGCGCCGGTCTGCGAGGTCAGCAGCGAAGCCGTGTTCGTCGCGAGCAGGCCGATGTTCCAGCGGATCGGCGCATTGCGCGGCGATCCAAGGCCCAGGAACGCGCTCCAGATCGGCTGATCGTCGGTGTTCGTGTACTGCATGCCGGCGTCAAGCGCGGCGCTGAGAACCACCTGCTCCGAGGCACGCCAGCGCGACGACATGCCGAGCGAGGCCTCGTTCAGCCACTGCGGCGAGTAGTACTGCGGACGATCCGGGTCCGAGTTGCGGTAGCTGCGCGTCTTCAGGTAGGTATTCAGTCCGTACTGTTCGTCCAGCGAGTAGTTCCAGCGCGTGCGCAGGAACGGCCTTTGGTTGCTGTCGGTGAAATAGGTCGAGCCGGCGGCCAGGCCCACGTTGAAAGGCGCCGAAAAGGCGTAGTCGCCGACCAGCGCCAGGCTGTTGTAGAGAATGCCGTCCTCGATGCCGCCTTGACTGTTGACGATATTGCGCTCGAAGCCGATGCCCAGCGCATGGCCGCTCTCCCATCGTTGCAGGACGTCGAAGCTGCCCACCAGGTAGTCGTGGTCGTCGATCCTCGCCACACCGACGCTGGCGTCGACCTGCCGTCGCTTGTCTTGCTGACTGTACGTGCCTGCCAGCAACGCACCGTTGGCGGACCATCCGGGTGAGGTGTAGCGCATCGCTCCGGCGGCCAGACCGAAGCCCTGCTCGCCGGTATAGCCGGCGCTCACCCGATATTCGTCGAAGTCGTCCGAGTCGTGCGACAGGAACAGGCTGCCGCTGACAGCCTGCGCACCGGCGGTCGCGGTGCCGACCCACAGGGCAGCGGCGAGGAAGAGGGTCCTCACTTGGTGCCCCAGCTCTTGCTGCGGTTCAGCACTTCCTGCAAATAGCCGACGACGCAGGCCGGCTGCAGCACGAAGCTGTAGCACAGCGCGTAGAAGAGGAAGCCAAGCACGTTGCGCCGTACATGCAGACCCTGCTGCGTGAACATGCGCGACTGGATGCGGAACATCACGAAATTGACCAGAGCCGCCAGCGGCAGCAGCAACAGCGTCAACGGTCCGGCGATCCAGTAGATGCCGAACAGCGCCAGCACCAGGCCCGGCACGAAGGCCAGCGTGAACGCGAGGTCCATGTACGGGAAGAGCAGGTTCCACCAGATGAACAACGTGGTCATGCGAGGCTTGAAGAGCAGGCGCCAATGGGCCTTGAAGGCCTCGATCAGGCCGCGCGACCAGCGCTGGCGCTGGCGGACGAACTGCGACCACGTCGTCGGCGCATTCGTGAAGACACAGGCATTCTCGGCGAAGCCCACGCGATGGCCCTGTTCCAGCAGGTTCCAGGTCAGCACGATGTCCTCGCCCACGGTGTGGGGCCAGCCGCCGAGTTTGCGGATCGTGTCGGTCTGGTAGATGGAAAATGCCCCTTGCGCCACCAGCGTGCCCTGGTAGAGGCTCTGCAGCCGCTTGATGGCGGCGATGCCGTGGAAGTAGTCCCACTCCTGCGCAGCCGTGACCAGGTTGACCCGCGAATTGCGCACCAGCACGGCGCCGGCCACTGCGCGGGTATCGGGCGGGTCGCTGAGGTAGCGGCCCACCAGGTTGCGCAAGGCGTTGCGATACAGGTACGAATCACCGTCGACCGTGACGGTCAGGCGGAAGCGCGCATGTTCGAGGCCGACATTCAAGGCCCTCGACTTGCCGCCGTTCCTGAGCAGATTGATCACCTGCAGCCAGGGGTAGTGCAAGGTCGACAGAACCATCGCCGTGCCGTCGACCGAACCGTCGTTGACCACGACCACCTGCAGCGGCCCGGGGTAGTGCTGCCTGGCGATGCTTTCAATGGTCGAGGCAATGCTCGCCTCTTCGTTGTAGGCTGCCACGAGGATGGTGATCCCGGGTAGCGCGCCGCGGGTGGAACGAAGCTCGGGCCGTCGGTCGAGCAGCAGGCTCACGACCAGGAAGGCGTTCATGAAGCCTGGAATGATCGCGATGCCGAAGATGGCAAGATGCGCCGGTACCGTACCCACCAGCCCCGACAGATCGGACAGCCAGGCTCGAGCCGCCAGAAACGAGAACGCAGCCCACATCAGGCCCACGCACAGCGCGATGACGAACTTCGACCTGACGCTCAGGTAGATGCGGTTGCGCTGTGTCGCAGCTGCATCTTGAGATGCAGACGCACTGGAGCCTAGCGCAGTCTCTTGCTCATCGACGGGAATCTGCAGTCGATGACGACGCGCGTCGTCAAACATGCGCAGCGTCCTGCGCGCCCGGGTCCTGAGCTGGCACCGCGAGCATGGCCTTGCCTGGCCAGCCCATGCGTGCCGATCCTGCGACTGCCTGCACGGGGCGGCCCCGGTGCGGTGCAACGATGGAGTCCCTCATCTGCCATATTCCATGGATACCTCTTGGTGGTGTCGGCATGATGGGGTGCAACTTCAGGCATCTCGTGACTGCGCATGCGCGACCCTGCGGGTGAAGGCAACTAGTTCACGGCCGGGCTTCGATGTGTGTGCGGCTGGCTGTGGTCGGAGAACATCGTTGGCGCTGGCGTTCGGCACGCGCAGACAGGCCTTGACGACTGCCCATAATCGCCACCACCCGCCTATTCCCCTCGCGCCTGCGGGCGTGCCGTCTTTCGTCCATGGCCATCCTGTCCCTGTCACGTGCTCATCTCGCCTACGGTCATGTCGCCCTGCTCGACGATGCGGCCTTCGCGCTCGAAGCCGGCGAGAGGCTGGGCCTGATCGGCCGCAACGGCGCCGGCAAGTCCTCGCTGCTGAAGGTGCTGGCCGGCCTGGAGAAGCTCGACGAGGGGCTGCTGCAGATGACGCAGGGTCTGCGCGTGTGCTACGTGCCGCAGGAGCCGCTGTTCGAAGCTGCGCGCACGGTCTTCGACATCGTCAGCGAAGGCGTGGCCGAGGCCAGGTCACTGCGCGCGCGCTACGAGGCGCATGCGAGCGGCGAGGACCTCGACGCGCTGCAGACGCGCATCGAGGCGCTGGACGCCTGGACCTGGGAGCAGCGCGTGGACACGACGCTGGCGCAGCTGCACCTGGACGGCACGCGCGACATCGGCACGCTGTCCGGCGGCATGAAGAAGCGCGTCGCGCTGGCGCAGGCGCTGGTGGCACTGCCCGAGGTGCTGCTGCTCGACGAGCCCACCAACCATCTGGACCTGGACTCGATCGCCTGGCTCGAAGAGCTGCTCACCGGCTTCAAGGGCAGTGTCATGCTGATCACCCACGACCGCGCCTTCCTCGACGCGGTGTGCACGCGCATCGTCGAGCTGGACCGCGGCGTGCTGCGCAGCTATCCCGGCAACTTCAGCGCCTACGAGCGGCTGAAGGAGGAGCAGCTCGCCGCCGACGCGCTGGCTGCAGCACGCGCCGACAAGCTGCTGGCGCAGGAGGAGCAGTGGATCCGCAAGGGGGTCGAGGCGCGGCGCACGCGCAGCGTGGCGCGCATCGAGCGCTTGCAGCGGCTGCGGGCGCAACGCGCGACGCGGCGCGAGCTGCTCGGCCAGGTGCGGCTGGAGCTCGACGCCGGCGCGCCCAGCGGCAAGATCGTGGCCGAACTGCGCGACGTGTCCTTCGCCTACGGCGCGACGCCCATCGTCAGCCACTTCAGCGCGACCATCCTGCGCGGCGACAAGGTCGGGCTGATCGGTCCCAACGGCGCCGGCAAGACCACGCTGCTGAAGCTGATCCTCGGCGAGCTGCAGCCCGCCTCGGGCACGGTGCGCCAGGGCACCCGGCTGGCGGTCGCCTACTTCGACCAGATGCGCAGCCGCCTCGACCTGGACGCGACACTCGCCGACAGCATCAGCCCGGGCAGTGAGTGGGTCGAGTTCAACGGCCAGCGCAAGCACGTGATGAGCTACCTGAACGACTTCCTGTTCGCGCCCGAGCGTGCCCACTCTCCCGTGCGCACGCTGTCCGGCGGCGAGCGCAACCGTGTGCTGCTGGCGCGGCTGTTCGCGCTGCCGGCCAACGTGCTGGTGCTCGACGAGCCCACCAACGACCTGGACATAGCCACGCTGGAGCTGCTGGAAGAGCTGCTGCAGTCCTACGCCGGCACGGTGTTCCTGGTCAGCCACGACCGACGCTTTCTGGACAACGTGGTTACCAGCACCGTCGCCTGGGAAGGCGACGAGGCCCCCGGACGCTGGCGCGAATACGAAGGCGGCTACGAGGACTGGCAGTTGCAGTGCGCACGTTCGCGCGAGATCGCCGCGGCCCGGCCGCGCGCTGCAGCACCGGTGGTCGCGCCGCCCCCGCTGGCGGCCAAGGCGCCGGCCGCGCCGCGCAAGCTCAGCTTCAAGGAACAGCGCGAGCTGCAGGAAATGCCGGCGCGCATCGAGGCGCTCGAAGCCGAGCAGCGCAGCATCGGCGAGCGGCTGGCCAGCTCCTCGCTGTACACCGACGAGCCGCAGCGCGTGGGCGAGCTGCAAGCGCGCTATGCGCAGATCGAGGACGAGTTAATGCAGGCGTTGGAGCGTTGGGAAACGCTGTCCGCGCGTTGAGCTAGTGGGCCGTAACAGTTGAAGTGGAAGTAATGCGACGCGAGGGATCGAAGTATTTCCACTTCACGGGCTTGGGCTGCTTGTTGTACTGGCGGATGTAGCGCATGAGCT
>Ga0315912_10004916_pt1 | contig 12427 bp, 13 predicted proteins | sample VfabasoilMG_FD_204469 | JGI IMG/M metagenome (GOLD analysis project Ga0315912, IMG submission 204469) | Garden soil microbial communities collected in Santa Monica, California, United States - V. faba soil | ecosystem: Environmental > Terrestrial > Soil > Garden | place: USA: California... | reverse complement strand
CTACGCGGCCGAAGCGCTGGTGCTGGCGCGCGACTGGGAGGGTGCGGAGCGTGAGCTCGCGGCCGCGTTCGAACGGGTGCGCGAGCTCGATGAGCAGTGTTACGTGCCCGTGCTGTTGACGCTGCGGGCGCGCGTCGCCGAGGGCCGCGGCGACTCCGCGGCGGCATACCGGTGGCTGCAGGAAGCGGTGCAGCTGGCACGCAGGCAGGAAGCACCCGGCTTCGAACTCAAGGCGGCCTGCGCGCTGGTCGAACACCCGTCGGCGACGGACGAGGATCGGCGTGACCTCGCCACGCTGGTGGCGGGCCTCACCGAGGGCCATGACATCCCGGACATGCAACGTGCCCGGCGCCTGATTGGCGGGCGGTAAGGGCGAATCCAGACCGTTTCCCGACCGTTCCAAAACGACTTGCTTTACGTGACGCCCTAATTTGCCCTCCATGGACTGGAGGACAAGTGATGAGCAACACGACCACAGGATCGAAACCCACTTCAAGGCTGATGGCGCGCTGGGAACGCCCGGCGACCGAACGCTGGCAGGAGCTGCATACGCAGTTGTCCGCGGCGATCGCCTCGGACGCATCGCGCTGGAGCCGGCGCTCCTTCGTGAGCTGCAGGTGGCACGAGCTGCCGCCGGGCGTTTCGGCCTTGTCACAGAATGGGACGGTGTGAGCGAATGATCCTCGCCACCCACCCGAGCTACCCGAGCGCCCGCGCCTACGTGCTGAAGCTGCACCGTGACGCGCGACCCGACACCGGCAAGCTGCTCGGCCGCCTCGAGAACGTCACCACCGGCGAACAGTTCGTGTTCGGCAATGCGGAGGAACTCCTCGCTTGCCTGGCGCGCGACGCCGCACTCAAAGCCTGAAGGAATATCCAAATGCTGAACGACAACATCACCGCCGAAGCGACGCTGGTCGTCGCCGACGAAGACACCGCGCAACACATCGCGCTCGTGGCCGAGGACACTTTTCCCGAGGTGTTCGCAACCTCGCGCATGATCGCGTTGATGGAAGTCGCCGCCGCGCGCGCCATGCACTCGCTGCTCGGCGACGGCCAGCTCTCGGTGGGCGTTTCGCTCGACGTGCGACACACCGCGGCGACGCCGGTCGGAGCGCGGGTGCGCGCGGTCGCCACCTACCTGCGCACCGAGGCCAAGCTGCTGCATTTCAGGGTCGAGGCCTTCGACGACGCCGGCCCCATCGGTTCCGGCGAACACGCGCGCGCCATCGTGGATGCGTCGCGCCTGCTGGCGGGCGCCGAACGGCGCCGCGCGGCCATGCCGATCACTTCTTCAGCAACAACTTCTTCACAGGGAATGCAATGAAAAACGTTCTGGTCATGTTGGGTGTCAGCGCCGCGCTTGCGGCCTGCGCCTCCTTGCCGGGCCCGCAGCCGGTGCCCGGGATCCGCCCGCAGTCGGCCTGGTCCAGCGCGCAGAGTTTCGCCGCTGACGTGGCCGAATGGCCGGCGGCAGGCTGGTGGAAGGTGTATGGCGATAAGCAGCTCGATGCACTCATCGAGGAAGGCCTCGCCGGCTCGCCGTCGGTGGCCGTCGCCGAGGCGCGCATGCGCCGCGCTCGCGCCTCGCAGGACAACGCCCGCGGCGCACTCGCGCCGCAGGTCAGCGCCAGCGCCTCCACCACCGAACAGAAGCAGAGTTACAACTATCTCAGCCCGCCGGCGATGACGCCGCAGGGCTGGAACGACTATGGCCGCGCCAGTCTCGATTTCTCCTGGGAGCTCGATTTCTGGGGCAAGAACCGCGCCGCGCTCGCGGCGGCGACCTCCGAGGCGGTCGCCGCGGGTGCGGATGCGGACCAGGCGCGTCTCGCGCTGTCGTCCGCGATCGCTTCCGGTTACGCAGAACTGGCGCGCCTCTGGGCCGCGCACGACACCGCCACGGCGGCTCGCATGTTGCGCAGCAAGACCGCCGAGTTGTTCGCCAAGCGTTTCGACAACGGGCTCGAAACCCGCGGCAGCGTGCGCCAGGCGGATTCGCGCCGCGAATCGAGCGAGGCCGACGTGCTGGCGCTCGAGGAACAGATCGCGCTGCAGAAGAACAACCTGGCCGCGCTCATGGGCGCGGGTCCGGATCGCGGCCTGGCCATCACGCGCCCGGCGGTGAACTTCGCGCGCGCGTTTTCCCTGCCGGCCAGCCTGTCGGCGGAACTCATCGGCCGCCGGCCCGACCTGGTCGCGGCGCGGCTGCGCGCCGAGGCGGCCGCGAAGCGCATCCACGTCTACAAGGCGCAGTTCTACCCCAACGTGAATCTCACCGCCTTCATCGGTGTGCAGTCACTGGGCATCGACGTGTTGCAGGACAGCGGCTCGGACATCGGTTCCGTGGGTCCGGCGATCACGCTGCCGATCTTCAACGGCGGCAGGTTGCGCGCGCAGCTGCGCGGCGCCGAGGCCGAATACGCCGAGGCGGTCGCCAACTACGAGAAGGCGCTGGTGCAGGCGCTGCAGGAGGTGGCCGATGCCGCGGTGTCGCAACGCGCGCTGCAGCCGCAGATCGACAAGGTCGATTCGGCGGTGGAAGCCGCGCGCGAAGCGTGGCGCGTGCAGAACGACCGCTACAACGGCGGGCTGGCGAGTTACCTCGACGTGCTCAGCGCCGAAGACTATCTACTGGCGAACCTGCGCACCCAGTCGGACCTGCGCAGCCGCTCCATGACACTCGACGTCGCGCTCAACCGGGCGCTCGGCGGCGGTTACCACAATCTTTAAGCACTTCTTCAGGAGGACTTTTTTATGACGACCATGAAACCCGAAATTCTCCAGCAGGCCGACGAGGCCCTGGATCGTGATGCCAAACAGAAGCGCAAGAAGCGGCTGCTGGGCCTGGGCGCGATCATCCTCACGCTCGGCACCGGCTACGGGGCGTACTCGCACTTCTACGCATCGAAGTTCATCTCCACCGACAACGCCTACACGGCGGCGGAAACCGCGCAGGTGACGCCGGCCATCGGCGGCATCGTGCGGGAGGTGCGGGTCACCGACACCGCGTACGTGCACAAGGGCGACGTGCTGGTGGTGCTCGACGACGTCGACGCGCGCCTGGCGCTCGAACAGGCCGAGGCGGAGCTGGGACGTGCCCAGCGGCGCGTACGCGGCTACGTCGCCAACGACGACAGTCTCAATGCCCAGATCGCGGCACGCGCCTCGGACGAGAAGCGCGCGATCGCCGACCTGGAACGCGCGCAGATCGACCTGGCGCGCCGCGAGAACCTCGCGGACTCCGGTTCGGTGTCGGGCGACGAACTGACCAAGGCGCAGAACGCCTTCATCAGCGCCAAGGCGGCGCTGGCGCAGGCGCGCTCCAACTACAGCGCGGCCGTGGGCTCGCGCAATGCCAACGCGGTGCTGATCGCGGACACCACCGAGGACACCAATCCGGAAGTGGCGCTGGCCCGCGCCAAGCGTGACCAGGCGCGCGTGAACTTCCAGCGTACCGTCATCCGCGCGCCGGTTGACGGCGTGGTGGCGAAGCGCTCGGTGCAGGTGGGGCAGCAGATCCAGGCCGGTTCGCCGATCCTGGCGATCGTGCCGCTGGCCGAGGTGCACGTCGACGCCAATTTCAAGGAAGGCCAGCTCGAACGCGTGCGTATCGGTCAGCCGGTGGAAGTCACATCCGATCTCTACGGCAGTTCGGTGACTTATCGCGGCTACGTCGTGGGTCTGTCGGGTGGTACCGGTTCGACCTTCGCGGCCATCCCGGCGCAGAACGCCACGGGCAACTGGATCAAGGTGGTTCAGCGCGTACCGGTGCGCATCAAGCTCGACCCGGCCGACCTGCAGGCTAATCCGCTGCAGGTGGGTCTGTCGATGGAAGCCACCATCGATACGCGCCAGCGCGGCTAAGGAAATCCGACAGGGAGAACAGAGATGACCGCATTCGAAAAGGCACTGTCGGGCGACGCGCCCCTCAAGGGCGCGATGTTATGGCTGGTCGCCATCGTGCTGGCCGGCGCGAACTTCATCGCCGTGCTGGACATGACCATCGCCAACGTGTCCGTGCCCAACATCGCGGGCAGTCTCGGCATCAGTTCCAGCCAGGGCACCTGGGTGATCACCTGTTACTCGGTGGCGGAAGCCATCACCGTGCCGCTCACCGGCTGGCTGGCGGCGCGTTTCGGGGCGGTGCGCGTGTTCACCACCGCCATGGGCTGTTTCGGCCTGTTCTCCGCGATCTGCGGCTTCTCGACTTCGTTCACCATGCTGGTGATCGGCCGCATCCTGCAGGGCATCGCCGGTGGCCCGCTGATCCCGCTGTCGCAGACGCTGCTGCTGCGCATCTTCCCCAAAGAGAAGGCCGCGGCCGCCACGGCGCTCTGGGCCATGACCACGCTGACCGCGCCCATCCTGGGGCCCATCCTCGGCGGCTGGTTGTGTGATTCGTATTCCTGGCCGCTGATCTTCCTGATCAACGTGCCACTCGCCATCATGATGGCGCCGTTCGCCTGGAAGATGCTCAAGCGCTTCGAGACCAGACTCGAGCGCTCGCCCATCGACCTCATCGGTCTCACCATCATGGTCCTCGCCGTCGGCGCGTTGCAGCTGATGCTCGACCTCGGCAAGGAACACGACTGGTTCGAGTCGGGTTTGATCGTAACGCTCGCCATCGTCGCGGCCATCGGGCTCGTGGCCTTCGTGATCTGGGAAATGGGCGAGAAACATCCGATCGTGAACCTGCGGGTGTTCCGCCATCGCGGCTACACCACGGCGGTGATCGTCATCGCCGCGGGCTTCGGTGCGATGTTCGCCGCCAACGTGCTGACGCCGCTGTGGCTGCAGAGTTACATGGGTTACACCTCGACCTGGGCCGGGCTTGCGACCGCCTGGACCGGCGTGCTCGCGGTGTTCTGCGCGCCCGCGGCGGGTTTGCTGTCCACGAAGGTCGATCCGCGCAAGCTGGTGTTCTTCGGCCTGGTGTGGCTCGGCGGCGTGCTCGCCATCCGCACCTTTGCCACGACCGACATGTCGTTCTGGCAGATCTCGGGGCCGTTGCTGGCCATGGGACTGGGCTTGCCGTTCTTCTTCGTGCCCGTGACCACGCTGGCGCTGGCCAGCGTGGAGGAACACGAAACCGCCGGCGCCGCGGGTCTCATGAACTTCCTGCGCACCTTGTCCGGCGCCGTGGCCACGTCGGTCGTGACGACCGGCTGGGAGAACAAGACCCAGCACATGCACGCCGAGCTCGCCGGCATGGTGGACCGGACGGGCGAGGTGGCGCACACGCTGGCCGCCAGCGGCATGAATGCCGATCAGACCCGCCAGGCGCTCGACAACATGACACAGAGTCAGAGCGTGATGCTGGCCACCAACGAGATCATGGCCATCGTGTCGCTGGCGTTCTTCCTGTCGGCGATGCTGATCTGGGCCGCGCCCCGGCCGACGCGCAAAGTCGAAATGGGGGCGGCGCATTGAGTAGCATCCGCGGCAGGCCCGGGTTCTGCCCACGGAGGATGCAATGAAAATGAAATTGGTCACCATCGCGGCGCTGTTGCTCGCCGCACGGCAGGCGGCGCCGGCCGGCAACGAGACACCCGCGCCGCCGCTGAACGCCGAGTTTGCATTCGAGGCGCGAGTCAAGGTAGATAGGCCCATGGTGATCGGAGAGAGTTCGCATGGCTTGCGGCGCATCGTGCCCATCCTCGGCGGTCCCGTGCAGGGTCCGGCGTTGAACGGCAAGGTCGTCGCCGGTGGCGCCGACTGGCAGACCGTGCGGCCGGACGGCGCCTGGGACCTGCAGGCGCGCTACACGCTGCAGACCGACGACGGCGTGCTGATCATGGTCGAGAACCGGGGCGTCCGGTACGGCAAGCCGGAGGTGATGGAGCGGCTCGCCCGCGGCGAGAAAGTGCCCCCGGACCAGGTCTACTGCCGCACGGTCGCGACCTTCGAAGCGCCCCGCGGCAGCCGCTACGAGTGGATGAATCACACGTTGTTCGTCGGCAGCGTCGAGCGGCAGCCCGATGCCGCCATCGTGCGTTTCTACAGGGTGAACTGATGAGCGACTTCGGCATTACCTACCGCGGCCTGGTCCACCAGTGGCATTGCGACCACATGGGTCACATGAATGTCATGTGGTACGTGAACAAGTACGACGAGGCCACCTGGAACCTCGGCGCCATGATGGGCATGACGGCGCAGTACCTGCGCGAGGCGAAGCGCGGCATGGCGGCGGTGGAACAGCGCATCAGTTACCGGCGCGAGGCGCTGCCCGGTGACGTCATCGTGATCCGCTCCGCCATGCTCGAGGTCAAGCCGAAGTCGGTGCGCTTCGTGCACGAAATGTTTCGCGGCGACGGCGGCGATCACCTGTCGACCATGATGGTGACCGGCGTGCACATCGACATCGTGGCGCGCAAATCGACGCAGTTCGATCCGCAGATCTTCGGCCGTTCGCAACAGATGATCGTGCCCAACCCGGAGCGCTGGGACGAGTGGCCGCCCCGCGAGGCATACCTGGCGCCCTGAGCGCTGCGGGAAGTGCTCAGCGACTGGCGCGTGCGCCCCGTCCCTCGTACGCGAGCGCGAGCATCGCGCCCACAGACAACATCAAGGCGCTCGAGGTGACGAGCCCGACAGCGTAGGGCAGTCGCTCGATTCCGGCCGCGGCTTCCTGGCCGTGCACGGTGCCGTGGACGATGGCGAATGCGCCGGCGAGCAGCGCGGTCGCAACCGGCAAGTGGCGCGGTGGCCGCAAGGCGAGTGCAATCGAGGCCACCACCGACAGGCCGATCAGGAATTCGTCGAATGGAATTGCGATGCCGAGGTAACCCGCGGAAATTCCCAACGCGGTGAGGCAGGTGAACATGACGGCAGTGCCCACGCCGGCCAGCCCGCCCATGCGCCCGGCCAGCACGCCCACCGCGAGCAACGCCAGCAGGTGATCGAAACCGCTGAGCGGATGCAGGATCCCGGACGCGAAATTTGCGCCGGCCTCGTGGCCGGGGTGCGCCAGCGCAATGGCCGGAAGTGAAACGAACAGGGCAGCGGCAAGCGGGGTTCGGAAGCGGCGGCGTGGCGTCATGCAATGAGCCTACCGCGCGATCCCGCGCCGCCACCTAAGTCATTTGACGCAGATGGCCGTTCAATCGGACGGCAGCCCGCGTTCTATCATCCGGACATGAATGACAAGTCCGATGTATTGCGCCTGGGAGTCGGCGGCCCGGTGGGCTCCGGAAAGACCGCCCTGGTCGATTGCCTCTGCAAGCGCATGCGCGATGACTTCAACATCGCGGTCGTCACCAACGACATCTACACGAAAGAGGACCAGCAGTTCCTGATCCGCAGCCAGGCGCTGGACGCCGAACGCATTCGCGGCGTGGAGACCGGGGGCTGCCCGCACACCGCGATCCGTGAAGACGCTTCGATGAACCTCGCGGCCATCGACCAGCTCATGCACGATTTCGCCGGCCTCGACATGATCATCGTCGAGTCGGGTGGCGACAACCTGGCGGCCACGTTCAGCCCGGAGCTGTCGGACCTGACGCTGTACGTGATCGACGTGGCGGCGGGCGACAAGATTCCCCGCAAGGGCGGTCCCGGAATCATGAAGAGCGATCTGTTGATCATCAACAAGATCGACCTGGCCCCGCATGTCGGCGCTTCGCTGGATGTCATGGACCGGGACGCGCGGAAAATGCGCGGCGAGCGGCCGTTCGTGTTCACCAATCTGAAAACCGGGCAGGGGCTGGACCAGGTGGTCGCTTTCATCGAAAAGCAGGGGATGCTGCGACACTGACCCGAACTTGTTCCCGAGGTTCCCCCGGAGCAAGATTCCCGCATGGAAGGGAGCCCCCGGTTGATGCACGGGACCGCCACGGTTTGGTCGCCGTGGACCGGGGTCCAGCCCGCATTGCTGCGCAATGTCCTGGGCTTCTGCGTTTTCGTCTTGGCCTACTACGCCGCGTACGACCTCGGCATGTCCTTCAGCCCGCAGCTGTCGGCGCCCTTCTGGTTTCCGGACGCGGTACTGCTGTGCGCGTTGCTGTGTGTGCGCCAATCCTGGTGGTGGCTGCTGCTGCTCGCGACCCTGCCGATCCGGCTGCTGACCAATGTGCCCCCGGGCAGCGGCACCGGATTCCTGCTGGCTGTCTACCTCAACGACTGCGGCAAGGCTGTCCTGTCCGCCTGGTTGTTGCGGCGTTACCTGGCCGATCCCTTCCGTTTCATGTCGATCCGCGACTTCGCCGTCTATTTCGGCATTGCCGTGCTGCTGTCACCCGCGCTCAGCGCATTGGGTGGCGCCGCCGCGCGCGGCGCCATCGGCCATGACTTCTGGCCGGCCTGGGAGCAGTGGTTCCTGGGCAACGTGATGGCCACTCTCATCCTCACGCCGATTCTTTTTTATTGGGTGGTGCGCCCACCGAATCCGTCGACCTTCAGCACCTGGCGCACCATCGAGGCGCTGGCCATCGTCGTCGGACTGCTGGTCAGCCTGTCGCTGGCATTCGACCCGAACGCCTTGCCACAGGCCTTCACCGAGTCCCGTTACTACGCGCCGATGCCGTTCATCGTCTGGGCGGCGGTGCGGTTCCGCGTGCATGGCGCAACCGGGGCGGTCGCGCTGCTCACATTGTTCGTCGTCAGTGCGGCGGTCGATCACTCCGGGTCCTTCGCCGGCATGACGCCCACCGAAGCGGCAAGCCAGCTGCAGCACTTCCTGTTGTTGCGCGCCGCCCCGCTGTACCTCGTGGCCGTGGTCATCGAGCAGACGCTGCGGGCGAATGATTCGCTGAAGGAAAGCGAGGCGCGATTCCGCAACCTGGCCAACCATGCGCCGGTGATGATCTGGATTTCCGACGCCGATGGCCGTTGCGAATTCGTGAACCAGCAGTGGCTGCAGTTCACGGGCATGTCGCTCGAGGAATTTCGCGGCAATGGCTGGATGCGGATGCTGCATCCCGACGAATTCGACGATACCTTCCAGAACTATCTCACCAAGGTCCGCACGCGCCAGCCCTACGAGCGTGAACTGCGATGGCGGCGCCATGATGGTGAATTCCGCTGGGTGTCGACTCGCGCCCAGCCGCGTTTCAGCGTCGGCGGCGAATTCTTGGGTTTCGTCGGATCCACGGTCGACGTGACCGATCGCCGCCAGCAGGAGGCGGCGCTCAAGCGCAGCGAGGCGCGTTATCGCGACGTGGTCGAAAGCCAGAGCAGTTTCGTCTGCCGCTTTCTTCCCGACGCCACGCTGACCTTCGTCAACAGCAGCTGGTGCGCCTTCCTGGGCCGTAGCCGCGTGGAATTGTCCGGCACCAACTTCTTCGAACTGTTGCCGCGCGCGGCGCGCACCGCCGCGCGCCAGGCAATGGCGCAGGCGCTCTTCAGTTCGGGTTCGGCCGAGTGGGAATGCGAGGTCGCGCGTTCTGACGGCACTCGCGGCTGGCACCACTGGGTCTGCCACGCGCTGGAAGGTGAACCGCGCGAACTGCAGGCCATCGGCTACGACGTCACCGACCTGAAACGCGCGGAAGAATCCGGCCGGCAGCTGGCGCACGCCGCTCGTTTCGCCGCACTCGGCGAACTGACGGCGATGGTTGCGCACGAGATCAACCAGCCGCTGTGCGCCATCCTCAGCAACGCCGAAGCGGGCGAGATCATGCTGCGCTCCGGCGACCCGCCGCTCGATGAATTGAAGAACATCTTCGCCGACATCAAGCAGGACGACCTGCGCGCGGACGCGGCCATCCGCAGCATCCGCTCGCTGATGCAGCGGCGCGACTTCTCGGCGCGCCGCGTGAACCTCGCCCAGATCGTCGATCACGTGCACAAGCTGGTGGCCGGCGACGCCCTGCACCGGCGCGTGGCGATCCGTTGCGACGTCGCCGCGGATCTGCCGGACATCATGGGTGACCGCTCGCACCTGGAACAGGTGCTGGTCATCCTCATGGTGAATGGCATGGACGCCATGAAGGAAACGCCGGAGAACCAGCGTGAAATCACGGTGTCGGTGATGCGTGTGGGCGAACAGCAGGTGGAAATCGCGGTGCGCGATCGCGGCCACGGCATCGCCCCGCAAAACATGCCGCAGCTGTTCGACTCGCTGTTCACCACCAAGCCCGATGGCATGGGACTCGGCCTCTCGATCGCGCGCTCCATGATCAGTGCCCACGGCGGGCGCATCTGGGCGGAAAACGCCGGTGGTGGCGGCGCGATTTTCCATTTCACGCTCAACCTGGCGCCGCCGCTGGCGGATTCCTGATCGGCCCCCGAGCGTGGGGCCAAGGTCCGATGTCGGCACTCCCACGGTTGCAGTAGAAAGCCGGGATTCTCTTCACCTCGTCGGGGGAGGTTCCCATGCACACCAGGAAAGTGATTGCGATGGCCATCTGCGCCGCCATGTCCCTGCAGGCGTTCGGTCAAACTACCCCGGCTCCCACCGCCGCGCCGCCGGCGCCGCAGCCGATGCTCGCCGCTTCGGTGGGACTGCAGGCCTATCCTTCGAAGGGCCAGGACACGAAGCAGCAGAACATCGACGAGGGCGAGTGTTACGCCTGGGCGAAGCAGAATTCCGGATACGACCCCGCGTCGCCGCCACCGGCCGCGGTGGCGCAGAAAGTCGAAGCGCCGCCGCCCCAGGCGACCGGTGCGCGTGCCCGCGGCGCCGTGCGTGGCGCGGCGGCGGGTGCCGTGGTGGGTGAAATCGCCGACAACGACGCCGGCAAGGGCGCGGAGTACGGCGCGGCGGCCGGTGTGATCGCCGGCGGCTCGCGTAATCGCCAGGCGCGCCGTCAGCAGGAAGCGCAGGCGGATGCGGCCAACCAGCAGGCGCAGCAGCAGGCGGATCAGCACAATGCGCAGATCGCGCAGCAGCAGCAGAACTTCAAGAACGGGATGAAGGCCTGCCTGGAAGGGAAGGGCTACACCGTCAAGTAGGCGGCGCCGTCTTCGCGGCATCGCGTTGCTGCGCGCGTTCGAGGGTGAGCTTGTACGCGATGTAGTACTTGAAGATATTGCTCACGTACTGGACGGTCTCCCGTCCGATCTCCTGCGCGACGATCACTTCGACGTTGTTGAACCACTTGTTCGGGTCCAGTCCCTGTTTCGCAGCTTCCTTGCGCAGGCGCGCGATGCGATTCGGCCCGCCGTTGTAGGCCGCGAACGCGAACAGGTGCCGGTTGACCCGGTCGATGCCGGGTTCGTCGAAGTATTCGTTGACCAGGAAGCGCATGTATTTCACGCCGGCGTGGATGTTGGGCTCGACCAGGTGGATGTCGGGAATTCCGACGCTCTTGTCGGTGGCGGTGGTGGGCATGACCTGCATCACGCCGACCGCGCCCACGGGACTGCGGGTTTTCTGGTCCAGCTGCGATTCCTGGTAGCCCTGCGCGATCAGCAACAGCCAGTCGAAGTCGTACTGCGTGGCGTATTTCTTGAACAGGCCGGTCAGCTCGTTGAAGCGCCGCATCTCCTCGCCCTTGGTGGCGCCGCGCGCCCAGCGCGTGTTCTGCAGGTAACGCTTCAGGATGACATTGCCGGTCGCGGTGCCCATCTTGTTCTTCGCGACGAAGGCGTCCAGGGCTTGTTTCAGTTCGGGGCTGTTCTTGCGGATGGCCCAGGCGAGCTGCGCGTCTTTGCGCAACGCGACGGCCGGCTGGGGCTGGATGTTGGTGAAGATCTCTTTCCAGAAGTTGGCCACGTAGCTGTCGACCACGGTGGCGTCGACCAGTCCGGCGTTGACCATTTCGAGGATGTCCTCGTCTTCGAGGTTTTCTTCGGCGAGCGTGATGTTGACCGCGGGTTTGCCGGCCGTGGCCAGTCGCTTGTTGAGCTCGTTGAGGCTTTCCCAGGCCGCGCTCGATCGCCGTACGAACACATTGCGGCCCGACAGATCGTCGATGCTGGCCGGTGCCGCCACGTCGGGCGCCGTCACCACGATCTCGCTGATGTTCTCCGCCGCCGGCGCGGTGAAATCCACCTGCTTGAGGCGCTCCGGCGTAATCGTGAGTCCTCCGGTCGCGATGTCGCCGACGCCGGCGGCCACGCCGCCCAGCAACTGGTCACGTGACACGGGTATGAACACCACGCGGATCGGTCGCGTCTTGTCCTTGTTGCCCGCATTCAGGAACTTTTCCAGTTCCAGGCCCATTTCATAGCTGATGCCGCGCTGCTGGGCCTTGTCGATGAAGTAGAAGGTCTTGCTGTACACCACCAGCAGGCGCACCACGCGCCGGTCCTTGAGACTGGCGAGGTCGCCGGTCCAGGTGGGCAGGCCTGTTGGAACATTTGCCGGTGGCGGGGCAGGTTGGGCCGCCGGCGTCGCCGTGGCTTGCGGCGGTTCCTTGGCCGAATCGCATGCAGCGATGCCGATTGTCACAAACAAGGCCAGGAGCAGCGGACCGAGGATGTTTTTGCGCATTCGCCTGTCTAGCAACGCTGCGGCGGCGCGGAAAATGGGACCTTGAACCTA
>Ga0315912_10004915_pt1 | contig 12431 bp, 11 predicted proteins | sample VfabasoilMG_FD_204469 | JGI IMG/M metagenome (GOLD analysis project Ga0315912, IMG submission 204469) | Garden soil microbial communities collected in Santa Monica, California, United States - V. faba soil | ecosystem: Environmental > Terrestrial > Soil > Garden | place: USA: California... | reverse complement strand
TATGCGGTGACGAATTATTCGTCGCGGCCGAAATCGTCGGCCAGGTCTTCCTTGGCGTCCATTTGCAGCGATTTGAATTCGGCCGCCAGGTCGATTTCCGGCAAGGGCTCCGGTTCCGGCGGCGGTGCATCCACTTCGTCCAGAATTTCCGGACCGATATGACCGGCTGCAATTTCGCGCAGTGCGATCACGGTGGGCTTGTCATTTTCGGTTTCGACGCTGGCTTCCGCGCCATTGGCGATGCGGCGCGCGCGCTTGGAGGCGACCAATACCAACTGGAACAAGTTGGGCACGTTTTGCAGGCAGTCTTCGACAGTAATGCGGGCCATGGCCGTGAGACCTCAAGGGGAAATCCAGGGAAGGGCGGCGATTGTAGCCGAGCCGGGGGGGCGGAAGGAAATCCATTCGCCTCGAAACGAGACTTTTCCCCGTCAAAACCCACCCGGCCGACAAGGACTTGGCCGCGAATACGGCAAAAACGTTTTTTTAACCCAGCAACATTCGAATCGTGGGGGCCAAATCCGGATGCTCGCGTTTTGAACGGTCACCCCGGCCTTCTACGATATCGACCAATGCCGCTAAGGCATGCTCAAAGGCGTCGTTGACGACGACGTAGTCGAATTCGTTCCAATGCGTCATGTCGCTGACCGAGTCGCGCAGCCGGCGGGCGATGACCTCGTCGTTATCCGTGCCGCGCCCGCGTAAACGGCGTTCCAATTCGGCGCGTGACGGGGGCAGTATGAATATCGTCCGACACTCGGGCAGCGAGCGCCGGATTTGCTGCGCGCCCTGCCAATCTATTTCCAAAATCACATGGTCGCCGCTGTCCAAAATACTTTCGACTTGTTCCTTTGAGGTGCCGTAACGGTTATCGAACACCTTGGCGTGTTCCAAGAATTTTCCTTCGGCGATCATGCGATCGAATACTTCGTTGTTGACGAAGAAGTAATCGTGACTGTGTTTTTCGTTGGGACGCGGGTTGCGTGTGGTATAGGAAATCGAGAATTGCAGATCCGGTTTGCGTTCGAGCAGCGCACGTACGAGCGATGTCTTGCCCGCGCCCGACGGCGCCGCAATCACGAATAACTTGCCTTTCTGTTTGGTCATCTTGCTAGCGCCTAATAGCTAGAGCCTGGCGGCTATTCGATATTCTGCACTTGCTCGCGCATCTGCTCGATCAAAACTTTCAAATCGACGGCCGCGCGCGTGGTGTCCACATCCTGCGATTTGGACGAGAGCGTATTGGCTTCCCGATTCAGTTCTTGCATCAAGAAATCCAAGCGCCGTCCTGCCGGCTCTTTGGAGTCGATGATGGCCGCTATTTCGGTCAAATGGCTGGTTAGGCGGTCGAGCTCTTCGTCGACATCCATCTTGTGCGCGTAAATCACCAGTTCTTGTTCCAATCGCTCGTTGTTGGGGGCGGCATTCAATGCCGCTATTTTTTCCGTGAGTTTGACGCGAATGCGTCGACCAATTTCCGGCAAGCGCGCGCGTACGCCGTTTACCGTCGTTTGCATGGCGTCACAACGCTGCTTGATGAGTTCGCGGATGCGGGCACCTTCGCGTGAGCGCATGTCGTTCAAGTCGCCAAGCGCTTCGCCTGCCAGCTCCAATGCTTCGGCAAGCAGGGGCGTCAAATCGCGCTCGGCTTCGCGCACTACGCCCGGCCAGCGCAGCAATTCGATTGCATTCGGCGGCGCTGTCGTACCGGCGGCCTGAGAGAGTTCCCGCAGTTTGCCTACCAAGTGCGTCACGACTTCGTGATTCAGCTCGAACGTAGGAGCCGTGCCATGCACGCTTTTCAAATACAGACTGGCATCGACTTTGCCGCGGCGAAGTGCGCTGCCGATCAGTTGCCGTACATCGCCGTCGAGCGACTTCAATTCATCGGGCAATCGCAGCGAAAGTTCGAGGTAACGATGATTGACCGTGCGGAGTTCGCAGGTCAGCGTACCCCATGAACCCTGACGTTCGCGCCGGGCAAAGCCTGTCATGCTGCGGATCATTTTTGTGTGCCGTGTCTCGCGTTGAGCGAAGCGATGGGCGGCCCGCTATGTTGCGGACGGCCGGAATGCTATAAAGCGCGCAGTCTAACAGCATCGTCCCGGCGCGGCTCTGCAAACGCTATGCCGACCGACTCGGACGCTGCGTATAAGGTTAAACCTACGGAGCTCTGACATTTACATGGGTGGCGCGCGGGCCCGCAGCAGCGCTACCGGTTGAAAGACAAGGATCGGAAAAACTGATAGTCGAGTTAGCTACGGTTCGTGCAGAGTTACCCCAATTGAAGCCAACGGCAACGAGTCCAGAGTCAGTGCGCATCGAACACGCGGATTTAAGTTTGATCGGCGATCGAGACGATAACCAAGATCGCGTCGCCGTCGCCGTCGGCGATCATGCCGCTTTGCTGATTGTTATCGACGGCATGGGCGGTCACTCCGACGGCAGTCGCGCCGCCGACACGGCTTTGAAAAGCCTGCTCGATTCTTTTTGGCATTCCACTTTGCCGTTATTCGACCCGATGGGTTTTTTGCATATGTCGCTCAGCCGCGCACACGATGACGTCGTGCGGATGGGGGCGGCTTTGTCGGTGGATTCGCGGCCACGCGCAACCACGGCGATTTGCTTGATTCAAGAGGGCGCCGCATTTTGGGCGCATGTGGGCGACAGCCGCGTGTACCACATTCGCCAGGGCAATGTAGTTGAGCGCTCGCGCGATCACAGTCATGTCGAACTGCTCCTGCAAGACGGCAAGATTACCGCCGATGAAATTCAGACTCATCCCATGCGTAATTTCGTGGAATGTTGTTTGGGCGGCGATCCGGCGATTCCGGAAATGACCATTTCGGCGCGCAAACCGCTCAAGAACGGCGATATCTTGTTAGCGTGCAGCGACGGCATTTGGGCTAATTTACAAGACAGAGACATCGCGACCTTTTATCCGCCGCAGACGTCGTCGTCGCAAGCCGAAGTACCGGCGGGACAAGATGCGAGTTTACGGCTCGCGTTAGAGCAGCTCGGTCGACGCGCCACGCAGGCGTCCGCTCCTTACAGCGATAATTCAACGGTCGCTGCACTGCGTTATCTCGGGCAGTAACTCCGCCCATTGCCGCGATGGTTGTTGCACTAAAACAGTCGTCGTCCGTGCGACAATAAATCATCCAATTGTTGGTCGATCTCTCTATGAATGCACCTTTGCCATCCGCATCGCAGCGTCCCAGCGGCCGCGCTGCCGACGAATTGCGTACCGTACGTTTCACGCGTCGTTTTACGCGTCATGCGGAAGGATCCGTGCTGGTGGAGTTCGGCGATACGCGCGTGCTATGCACCGCCAGCGTCGAGGAAACCGTGCCGCCCTTCCTGCGGAACAAGGGCCAAGGTTGGATAACCGCGGAATACGGTATGTTGCCGCGCGCCACGCACACGCGTTCGTCGCGCGAAGCTGCCAAAGGCAAACAAACCGGCCGCACGCAGGAGATTCAGCGCCTTATCGGACGAGCATTGCGCGCGGTGGTCGATCTCAAAGGTTTGGGCGAACGCACCATCACGCTCGACTGCGACGTATTGCAAGCCGACGGCGGTACTCGCACCGCCGCTATTACCGGCGGCTATTTGGCGATGTTCGACGCCGTAGAATCGCTCATCAATCGCCGTGTATTGAAAAGCAATCCGATTCACGCGCAGGTCGCGGCTATCTCGGTAGGCATTTGCAATGGCGTACCGGTTATAGATCTGGACTACGCCGAAGATTCTAGCGCCGAGACCGATATGAACGTAGTGATGAACAACGGCGGCGGCTTCATCGAAGTACAGGGCACGGCCGAGGGGCACGCGTTCCGACGTCACGAACTCGACGAGCTGCTGAATCTCGCTTCAAACGGTATCGGTCAGTTGTTGGCGAAGCAATTACAGGCGTTGGAAGAGGCGTAAATGCTGCGTGTGGTGCTGGCTAGCAACAATCGCGGCAAGCTGGCCGAGATGACGGCCTTACTGGCGCCGCTGAATGCGCAAGTCCTGCCGCTCGCGGAATTTACGCGTGAAGCCGTCGAGGAAACCGGGACAACCTTTGTCGCCAACGCCTTGTTGAAGGCGCATCACGCATCGCGGGTGTCGGGATTGCCGGCCATCGCCGACGACTCCGGCATCGAAGTCGATGCATTACACGGCGCGCCGGGCGTGTACTCCGCACGCTATGCGGGCGAACCTAGCAATGACGCCGCGAACAACGACAAATTGCTGACCGCACTGCGGAATGTTGCCGATGCAGATCGAGGCGCACGCTTTCGATGCGTATTGGCGTACGTGCGTAACGCTAACGATGCCGATCCGATTCTGGCCGATGCCGCATGGGAGGGTCGCGTGTTGCATGCGCAGCGCGGCGCGCACGGTTTTGGCTACGATCCATTGTTCTTACCGAACGGCAGTGAATTGTCGGCAGCGGAATTGGGCATCGAGATAAAAAACAAGCTCAGCCATCGCGCGCAAGCGATGCGTCAGTTATTGCAAAAACTGCAAATCAGCGGCGAACTGGCGCGCTAACGATGATCGCGCCGCCGCTAGCGATTTACGTGCACTTGCCGTGGTGCGTTCGTAAGTGCCCGTACTGCGATTTTAATTCACACGCGGCCCCGCCCGATTTGCCGCAGGGTCGGTATGTCGATTGGCTGTTACAGGATCTGGAGCACGATCTTCGGTGGGTGCACGGTCGCGAGATCCATTCGATTTTTTTTGGCGGCGGCACTCCGAGTTTATTTGCGCCGGAGCAAATTGCGCGTCTACTCGACGGATTGCGACTGCACATCGATCATGCCGTCGACGTTGAAATTACCTTGGAGGCTAATCCCGGCACCATAGAGCATGGGCGTTTTGCCGGCTATCGCCAGGCCGGTGTTACCCGCATTTCGCTCGGTGTACAAAGTTTCAACGATGCGCATTTACAGCGCCTGGGCCGCATCCATAGCGGCGCGCAGGCGGAAGTCGCGGTAGAAGAATTGCGCACCGCGGGCTTCGATAATTTCAACCTCGATTTGATGTACGCATTGCCCGAGCAAACGTTCGAGCAAGCGCTATACGACATAGATTGTGCTATCGCGCTGAAGCCGGCGCATATTTCGCACTATCAGCTTACGCTCGAGCCAGGAACGGTGTTCTATCACCAACCGCCGCCATTGCCCGACGACGATACGGCTTGGTCAATGCAGATAGAGTGTCAAGCCCGTCTGACCGCAAACGGTTACGAGCAGTACGAGGTGTCGGCGTATGCAAGCGCGGGCCGCCAGTGCCGTCACAACTTGAACTATTGGCAATTTGGCGATTATTTAGGGCTGGGGGCCGGGGCGCACGGGAAAATTTCGACGGCGGACGGCATTGTGCGCACGGTGCGCACAAAACAGCCGCGGGAATATTTAGCCGCCTCGGCGTCTGCTGTTCGGTTAACAGAGGCAGCGATCGTGCCGGTGGCACAATTGCCATTCGAGTTCATGCTGAACGCATTGCGATTACATCGCGGATTTTCGACTGCGGATTTCGTCGGCCGAACGGGTTTATCGATCGACGTGCTTGCGAAGCCGCTGCGCGAATCAGTCGCCCGCGGGTTGCTGACGCAAGATTCCGGCTATTGGCGTCCCACTGAACACGGGCGGCGATTTCTGAACGATCTGCAGGCAATTTTTCTATCGTCGTGAGCGCTCCGGCGAATGCATATCAGCGCCTCAGATCGCTCGTGGTTTCGGGGCCACATCCACCGCAAGTGCGTGACTCGATTCGCAAAAACTTCGGCTGGCGCCGGTTTGTTGGGCTTCTTTGGGGTGGGGTTATGCACACTTCGGAGCGGATTCGCTGGAAATTGGCGCTTGATGACCCTTTTACACGCTGTACCTTAGATCAAAAATATAACTATTTGATTATTAATGTGAAAATAGGGTGTCTAAAATTTGACCAATTTGACAATTCCGCGAAAGCAGCGCGGTTTGCGAGTTCGTCCCATTACGTAGTCCACAGAGTTATCCACAAATTTTGTGGATAACCAAGCCAGAGGTAGGCGCTGACGCGCCCGCACATTCAACGAGTGTCGGGGGGTCGTGTTTTTTGCTTGCCTACCCCACATTGCGTCGCTACACTGCGCGCCCATTTTTCGAGGGACGCTCGCAAGCGTCGACGGCAATGAAAGCTGGCATTCATCCTGAGTACAAAGAGATCAACGTCGCTTGTAGCTGCGGCAACAAGTTCAAGACTCGCTCGACCGGCGACGACTTGAATCTTGAAGTGTGCTCTAACTGCCACCCCTTCTACACCGGTAAGCAGAAGATCGTTGATGCCGGCGGTCGCGTCGATAAATTCCGTAAGCGCTACGCTGCCGCCCGATAATTGGCAATCTCCGGCGATTGCATGTTGCAGTCGGACGGTGCATCAAACGATTGACTTACGAAGGGCGCATTGGCGCCCTTCGTCGTTTTTGCCGGTCGAGGGTTGCAGAGGCACGCTGCGCTTGATTCGAGGGCGTTCGCGTGTAAGGCTCATGCTCTCGCTAAAGCTCGAGCCGCAAGTCGCCCGTACTTAAGCCGCTTGTTCAGAAGGGCTCCAACAACGAAGCCGGCCGAGGTTGGTTTGAGCGCGTTGATGATTATTTCGTATCGATCGAAACCGTAAGACACTGGGATTTAAGAAGATGACCGCGAAGACGTTTGAGCTTTCCAACCTGGCGACCGGCAAGAAGACTTCCATCGACTTAAAAAGCGGCACGCTTGGGCCGGATGTGCTCAGCATTGCGGCGCTGGCGAAAGATCATGGCATCTTCACTTTCGACCCCGGGTTTCTTGCCACAGCGGCTTGCGAAAGCAAGGTGACCTTCATTGATGGCGACGAGGGCGTGTTGCTGCATCGCGGTTATCCCATCGAACAACTTGCGGAAAAGAGCAACTTCCTCGAAGTCGCGTATCTGTTGATTAACGGCGAACTGCCTTCGGGCGGCCAGCTTTCCGAGTTCACCGGCGCGGTTCAGCGTCACACGATGATTAACGAGTCGCTGCTGCGCTTCTTCAACGGCTTTCACTACAACGCTCATCCGATGGCGATGTTGTCCGGCGTCGTGGCCTCCATGGCCGCTTTCTATCACGACTCGATGGATATCTATAATCCGCGTCATCGCGAGATTTTTGCGCATCGTGTGATCGCCAAGATACCAACCATCGCCGCCGCTGCTTACAAGCATTCGTTGGGACAGCCCTTTATGTATCCGCGTAACGATTTGGACTATTGCTCCAATTTGTTGCACATGTTCTTCTCGGTGCCGTGCGAGCAGTACCAAATAGACCCGGTGGCTGCGCAAGCACTCGATCTATTGTTTATTTTGCACGCCGACCATGAGCAAAACGCCAGCACCTCGACCGTTCGTTTGGCTGGCAGCACTGAAACGAATCCGTATGCCGCCATCTCGGCCGGCATTTCCGCTCTGTGGGGCCCCGCTCACGGTGGCGCTAACGAAGCAGTGCTCGCGATGCTCGAGCAGATCGGTACCGTCGATAACATCACAAAGTACGTAGCTAAAGCTAAAGACAAGAACGACTCCTTCCGCTTGATGGGGTTTGGCCATCGCGTTTATAAAAATCATGATCCGCGTGCGACCATCATTCGCGCGATGTGCCATAAAGTTTTGGCAAAGCTCGGCAAATCGGACAATCCGCTGTTCGAACTCGCGCTGCGTTTGGAAGAGCTGGCGCTGAAGGACGAGTATTTCATCGAGCGCAAGCTGTATCCCAACGTGGATTTTTATTCCGGCATTATCTACAGCGCTATCGGCATTCCCCGTTCGATGTTTACGGTTATGTTTGCGATTGCGCGTACCGTAGGTTGGGTGGCGCATTGGCAGGAAATGATTTCCGATCCGGCCATGAAGATTGGTCGGCCTCGCCAGCTATACACCGGCGCGCCTAAGCGTACGTACACCGAAATGAGCAAGCGCGGCTAAACGAACGGGCGTTTGGCCGGTTTGCCGGCCAAAACGTTTTGAGCTTTGGCGGACTCAAGATCTTTCTTGATTAATTGACTCGGCGTACGGCCGCATCGTCGCCGGTAGAGAGCAATTCCTTTACCTCAACTATGCTGCCACGGCGCATCGGTTTACCGTCCACAGGACTAGACGGCGACTGACGGATACCGTCAATAGGAAATACCACGGCATCAATGGCCTGATTACCTGCCACAAAGTGAAATGCGGGATAGCTGATGACTCGGCCCGGCTCGTAGCGTAATCGGCGCTCGTTTAAGCGATGCGGGATGCCCTGTTCGTGTAAACGCCACGCCACGTTCTCCGGCTGCTCGGTAAAGAGATGCAGGTTGATCTCGGAATGCTCCGACGCCATGCCGGTCAATACGGGTCCGACCAAACGGGGTTCAAACTCGCGCAACAATTGCATGGCGTGCAAGGCAGTGCGCCGTAATTCGCGCAATTCGGCTTGGTGACGATCGGCCCGAAATAATCGATGATGCTCGGCCAACGCGGCCTCGATTTCGGTGTTCTTAGGTAGCACCGACGCATCGGCGACACTCAAGCGCTCGGCGGCTTTGCGCTTGGCGAGCAGAAAATCGTCGATACCTTGCTCGGACATGATGCGCGCGGCTTCCTGCGCAAGCGCTCGCCGCAATTGATCGGCGCGAATATTCTTGTGTTTGTGGCTCATATTGATCGCAAGCGAGTCACAGTGAAGACAAACTAACACGTCGAACCTAAAACAGCGAGTCGTCGGGTTTGTCGCCGGGGTTAAGTTCGTCGGTAGCATGGTCGGGCTCGCTGCCTGCATCGCTGCTGGGTACGTGATCGGCCATGAACATTTCCAAAATCGTATTCGGATCGCCGGGTCGTGCGGGTTTTCCGGTTACCGTGGAAACGCGCATCGACACCAAGCCGCTCGGCTGCGGCAACCGGTGTTCCGGTTGGCCCTTCAGTGCTTGCGCCATAAATTTAATCCAGACAGGCAGTGCAGTTGCGCCACCTTCCTCGCGCGGGCCGAGCGAACGTTCTTGATCGAAGCCGACCCAAGCGACGCCGACTAGATCGGCGTTGAAACCGCAGAACCAAGCGTCGCGCTTATCTTGCGACGTGCCGGTCTTACCGGCGATGTCGTAGCGTTTTAGCTCTAGGGCGCGCGTTGCCGTTCCGCGTCGAACGACATCCGCCATGATGTCCGTCATCAAATAAACGTTTTGCGGCGACAACACCGAGGGCGCAAGCGGATCGTCCTTGCCGGCTTTGGACAAATATCGATTCGAACCCCAGCGCGCCAGATCGGTCGCGCTGGCATCCGCCGAATTTTCTATCGTCGTTTGCGGGAGTTCGCAATCGCGACACGCGAGTTTGGGCTTGGCGTTGTACAGCACCTTGCCGTTCGGATCCTCGATACGGTCGATAAAATAAGGATCGACCAGGTAACCGCCATTGGCGAATACGGCGTAGGCGCGCGCCATTGATAATGGCGATACCTGTGTGGTGCCCAGCGAAAGACTTAGATTCTGCGGTAATTCGTCGGTCGAAAAACCAAATCGTTGCATATGAGCGGTCGCATAGGCCGTCCCAATGTCATTCATGATGCGAATCGAAACGAGGTTGCGTGACCGCACCAGTGCTTCGCGCAATCGCATGGGGCCTAAGAATTCGCGACTGTTATTTTGCGGCCGCCAGGTACCCTCAAGCGACGCGTCGTCGAAGACAATGGGCGAATCGTTAATGATGGTCGCCGGCGTATAGCCGTGTTCCAATGCAGCAGAATACAGTAGGGGCTTAAACGACGACCCCGGCTGACGCTTGGCTTGGACGGCACGGTTGTAGTTGCTAACGTAGTAATCGAAGCCGCCGACCAACGCACTGATCGCGCCGTCTTGCGGATCTAAGCCGACAAATGCCGACTGCGCTTCCGGCGGCTGTACGAAGTGCCAGTTGCGCGCGGTGTCTTGTCCGACATAAACAACGTCGCCCGCTGTAACAATATCGCCAGGCTGTTCCGGTGCTTTGCCGGTATTGCCGTCCGCGAGCGCCGGTCGAGCCCAACGCATATTCGCAAAGCTGATTTTTATGCGACCACCTTCGCGCGTAATCGCGTCTATGTGATCTTTAGTGACCGTGACGACGATGGCCGGGTCAAGCTCTCCCCGTTCGGGATAATTGACGAGCGCCGCTTTCAAATCGGCATCCGTGGTTTTCGCCGTGATAGCAAGCTGCGCGATAGGGCCGCGATAGCCGTGACGTCTGTCGTATTCGATCAAGCCTAAACGAACTGCGTTGACCGCCGCTTGCTGATGTTGAGAATCGACGGTTGTAACGACGCGATAGCCGTCCGTGTAGGCACGCTCGCCGAAACGAGCAAGCATCTCCACGCGTACCATTTCTGCTGCGTACGGCGCTTCCACTTCCGCGGCCGGCCCATGTAGTTTGGATTGAATGGGCGCAAGCGACGCGGTATCGCGCTCCGCTTCGGTGATGAAGTTCTTTTCGTACATGCGTCGCAGTACGTATGCGCGCCGCACACGCGTCAGGTCCGGATTCGATGCTGGGTTGTCGCGTGAGGGTGAGCGGAAAGTTCCGGCAATAATCGCCACCTCAGATATATCCAGCTTATCGACAGTTTTGCCGAAATAGACTTCAGCCGCCGCGCCCACGCCATACGCACGCTGCCCCAAGAACATCTTATTGAGATACAGCGACAGAATTTCCTGTTTGCTGAATTGTCGTTCGATGCGCAGCGTGAGAAATATTTCTGAAAGCTTGCGTCGATAGGTTTTCTCGGGGGAAAGGAACACGCCGCGCGTAAGCTGCATGGTGATCGTGCCGCCGCCTTGGCTGCGGTCGCCGGACAACAAATGATTGATCGTCGAGCGTGCTAGACCAGGATAGTCCACGCCGCTGTGCGAGAAGAATTGATCATCCTCGGCCGCCAAGACGGCGTTTATAAGAAGAGAGGGAAATTGATCGTAATTTAACGGTATACGACGCTGCTCGCCGATTTGAGCTATGAGCCGACCGTCGCGGCTATACACCCGAAGGGGTACCTGGAGCCGCACGTCACTTAATGCGGCCACGTCGGGCAGGTCCGGTTCTAGGTACTGGTGGGCTCCGGCAATGGCTAACCAGCCAGCGCCAATCAGGAGAACCGCGCAGGCGGCCGTCAGGCGAAGCGGGGAAAAAAGATAAGGTTTCATCACAACAAAAAAACCTAAGTCCTTGCTTTAAATAACTACATTATGCATAGTAGACCGCGAACGAAAGGGCAAACTCACTGAAAGGTGAGGACGCAAAGCCACCGGTCTTTGGGGGAGCAAGCCTCGAGATAGCGGGGTTGCCGGCAGTCAGCTCGCTATAAGCGGTTCTCGCGGCGAGCTTTTTTGTGCCGTCATCGCGCTATCTAACGCTTAGAACCCCTGCAGTGTCGGAAGTTTTGCCGTTTTTGCCCATCGGGGCAGGAGTGTAGCGGCTAGAGGGTTAAAGCGGATGATAGTGGCGTTTTGCGAAAGGCCTCACATTCAACTTAACGCATGGCTGCTATAAATTTGCCCCAGATTTTATAGTCGATTGAGTTTAATTCCGTAAGTGGCTGACCTGCAAAGGGACTCCGCGTGTTACTTAAAGCAAAAGCCCGCCCACTCCTCGGGCTAGACATTACGACCTCCTCGGTCAAGCTGATTGAGCTCAGTCTCAGCGGCGGGCAGTACCGAGTGGAGTCCTATGCGGCCGAACCTACGCCGCCTAATTCTATTAACGAGAAAGCCATCGTCGATGCGGCGGCTGTTGGCGAAGCGATTAAGCGTGCCGCTAAGCGTGCCGGCGCGCGAGCCAAAGAGGCTGCAGTGGCTATTAGCGGCGACGCCGCCATCACGAAAGTGATTCAAATGCCCAAATCGCTCAGCGAGGGTGAACTTGAAGCCCAAGTGGAAATGCAGGCCGATCAGTACATCCCTTTCCCGATGGAAGAAGTGAGTTATGACTTCGAGGTCATTGGTCCGTCGGAAAAGGATCCCGAAACGCTTGACGTGCTGTTGGTTGCGACGCGTAGCGAAAATGTCGAGCAGCGCATAGCCGCTTGCACGGCGGCGGGACTAACCGCCCGTATCGTTGATGTCGAAGCGTTTGCGTTGGAGAATTCTTGCCGCTTGCTTACGCACCAAATGCCGGACGGCGGATTGGGTCGTGTGATTGCAGTTGTCGATTTCGGCGCCAGCAGCACGACTTTTAGCGTGCTGCGGGATCTCAAAGTGATCTACACGCGAGACTTCGCATTCGGCGGTCAACAACTCACCGAAGAGATCATGCGGACGTATGGTTTGAGCATGGAAGAAGCGGGTCGCGTAAAGAAAGAAGGCGGCCTGCCCGGCAACTATCAAACTGAAGTGCTGGATCCGTTCATTGACGATATGTGCCAGCAAGTGAGCCGTTCGCTGCAATT
>Ga0315912_10004914_pt1 | contig 12431 bp, 7 predicted proteins | sample VfabasoilMG_FD_204469 | JGI IMG/M metagenome (GOLD analysis project Ga0315912, IMG submission 204469) | Garden soil microbial communities collected in Santa Monica, California, United States - V. faba soil | ecosystem: Environmental > Terrestrial > Soil > Garden | place: USA: California... | reverse complement strand
GCCTGGCACGCGATCCCGGACAGCCATCCAAGCAGCAGAGCGAACGAGTAATCAAAGCCTGCGCTCCTTCGTTGTTTGCGCGTGATACACCGTCACGCCCTTGTGCCAGCCTTCCGGCGCAATGCCACCCCCTGGTGGATGATAGTGAGGCTCGAGACAGAACAGGTACGGATGTCCGGCGACGGTCAGTAGGCTGCCTGCGCCCATGGGCAGGTTCAGTTGTTCGTTGGCCGCAGACACGACCGCGCGATCGAGCCGCCCGCGCACCGGCTCTTTTTCGTTCGCGCCGCTGCATTCGCGTTGTCCGAGCTCGGCTGCGCTGAGCGCCAGCATGGCGTCCAAGCGTAGTCGTACGGTCGAGTCGAAAACGCGTTGCCCCTCGGCCAATGGCGCCGCGCGCTCTTCCCAACTCGACAGCGCGTGCCGTTCTTCCGCGAGCCCGCTTGCGCGCTGCTTCGAAGCATGCAGCGCGTCCATCAAACAAATCAGCGTCAGGGAAAGCGAGCACCAACGATAGAGGGGGTGACGACGAAGGGGCGAGTGTTCCGAGCCAACATTTTTCGGCGGCATGGCAGCCCGCTTTGAAAGAAGCGTGCCTCCGAAAATCATCAATGGTAATCGATGGTTGCGGGTGATGCGCGGATCCCGCCCTGAGTCTTCGAGGCCTCACTTGCGCTGATTCGAGGCCTCACGCGCGGCGTGCTTTGCGGCGGACGGAAAACTTGGCCCAAGCACGCGCTTTCGGGCAAGCCGGGACCATCATGCGCCGCCGTACGGTACTCTCTGTACTCGCGAAGACTCCGTTGATCTCTGCAGCCGCCTACGCACAGAGCGGGCGCGCGGAGCTCAAGCCGCGACTCAAAGCGCAATCTCGGGATGCGCTCGGGACGACGCTCACCCTGGGTTTGCCGCAAGCGCCCTTTGCCGGCACGGGCGATGACACGGTGATCGTCTTCGTGCCCGATCGCTATCGCTTCCAGGCGGACGAAGGCATCTCGGCATTGGTGCATTTTCATGGGCACAACAGCAGCGCCGAGCGCGCGCTCGGTTCGCATGCGTTGCGCGAGCAACTGGTCGAGAGTCGGCAGAACGCGATTCTGATCGTGCCTCAGCTGGCGTTGTTGGCCGCCGATTCTTCCTGTGGGCAGCTCGCCTCGGCCGGCGGTTTCGCGCGCTTGTTGGGCGGCGCCGTGTCCAGCGCATCGCGTCTCGGGCGCAAGCTGCTCGCCGATTCGCGCTTTCCCGAGCGGCCAGAGCTCGGCAGGGTGTGCATCTCGGCGCATTCCGGGGGCTATCACGCGGCGGCGTGCAGCCTTCGCCAAGGCGGCATCGATGTCTCGGAAACCTACCTGTTCGACGCGCTTTACGCCGAAAGTGAGGTGTTTCGCGAGTGGGTGCTGGAGCGGCTCGGCGAGCCGGTGACGAGCCGGCACAAGCTGGTGAGCTATTTCACCGCGGGTGCCGCGACCGAAATCCTCAACAACGGGCTACGCGCGGCGCTCGAGCGCTCGGGTGTGCTCGTCTCCGAAGAACTGCGCGAAGGCCAGCTCTCGCGTCGAGATTTGTCGCACGCCAGCGCGGTGTTCGTGCGCACGGACGTTGCCCACTCTTCGGTCACCTGGGAAACGAACGCGCTGCGCGACGTGCTCTACGCTTCGATGCTGCCCCGCCACCTCGGTTCGACTTGGTTTTCGAACCGAGAGGGGGGCAGACTGATCGAGCGACGAACCTCGGGGCGCGAGCCGAGCAGCGCGCGCTTGCGCGCGTTCAATGCAAGGTTGCGTTGAGGTAGGCGGAGAGCCAGCTCAGCGCGGCATTCCAATTGATGGCCTCCTCGTTGGCGCTGTACGCCTCGATGTGATCCACGTAGCAGGTTTGCCCGATGCAATGCGGGTGCAAGCCTTTGGAGTAAGGATCCTGGAGATCGGAGTTCGGCCCGCCCGAGAGCACACCGGGCGGGGGCGATGGGAACTTCGGGTCTATCGAGTGCGCCCACAACCGGTGATGAGGATTCGTCAGCGGCCGAGCCCCATAGCCGCTCACGTAAGACTTGCCCAGCGCGTTGCGCCCGAGCACGTAATCCAGCGCGGCCAGCGCGCCTTGGAGAAAGCGCGCATCATGGGTGAAGGCGTGGGCATAGGCCATGATCACGCCATTGTTCACGATGAACGAGTTCGAGCCCCACGGATAGTGCGTGCCCACGTACGGTTGCCCGAAGCCATCGCCCGCGGACATCGCGAGGTATTTCTCGGCGACGGCGACGATGCTCTTGCGATTGGCCGCGCGCACCGCAGCCTGCGTATGGCGTGAGTCGAGCGAAAGCGAGAGCGTGCCCAGGGCGTCGGTGGTTCGCCAATCCATCGCTTGGGGTTCGGAGCTTTCGTGCGCCTTCAGCTTCAGGTAGTGCGGGCTCTTGCTGAGCACGGCGAAAAAGGCCTTGTCTCCCGTGGTGACGAACAGCTCGCTCGCTGCCCAGAAGCGCTCATCGCTCACGGTGGCGTCGTCGTAGGCGCCGCCGCCATGGTTGTCGGCTTTGCTGATGAGCAGAGCGGGCTGCGCTTCGGCAGCCACCCAGGCGCGCTTGGCTGCCGCGAGACAGCGCTCGGCAAACTTGGGGTCCAGCGTAGCGAACACGCGCGCGGCCTGCGCCGCGGCGGCCGCCAGATTCAGCGTGGCCGCCGTGCTGACGGGCCGCAGCTGTCGGGCCAACGATCCGAGCACCGGCTGCGTTCCGAGCGCGCTCCAGTCCACATCGTGCATCTTGTGGTGAACTAGACCGGCTTGCGGATCTCCTTCTGGCACTTGCATCTTGAGCAGCCACTCCATTTCCCAACGAGCTTCGTCGAGCAGATCCGGCAGCTTGTTGCCGCTCTCCGGTAGGTTGAGGCTACTGTCCTTGCTGCCGACCACGTTCAAGCCCAGTTGCTCCGAGGTCTCCCAAAGGTTCATCAGCAACCACACGCTGAGGCCGCCGTTGACTACGTATTTCCCGTAATCGCCGGCGTCGTACCAGCCGCCACTCACGTCGAGCGAGTAGCTGCATTTCGCGTCCGGCGCACACGGCACTTTCGTGTCCGTCGGGTGGCCTACGGCTCGCAGCCAGCGATCATTTTCGACGAAGGGTTGCTGGAGCGCGATACCGCTGCGCGTGTAGTAGAAGTAACGCAGCGCATCCCGAGAGATTTGCTTCAATGCCGCCGGGCGGATGGCGAACGGATCGCTTTCGACGACGCTCTGCGCGTTGTCTTTCGTAGTCACGCGCACACGCAAGCCTTCGCCCGCAGCGATATACGAGGAGAAGTCGAGGCGCTGCACGAATAGCCCGCTCGTCGGATCCTTGCCGAAGGGCACCGTTACCCCGCGGTGCACGACCGCGCCCGCGCTGTTCAGGATTTCGAACGGCACGGCTTGCTTCGCGACGGCTTCAGCATCGCTGCCCCGCACGACCCAAGTGGCGCGCTTGGGGCCGTTCGGCAGATAGCCGATCTGATTGACGCGAATCGCCGGCAGCGGCACTTCGGGAGCCTTGGCTACGGGCTTGAATTCAGGGTCGGTCAGGTGCAGCTCGTCGATACAGACCGTTACCGGTCCTTTCGCGTCCGGGTCACCCATGTGAAATGCGAACTCCGCCGAAGGGTCGTCCGCGGCGCTGGTCGTGAAGGTGCCACTGAACTCCTTGCGCGTGGTGCCGAGCGCCGGTACGTCCGACCAATAGCCCGTGTAAGGTGGCCCCGACATACCGATCTGCGCGCGAACCCGGATCGGCGCGGACGCCCAAGCCGAATAGCGCACTGAGTAGCTGTGCCCTTTTTGGATCGTCATCTCACGATGGCGAAGCTGCACGTCCCAGGCATTCTTCCCCGATTGGTCGATGCGTGCGCAGAGCGCACCCTCTTTGACCAGGGTATCGCCCTTGGCCGGTTCGATGAAGAGCGGCATCCAAGGCAACGTTTGCTCGTCCTTGAAGGTCGAGCGCCCGAGCAGCTCCCCCCCGGCGGGGCTCGGAGCGACGGCGGCGCTGACGTTGCTCACGGCGGGCGCGTTCGTACTCGTGGCTCGCGGAACGCAGCCTGAAAGCAGGCTCGAGACAGCGCAGCCGGCCAAAGCCAAGGCGGCGCACGAGGAAACCCGCGCCATAGGCGGACAGCAAGCAGGGCTCAGCGGACGAAAGGGATTTTTCATTTGTAACGATGGCAGTCTTTTCACGGGAAGGGCGGGATACGGGTGCTAGCGAGATGGGGGCGACCGGCCCGGCTGATCGCGGATTCGGCTCGAGCCGGCCCGAGATTACAGGACCAGCCCAGAGGTAAACAGGATGACTATCGACCACGCGCCTGGCCCCGAAAGTCACCTCAGAGCTCCTTCGGCGCGCGCGTGATGGCGCTTCTGGCCGCCTGTGCGCTGGCGATCGCCAGCTGCGGGCGCGGAAATTCTCCGGCGTTTGGCTGCGGCACGGCGACTGCTTCTCGGTCCTTCATGCCCGAAGGAGCACACACCTCGATGATCTGCGGCCCCGAGCTCGGTTTAGCGATCGCTGATGCCAGCGCGCTGATCGGCCTCGATGCGCATCCGATCCAGGTGGAGGTTTCGTCGACGCGCGGCCCGTCGTTCTTTCAAATGGTGGGGCTGGCAGAAGCCGCCGTGCGCGAGGCGCGCGTGCGCGTGGCCAGCGCGCTAGCGCGCCTGGGCGTGCTGCTCGACGAATACGCGATCACCGTGAATCTGGCGCCGGCAGACGTGCGCAAGGGGGGCGCTGCGTTGGACTTGGCGATTGCGGTTGGGATTCTGGGCGCCATTGGCGTGGTCCCGGCGCAAGCCATAGAAGGCCTGCTGCTTGTGGGCGAGCTCTCGCTCGACGGCAGCTTGAGGCCCGTGCGCGGAATACTGCCGCAGCTCGATGGCGCGCGTGCGCGCGGTATGGCGTTTGCCGTCGTGCCCGCGGGCAACGCGGCCGAGGCCGGCTTGGCCACGGGCATCACGGTGTTTCGCGCCGAGTCGCTTTCCATGTTGGTCGCGCATTTGCTTGGTGAGCGCGCTTTGCCCACGGCCGCGCGTACGGAGTTCAAGCCGGAATTCCCGCCCAGCCGCTTCGATTTGGCGGACGTGCGCGGGCAAGCCACGGCGCGCCGCGCGCTCGAGATCGCCGCGGCGGGCGGGCACAACTTGTTGATGATGGGCCCACCCGGCAGCGGCAAGACCATGCTCGCGCGGCTCTTACCCAGCCTGCTGCCCCCGCTCCGCTTCGACGAAGCCATCGATTGCACGTCCATTCACAGCGTGGCCGGCCTTCTGCCGAGTGATCGCGGAGTGGTTTGCGAGCGCCCCTTTCGTTCGCCGCATCATTCGGTCAGCGAAGCGGGCTTGGTCGGTGGCGGCGATGTCCCGCGCCCGGGAGAGGTCAGCCTGGCGCATCACGGCGTGTTGTTCTTGGACGAGCTTGCCGAATTTCGACGCACGGCGCTCGAGGCGCTGCGGCAGCCCCTGGAAGACGGCTTCGTGAACATCGCGCGTGCCCGAGCCCGTGCGCGCTTTCCCGCGCGTCCGCTGCTGATCGGCGCGGTCAACCCGTGCGCCTGCGGCTATTTCGGTCACCCGCGGCTGCCTTGCCGTTGCACGGAGCCCGCGCGAGAGCGCTACCGCGCGCGGCTGTCCGGGCCGCTGCTCGATCGCCTGGATATCCACGTGGCGGTGCCCCCAGTCGAGGTTTCGGCGTTGGTGTGCGGAGGGAAGGCTGAAAGCTCGGCCCACGTGCGCGAGCGCGTCAGCCAAGCGCGGGCCTTGCAGCACGCGCGCGCGCGGCAACTGAAACTGCAGCAAAACCTGAACGCGCTGCTCTCCGGGGCCGACTTGGAGCAAGTCGTCACGCTCGAAAGTGAAAGCCGCAAATTGATCGAGGCGGCGATCAATCGCTTGGGCCTCTCGGCTCGCGCTTTCAGCAAGGTGCTGCGGGTGGCTCGCACCATCGCCGACCTGGAACAGGAAGAGCGCGTGCGCACGACGCACATCGCCGAGGCCATCCAAGGGCGGATCCTCGGCACGAGCTCCGGCGCACGCGTGCGCTGAGCCGAGCGAAAATACGAACTTTGGCCGCGTGGCGCTGCTCGCTCACGCGCGCCGGAGAAACAACAAGAGAAGGCAGTCATGAGTGAAGACAAGAAAATCCAGAAGCAAGAAGCCCTGCGTCAAGTCGTGCAAGGACTCGAAAAAACCTACGGACAGGGCACGATCATGCAGCTTGGTAGCGGGGCCCCGCAGCCGATCGCGGTCATCCCCAGCGGCGCGCTGCTGCTCGACGAAGCGCTGGGAGTCGGCGGCTACGCGCGCGGCAGAGTGATCGAAATCTTCGGGCCGGAATCGAGCGGCAAGACCACCCTGACGCTGCACGCGATCGCCGAAGCGCAGCGAGCGGGCGGAGTTGCCGCGTTCATCGATGCGGAGCACGCCTTCGATCTGCGCTATGCCCAGGGCATCGGTATCGATTTGAAGAAGCTGCTCATGTCGCAGCCCGATTGCGGCGAGCAAGCGCTCGAAATCGCCGAAGCCTTGACGCGCTCGGGCGCGGTCGACCTGGTCGTGATCGATTCCGTGGCCGCGCTCGTCCCCAAGGCGGAAATCGAAGGTGACATGGGCGACGCGCACATGGGCCTGCAAGCGAGATTGATGAGCCAGGCGCTGCGCAAGCTGACCGCGATCACCAACAAGACCGGCACCACGCTGATCTTCATCAACCAATTGCGCCAAAAGCTCGGCGTGGTGTTCGGCAACCCCGAGACCACCCCCGGCGGCAATGCGCTCAAGTTCTTCGCCAGCGTGCGCTTGGATGTGCGGCGCACCGGAAAGGTCATGCTCGGTGAAGCCGTGGTCGGCAATCGAACGCGCGTCAAAGTAGTCAAAAACAAATGCGCGCCCCCCTTCACCGAAGCAGAATTCGACATTCGCTGGGGCACCGGCATCGATACCGGTGCGGATCTGGTGGAGGCAGCCACGCACGTGGGCGTTCTAGAAAAGAACGGCTCGCACTACCTGTTTGGGGGCAAGAGCGTCGGGCAGGGCAGAGACAAAACCCGCGACCAACTCTTGACCGATCCGGCGTTGTTCGAGCTCGTGCGCAACAAAACGCTCGAACTCTTACCGGCGCAAGCCCAACAGCTGGCGAAGGCGGGCGCGCTGGATCCACCCGAGAAGAGCAACAAGAAGAGCGCTGCTTGATGTTTCGCGAGCCCCGGTAGAAGTGCCGGGGCCATGCCATGCACGGCGGGCTTCGGAAATTTCGCGCTTGCTGCGCGGGCGGGGCGTCAGCAGAGCGGCGTGCCCGCACAGCGCGCGGATTTTGCGCCGGCCGTCAGCGAGAATGGCAGCTTTGAACACGAGGGCAACTGGGCGCAGCGCAGTACCCACCACTCTCGGCAATGTTGCACACGCTATCGAGTTCATCGCGGCTCGATCGCTGGCGAAAATCGCCGTAGTTGGGGCGGCGAGACAGTCTCGTATCCGGCATTTCACGGGCAGACGATCGCCCCAGAACACGCGAGAACGGCGCCCAGGAGGGAAGGATTCCAAATGTCACTTCGAGATTTTTTCTCACTGCATCGCGAAGAACTGCTCCGTGCCTGCAAGACGGAATTGGACGGCAAAACCAACATCGAGCAACTCGCGCGCGAGTTGTCTGAGCTGCTCGATCAAGCGACTTCCGAGGACCAGCCTGAGTCAGCGCCCAACGCGCTTGCTTTGCTGGGCGAAGATGCTGCCATCAAACGCGTGCGGGCGGCCCTCGAGCAGCTGACGCATCGCTCGCGGATCCCGGTGTTATTTCTGGGAGAAGTCGGCACGGGCAAGCGTCACGCCGCGCGCCTGCTGCACGAAAGCACCTACCCCGACGGCGAATTCTTCGAGCTCAAGAACGACGGCCAGTTGCCGTTACTCGAACGCAGGCTCGCTGCATTGCGCGTGCCTTCGAGCCGGCAAGCCATCGGTGGCCTCAGCGTGTTCGTGAATGAGCTGAGTGAGGCGTCACGAGCCACCCAAGCCGTCTTGGCCCGGCTGCTCGCCGAGCACGGCCTGCGCTTTCGATTGCTGGCATCTTCGCGGCTACCGCTCGCTCACGCCTGCCGCGAGGGGCTCTTGAGGTCGGATTTGGCGTTCGGCTTTTCGACCGTGGTCGAGCTGCCCAATCTGCGTGACCGCGTGACGGACTTGCCGCTGCTTTTGGCGCACTTCGACGCGCACGGCGAGCGCGGTAGCCGCGCGCCGCTGGTCTTCAGTGAGGCCGCGCTGCTGGCGCTGGCAAGCCATCCTTGGCCGGGCAATCTGCTCGAGCTTTCGCAACTGGTCGAGCGCCTGCAGCGGCTCGGCGAGCCCGGGCCCATCGAACCCCTGCATCTGACGGAGCTGGGGCACCGCCGCTCCGGCATGGTCGTCAATTTGCCCCCGAATGGCATTGATCTCGCTAATCTGGAGCGGGAGTTGCTGCTGCAGGCGCTGACCCTCGCGGACAACAACCGCACTCGTGCGGCCCGCCTACTCGGTTTGACGCGCGATCAAATTCGCTACCGCATGGGCAAACTCGAAATGGCCTCCGGGAATTGATTCCCCATAAAAAGTCCCGAAAATTGCGGACATTGCGGCCGCGGTAGCTCGCGCTCTGCCTTTCGAACAGTCTCTGAAACGCCTGGCGGACTCCGACACTCGCGGCCGCGAGTGTGTGCCACTTTTGTTCATAGGTATTTTCCCAAGACGGCTTGGGGGGGCGGTGTTATGAACCAGGAATGCAAGTTGCCGTGTCAGCAGCCGAAGGCAGCGGCGTGCGGTTCGAGGCGCTCATCGGTTCGCGCGTGCTGCGCACGGCAGCGCAGCCCTGGCGGCTACTCTTGGTCGATGACCATCCGATTTTGCGCGCCGGGCTGCACGCCCTCCTGTCGGCACAGGAAGATTTCGATGTCGTCGCCGAAGCCGAGAGTGGCGAGACCGCCATTTCGCTGGCGCGCGCAACGAACCCGGATCTGGTTTTGTTGGACTTCAGCTTGCCAGGGATCTGCGGGGCCGAAGCCGCGCGTCATCTGAAGCAGGAATTGCCTCGCACACGGGTGCTAGCTGTATCCGTGCACGATGAACCGGCCATCGTGCGCCGCGTGCTCGACGCGGGAGCCGATGGCTATTTGTTGAAGCGCAGCGCCTGCGATGAGCTGGTCACTGCGGTACGAACAGTCGTCATGGGCATGCCCTACTTGGACCCAGCGCTCGCGGGCCAACCCACCCCGCAAAGCTCGCAACGCCGCGCACCGGGCGCCTTGAAAGCGGCCACGCTGAGCGATCGCGAGGCGGAGGTCACCCGGCTCTTGGCACAAGGCTTCACCATGAAAGAGGCCGCGCAACAATTGAGTCTGAGCCCGCGTACCTTGGAGACCTATCGCGCGCGAGCCATGGAAAAGTTGGGACTCAAGACCCGCGCGGATTTGATTCGCTACGCGATGCGCCGCGGTTGGCTAGGCGCTGACTGAATCACTCGTGCGGGATCGGCAGGACGACGCGAACGGTTGTGCCGCTGGAGCCGGATTCAATCGTCAACGTGCCGTTCACGAGCGCCGCGCGCTCTTGCATGCCAGCGATGCCGATGCGGCCGAAGCTCGAAGAATGAGTGGGGTCGAAATCGAAGCCCTGGCCGTCGTCTTCGATGATGCCGATCACGTGGTCCTTGCGGCGCTCGAGGCTGACGCTCAAGTTGCTGGCGCCAGCGTGGCGCGCCACGTTGTTCGTCGCCTCTTGTACGATGCGATAGAGCGTGAGCTCGATCGCGGTCGGCAGGCGCGCTTCATCGATGCCGCTGCTCAAGAAGTCGACTGCAATTCCGCTCCGTTCGCGCCAACCGTCCAACAAGGTGGCGAGGGCTTGTGTGAGCCCCAGGGCGTCCAGCGCTACGGGTCGAAGCTGCGAAGCCAATTGGTGAATTTCCGTCCCGATCTGCTCGGTGGCTTCACGCAAGCCACGTAGCTTGATTGTGGCCTCTGCCGGCAGCGCGTCTTGCTCCAGCGCTTTCAGGTTCAGCATCATGGCCACGAGTTGCTGGCCCACTTCATCGTGCAACTCGCGTGAGACGCGCCGGCGCTCCTCTTCTTGTGCGTTGATCAGAAGTCTTTGCAGGTCTTGGCGCGCGCGCTCGGCCTCTTGCTGTTTTTCGACCTCCTCGCGCAGCGCAGTGTTGGCTTCGTCGAGTTGAGCGGTTCGCTCGCGCACGCGATCTTCCATCTGCAAGTGAGCTCGCTGCACGGCCTGCTGAGCGAGCTGCCGTTCGGTCACGTCCACGAACGTGAGAACTACGCCCGCGATGCGATCTTCGGTGGTGCGATAGGGCAAAAGCCGCGCCAAGAAGAAGCGCCCGGCGGATTCCCGCACTTCTCGCTCGATGGGTACCAGCTGTTGCAGCACTCGCCCGGCGTCCGCGATCAGCTCCGGGTAGATCAGGCGATGCTGCAAGTTGGCGAGTGGGCGTCCAATGTCGGTCGGGATCAGGCTGAACAGCTCCACCGCGGGCGGTGTAAAGCGCATGATGCGTAAGTCCCGGTCCAAGAACACCGTGGCGATCGCGGTCGCGCCCATCAAGTTGTGCAGATCGCTATTGGTGTGTCCCAGCTCGTCGACCTTGCTCTTCAGCTCTTGGTTCACGGTCGTGAGCTCTTCGTTGATCGACTGCAGCTCTTCCCGGCTGGTTTCGAGCTCTTCGGTCGCCGAGCGCAGCTCTTCATTCATGGCCTGCAATTCTTCGTTGCTGGCCTTCAGCTCCTCGATCGAGGCCTCGTGCTGCTCCACGATATCGCGCAAATGCGACTTGGTTTGTTCGAGCTCGCGCTCCAGATGTTGCGCTGCGGGGTCTGACGTTGCTGGCACCATTTCCCGAACGTTCTCGGAGGGCGGGTGAGCATCGAAGGTGACCAACAGAAAATCCGGCGCCAGATCCAGCGCGGGGGAGACCCGGATGTCCACTACTCGACCCTCGTTGGCGTGCATGGTCGGGACGCCGAGCACGGTGGTGGGTTCGCCGGTTTGACGAGCTCTGAATACGGCCGCGCGCAGCTCGACGCGCAAGCCGGGGTCCACCAGCCGAAATAGATTGGTGCTGGGTTCGCCGCCCCCGAACTGCAAGAAGGGCGCCGCGCTCGCGGACAGGTGCACGACATCCTGCTCGCCGTTCACGAGCAGTGAGGGCGGCCCGAAGCGCTCGATCAGCTTCAAGTGAATTTCGCTCCACGACATGCGTTCGTCGCTGCCAGTGCGTAACGCCGTCGGCGTGACGGCACTGAGAAAGTTCGCTGCCTGGCGAGCGAGGCTCGCGCCGGGATCATTGAATTCCTGCGCGGCGAGCGCGCGGGCCAGGGTGCTGGGCCCCGAGGGCACGGGCAAGCTCGTGCGCGCGCTCGGGCGCGTCACGTACAAGCGGAGCTTCTTGTCGACGGCGTGGAACAGGTGCGCGCAGTCGTCCGCTGACTCCGACGTGCCCAGAAACAAGCGACCCTCGGGGCGCAAGGCGAAGTGAAAGATGTCGAACGCGCGCTTTTGAGCGGCACGGTTCAAATAGATCAGCAAATTGCGGCAAGATACCAAATCGAGCCGAGAAAAAGGCGAATCCTTCAGCAAATCATGCACTGCGAACAGCAACATCTCGCGTAGTTCCCGGCGTACGCGGTAGCCGTGGTGCTCCCGGATGAAGAAGCGCTGCAGCCGCTCGGGAGAGACGTCCGTGGCGATCGAGAGCGGGTACACGCCGTTGCGGGCTTCAACCAAAACGTCTTCATCCAAATCAGTCGCGAAGATTTGCAGGGTAGGCGGCGCTTCGAGTGCGCGCGCGTGCTCGCTCAATAGCATCGCGATCGAGTACGCTTCCTCGCCGGTCGCGCAGGCTGGCACCCAGACGCGAATCGTGTCAGCCGCGGTCTTGTTCTTGAACAGCTCGGGAACGTGCGCTTCGAAGGCTTGAAAAGATTCGCGGTCACGAAAGAAGTTGGTCACCGAGATCAATAGGTCTTGCAGCAGCGCGCCAGACTCTCCCGGGTGCATGCGCAGAAAGGTCAAGTACGCCGGCAGATCGTCGACCTCGTTCACCTGCATGCGGCGCGCGACGCGGCGTACGATCGTCGCGCGCTTGTAGTATGTGAAATCGCGCCCGGTGCGCGTGCGCAGGAACGTCAGCACGTCACGCAACGCGGCCTCTGCGAGTGAAGGCGAGGGCTTTGGAACGGCAGCGGGGTTCGGGCCGGACTCGGGCGGAAGGGCCAAACGCAGCTCGCGCGCTTGATACTCCAGCAGATGAGCCGGCATCTTGTCCGCGGTGAATACCCAGTCGACCATGTTCGTGGCGATCGCCGAGCGGGGCATGCCGCTGTGCTCGGCTTCCTCCGGATCCTGGGCGATCGTCAGCCCTCCGCGTTCTTTGATGCGCT
>Ga0315912_10004913_pt1 | contig 12431 bp, 11 predicted proteins | sample VfabasoilMG_FD_204469 | JGI IMG/M metagenome (GOLD analysis project Ga0315912, IMG submission 204469) | Garden soil microbial communities collected in Santa Monica, California, United States - V. faba soil | ecosystem: Environmental > Terrestrial > Soil > Garden | place: USA: California... | reverse complement strand
ATAGATCAGGATGGCGCCCGACTCGAACACCGCGAAATCGCCGTTCTCGTGATCGATGATGGCCGGGATGCGGCCGTTCGGATTGATCCTCAGGAACCACTCTTCCTTCTGCTCGAGTTTGCCGAGCGAGATCGGCCGCACCGTGTACGGCAGGCCCAGTTCCTCGAGCGCGATCGAAACCTTCCATCCATTGGGAGTGGCCGCGGTGAACAGTTCGATCATGGATCCCACCTCACAACACGAGTGGCGCAGTACACGCCGCGCGCTGCGCGAGTGTCAACGAAACTCTCATGAAGTTTCGCTCTGAGACCATATTGATTGCGTTAGATTGCGCACGTGGAAGTTCTCGCAGCCAACTGGCGGCTGGCCGCCGTCGCGGCCCTGTTCTTTGTCGGCATCGCCGCGCGGCGCATGCAGTGGGCCGGAGAGGTCCACGGCCGCAAGCTGCTCGACTTCGTTTTCAACGTCGGACTTCCCATCCTGGTGTTCGGCGCGCTCACCGGTGTGCCGCTGGCCCGCGAACACGCGCTGCTGCCGGTGGCCGCATTTTGCATTTCGCTCGCCGGCTGGGGCGCAGCCGCAATCGTCGCGCGACGTTTCGGCCTGCCCAAGACGGGCGAGGGCGCACTGGCCTTGTGTGCGATGTCGATCAACAATTCAATGCTGTATCCGTTCGCGGCCCTGAGCCTGGGTGCCGCGGCATTCTCCGAGCTCGTGATGTTCGACATGGGGCACGCCGTCATGGTGTGGACCGTGACGACGGTGGTGGCCTGCAAGTATGGCGGGCATGCCGACGACATTCCGGTGCTGCTCCGGCGCACGCTGGCGACACCCGCGTTGTGGGTCTTGTTCCTCTCACTGGGTCTGAACCTGGCGGGTGCGCCCATCAGCAAGGATTTCCTGCACTGGGTGCTTGTTCTCGGCCAGTGCCTGATCCTGCTGGTGCCGCTGTCCATGGGACTGCTGGTGAGCGCGCGCGGCGTCCGTCGGCCCGAGGTCATCACTGCGGTGGTCCTGCGCTCCGGCTTCGGATTGCTGGCAGGCCTGGTGCTGGTCTGGCTGTTCCAGCTGCACGGCACCAGCGCCGCGATCGCCTTGCTGGGCGCCGCCGCGCCGATCGGCTTCACGGCCGTGGTGTTGTCGGCGCGTGAAGGCCTGGACCTCGATCTGGCGGCGAGCGCGGGCGCCATCTCCGTGTTCCTGGGAACCCTGTGGATTCCGCTGGCCATGATGTTCGTCCCGCGTTGAGTCGCGCGCGCCCCGGACGATTACAGTAGCGCCATGTACACCGCGAGCGCCGCAATCCTGGATGCCCTGGTCGAAGCAGGCGTCGAATACCTGTTCGCCAACTTCGGCAGCGATCACCCCGGGCTGATCGAAGCCATCGCGCAGGCGCGTGCGGAAAAACGCCCCTGCCCGAAAGTCATCACCGCACCGACGGAAATGGTGGCCATGTCGGCGGCGCATGGCTTCGCGCAGGCTCGCGGCCGCGCGCAGGCCGTGCTGGTGCACGTCGATTGCGGCACCCAGGCGCTCGGCGGCGCCGTACACAATGCCGCACGCGGACGCGTACCCGTGCTCATCATCGCCGGCATGTCGCCGGCGACGCAGGAAGGTGAGGCACGCGGCAGTCGCAACGAATTCATCCAGTGGATACAGGATGTTCCCGACCAGCGCGGCCTGGTGCGCGGCTACGTGCGCTATGAAAACGAGATCCGCGTGGGCGCGAATGCCAAGCAGATCGTGCATCGCGCATTGCAGTTCGCGCACAGCGATCCGCGCGGTCCGGTATACATCGCCGCGCCGCGCGAAGTGCTCGAGGGAGAAATCCCGCGCGTCGCGATCGATGCGCGGCAGTGGCAGCCGCTCGCGCCGGGCGGACTGAACGCGGATGCCGCACGCGAGATCGCGAGTGCGCTCGCCGCCGCGGAACGGCCGCTCATCGTGACTTCCTACCTGGGAAGGTCGCCGAACGCCGTGCCTGAGGTCGTCGCACTCGCCGAGCAGCTGGGTATCGGCGTGATCGAATCCGTGCCGAGTTACATGAATTATCCGACCACGCATCCCTGTTACCTGGGCGTGCAGTGGAACGAGCGCAAGCAGAACGCAGCCCTGGCGCAAGCGGACGTGGTGCTGGTCGTCGACAGCGACGTGCCCTGGATCGGTGAGGTGAGCCGGCCGCGCGCCGGGGCGCGCGTCTTTCACATCGACGCGGATCCGCTCAAGCAGCAGATGCCACTGTGGTACATCGGCGCGTCGCTGCAATGCCAGGCCGACGCCGCGTTGGCGCTGGCGCAGGTCCGCAATGCGCTCGAGGAGTTCGACTCCGATCCGGAGCGCATCAAGCGCCGGCGCGAACATCTCGCCGCCGAACACGCGGCCTGGCACGCGGGCATCGGGGATCGCGAGCGGCCGAAAGACAAGCTGACCGCGGAGTACCTGGTGGCCTGCCTGCGGGCGGCCATCGGCGAGGACGCCATCGTGGTCAGCGAGTCGGTGACGAACTTCCACGTCGTCTCGCAACACCTGCGGCGCACCAAGGCGGGAACATTGTTCTCCAGCGGTGGCGGATCGCTGGGATACAACGGCGGCGCCGCGGTGGGCGTCAAGCTCGCGAAACCCGATGCACTCGTGGTGGCGATCTGCGGGGACGGTTCGTATCTTTTTTCACAGCCATCCACCGTGCACTGGATGGCGCGACGTTACGAAGCGCCATTCCTGCACGTGGTGCTCAACAACGGTGGCTGGCGCGCGCCGCGCCAGGCGGTGCTGAGCGTGCATCCCGACGGCCTCGCCGCGAAAGCGCCCGACATCGACATCCATTTTCCGCAGGCGCCGGATTACGCCGCGATTGCCGTGGCCGCGGGTGGTGCCCATGCGGAGACGGTGAAAAGCGTCGCCGAGCTCGAGCCTGCGATCGAACGCGCCTTGCACGCCATCCGCACGGAGAAGCGCGCCGCGGTCATCGACGCGCACATCCAGTAGCCGATTACGGTCCAGTCCTGATCGGCCGGAACGCGACGATGAGCGCGCCGATGGCGCCGAGGCCGCAGGTGATGGACATGATCATCACCATGATCGGGAAGGGACCGCCCTGGATCGAGTCTCCCGAACCGGCGAGCAGCAGCAGCGAGCCGGTGAGGGGCAGGAGGAACGCCGCGACCAACGCGAGCAGCACACGCACCCAGCGGCGCCGCGCCCTGATCGCAAATACCAGCGGCACGAAGCCGATCAGCATGAAGACGATCAGCGAGATGACTTCTCCGAGGCTCACGGCGACGGCGTGATCCCGAACAGCTTCTCGGCGTTCGTCTGGAAGTATTTCTTCTTGTCCGCCGCCGACATCGGCAGTTCATCGGATACGGTGACTTCCGACGGCAGGTACTGGTACGGGTAGTCCATCGCGTACAGGGTATGGTCCGGCCCCATCACCTTGTGACAGAGCATGATGGCCGGCTCCCAGGCGACGCCACTGTTGGTCACGTAGACGTTCTCGCGCAGGTATTCGCCCGGGGTGCGCTTGAGTTTGCGCATGTGCGGATGTCGATTGGCGCGGGTCGCAGCGCCGTGCATGTAGTCGATGCGGTACAGCCAGAAAGGCAGCGCCTCGCCGCAGTGACCGATGACGAATTTGAGCTTCGGGAATTCGTCGAATGCGCCCGAGACGATGATGCGCAGCATGTGCAGGCCGGTCTCGGCCTGGAAGCCGAACACCGCGCCGTCCAGGCCCTTGTCCAGGTACGGCTGGATCATGTCGCGCGGCGGAGAGTTCGGGTGCAGGTAGATAGGCACGTCGAGCGACTCGGCGGCCGCGAAGATGTCCCAGAACTTCGGGTCATCGAGCCTCTCGCCCATGACGTGCGAGTTCATGATCACTCCCTTGAGTCCGAGCTTGCGGACGCCGCGTTCGATTTCCTTCGCGGCGGTTTTCGGATCCTGCGGCGCGGCCGCGGCCAACCCGACGTAACGGGTGGGATACCTGCGAATCGCCTCCGCCAGCTCGTCGTTGCTCGCCGCGGCCAGCGAGTTCGCGGTGGCGGCATCGAACACCTGCACCCCCGGCGAGGTCAGCGACAGCACCTGCATGTCGATGCCGCTGGCATCCATGTCGGCGATGCGATCGGGACCGAGGTCCTGCAGGCGATCGACGATGAATCGCGCCCGCTCGCTGGTGCTGTTGAGGTAGAAGCCCCACAGGCTCAGGAATCCCGGATCGTCGTATCCATCCGCGAGCCGCTTGCGGAATTGCGCGATCTGGTCGCGGGTCGCGAAGGCTTCTTCCGTGGCAATACGCTTGTAGTCCGGCATCCGATCCCCTCGAAAGGCGGTGCAAAATCATGGCACAGACGCGGCAGCCGCCGAGTGCACGCTGCGTTGATAATGTATTCGGGGGTTGTCGAAAATGCGTCCCGCCGTTCGACTAGTGGCCAGGACGACACATTATTCCTTCAGAACCAAGGAGCTCGAGATGGCATACGTGGATGGCTTCGTGATCGCGATCCCCAAAAAGGCTGTAGCCAGGTACAGGAAGATCGCCAGCATCGCATGCAAGGTCTGGATGGAGCTCGGAGCGGTCAATTACGTCGAGAGCGTGGGCGATGACCTCGCCATCAAGTTCGGCGTGCCCTTCCTCAAGCTTGCCAAGGCAAAAAAAGGCGAAACCGTCGTGTTCTCGTGGATCGTCTACAAGTCGAAGGCCGCGCGCGATCGCATCAACAAGAAGGTGATGAAGGATCCGCGGCTCGCGCCGTTCATGACTCCGGGTGCGATGCCCTTTGACATGAAGCGCATGTCGATGGGCGGCTTCAAGGTGCTCGTACAGGCATGAGGTAACGGGTGATGCCGGGCGCGCCCGGCGAGTATAGTCGGCGGCATGTCAGCAAATATCAGACCGGCTGCCGCTGCCGCGAATTACCCGGAACTCGCGCTGTTCATCGACGGTGAATGGCTGGGAACCCAGGGACGCAAGTCGCAACCCGTGATCAACCCGGCCACCGAGGAAGTGCTGGGCCAACTACCGCACGCCAGCACGGCCGACCTGGACCGGGCCCTGGCGGCCGCGCAGCGGGCCTGGGGCGAGTGGCGCGCGCTGCTGCCGGTCCAGCGCGGCAAGATCCTGAAGAAGGCCGCCGATCTCATGCGTGCTCGGGCGGAGGACATCGCACGCGTCGCCACGCTCGAGATGGGCAAGAGCATCCACGAGACGCGCATCGAAGTGCAGGCCTCGGCGGAAATCTTCGAGTGGTACGCGGAAGAGGGCCGGCGCGCCTATGGGCGGGTGTTGCCGCAGCGCCTGCCGGGCCAGCGCATGACCATCGTCAAGGAACCCGTAGGGCCCGTCGCCGCGTTCGCGCCGTGGAATTTCCCGGCGGGAAATCCCGCGCGCAAGATCGGTGCCGCACTCGCGGCCGGTTGCAGCTGCATCCTCAAGCCCGCGGAGGAAGCGGCGGGCACGGCGCTGCTCATCGCGCGCGCCCTGCACGAGGCCGGCGTCCCGAAGGGTGCGCTCGCCATCGTATTCGGTGTGCCGCACGAGATTTCGATGCACCTCATCGCATCGCCGATCATCCGCAAGGTGTCTTTCACCGGTTCGATACCCGTGGGCAAGCAGCTGACCAAGCTCGCCGCGGACGGCATGAAACGGACCACCATGGAACTTGGCGGCCACGCGCCGGTGCTGGTGTTCGACGATGTCGACGTCGAAAAGGTCCTCGACATGTGCGTGACGGCGAAATTTCGCAACGCCGGGCAGGTATGCGTGTCGCCGACGCGCTTCTACGTGCAGGAGTCCATCTACCCGAGATTCGCCGAAGGGTTCGCCGCTCGCGCAAAGGCACTGCCCGTCGGCGACGGCATCGACGAGGCCAACAGGATGGGGCCGCTGGCGCATGCACGCCGCCTCCCCGCCGTACAGGGCATCATCGACGAGTCGTTGAAACACGGCGCGCGCCTGCTTGCGGGCGGCAGGCGCATGGCACGCAAGGGCTACTTCTTCGAACCGACCGTGCTCGCCGACGTGCCGAATTCGGCGCGCATCATGAACGAGGAACCCTTCGGCCCGATCGCCATCCTCAATCCCTTCCGGGATTTCGATGCGGTGATGGCCGAGGCGAACAGGCTGCCTTATGGGCTCGCGGCGTTCGGCTTCACCAACAACGCGCAGCGGGTGAACCTGCTGGGTGAGCGGCTCGAGGCCGGCATGATCGGGCTCAACAGCTTCCAGATCTCCGTGCCGGAGTCGCCGTTCGGTGGCGTCAAGGAAAGCGGCCACGGCAGCGAAGAGGGCATCGAAGGTCTCGAAGCCTGCCTGGTGACGAAGTTCATCAGCCAAAGCTGAGCGGTTCGAATGCGTCGTTCACGAGTGTTCCTGCTCGTCGCGCTGCTGATGTCGGCCCAGGCATCTCCCATCGTCATGCGGCACGACGTGCCGGAGCAGCGGTTCCTCGATCTGGCAAGCCGGTTTCCGGCGGCCGTGCATGTGCGACCGGCGAATGGCGACAACGCTGAGGGAACGCTGATAGCGCCCCGTTGGGTGCTGACCGCGGCGCATGTGGCGTCGGCCGTCGCGGCGGGCGACCTCGTGGTGGCTGGAGGCAAGTCCTATCCCGTTGACCGGGTGTTCATGCATCCGAAGTTCCATGAACTGAAGCTGGCCGATATGCCGTACGACATCGCGCTGATACGACTCGAGCAGCCAGTCATTGGGATCGAGCCGGTGCCGCTGTTCAATGGCCTGGAGCAGGTTGGGTCGGTCGTGACTTTCGTCGGCCGCGGCGGGTTCGGGACTGGCAAGGAAGGGTTGCGCGGCGAGGATCCGCGGCTGCGCGCCGCTACCAATCGCATCGACACGGTGACCGATTTCGACCTGCAATTCCGTTTCGATGGTCCAGGCGAAGAACACGTCACCGAGCTTGAAGGAATCAGCGGCCCGGGAGATAGCGGCGGCGCCGCCTTCCAGGAAACTGGAGGCAAGCTCTACGTGGTTGGCGTCAGCTCTTGGCAGGACACCCGGCCGACCGGGCGCGTGCAGGGTTTGTATGGCGTCATCGAACACTACGTGCGCGTGGTGCCTCACTACTCATGGCTGACGCAGACGATGCGCTCAGCGCCTTAGCGCACCTTGCCCGCCTTGTTGACCAGAACCACGTTCGACAGGGTTGCGGTATCGACCACATCGGGCAGGTGCGAACAGAAACCGATTCCCACGTAGAAGGGCTCTTCGAGCTTCAATTCGATGGGCGGGCCGTATTGAGTCATGGGCTCACCCGCCAGACTGACGAACAGTGCGAACGTGTCGCCGTGCTTCTCGATGCCGATACGTCTGGCGATGTCATTGATGAGCGAGTCCGGGCTCTTGCCCTCCGGGCGCCCGCGGCCACCGACACGGAATTCGCGATCCTTGGTCAGCGCGCCTTTCTCCGGCCGCTGCGCCAGCTGGATCATTCCCAGCCCGTGTAGTGCTACCACCACCTGTTTCGAGTCGTCTTCGAGGTCCTGGCGGATCACCAGCACGGCCTTGCGATCGCCGTAGCCGTTCGGGTCGGGGAACGCGATGTCCGCGGCCAACGAGACGTCGCCCGACATCCTGTTCCACAGGAAGCGGAACTCGTCGCGCGTGTACCAGATGTTGTAACCGGCTGAATTGATCGTGTACGTACCGTTCTCGAAGCTCGAGCTGCCGGGGACCAGTGCCGCGCCGATCTCCGACTGCGCCGAAAAAATGCCGATGGGCGTCTTCTGGTGAACGCTGGCGCGATGGAAATCCGCTGGCGGTGGGACCTGCTTGTGCGTGGCTGACCCGGGGATGGCCCAGTCGGGAACCACGGGTTTGTCGGCCTGTGCGGAGGCGGGCAGTGCGAAAACAGCGGCACAGATGGCCGCGAGTCGATGGAAGATCATGTGGCGGGACTATAACGTCCCGCCACCAGGCTCGTCAGGCCGCGACGTCGGTCTTCTCGCGCCGGAACTCGCGCGGCGTGGCGCCGAACTTGGCACGGAACACGCGTCCGAAATGCGTCGGGCTGTTGAAGCCGTAATCGAAGGCGATCGCGGTCACCGTGCGGCCGCGCTGCGACGGCGACAGCAGGGCACGCGAACAGGCCTCGAGCCGGCGGCGCAGGATGTAACGGGCCACGGTCTCGTCCTGGTCGCTGAACAGGTGATGCAGATAACGCGTGGTCATCTTGCAGGCCTCGGCGATGCGCGTCGGCGTCAGGTCAGGATCGTTCAGGTGCGCTTCGATGTAATTGATGATGCGGATGCGATGCGCCGTGGCCAGCGAGGAGCGGTCGGAGCGGGACTGGGGCAGGTCGGCGTAGGCGGCCGCCACCAGGTCGAGGATGGCGGTGTTGACCCGCGCCGCGGTCGGCATGTCGAGGTTCTTCTGGTACTCGAACCAGAAATTGCGCAGGAAACGCGACAGCAGCGCGCACACGCCGCTCTGCGCCACCATGGGAATGGCCACCAGGCACTCGGGGCAGGCGATGTGGCGTCGCAGGATGGCGTCCGGAATGCCCAGCACCAGCATGCGATTGGCACCCCCGAAGGCGATTTCGTAGTGACGTGTGCTGTCGCACAGCGTGAAGTCACCCGAGGTCAGGCGCGCTTCGCGGCCGTCCTGGCGATTGATGCTTTCGCCCTCCATCTGCAGGTGCAGGAAGAACAGCGAGGAGCGGGTGCGTGCGACGTGGGCGCGGGAATGACGCACCAGCTGCGCGTCCGAATAAACCTCGGCGACGGTCAGGTCGCCGATCGTGGCGCGCGCAATGCTGCCGTTGAAGGTGCGGATGTCCGCGGGATCCGAGACCAGCGGCGAGAACGTCTCGGTTGCCCGATCGTTCCAGTAGGAGAGCTTGCGACGCGGGTCCAGGCCAAAAGTCGAAAATGATTCCACGGTTGCCATGACTACCTCCCCCTCGAGGCGACCGACAAGTGGAGGTTAGTTATACGGGATAGTTATGGGTCGTAACCAATTTGTAGTTGTGATACGAGCTATCAATGAGCGAATTCCCTGAGGGTTGAGAAGCTTACGTACGGCCGCAGGCACATTTACCAGGCCATTCTCTAAGGAATGGGGGGAGGGGAACGCGGTGGTTCGGACGGCACCATTGCAGGAGGTGATCGGCTACGCGCTGCGCCGCGCGCAGGGCGCTGTGTATGCTGATCTCAGCGATGCGTTGGCACGGATTTCGCTTAGGCCGGTCGAGTACACACTGCTGGTCATGGTCAACGAGAATCCCGGCGCCAGCCAGTCGATGGTTTGCGAAGCCCTTGGAATCCAGAAGGCGAATTGCGTGCCGACGATGAGTGAACTCGAACGCCGGGGGCTGATCATCCGGCGCAAATCCGCGAGCGATGCGCGAAGCTACGAACTGCACATCACCAACAAGGGCAAGCGAATCCTGCAACGCGCCGACGAGGTCCAGTCCTCGCACGAACAGCGGTTGATCGAGAGAATCGGCGTCGACGGACGCGATCAATTGCTGCGACTCCTGGGTAAGCTCACCGAGATCAAATGAATCCCATTGCCGAACTCCAGCGCCACGGTGACGTCGCCGTCATCGTGGTGGACAACCCGCCTGTCAATACGATTACCGCCGCGGCGCGCGCCGCCATGACGGAAGCCATGCAGAAGGTCGCGGCCGATGCCTCGATCCGCGCGGTCGTGCTGCGCTGCGCGGGCAACAACTTCTTCACCGGGGCGGACATTGGTGAATTCTCGGGGCCGCCGAAGGAAGCGGAGTTTCGCGCCCTGTGGGCGCGATTCGAGGACCTGGGAGTTCCGATGATCGCCGCACTGCACGGCTCCGCAATCGGTGGCGGCCTCGAACTTGCGCTGGCCTGCCACTATCGCGTCGCGGTGCCCACCGCGAAATTCATGCTGCCGGAGGTGACGCTCGGAATCATCCCGGGGGCCGGTGGCACGCAGCGTCTGCCGCGGCTCGTCGGACCCGAGCAGGCACTGCGCATGATTCTCGACGCCAAGCCGGTTCCGGCCGGCAAGGCACTCGAGCTCGGGCTCATCGACGAAATCATCGAGGGCGATCTGGCGGCGGGCGCCATTCGTTTCGCGCAGGGCCTGGTCGCCCGCAATGCCGGTCCACGGCCGACGTCGGCCCGCAAGGTGGACGCCAGCCAGCTCAATCCGGCCTTCGAGGCGAAATGGCAGGCGGAGGCGCTGCGTCTTTATCCGAACCGCACGGCCGCGCAGACCGCCGTCGAAGCCGTCATGGCCAGCGCGTTGCCCATCGAAAAAGGGCTGCTCGAAGAGGAGCGGCTCGCCAATCGCACCAAGAAGACCGTCGAGGCGCGTGCCTCCATTCACGTGTTCTTCGCCGAGCGCGAGAGCCGCAAAGTCGAAGGCCTGTCGACCGAAGTTGCGCCGCGGTCCATTGCCGCTGCCGGCATCATCGGCGCGGGCACCATGGGCGGCGGCATCGCCATCGCGTTTGCGAATGCCGGAATCCCCGTGAAGCTGCTCGATCTCACGCAGCAATCCCTGGCGCACGGACTGGGTGTGGTCGATGCGACCTTCGAGACCATGGTGAAACGCGGGCGTATCGACGCGGCCGAGAAGGCGCGGCGTCTGGCGCTCATCACGGGTACCACCCGCTACCGCGACCTCGGCGACAGCGACGTGATCATCGAGGCGGTCTTCGAGAGCATGGATCTGAAGAAGCGTGTGTTTGGCGAGCTCGATGCGGTCGCGAAGCCGGGCGCGCTGCTCGCGACGAACACCTCGACGCTCGATATCGATGAGATCGCGAAGGTGGTGAAACGCCCCGAAGATGTCGTGGGCCTGCATTTCTTCTCACCGGCCAATGTCATGCCGCTGCTCGAAGTGGTGCGAGCCGCGAAGACTTCGGACCAGGCGGTCCGCACGGCGATGGAACTGTCGAAGCTGATTCGCAAGACGCCGGTGCTGGCGCGCGTCTGTTACGGCTTCATCGGCAACCGCATGATGGAAGGGTACGCGCGCGAAGCCCTGCTGTTGACGCTCGAAGGAGAATCGCCCCGGCGCGTCGACACCGTGCTGGAACAGTTCGGCATGGCCATGGGAATACTCGCGGTGTTCGACATGGCCGGCATCGACGTCGGGGTCAACGTCCATCGCACCAACGCGCATCGATATCCGCCGGATCCCACCTACTACCAGGCCGACGCCGCGTTGCACGCGGCCGGACGTCTCGGCCAGAAGACCGGCAAGGGTTTCTACCGATACGAAAAAGGTGATCGCACGCGGCACGACGACCCGGAGGCCCATGCCATCCTGGCGCGCCGCGCCGCGGAGCTGGCGGTGGGACAACGTGCGCACACGGACCAGGAAATCCAGGAGCGCTGCATCTTCCCGTTGCTCAACGAAGGCATCCGTATCCTCGAAGAAGGCATTGCGCAGCGCGCCAGCGACGTCGACGTGGTGTGGTGCGCCGGATACGGGTTTCCGCGTTACCGCGGCGGTCCGATGTTCTACGCCGACACCATCGGCCTGCCGGCGCTGCTCGCCGGCATGGAGAAATACCGTTCCATGTTCGGCGCCATGCACTGGGAGCCGGCGCCATTGCTGGTGCGGCTGGTGCGCGAAAAACGTACTCTTGCGGACTGGGACAAGGAACACCGCGGAGCTGCCTCTTGAATGTCAAAGACCTGATTGCGATCGACGTGCACACCCATGCGGAAGTGTCGTGCCGGCAGGAGCCGGACGAGGCTGCGAAGCCCTTCGACGATGCGGCCAGCAAGTACTTCAAGGCCGACAAGCGCAAGACCATTCCGGAGACGGTGGCGTACTACCGCGAGCGCAAGATCGGCCTGGTGATGTTCACCGTCGACACCGAATTCGAGATGGGCGTGCGCCGCATCCCGAACCAGGAAGTCATCGACGCGGCGCGCGAGAACTCCGACATGATGGTGGCCTTCGCCAGCATCGATCCGCACAAGGGCAGGATGGGCGTGCGCGAGGCGAAACGCCTGATCGAGGAGGGCGGCATCCGGGGCTTCAAGTTCCACCCGACCTGCCAGGGGTTCTTCCCCAACGATCGCTTTGCCTACAAGCTCTACGAGGTCATCGCCGAGGCCAAACTACCGGCGATCTTCCACAGCGGACACTCGGGCATCGGCACCGGCATGCCGGGCGGCGGCGGCCTGCGGCTGAAGTATTCCAATCCCATGCATCTCGACGACGTGGCCGCCGATTTTCCGGACATGACCGTGATCATTGCGCACCCGTCGTGGCCCTGGCAGGACGAGGCGCTGTCGGTGTGCCTGCACAAGCCCAATGTCTACATCGATCTGTCGGGCTGGTCGCCGAAATATTTCTCGCCCGAGCTGGTGCGTTACGCGAACACGCAGCTGCGACACAAGATGCTGTTCGGCTCGGACTTCCCGCTGATCACGCCGGATCGCTGGATGAAGGACTTCACCGAGGCTGGATTCAA
>Ga0315912_10004912_pt1 | contig 12433 bp, 6 predicted proteins | sample VfabasoilMG_FD_204469 | JGI IMG/M metagenome (GOLD analysis project Ga0315912, IMG submission 204469) | Garden soil microbial communities collected in Santa Monica, California, United States - V. faba soil | ecosystem: Environmental > Terrestrial > Soil > Garden | place: USA: California... | reverse complement strand
TCACGATTCCAAGAACCGTGCTGTCCAACGAAAACACCGTCTGCATACTTTTTAGGGAGCATTTTCCCAGTATAAAAAGTGAGTCCAAGAGAGGCTGTGTGAGCTCCTAAGGCAAAATCAGGTAATTTCGCCTTAGCAACTAATTCTGGTTTTTGTGGCTGTACTCTATCATCTATATGCTGACCATAATAGCTGTAAGGCCAGCCATAAAAAGCACCATCATCTACTGAGGTGATATAGTCTGGTACTAGATCATCGCCTAATTCATCTCGCTCATTTACAGTCGCCCATAGCTTGTTTGTTTGCGGTTGCCATGCAAGTCCGTTAGGGTTGCGCAAGCCAGTAGCAAATAATCGGCTTTGGCCTGTAGCAAGTTCGATTTGATGTATAGCTGCGCGACCCGTCTCATTTTGCATACCACTTTCTGCTATGTTACTGTTTGAACCGACAGTAGCATACAGATACTTACCATCTTTGCTGGCAATGATATTTTTGGTCCAATGGTAATTAATTGGTCCGGCAGGTAAGGTTGTTAAGACTATACCTTTTGCAGTAATCTGAGTTTCACCGCTTTTATATGGAAAACGAAGAATTGCATCGGTATTTGCTATATATAAATCATTATTGACTAGTGCCATGCCAAATGGGGAGTTCAAATTATTTAAAAAAATGGTGCGTGTTTCTGCTATTCCGTCATTATCTTTATCACGTAGCAAAGTAATACGATTAGCACTTTTTGTAGCTGCGCCAGCCCGTTTCATCGCTTTTTTCATTACAAAACCCCTAATGCCCTTAGCATTTTTAGGTTTAGGTGGCGAGTTTGTTTCTGCTACCAGTACATCTCCATTTGGTAATGTGTATAGCCAACGCGGATGGTCTAAATTCTGAGCGAAAGCATTTACTGTCAAGCCATTTGCAGCAATGGGTTTATTGCCATTTGACCAACCTACCGCAGTGGCAACATTTACGGTTGGGATTAAATTGCGCTGTGGGTCTGGTAGGGTGGGACTTGTACCATAGCCGACAGGAGAGTTGGCAAAAGCAATAAAACTTATGAGAAGAATAATGTTTAGGAAATATAGAGAATGTCTTTTCATGACAGTCTTTCAAATTAAAATCACAGATCCTTTGCGTTAGCTGCTAAGTACTTAGCTACGCCTTCGGTTGATGCATCCATACCCGGTTTGCCTTTTTTCCAACCAGCAGGACATACCTCACCATGTTCATCGAAAAATTGTAGAGCATCTACCATACGTAGCATTTCATCGATATCTCGCCCAAGAGGTAAGTCGTTCACTACCTGGTGAACTACAATACCTTCCTTGTTAATAAGAAAGGAACCACGATAAGCCACACCCTCCTCAGCTTCTACGTCATAGGCTTTGCAGATAGCATGTTTGATATCAGCAACTAGTGGATAGCCTACTTTGCCTATCCCGCCATCATTCACAGGAGTGTTCTTCCAAGCTAAATGCGTAAAGTGTGAGTCGATTGAAACACCAATGACTTCTACTTTCCGACTTTTAAAATCTGCTAGCCGGTGATCAAATGCGATAAGCTCTGAAGGACAGACAAAAGTGAAATCCAGAGGATAAAAGAAAACTACTGATGATTTACCTTTAATGTGAGTTGTTAAATTAAAGTTTTCCTTAATTGAATTGTCGCCCATTACCGCAGGCGCGGTGAAATCAGGTGCGGGTTTTCCTACTAGAACTGCCATTTTTTATCCTTAGTAAATTTAATATGATCAGAAGTCTATTACTTTGATTTGGTTATAAAACTCAAAGTTTATTAGCTAGGATTGTATGTAAGCAGACGATCGAATTCCTGCTTAACAACTGCGTAACACTCACAAGCCGCAACTTCTAACTTTGGTCTCTCGAGCACTTCAATTTGCCCACGGCTATACTTAATTAGCCCGGCACGTTGTAAATTTCCAGCAGCTTCTGTTATACCTTCACGCCGTACACCCAGCATGGTTGCAATAAGTTCTTGGGTCATGGTAATTGAGTTTGAAGGCAACCTATCCAGATTTTGCAGTAGAAAGCGGCACAGTTGCTGTTCTACAGTATGGTGCCGATTACAAACGGCTGTTTGTGCGACGTGAGTGATTAGAGCTTGAAAATATCGCAGAAATATATGAAATAAACATCCACCATGATCAAATTTATTTTTTAATATTTGCGCTTTTAATCTATAGCCAAAGCCCACATTTTGTACTATTGCTCGGTTAAGGGTGCTTTCACCACCAGTTAATAGTGAGAGTCCTACCATTCCTTCTTTACCCACTACAGCTGTCTCTGCTGTTGCACCATCTTCTAAGACATATAGCAGCGATACAATAGCGGTAGTTGGAAAGTAAACATATGACACGCTGCTCCCCGACTCATGAAGCACTTGCCCCAGCGGCATGGGCACTAATTCTAAATGAGGTAGTAACTCATCAAATTCGGCTTCTGGCAATCTAGCAAGAAGCTGGTTTTGTAGTGGATTGTGCGGCATGCGCATAATAGTATTGTTAATTGGCCAAGCCGCAGCCGAGGGAGGTAGTAAAGATGGATTTAAATGCATCATGGCTGTGTTCATAATATCCCCTAGGTGTTAATTTGGAACTGCAGTGAGGTTCATTGTTGCCTAACTTGCTTGTTGAAAAAAGTTAGATTTGTCTTGTTTTGGTGTAAGTAAGTTCCTACAAGTTTTAGATATTAGAAAAAGTAATTTTGACGCTTAGTGTGTTACCGAACAGACATCTCATATGTCACTAAATATTCTTAATCAAACATGCAGAGTGGTCGCTTTTTGTAAGGTGTCTTTAAGTATTAAAGATGATTAGCGGCTTAACCTGAGTATGCTGAGTAAAAAATAGTGTTCAAAAGTTAGTAATTTAGGAGAAAAACATGTCATTAAGCACCATCATATTAATTATTCTTTTATTGATGTTGGTTGGAGCAATACCTGCTTGGCCACATAGCAAAAGCTGGGGATACGGTCCAAGTAGTGGGTTAGGACTGATACTAGTCATTGTTCTTTTACTGGTACTTATGGGGCAGATTTGAGTGTTAAAGAAATAACTGTGTAATTAGTGACAAAGCTTACTTTGAAAGAGCTTTGTTGCTAGTGAATACTGCGGCTACTGCACGAAGAAAAGCCTTTGATGTCTATAAAATATGCAGAGTAGGTGATTGCATCACATAAAGCGCTAGCTATTGGTATATAGATACCTGATTTTCCAAGGTGTAGCAGAGCTATTCTGCGCTCACCTTGTCTCTATAATAATGCTCCCCTAGATTTAAAACCTGTCTACCTATTCTCACACATTGGTGCACACCGGAAGCTGGTTAAATTCAGCACTTTTCAAGCAATCGCAATTTCTCTATTTAATCACTTCAAATTAAGAATTAACTTTAAAAAATGCCGTTGATTTCGAATTAGGCATAAAACACTACGTGTTAAATTGTTATAAAAATTAATAAATATATTAACTAATGCCTAAATTGCAATACTGCAATTTCTCGCATACAAATCGTTACTATATTTCGGCATATTTTTGCGAAATAGAAGTATTAAAGAGAGTGAAAATGCCAATTTTTTGGGATGGCAATTTAATAGTTTTATCTGTGTTAACAGCGATCTACGGCTCGTTTGCAGCACTGTCTCATGCCGAACGCATGCGAAGCTCTAGTGGTAAATCTGCAATGGTTTGGATGATTGCCGGAGGGATAACGCTAGGGCTTTCCATCTGGTCCATGCATTTTATTGGCATGCTTGCTTTTCATCTGCCTGTTTCTATCACCTATGATTTGTCACTAACCTTTGTATCGGTTATACCTGCTATTCTGGCGACCCTTTTAGGATTCTATATCTTACGAAATCCCAAAATACACCTAGGTCAGATTATGTTCGGCGGGCTAATGATGGGCCTAGCTATTTCTACCATGCATTACACGGGTATGGAAGCCCTAAAAATGCAGCCGGCAATCAGTTATGACCCGGTAATCTTTGTATTATCTTTGCTGATTGCTGTCGTTGCTGCTATAGGAGCACTGGTGATTATTTATGCAGGAGAAAAATCAAATCTAAATTCACTGGTCAGGCATGCGCTAGGTTCACTTATTATGGGCCTAGCTATCGCAGGTATGCACTACACAGGTATGGCTGCAGCAAACTTTGCGGTAGGAAGTGTTTGCACTGTTGAAGGCAGTAGTATCCAGCCTACATTGTTATCATTTTTTATTGCAGGTATTGTTTTTCTTCTGGTCACCGGCGGTTGGGTGGCTAATTTACTCGACAGGCGCATGGTGCGTGAAAATGCAGCTGCACTTATTCAGCTGAGCAAACAGACAAAAGAACTTGAAATTGATCGAGACATTCTTGAAAAGATTAACTCAGGAAAAACTTTACATGTTGTGCTTAACGATTTGGTAAAACAGGTCGAAGTGCAACATCCGGAAATGATTTGCACTATATTGTTACTAGATAAAGATAATGAGCATCTTATGCTAGCTGCCGCGCCTAGTATGCCGGATGCTTACAATAACGCACTGGATGGCATTCAAATTGGGGAGGGTGTCGGCTCATGCGGAACAGCCGCTTTTTCCGGTCAGCGAGTGATTGTAGAAGATGTTACAAAGCACCCGTATTGGGCGCCGTATCAACATCTCGTTGCTCTTGGCAATTTCCGTGCATGTTGGGCTCAACCGATTAAAAACTATGAAAATCGCGTATTGGGAACATTTGCAATTTATCATGATGCTCCCACTGTGCCAGACGAAAATGAACTTTCATTAATTGAACGATATGCGCATTTAGCACAATTAGTGCTGGAGCGGAAAGAGCAAGAAGATGAAATCAGCTATATTGCGTTCCATGATCCCCTTACCAGACTTCCAAATCGGCGTTTACTAATTGACCGATTACAACAGGCGCTTGATGCCAGCGATAGAACCGGGCGTTATGGTGCAGTCATATTTATTGATTTAGATAATTTCAAATCATTGAACGATACCAAAGGGCACGATATAGGTGATCTGATGTTATCTGAAGTCGCAAATAGGCTGATCGAGCACATGCGTAAAGGCGATACGGTAGCGCGCCTAGGAGGCGACGAGTTTATCGTTATGACAACAGACTTGGGTGAAGATTATAGTAAATCTGCCTTACAGACCGAACTAACAGGGGAAAAGATATTAAGCATCTTAAGCCAGCCGTTTGTATTGGATGGCTATGAGCATTACTGTACAGCCAGTATAGGTATAAGTATGTTTTGTGGTAACGCTTTGTCCGTAGGAAATCTTCTTAAACATGCAGATACTGCAATGTATCAGTCTAAGCATGCTGGCCGTAATACATTGCACTTTTTTGATCCGTCAATGCAGGAAGCTATAGAAGCGCGGCTTTCCATGCAAAATGACTTGCGTAATGCAATATCCGAAAATCAATTTAAACTTTATTATCAAGTACAGGTTGATAGTCAAAATAAAATTATGGGTGCTGAGGCGCTGATTCGCTGGGATCACCCAATACGCGGCCAAGTTTCCCCAATGGAATTTATTCCGATTGCTGAAGAAACCGGAGCTATCTTACAAATAGGTCATTATGTGTTACTGACAGCATGTAGGCAGCTCAAAGCATGGGAGTCTAATCCGGAAACCAAAGACTTGTGTCTTGCCATTAACGTAAGCTTATATCAATTCAAACAACCTGGTTTTGTTAAAGAGGTTAAGGCTGTGCTAAACGAAACAAAAGCCAACCCGAAAAATCTTAAAATCGAATTGACTGAAAGTATGCTTGTTGAGAATGTGGACGAGATCATTAAGAAAATGCAGAAATTGCAATCTATCGGGGTACGCTTTTCTTTGGATGATTTTGGTACAGGATATTCATCCTTAGCTTCCATTAAACATTTACCTATTTTTCAACTAAAAATTGATAAGAGTTTTGTGAATGATATTGCTATCAACCCAAGCGAAGCAGCGATAGCAAAAACCATTATTGCAATGGGTAATATTCTTGGCTTAAATGTCATTGCTGAAGGCGTGGAAAATGAAGCCCAATTTGAGATTCTGAAAAAATATGACTGTCCTATGTTTCAAGGCTATTTATTTGGAAAACCAATGCCGATTGATGAGCTTGAATTGTTGATTCAGAGATCAATAGAGGCTGACTCCACTGAGCTCCGATTAACGGGAACACATCACGGTTAATTGATTGTAATCTTGCACGTGTTTCATTGATAACCATATGCTCTGGAAGCCAATCCAGAAGCGCCTCACAGGCCGGCTGTTTTTGCAATGAAATTCTGGCTAAGATTTGTTTTATCGCTATTTAATTCTGGTAATTAGTCGTTTGTGGTTAGATTTAGATGTTATGTCATTGGATTTAATAGTCCAGGCAATATCGGGGCGCCAAGTGTTAACCCAGCCTTGCATCTCTGTGGCAGCCATAGGCCTTGCGATACCATAGCCTTGAGCTAACTCACAACCCAATTCAAGCAGCAATTTGCCATGAGCGATGGTTTCAACGCCTTCCGCAATTACCTCGCGATGAAAGGCTTTAGCTAGACCGACAATGCCTACAACAATGGCTAGATCATCTGCATCATCAATCATGTCTCGTACAAAGCTTTGGTCTATCTTAAGCATGCTTGCAGGTAGCCGCTTAAGGTAAGTAAGTGAGGAGTAACCGGTACCAAAGTCATCCAACGCAAAACTCACACCAAGAAGTCGGCAAGCATGCATCAGCTCGGAGATTAGGCCAATATCTTTGATAGCACTCGTTTCTACTATCTCTAATTCGAGCTTTTCAGGATTCACATCAGAATGCTTATTCAATAGCTCTGATAATCGTGTTGCGAAGTTCTCTTGCTGTAGTTGAAGCGCACTAACATTAACGCTTACGGAAAGGTTAAGTCCAGCCTTTTGCCATTCGCCTATTTGAGTTAACGCTGCGTCAATTACCCAGTCCCCGATTGTTAAGCTAAGCGGGTGATTTTCAGTCACAGGCAAAAACATACTTGGGGGTAACAAGCCGCGCTCCGGATGTTGCCAACGAATCAAGGCTTCTGCACCGATTATTGCACCCGTTTTCATATTCACTTTGGGTTGGTAGTGTAGTACAAACTCGGATTTTTCAATCGCAGTGCTGATGCGTTGCAAGCTTTCTCGCTGTGTTTTAACTGCCATATCCAGCGCAACATCAAATAAATGGTAGCCGTTCTTACCTTCTTGCTTGGCTAAATACATGGCTTGGTCAGCTTGACGTAAGAGCTGGTCTGCATCATTACCATCTTGAGGGTAACGTGTAACACCAATACTTGCAGAGACTTTTAGCTTCAAATTACCTATCTCTATGGGTTCGGCTGCTGCTTCTAGAAGTTGCTGCAAGAGCGGTTCACAATCTGCTGCGAGTTCCAAATCGACCATTAATGCTACAAACTCATCACCGCCGATTCTGGAAAGCGTATCACCCTCACGTAAGCATTCTTTCATGCGTTGCCCAAGGGTAATCAGAAGTTGATCGCCTATATTATGCCCATATTGATCATTGATTTCTTTAAAGCCGTCTAAATCCAGATAGGCGACTGCGATTGACTGGTTTCTACGTTGACTCCTTAGAATGGCTTGATCTAAGCGATCTGCAAGCAAGGCGCGGTTAGGTAAATTGGTGAGTGTGTCATAGTGGGCGATTTGCTCAAGTTGTTTTTGGTGTTCCTTGGTTTCGGTAATGTCATATATAAAACCAGCAACAGAGTCTATGTTACCTTGCTCATCGGTGAGAGCCTGACCTTTGTCATAAATCCAGCGTATTTTTCCGTCGGCACAGCGTATTTGATATTCTTCTTCCCATGATTTCCCGGCCTCTATTGCTGCAATCGCCTTATCATCCAGCATGCTTGGTTCCATTAGAATCAAGCTGGCGTAGCTGCGTACCGCATTGCCAATAAAATCACTCGCGGGGTAACCGGTTATATCTTGGATAGCATCACCTATGTAGCGCATGGTCCAATTGGTGTCTAGTTCACACTGATAGGCAGCTCCCGGCACATTCGCTACTAGTGTGCGGAATTGTTGCTCGCTCTTGCGAAGTTCCCGCTCGCTAGCTTGAAGTGCATTGTTGGCGGCTCTAGTTTCTGACATATGTTGATCTATCCGATCTCGCATCAGGTCAAATTCTTTAGCGGCTAAGGAAATGTCATCTGAGCCGGGCAGGGATGGCGCTATATAACTTTTCTCACCTAACTCATAACGCTTCATGGCTTTTGCCAAGCGCCTGATTCTTTTTACAACCGTTTGATTAACAGTAAAGCTGATTAGAACGCCGCCTATAAACGCAACCAGAAATATCATGAAAAATATAGTATTAAATAATTGTCTGGCTGGCTGCATGATGGCATCAATAGGCACTAGTTTGTAATGACGCCATCCAGTCATATCGAATTTAGTGCCAATTACTATATATTTTTTGCCGTTAATAGACAGGTTTCTACTAATAAGTTTATATCGATCATGAACGGGTGTTTTTAGCAGGGTAACTAAGACAGGCTCACTTTTGATAGAAAACTCGCTTGATGTCTTGGTTGATTCCAATTCTGCCTGCCAGTCGCCAGCCAGAATGTAGTTGTCTTTCTCATCGAGCAAAAAATGCTGCGTCCCATCATAAAATTGGATGCTAGTAAAAATATTAGTTAGCATATTCGTCAGTCGCAAATCTTCACCCAGACTGCCTACCCACTGATTATTTATGTAAAGCGGGTAAGTAGCACTTACCATCCACACCTTTCCTACCAAGTCATACAATGGTGGGGTAAAGCTAAGTTTTCGCATTGGGTTGAGTGAGGGTGATGAATAAGTTACCCAAGGGGTTTGTGTGTAGTCAACATCAGCAGCCATGTTGAATGTAAAGTCTGGGATTGCAGGGTAAAAAACAACCAAACTCCGGTAAGGTGATAGATACCAGATATCTTCCAGAGGTCCACCGGCGGCTACGCCATATATATCCATGACGCGCTTAATGCGCATGTGCATGATTTTTTGTGTATCGGATTCAAGTGAGTTTGGAGGTAGAAATATCCCGGATTCTTTTTGTCCATCAAATTGCGTCTTGAGATTGCGCCAAACGCCATCTTGATTTAGCTCCATCTTTTGATGAAACTCTTTGAGTTCTTGCTTTGTTGTGGGTTTGGCTAGTTCCGCCTCAAGTAATTTGGCAAAGTTTTCAAGTTTAGGTTGGCTGGTTTTGAAACGTTGAATGGCTCTTTCTGAGAGAGTTTGCGAAGTATAAATAATTCGATTTATTTCTTTATCAAGGATTTTTTCTTTCACATAGTAATAACCGATTATGGAAATTGGTATTGCGGACAGCAGTATGCTCGCAATAACGATTAATGTTAGCTTTTTTTGGATATTCATTTCGCAAATCCAGCCATCATTAGTTTTTAGTGAGAAAAAGTCTTCATTGCTGATAGTGACCTTTATTCTATTTATAAATCTGGTTAGCAAATAGTAGCATTCAAAAAAAATTAATCAAACAAGATTAACGGGGAGCATTTAAGACGTTAATTTATGGCTTATGATGAATGGGTAATATTTATTTCACATATTTTACTTAACAGCTTGTTAACATCTTTGCTACTAGCAGCGCAAACTGTTGCAGGCTTTCTTGATTGCTGACACAATCTGTCAACCACAACCCTTAATGTTGCGACTGGGTGTTTGTGTGCGCTAGGTAACAATCGATTTAATTACTGACAGGTATATTATGAAAAAATATCGTGTATATGCACTTGGCCATATGGCTAGGGGAGCGGTTTTATGGATTTCTGTGTTTATCGGTGTTTGTTTCTTGTCTATAGTACCATTGGCTAGTGCAGCTAATGATCCTGCCGATACTGTCACGCGACCAAAAATTGGCTTGGTGCTAGGCGGTGGTGGCGCACGAGGTGCTGCACACGTTGGCGTGCTTAAGGTGTTAGAAGAAATGCATATTCCGGTGGATTATGTAGTTGGTACCAGCATGGGGTCCATCGTGGGCGGGCTTTACGCCTCCGGTATGAGTGCAGAAGAGATTGACAAAGAGATGCGCGCAATGGATTGGGATGATCTGTTTTTAGACTCTCCGCCACGCGAAAATAGAACTTTCCGTCGCAAACGAGACGATGATTTTTATACGGTCAAGGTCAAGCCGGGTCTTAAAGATGGGGCGCTGAAGGTGCCATATGCCTATATCCGAGGTCAGAAGTTGGATATGGAATTGTCACGTCTTACCGTGCCCGTATCGAGCGTTAGTAATTATGACCAGCTTCCCATACCCTATCGGGCAGTAGCGGCTGATATTGAAACAGGGCAGGAAGTGATTATGAGTTCTGGCGACATTGCCCGTTCGATTCGTGCCAGCATGGCGGTGCCAGGGGCTTTTGATCCGGTAGAAATAGACGGCAAGATTTTAGTAGATGGTGGTATTGCCAACAATGTACCTGTCAGCGTGGCGCACGCTATGGGGGCAGATATCGTGATTGTCGTTGATGTAGGCAGCGGCCTATATAAACGAGATGAAATCAATGATGTTGTGGATGTGACCGTGCAGCTCACCAACCTTTTGTTTACCCTCAACACGCGCAATCAATTGGCTTCACTCACCGAACGTGATGTACTTATTAGACCGCCACTAGGCGATATAGGCGGTGGTAGTTTTAATCGTGTGACAGAAGCTATCCCCATTGGTGAGAGTGCTGCGCGCAAAATGGCTCAGTCATTGAGTCGCTACTCAATTAGCCCCGAAGCCTATGCGCGCCATATGGCTAATCGTGAGCAGCGCGACAAAAACGCGCCTGTAATTAATTTTGTGCGCGTCAACAATCAATCACAAGTAGGCGATGCGGTTATCGCACAGCGCATTTCAGCCAAGATTGGGCAACCTCTAGACGAGACCAAGCTTAAGGAAGATATTGGGAGTATTTACGGGCTAGATATTTTTCAGACTGTGACATATGAAGTAGTTGAAGAGGACGGGAAAAAAGGGCTTCAGATCAATGCTAAGGAGAAATGGTGGGGCCCGGGATATATACAGGCAGGGGTAGAGTACGCCAATAGTGTAGGGGAAGATAGCCTTTTCAATGTAGGTGCGCTTTACACGCGTACGCAAATCAACGAACTAAATGGTGAGTGGCGAGTGGCGATGCAATTAGGTGATGAACCAGCCGTTGGTGGAGATATCTATCAACCACTGGACCCATTGAACCGCTATTTTGTTACTGGTAATCTTGGTTACGTGACTAGGTTGGTAGGCCAGTTTGACGATGATGGCAACAAGCTTGCACGATACAAACTGACCGGTTTTGATTATGGGCTGGCCGCAGGGATCAACATAGAGACTTGGGGAGAAGCGAGGTTGGGCTATGCCGGGCAAAACGGTGATGCGGAAGTCAATATTGGCGAGAGAGCGCCCGACTTTGACTTTAACACTGGCTACACCTACTTGAGATTATCTACCGATAAGCTGGACAGTTTGTACTTCCCGCGTCATGGCCATGCTGGCAAGGTTGAAGTGCGGGTATCTCGCAAAGAACTTGGTGCCGATACTGAGTTTGAACAGCTCTTGTTTAACTATAATCGAGCTTATAGCTGGGATAAAAACACACTAATAGGTGGCCTAGTATTGAACACTACCCTAGATGATGATGCGCCCTTGCAGAGCGAGTTTGCATCGGGTGGTTTCCTGCGGTTGTCCGGCTTGTCGGAGAGAGAGTTAAGCGGCCAGAGTGCCGGACTTGCGCGGCTGATCTATATGCGTAGCGTTAAAGAGGGTAGGTTCTTGTCAGGCTACATGGGCGCCAGTCTAGAGGCTGGTAATGTCTGGCAGAAGAGGAGTGATATTTTCGAAGATATGATTGTCGGCGGTAGTGCATTTATCGGCTTTGATACGCCTATCGGGCCGCTGTATCTGGGTTATGGGCTGACAGATCACGGAGACAAAAGCTTCTATATCAACCTAGGGCCTCTGATCCGAAATTAGGTTAATTAAAGGTGTATTCAGGAGAAAGTCATGAAGAAGGATTTAACCCGTACGCTGTTGGCTACACTGGTTATTGGCTTGTTGGGGTTCGCCAGTTTTTGGGTTCTTAAACCTTTTCTAGCAGCACTAGCCTGGGCCACTATGCTTGTCGTGGCTACTTGGCCGCTGCTGCGTTGGGTACAGGCGCGTTTGGGCAACAAACGTGGTTTGGCGGTTATGGTAATGGTGGGCGTGCTGTTACTTATATTGTTCGTTCCAATACTATTTGCGGTTGGGTCTGCACTGCAATACTCAGATGTCATTATGAGCCTTCCCAAGAAGCTTTCTACAATGGCATTGCCACCGCCACCAAATTGGTTGATGTCGATCCCTTTGGCCGGATCATGGTTGGCGAATAAATGGCTGATACTTTCAGCTGCTGGTG
>Ga0315912_10004910_pt1 | contig 12438 bp, 7 predicted proteins | sample VfabasoilMG_FD_204469 | JGI IMG/M metagenome (GOLD analysis project Ga0315912, IMG submission 204469) | Garden soil microbial communities collected in Santa Monica, California, United States - V. faba soil | ecosystem: Environmental > Terrestrial > Soil > Garden | place: USA: California... | reverse complement strand
GCGTAGGTATCTTTTTTCAGGCTTTCCGATACTGAGGTGATACCATCGCTCTGGTTAATCGAAAAGGTAACCACGGGAATAAATGTCTCATCTTTTCCTACGAGCGTAATATCAGTGCCGTGCAATGTGGTAATAAACGGGAGATGATAATTTTTTTCTTTGAGGATCTGTTTGGCGATATATGCTGCACTCGCATGTGGAATAGCATAATGCACATGCAACAGGTCGAGTTTTTCAAATAGCGCCACATCGACGATCTTGCTGGCCAGCGCCGTTTCATAGGGCGGGTATTCAAATAAGGGGTAATTATTAAAATTCACTTCGTGAAAGAAAATATTTTCGTGGAAGGAGTCGAGGCGGAAGGGTTGTTTGTAAGTGATAAAATGCACCCGATATCCTTTATCGGCCAATGCTTTGCCCAATTCCGTGGCAACCACGCCGCTTCCTCCATAGGTTGGATAACAAACGATCCCGATATTCATCATGTGAAGTTAATGAGATTATTCATGTGTTTTAAACAGGAGTATACCTGTACAGCGCTATAATGATCTGGCTGACGATTTTGTTCCGGATAAATTGTGTCGATGTAAAAAAGATGTCGTCAAACCACGAAGGCTATAAGCTATACGGATGCCGGCGGTATCTGATAAGCCTCAATAAGGCATATTGAAACAATGAATTCAGTATAAACCCGGCGACAAGTAATATACCCATAACTACACCGGATGGGTCTACATGTGCATAATAAAAAAGCAGGGCAAATAAAATCGAGGGAAACCAAAAGGTAATAAGCATCAGATAAAAGATACCCCATGCGATCATATGATTGGGAAACCCGGGTTTGGGAGAAATGGAGAAGATCGATGAACAGATCATCATCAACAGCATTTGTAAGAGCAGCGATGTAAATGCAACAGCCGTAAATTGGGTGAAGTTGAAATTTTGATATACAGGTTTCAGGTGCATATTAAATTCCGTCATTCTAATAAATTTCAATCCGATGCCGTACCGCCATTTACAGGCTCAAACAGAAAACTCTCATAGATCACATCCATGATCTTATTGCGTATGCCTTCTGAGCTAAGCTTGTTGGGATCAGCAGTAGGCTGTACCCGGTTGGAAAGAAAAATATAAATGAGGTCGTATTCAGGATCCACCCAAACACAAATACCGGTAAATCCCTGGTGACCATAAGTTTTGGCCGAAGCATACAGGCTGGTTGGTGAAGTATTTTCCATATCGGGTTTATCGAATCCCAACCCCCTGCGTGAAATACTGCTTTGTTTTTTCGTCCATAAATTTACCGTGGAAGAATCGAGATAGCGCACGCCACCGTACTCGCCGCCGTTCAGCAACATCTGGTATAAAATGGCCAGGTCCTCGGCATCGGAAAATAATCCGGCATGACCTTCCATCCCGCCCATCATGGCTGCACCCATATCTTGCACATAACCCTGCACGGTTTGAAAGCGAAAATAATTATCGTTTTCCGTAGGCACGATACGTTCTTTGGGAAACCTGTTGAGTGGATTATAACAGGTGGTTTGCAAACCAAGTTTGTTATAGTATGTTTCGTACACGTACTCGTCGAGTTTTTTACCTGATAACCTTTCAACAATGCGTCGTGAAATGTACATGCTCAGGTCGCTGTACACATATTTATCTTTTTCTTTGAGTCCCACATTTTGAATAATATGCCAAACCGTATCGCGGTAATCATCACGCATAAATATGCCGTCGGCCACTTTCACACTGAATCCCTTTATCGACACTTGGTTATAATACGTCGGGTTGAGTGTACCTTCTGGCGTTAAGGTTCTTTTATAAAAAGGTATCCATGCCGGCAGTCCGCTTTGATGGGTGAGAATATCGCTCATGCGCAGCGGGCCGATCGTGGTGCCTTTTGTTTCGGGTAAATAATCTTCCACTGTTTTTGAAATGTCAAAAAGGCTGTCTTCATATAACTGCATCAGCGCAATGGTGGTAGCAGATGTTTTTGTTACCGATGCGAGGTCATAAATATCTGTATTGGTTACAGCACGTTTTTTATCGTACTTGTAATAACCGTATGATTTATCCCAAACAATTTTTCCGTCTTTTGCCACGAGCACCTGGCAGCCGGGAGCCGCTTCAGCTTTAATACATGCTTTTGCAATAGAATCTATTTTGTTCAGGCGCTTTATATCCATGCCTGTTTCTTCGGGTATCGAAAATTTCAATCGTTTAAGTGAGCCCGTTTGTAAACCATCATTCACCCGGAATATGCCGATGCTCACCGGCAGCCTGCCTTCAAAAGGAATAGCGCCAAATAATGCCATGGCCGCAGCCTGCTGGGTATACGCATCATCATCATAAGCCACCACATGATATTGTGCTGTTTCCACTTTTTGCAATGCATAGGGCGAACCAAATAAAACAGCAACCACTTTTGTTTGAAGCGATAATTTCCAGATGATATTTTCTGCATTGGAAGTAATACCGTAATTCGAAGCGCCACTTCTTTTCATATCATGCACACCCACAATCACCACCTCATATTTTTTTAATTTCTCGAACATTTGAATAAAGGTGGCTGCATCGGCATCCTTATTTATTTTATAATGATCCATTTTTGCATACTTGCCGAGATATTCCTGCATTGTGGATGACGTACCGTCGTCGATACTGAGTGATGCAAATGAGATGGTATCAATATTTTTAAATGGAACGAGTGTATCGGGTGGGTTGACAAGTGTGAGGCTTTTTTCGGTGATCTTTCTTTTTACCAGCGTAGCTTCCGTGGTATTCAGATCGAACCATACATTTTGAAGCATCACGGGTTTGTATTTATCGAGTCCGCAAAATGCTTTCGCTTTTAAGATGCGCTTTACACTGGCGTCGAGTCGCTCTTCCGAAATTGTTCCGTCTGCCACAGCTTTTTGTATCGCTGCAAATGCAACGGGAATATTTTCGCTGAACAGCAACATATCGTTGCCCGATAAAAATGCTTTCACCTCAAGTTCGCCGGGTGTATAATACGCACTCACGCCTTTCATATTCAGCGCATCGCTAAACACCAGCCCCCTGAAATTGAGGCTGTCACGCAGCAGATCAACACCCACTTTTTTCGATAATGATGAAGCCTGGTTTTTCGTACTGTCGAGCGCAGGGATAAATAAATGAGCGAGCATAATGGAACCCAACCCCTCGTTCATGAGAATTTTAAATGGATATAATTCCAGCGTGTCGAGATGCTGATAAGCGTGGTTGATCACCGGCAGACTTACATGGCTGTCGGCATCCACATCGCCATGGCCTGGAAAATGTTTACCGCAGGCGATGATCTGGTTATCCTGCAGTGCATTCATGTAAGCGAAGCCTTTGAGTGCCACATTGATCTTGTCTTCTCCAAAACTCCTGTCGCCGATCACCGGGTTCTTTGGGTTATTGTTGACATCGATCACCGGCGAAAATGAAACATGCACACCGAGCCTTTTGAGCTGGGCGGCTATCACTGTCCCGGCTTCATATACTACAGAGTCATCGGTCATCGCTCCCCAGGTGAGCTGCCTTTGGAAGGCGATCACCGAATCGAGGCGCATGGCCGGCCCCCACTCGGCATCCATGGCGATAAGTAATGGTGTTTTGGATATCTGCTGGTAGTTGTTGGTGAGTTTCACCTGGCGCCCCGGCCCACCCTGCATGAATATCAACCCGCCGATCTGGTATTTTTTGATCAGTTGCTCGGTTGCCGACACATGTGCTGCATCCTTGTTGGAATAAGCTGGCGCCATAAACAGCTGCCCGATCTTCTGGTCGGTGGTCATGGCATTGAGCACAGAATCAACCCATGGGTAATCGCGGTCGTAAAAAGGCAATGTCTTTTTATCGGCCTTAACCACCGCTTCCTGCTGAACAGGTACGTTGGCGAAGGCCACCGTAAAAATCAATATGAAAAAAAATTTTGCGATCAATGGCTGTTGTGCTGATTTAATTTACAAAGGTAGGTATTGGCTGATTCTGGAAATGCGGCAGGATGATGTTATAAAACTATTTTAAAAGACATCACCGCCTACATTATCGCTACCTTTGGCAAATAAACGTAAAAGGGGTTTATTTTGTGTGTCAAACAGAAAATTTTCGGCGCATTAAACTATTTCCGTTGTTTGCTCCTTTAAAAGCTGTCTTCAATATGAATTGCTGCGATTTGACCCCTGCACCCGGAAAAAGAAAAAAACCGGGATACCTCAAGGATCATTTTGCATCTGTTTATTTTGTAGCGGTATAACCGGTTAAGAAACGTGCATGGCAGATATTATCCACTTATTACCTGATGCAATTGCCAACCAGATCGCTGCTGGTGAGGTGATACAGCGCCCTGCCAGTGCCGTAAAGGAGCTGCTCGAAAATGCTGTCGATGCCGGGGCTACGGAGATCAGGCTCATCGTAAAAGATGCCGGCAAAACGCTTATCCAGGTGATCGACAACGGCTGCGGGATGAGCGCCATGGATGCCAGGATGTGTTTCGAACGCCACGCCACTTCAAAGATCAGGAATGCCGGCGACCTATTCTCGATCAAAACGATGGGTTTCAGGGGTGAGGCCATGGCCAGTATTGCAGCCATTGCCCAGGTAGAATTGAAAACCTGCTTGCAGGGTGCTGAGCTGGGGACGAAAATCGTGATAGAAGGTTTTGAACTGAAAGGCCAGGAACAATGTCAATGTCCCGGCGGCACATCGATATCGGTAAAAAATCTTTTTTTCAATGTTCCTGCCCGCCGAAATTTTTTGAAATCGAATACCGTGGAGCTCAAACATATGATCGATGAGTTTGAACGTGTGGCGCTGGCATTTCCGCAATTGTTTTTCAGCCTCCATCATAATGGCATCGAATTATTCCACTTAAAGAGCGGCAACCTCCGTCAGCGTGTGGTGCAGTTATTCGGCAATCATTATAACGAGAAACTCGTACCTATTGAAGAGCGGACATCCGTTACCAATATCAGCGGTTTTATCGGCAAACCCGAAAGCGCAAAAAAAACCAAGGGTGAACAATTCTTTTTTGTCAATAACCGGTTTATCAAAAGTCCTTATCTCCATCATGCGGTGATGAGTGTTTATGAAGACCTGCTGCCGGAAAATGCATACCCGCTGTATACAATATTTATCGATATCGAACCGTCACGTATTGATGTGAACGTGCATCCCACCAAACAGGAGATCAAATTCGAGGATGAGCGTATCATTTATACTTTTATCCAGGCGGCAGTGCGCCATGCGCTGGCACAATACAGCATCACCCCCACACTGGATTTTGACCAGGACCCCACCTTTGCACATCTGCCCAGCTTTTATAAAAAACAGGGAAAAGAAAATTTTGAAAAAAATATTTCTTTTAAAACCTTCGAAAGCAAAATAAATGAGCTGCCGAAAACCGGCGACCTGAAAAAAACGGATTTCAGGAAATTGCTGCAGCAGGATGACAACCAACTGGCAGATATAGAAAAAACACAGGAGAACACCAGAATAAGTACGGGAGATAGCTGGGATGAAACAACACAACATACCACCACGGCCTTCCAGATACATAATCAATATATTGTTGCACAGATCAAGTCGGGGTTTATTGTGATCGACCAGCAGGCGGCACATGAACGTGTGTTGTTTGAAAAATATCTTGCACGTCTGAGCGGAAAAAAAAGTAATTCGCAACAACAGTTGTTTCCGCAAACATTAAATCTCTCCGTTGCTGATGCTGCAATTTTATCGGACCTGCTCGTTGAGATGAACCAACTGGGTTTCGATATCCAGAGTTTCGGGGCACAGGCATTTATCATCCACGGTATACCTGCAGAATTTGAAGGCATGGGTGAACAAAAGATCATTGAAGACCTCATTGAACAATTTAAAGAAGATAAGTCGGCATTTAAACTGAACCGGCACGAGACCATCGCCCGCTCGATGGCGAAAAACAATGCGATCAAAAGCGGCCAGAAACTCGACGAAAGAGGTATTCATAACCTGATCGACGAACTCTTCGGTTGTATCACCCCCTATATCTCCCCATCGGGCACACTCACATTTACTACTTTTACATTCGACGATCTGGCCACCATGTTCCAGAAAAAATAAGAAGAGATATGTCGCAGTTCCAGTTTACACGATTTAATTACCTGCCTCCCGTCATCAAGAATTTGCTTATTATCAATGGCCTGGTTTTCCTTGCACAGATCACCATACCGTGGGTAAATGAACATGTGGGATTGTATTTATTCAGCTCCGAACATTTCGAACCCTACCAGATCGTTACGCATATGTTTGCACATGGCAGCTTTTTTCATATTTTTTTAAATATGCTTGCGCTATGGATGTTCGGAACCATGCTGGAAAATGTATGGGGGCCAAAACGATTTTTAACATTCTATCTTATTTGTGGTCTAGGTGCTGCATTGTTGCATACCGTTGTCGGTTATATCGAATACACCAATGCCATCAGCGAGTTGACAGCCGAGCAGATCCGCCTCATCAAAACAGGTTCAGTAGAATTTTTAAATAGTGATGAAGTATATCTCAATCAAAATATGGTGAAAGCGTTTTATGCATTGAACAGCCCGGTTGTTGGTGCGTCGGGTGCCGTATTTGGCGTACTGATCGCATACGGCATGTTGTTCCCCAACACCATGATCATGTCGTCGCTCACTTTGTTTCTTCCGATCAAAGCAAAATATTTTGTGATGATTTATATTGCCCTTGAAATATATTCCGTTTTTCTGAATGCACCCGGCGACAATGTTGCACATTTCGCTCATTTGGGCGGGGCATTGGTCGGGTTTATCCTGGTGCGTGTCTGGAGTCACAATAAAAAAAGATTTTACTAAGATCTTACGATGATCAACGACATCAAACACCATATGCGCAATGGCAGCATGATCACAAAATTGCTGATCGTGAATGTGGGCTTGTTCGTTTTGCAAAGTCTCATCTTTTTGTTTTTTACACTTTCGGGAAAAGGTATTGTATTTGAGTCGTGGCTCGAATGGTTATATGTGCCTAAAGGTTTTATGAATTCATCAGGTGTGAACGACCTCGTGCATAAACCCTGGTCGTTGTTCACTTACCAGTTCCTCCATGAACCACTGAGCATATTTCATATTCTTTTCAATATGCTCTACCTGTATTTCTTCGGCAATATCCTGGTCAATTTTCTCAACCGGAAATATATTCTCCCATTATACCTCACTGGTGGAATCACCGGCGCTTTATTATTTATGGTCACGTATAACCTGTCGCCGGTATTTCAAACACATGATGCCGTACTGGTAGGTGCTTCGGCTTCTATTCTTGCACTGGTTGTTGCAGCGGCGGCATTGGCGCCCGACTACACTGTTTTTCTCATCCTCATCGGGCCCGTACGTTTAAAATATATTGCGCTGGTGGCAGTGCTCATCGATATTGTAAGTATTTCTGCCGGCGATAATGCAGGTGGCCATATCGCACATATCGGCGGCGCCTTAACGGGATATTTTTATATCTTGTCGTATAAAAATGGTAACAACTGGTTCGGATGGTGGCCACGGTTTGAAACATGGATCACCGGGTTATTTAAAAGGCAAAAACCAAAAGTTGTTTTTGTGAACGAGAAACAGCAGGCACCCGCACAAAAAAAACCAGGGAGAAGCGAACAAAACCAAAAACACATGGACGAAATTCTGGATAAGATCGCCCAAAGCGGATATAACAGCCTCACCAAGGCAGAAAAAGAATTTTTATTTAAAATCAGCAACGAAAAAGAATGAAGTGGTGGCATAAGGTAATTTTCTTTTTTACCATCCTGCTTGTGATCGCCATGGGAGGATCCTACCTCGCCATGTTCATCAGCCCTGAAGATTTCTGGCCCACCGCATTTCTTGGGCTGGGGTATTTTCCCCTCCTGATCGTATATCTCCTGTTTTGCGTGTTTTGGTTTTTTGTCCGGAAAAAAATATTCTATTTCCTGTTGGTATTTTTACTGCTCGGTTTTAAAGTGCATACCAGTTATTTCTCCGTCGGTAAAATAAATAATAACCGGCCTGAAGAAAATGAACAGGCGTATCGCATCCTGCAATACAATGTAAAAGGGTTTGACGCCTATAACCCCGAAGGCAAATATTTTAACCGCGACAAGATCATCGGGAGTATAAGGGAATCGAAAGCCGATATCATCTGTCTCGAAGAATTCAATACTTATCAAAATCATCCGACAGAAAAAAGTAATCTCGATATGGTGCTGGAAGCCTCAGGTCTCAAACATTATTATTATTACAAAGCTTACGAAAATACCAAAGGCACCAGGAGTTTTGGTTTGATCATTTTGTCGAGGTTCCCGGTTATCGATACAGGTCTGTTGCATTATATGTCGCTGAGTAAACTGAACTCCACCATTTTTGCCGACCTGAAAATTAACAATGATACGATCCGGGTTTTCTGCTCTCATCTCCAAAGTACCCAGCTCAACCATTACGACCTCGAATTCATTGAACCCAGTAATGAAGCGGAAACGGATTTTGATGCTGACAGGGTAACGAATAAATTAAAAATGAGTTATGCCCTGCGTGCACAGGAAGCCGATACGATCGCCAGGGCATTGGCAACATCGCCATATCCGCTCATCTCCTGCGGCGACTTTAACGATACCCCCGTTTCTTATGCATACCGGAAATTGTCGCATAACCTCCAGGATGCTTTTCTCAAAGAAGGTTTCGGCATTGGGGCCACGTATGCTCCGTTCCCGGTCATTCGTATCGACTACCAGTTTTTCGACGAAGAAAAATTTGATATCACCAGCCAGTTTCGTATCAAAGAAGGATCGAGCGATCATTTTCCATGTGTGACGGAGTTCACCATCGTTGAATAATTGTTCCTATTTTTACGTCCATGTCGAAAGAACTTTTTCACCAGAACGAATTATTGGTGTATAATACCTTATCGAGGCAAAAAGAAAAGTTTGAGCCGATCAACCCGCCGTTTGTGGGTATTTATTGTTGCGGCCCCACCGTTTATAATGAACCACACCTGGGCAACTGCCGCACATTTGTTTCTTACGACATGATCTACCGTTATCTCGTGCATCTCGGATACCGTGTGCGTTATGTAAGAAACATCACCGACGCCGGACATATCGAAGCGAGCAGTGGCGAAAGCAGCGACAGGATTTCAGAACAGGCAAAACTGGAACAGGTGGAGCCGATGGAGATCGTGCAGAAATATTCGTACAAGTTCCACGACATTATGCGCACCTTCAACTGTTTGCCGCCGAATATTGAGCCGACGGCAACGGGACATATCAGCGAGCAGATCGAGATGACGAAATGTATTATCGACAGTGGATATGCGTACGAACAAAACGGTACCGTATATTTTGACGTCGAAAAATTTGCAAAGGATTTTAACTACACAAAATTATCGGGCAGGAACCTGGAAGACCAGCTCAACAATACACGTGAGTTGAGCGGACAGGAAGAAAAAAAAGGGCGTCTTGATTTTGCATTATGGATCAAAGCGGAAGCCGGACATTTAATGCAATGGCCATCGCCCTGGGGTATGGGTTACCCTGGATGGCATATCGAATGTTCGGCGATGAGTGCAAAATACCTGGGTAAACAATTTGATATTCATGGTGGCGGTATGGACCTGATCCCAACACACCATACCAACGAAATTGCACAAAGCATTGCATGTAATCATTGCGATCCGGTGAAATACTGGATGCATACCAATATGCTCACTGTCAACGGGCAGAAAATGAGCAAGAGTCTCGGCAATTCATTTTTACCTCATGAATTATTTACAGGCACACATCCCTTGCTCGACCAGGGATATTCACCCATGACAGTGCGTTTCAGCATGATGATGGTGCATTATGCCAGCACAATGGATTTCAGCAATGATGCATTAAAAGCCGCAGAAAAAAATTATAAGCGTGTGATGCAGTCGTACAATTCACTGCAAAAAATTGTTGCCTCGGGCGATATCAATTCTGATCATGAAACTGCTGTAAATAAATTCCTCGTTGGTATTTATACGGCCATGAATAACGATTTTAATACCGCACAAGCCATAGCCGAGATCAATGAAATTGCATCACTCATATTTACCTGGGAACATCAGCAGGCATCAGCAGCAGGTATCGAAACAAATACATTAGGCCGTTTAAAACAAACTTATCATAGTTTTATTTTTGATGTGTTTGGGTTAATGGAAGAAAATGCAGGCGCTGACAACAGTAAATTAAATGGTGTGATGGACCTGGTGATCGATATCAGGGAAGATGCACGTTCGAAAAAAGATTTTTCCATCTCCGACAAAATACGTGACGGATTAAAAGCAGCCGGCATCCAGTTGAAAGATGGCAAAGAAGGTACAACGTGGGAAACATTATAAATAGCCGAAGCCTTACCTGATCAAGGTAACATTGCCTTTGAATGTTTCTCTTCTGCCGGATAAAAATTCCACTTCTACAAAATACGCATATACGCCTTCATTTGCACGCTTACCCTGGTAGTAGCCATCCCAGGAAGCAGCAAAATCACTCAAAACATTTTCTGCTAAAAAAACCTGTTCGCCCCATCTGTCGAATATGGCAAACCTGTTCACAACTGCAACGCCGGGGCCGTTGATAAAAAAGAGATCATTCATACCGTCGCCGTTGGGCGTAAATGTGTTGGGAATATAAATCGTTTCATTTGATGTGAGCACTGTTACCGTTATGCTGTCGGTTGCCACACAACCGTTTGCATCCACTGATGTGAGAATATAGGTGATCGTTAAATCTGTTGACGAATAAGCGGTCTCACAAGCTGTACAGGTCAGCGCATCGGGCGGAAACCAGTTATAATCACCGCCGGCATCGCCATTTAATTCTGCCACACCCGAATCAAAAATGATCGTATCGTTTCCGGCATCAGCATAATTCTGTTCTACATACACATCCATATTTTCACTCGTTACACAACCATTTATATCCGTGACTGTATAATTGATCGTATACGGTCCGCCTGCGCCTGCTGCTGTGGGATCAAAAACATCATCTGCCACCCCGTCACCAGAAAACACACCACCCGGCGGTAATGCTTCAAGCACTATCGGTGATGATTCCAGGCAGTAAATTGCAGGGAATAAAAAATTAATATCGGTTACAGGAAATTGGTACAGGTTCACAATATAATTACTGTCGCATCCCCATGTCGTTAAGTTGTTGAAATTATAAGTGCCGGGTAATGAAACAATACTGCCATCCGGCATAACAACAGATGCTCCTGCACAAATTGTTGTATCGATCGCAAACAGGTAAACAGGGTACACGGAAAGATTTGTTGTAATGATACTATCGCACCCGGCAACAGTAGCGAGATTAGAAATATAGATACCTGTAGTTGATACATTTGTTCCATCCGGCAGGGTATAAGTTTCGCCATCACAAATGGAAATGATCTCAGTTGCAGCATATGATTCCGACACAATCAAGGTCAGCGTGACCGCACTATCACATCCATAAATTGTCGTGAACATAAAATTATATGTACCTGTTGTTGTGGTGGACGATCCATCAGGCAATATATAAATTTCGCCATCACAAATCGCATCATTTATAAAAATATCATAAACAGGATTGACAATTAAATTCGTGATCACAATACTATCTGAACCATCTATTGCAATTAAAGTATCTTCATAAGTACCTGCATCTGTTACGATCGTTCCGCCGGGCAATATATAACTATCGCCTTCACATATGAATGTATCGATCGTGGTATAACACTCCAGGATGACAACCGTATCTGTAAGCAGGTATGAGCCCGGATCATAATGACAATAATCGGCCATTGTAAAAGAATAAATCCCCGCTTCATCGACAGTTATGCTATAACCCAGATCGCCCGTGTTCCATTCGGGGCTGCCCCATAATGTTGGATAAAAAGAAATATCCAGGATGATATCATCATCACAAAGCATGAGTGTATCCGGTAAAAAATCATAATCCGATCCGCCCATATAGATCGGGTTTAAATCGCCAAGCGGATCTTCAAAACAACAGTTGCCTCCTTCACTCACCTGAAATGTTGCCCCGGGAAACACGGAATAGTCTGTCCAGTGCGCATAAAATATTGAACCGGGTCCAAATTCAGACAAAAAGAATTGTACGATCTGGGGAGAAGAATTTGCACCGCCTGTTGCATAGTCGGTACATCCTTCTGCGCCCGTCATACAGTTTGCCACAGGCACACCTGCAATTTCATATTCGCTGAGGTAATTGCAGATCGCAATATTATCGGCTGTTGAAGAATAGGTTGTAACAATGGCGGGATCAACACCTGTTATGCCTGATGGCTCTGTGAATCCGGCAAAGATCACTTCCGTTACATTTGCCAAATATGCGCCGGTGATCGTCACATCAACAACTTCATAAGTACTGATACCGAT
>Ga0315912_10004909_pt1 | contig 12438 bp, 8 predicted proteins | sample VfabasoilMG_FD_204469 | JGI IMG/M metagenome (GOLD analysis project Ga0315912, IMG submission 204469) | Garden soil microbial communities collected in Santa Monica, California, United States - V. faba soil | ecosystem: Environmental > Terrestrial > Soil > Garden | place: USA: California... | reverse complement strand
ACACTACGAAGACGTCGTTGCGTTGATCTATCGGGGCTCAATCGCCTCCATGATACCGGCAGGTTCGACGCTCTTTTGCACGCTCGATCTGCGTAGCGATGTTGCTATCGCTGTTGAAGCGCCGGCTGACCAAGCCACTCCTCGAAGCGGACCTCGCCGAGTCGCGCGCCATCTGCAGGCACGAGTGCGCGTTCGCTGAGGACGGCACCGAAGTAGCGTGACTGCGGGTCCGTCACCACTTCGCGCGGGTCGTTGCGTGCGCTGAGGCCCTGACGGATCAGTTCATCGAAACGAAACTGTTGCGGACCGGCCACTTCAACCGTGCCATTCACCGGTTCGCCCGCTGCGATCGTGCCGACCACCTTGGCGACGTCATCAGCCGCCATGGGCTGAATGAGCACCGGTGGCAGCCGCACGGTCGTTCCGACAGTTGCTTCATCGGCGATGCGCTTGACGAACTCGAAGAACTGCGTCGCGTGGACGATCGAGTACGGAATCCCGCCGCTCTTGATCAGCGTTTCCTGAGCGTTCTTCGCGCGCAGGTAGGGGCTGTCCGGGATGCGCTCGGTTCCGACGACGGACAGTGCGACGTAATGCCTCACACCGGCTGCTGCGGCGTACTTGAGGAGGTTGCGCGTGGATGTGGTGAAGAACTCCATGACTGCCGCTTCCTCGAACGAAGGTGAGTTCGAGACGTCCACGACGACCGACGCGTTCTGAAGAGCCTCAGCCAGGCCCTGGCCGGTGAGCGTGTTGACACCCGTGTCGGGCGATGCCGGCACGGCCTCATGACCGTGTTGTCTCAGCCTGGTCACGAGCTTTGATCCAATGAGTCCAGTGCCGCCGATGATGACGAGTTTCATGATCGAGATCCCTTTCTGGTGCTTCGATTCAACTAGTCGAGCGTGTCTACGAAGCAATGACCGGAGAGGGAGATGCGTTGTGACGCCGTTGCGCAATGCCAAGGGATCCTTCGAGGCCGGCGACGTCGCCGTTTCGGGCCGCGGTGAACGCGTCGAGGAGACGCCGGTGTTCGGTCGAGCTCGCCGGTGTCCTTCGTCCAGTCGCGACGTGCTGCCGGGCTCGAGTCACCACTTGCCGCGCGTTGGCCTCCTCGAGCCGAAGGACGTTCGCGATATCACGGTAGGGATAGTCGAACGCCTCTCGAAGGATGTACGCCGCGCGTTCTAGGGGCGTCAGCGTTTCCACGAGCAACCGGACGCCAGATGCGAATTGCTGCCCGCGTTCCGCTCCCAGGCGTGGATCGCTACTGGTGTCGATTGGTTCCGGCAAACATGGGCCGTACGTCTCCCGGCGCGAGCGTGCCGACTGCATGACGTTGATCGCCAGTCGTGTTGCGGTTGTGGCGAGAAACGCGGCGGGATCGCGGACCACGCTGCGATCGGTCGTCTGCCAGCGTACCCAGGCATCCTGCACGATGTCCTCAGCCTCGGCTGCACAGCCGAGCATGCGATAGGCGATTCCGTAGAGACGGCGCCGCACACTCAGAAAAGCTGAGAGGCCCTCGTCGTTGATGGTCATCTGGATCTCCTGTCTGCGGCTCAGACGTTTGTCTCGAGTGGACGACAGGCAACCGCGGTACCGGCGGAGATCCTTCAAAACATTGTTCGTTTCGTCGAACGCTGACCACGACATCTCATGGAGCACGAAGTTTCATGATCGCAACACGGCATGTGTTACGTTGCTGAGAAATCCTTCGTGCACCTTGAAGCTCTGCAAGGACTCGCGGTGCGTATCTCCGGCGAGCGCTCGGTTGACGCGGTCCTTGAATCGATCGTCCATGGCTTAGCGCAGCAACCCGACGTCGCCCTCGCACGCGTGTGGGTCACGAGACCGGGAGATGTGTGCGCCTCGTGCCGCATGCGGCCCGCGTGTCCCGATCACACGTCGTGCCTGCATCTCCTGGCGAGCGCGGGAACCTCGCTCACGGGTGATCAGTGGTCACGGACCGATGGCACCTTTCGGCGAGTCCCATTCGGCAATTTGCGCATGGAGTTCTGTCCTTCTCCGGTGAGAGCCATCGCGACCGATCGTGCCGGACAGTTGCTTCATGTGTCCGCGTGCAGCCAGTGGGCCCACCCGGATTGGATCAAGCAGGAAACCATCGAGAGCTTCGCGGGTCACCCACTCGTCTTTCGTGATGAAACACTGGGGGTACTTGGCGTCTTTCGCCGCGCAATCATCAACGAGGAGGAGTTCGGCTGGCTGCAGATGTTTGCCAACCAGGCGGCGGCCGCCGTTGCGAATGCGCGCGCGTTCTCAGAGCTCGACCGGCTTCGGCAACAGCTGGAATCGCACAATGCGTACTTGAAGGAGGAGGTGGACAACGCATTGCGCTTCGGACGGATCGTGGGCCGGAGCCGTTCGCTTCTTCATGTCTTGCGGCAGGTCGATGACGTGGCATCAACGGATGCGACGGTCCTGATTACGGGCGAGTCCGGCACGGGCAAGGAGCTCCTTGCGCGCGAGATTCACGAACGGAGCAGCCGGTCGCAGCAGCCGTTCGTGCGCGTCAACTGCAGCGCCATTCCGCGCGAGATGTTCGAGAGCGAGTTCTTCGGTCACGTGCGCGGCGCGTTCACGGGCGCCATGCGCGATCGGCCCGGCCGCTTCCAGATCGCCAACGGCGGCACGATCTTCCTCGACGAGATCGGTGACCTTCCCCTCGAGCTGCAGCCCAAACTCTTGCGGGTGCTTCAGGAAGGGGAGTACGAGCGAGTGGGCGAGGACGTCATGCGCAAAGTGGACGTTCGCGTCATTGCCGCGACGAATCACAACCTGGCGGAAGAGGTCCGCGCACGCCGCTTCCGCGAGGATCTGTTCTATCGGTTGAACGTGTTCCCACTCGCATTGCCGCCGCTTCGTTCACGAGCCGACGACATCCCGCTGCTGGCGAATCATGCGATCGCGGAGGTGTCGGAGAGGCTGCGAATACCAGCGCCCGCCCTGACGCAGGCGGACGCCGAACGGCTGCAGCAGTACGACTGGCCCGGCAACATCCGCGAGCTCGAGAACGTGATTCAACGCGCGGTCATCCTGTCGAAGGGCGTTCGACTTCGCCTCGACATCGCACTGGCGGAACTGCCTTTGCCGGCGACTCCGGTCTCTGACCCGGACGCGCCAGATGTCATTCTGACTGACCGCGAATGGCGAGAGCGCGAGCGTGCGAATCTGATGAAGGCCCTGCAGCGTGCCGATGGTCGCATCTACGGCCAGGGAGGGGCAGCCGAGCTACTCGGGATCAATCCGACCACACTGGCATCGCGTCTCCGCGCCTTGAAGATCACGGCACCGAAGCCCCGCTAGTCGCGAAGAGATTGTTGATGTCCGCGTACGGCACCAGGCTCGATAACCCAGCGAAGCTGCCCTCCGACCTCAACGTCTGCGCTGCGTGAATGAAGCCCGTCCACGCCGCGAGCGCCAACGCGCCGCCAACGCTGATGCGTCGCACGCCGAGCGCAGCGATCTCCTCGACGCGCATACCAATGTCGCGAACCACGAGAAGGTTGAATGGTCTTGGAGCAACTGCCGCGACCAGCGCCTCGATCTCTGCAGGGCTCTGCGGGCCCGGCGCGAAGAGCACATCTGCACCTGCTGCGACGTAGGCCTGCAGGCGCCGGACGCTCTCGCGGAAGGGATCTGGATGGCCCACGTGATAGCACTCTGCTCGTGCGGTCAGCAGAACGTCCTGGCCCGATCGATCGATCGCCTGTCGCGCGGCGCGAACGCGTTCGACCGCGAGCGGCAACTCGTAGAGAGGTGACGAGGGATCGCCGGTCGAGTCCTCGATGGACAGGCCCGCAACGCCCGTTGCGACGCAGCGCGTGACGCTGTCGGCCACGTCCTCCGGCTTCAGTCCATACCCGGCCATGAAGTCCGCGCTCACGGGAAGATCGACCGCCGCGGTGATGCTTGCGATGTAGGCAAGGTTCCGATCGCGAGCGCTCACGTCATCGTCGTCCGAGTCGGGCCGCCCCTGCGAGAACGCAAAGCCGGCGCTGGTCGTCGCAAGAGCCGGGAATCCAAGGTGCTGCAGGTACCGCGCCGAACCGGCATCCCATGGGTTCGGAATGACGAAACATCCTCGCTCATGGAGCGCACGAAACGCTTTACGGCGTGCGGCCGCCGAGATCACTGATTCAGACAGGCTCATTGCGCTGTTCCCTCCGTCAAACGAAAGACCGCACGGCCCGCGGTTCTGTGACACGGGGCGTCGCTGTCACATCGCGACGTGATGGCCGGTCTTCACGAGTGCACGCACAACACCTGGCGCTCAGCACTTTTCAGGAGACACAACGATGAGCACGATCACGACAAAGGATGGGACGACGATCTACTACAAGGACTGGGGCAAGGGCCCGGTCGTCACTTTCTCTCACGGATGGCCGTTGAGCTCGGATGCCTGGGACGGCCAGATGTTGTTTCTCGCGCAGCACGGCTTCCGAGTCGTCGCACACGATCGCCGAGGCCATGGCCGATCCAGCCAGGCGTCGTCCGGAAACGACATGGACGGATATGCCGACGATCTCGCAGCCGTGATCGAAGCGCTCGATCTCAAGGACATCACGATGGTCGGTCACTCGACCGGCGGCGGAGAAGTCACCCGCTACATCGGCCGGCACGGTACGAAGCGCGTCGCAAAGGCCGTGTTGATCGCCGCGGTACCGCCTGGCCTGCTGAAGTCAGCGGCCAATCCTGAAGGACTGCCGATCGAGTTGTTCGATGGGCTACGGACTGCGATGGCGAACGATCGTGCGCAGTTCTACAAGGAGTTCGCGGTCCCGTTCTTCGGCGGCAATCGCCCGGGGGCGAAGGTCTCGCAGGGGCTGCTGGACGAGTTCTTTCTCTGGTCGATGCAGGGCGGGCTCAAGAGCTCGTACGAGTGCGTCAAGGCTTTCTCCGAGACCGACTTCCACGACGACTTGAAGAAGTTCGACGTGCCGACACTGCTCATGCACGGCGAGGACGATCAGATCGTGCCGATCGACATTTCATCGCGGAAGTCGGCAAAGCTGATTAACGGCGCCGCGGAAATCTACTATCCGGGCCTGCCGCACGGCCTCACCGCGACGCATCCCGATCTCGTCAACCGCGACCTGCTCGCGTTCTGTCAGCAGGGTAAGCGGAAGGTCGCGTAATCCGGCGATACCGATCACAATCTGGCCGCCGGGCACGATCCGTGCGGCCAGCCGCTCTCCCACCTCACCCTCACGGCCGCGGTTCTTGACATCCGAACTGAAAGGTCAGATAGTCCGGCCCACTCGCGTACATTCCAGGCAATTAAGGGTCCCATTCGTAACCCAAACGGTGTGGAGGCTCTGGCTCATGATTCGAACGCTGATCCGGTTCGTGGTGGTGGCTTTCGTTGTCGCGGTTCCAAGCCTCGCGAGCGCCCAAAGCCTCGCAGGAGCTGTGCGCGACACATCGGGGGCTGTGCTCCCGGGTGTCACGATTGAAGCGTCGAGCCCGGCGCTGATTACCAAGGTCCGCACTGGTGTGACCGACGAAACGGGGCAGTATCGCATTCCGGATCTGCCACCCGGCACTTACAAAGTCACCTTCACGCTGCCCGGTTTCGCGACGGTCGTGCGCGAGGGAGTCGAGTTGTCGGGCGGCGGCGTCATGACGATTGGCGCCGAGATGCGAGTCGGCGAGCTTCAGGAGACGATCACGGTCACCGGCGAGTCACCGGTCGTAGACGTTCAGACCGCGCGACAGCAGACCGTGATCGACGGAGACATCGTGCGCGCGCTTCCGGCGTCGCGCAGCTATGGCAACTACATCGCCGCCATTCCCGCCATTCAAGCGACAGGCTTCGGGGGTGGTGCGTCAACCATCAACAACTTTTTCTCGGCGCGCGGCGGCCGAAACACGGAAGGCCTCATTCAGCTCGATGGAATGAACGTGGGCGCGCCAGGTAACGGTGGCGGCGTCTCCGGGTACCTCTACGACATGTCGAACTCGTCGGAGGTGCAGGTGGCCATCTCGGGCGGCCTCGGCGAGGCCGATCGCGGCGGACCGGCGTTCAACATCATCCCGAAGACCGGTGGCAATTCGTTCAGCGGCACCGGCTTCACCAGCTATGCGGGCGGGTGGGGACAGTCGAGCAACATCGACGACCACCTGCGCTCGCTCGGATTCAACGAGCTGCCGGCGCTCATCAAGAGCTATGACGCCAACATGGCTGTGGGCGGTCCGATTCTGCGCGACCGCGTGTGGTTCTACGGCAACACGCGCGCGATCGGCACGTACCAGGAACAACAGAACCTCTACGTCAACGCGAATGCGGGGAACGCGAACGCCTGGACGTATGTGAAATCCGATACCCCAAGCGTACGCAACTCCACCTCCAAGACACTGAATGCCGTGCGCTTGACCTGGCAAGCGACGCAGAAGAACAAGGTCGGGTTCTACATCGACTACACGAAGAACTGCAGCGCAGGCGCCTACACAGAAGGTGGAAATCAATGCCGCGGCCCCGGAGAAGGCTGGATCGCCACGGGGCCGGGAGTCACTCCCGGCACAGCCACGGTCTCGCCAGAGTCAGGGTCGATCTGGGACGCGCCTGCGAAGATCATGCAGACCACCTGGACGTCACCGTTCTCGAATCGCGTTCTCTTCGAGAGCGGCTATTCGGCCTTCTATACCGACAACGGCGATCCGCGACCCTACGGTGTGCTCACGGACTTCATTCCGGTGACGGAGCAGTCCACCAATGCCGGCGTGCCGTTCGCGAACTTCATCTATCGCGGGTTCAACCCTGCGCCGTCGAGCCACCAGAAGCACGCCACGTGGAAGGCGGCGATGTCGTACGTCACCGGCAGTCACAACATGAAGTGGGGCTACCAGGCCGGGTATATGAGCAATGAGGGCACGACGTACGTCGGGCGGCAGATCAGCTACCGTTTCAACAACGGTGTGCCGAATCAGTTGTCGCAGCGCGTGGGAACGAACAAGACGAGCAACAGCATCCTCTACAACGGCTTCTACGTTCAGGACCAGTGGACGCGGCACAAGCTGACGTTGCAGGGGGCCCTGAGGTACGAAACCGCCTCGAGTTGGGCGCCGGAGGGAGCGAACGGCATCATCGCCGACAACGAGTTCGGAGGCCCGGTACTGCTGCCGCGCACCGAAGGCGTACAGGGCTATCACGACATCTCACCGCGACTGGGCGTCGCCTACGACATCTTCGGTAACGGCAAGACGGCGCTCAAGGGCAACATCGGCCAGTACCTCCAGGGCGCGTACACGGGTGACGCGTACACGATCAGCAACCCTGGCCAGACGCTCGTGACGTCGATCAATCGCTCGTGGTCGGACAGCCTCAATCTTCCGGCGGGCACCCCGGGGCGCGGCGACTACGTTGCGCAGTGCAACTTCCTGAACCCGCTGGCCAACGGCGAGTGCGGTGCGTGGTCGGCCAACAATTGGGGCTCGTTCAACCAGACCACGACCGTGAATCCCGATGTCCTCACAGGTTGGGGCACGCGCAATCGCGATTGGCAGTACGGCATCAGCGTGCAGCAGGAAATCGCGCCACAGATCGCGGTGGAAGTCGCCTACAACCGGCGGGTGTGGAGCAATTTCTTCGTTACGCACAACCGCGCACTCACGGCTGCGGACTACGACGAGGTCACGCTGATCGCGCCCTCGAACCCGGCACTGCCCAACGGAGGTGGCTACCCGGTCACGTTCCTGACGCGCAACACGCGGAGCTCTCTTGGTGCGACAGACTCGTACTACACGACCACCGACGATTACGGTGACGAGACCCACTACTGGCACGGCGTCGACGTGTCGTTCAACGCCCGGACGCGTTGGGGCCTGGTGGTTCAAGGCGGCACGAGCACGGGCCGCGGTGTGAACGACACCTGCGGCTCGTATACGGGACGGTTCGGGCGAGCCATGTCACCTACACTCGGGACGGCCGCAGTACCGGTCATCGAGCAGGGCATCGTCAACGGTGAGACCGCCTGCAACGCCACGGAGCCCTTCCAAACGAGCGTCCGAGGGCTTGGCTCCTACACCGTGCCGAAGGTCGACGTGCTCGTCAGCGCCATCTTCCGATCGCAAGCGAACGCGCAGCCTGGCGCTGCCGTGGGTACGAACGGCTCGTCGCGCACCGCAACGTATCGCCTGACCGCTGCGCAGTTCCTGGCCGCGACAGGACGTCCACTCGCTCCCGGATTGGCCACGCAAGACGTGGACCTCTTGCTGCCGGGGCAGGTGTACGGCGACCGCATCAACGCCGTGGATATGCGCTTCGCGAAGGTTGTGCGGTTCGGCAAGACGAGAACCAACGTGGGTCTGGACGTCTACAACCTGTTCAACTCCAACACGGCGACGACCTACGAGAACGTCTACGACCCGGCGACAAACGGCGCACGCTGGATGCAGCCGACGGCCGTGCTCCTGCCGCGATTCATGCGGTTCAACGTGCAGGTCGACTTCTAGTCGTCGCCAGAGTGAGAAGCACGCGTCGCGCTCAATCAGCGAGCCGCGACGCGTGCCGATTACGCCCGTGAGCCATCGAGAGCTAGTCCAGGCCGAATTCTCCAGACAAGCGGAAGCGATGGCGACGGCGCCGGCCTTCTCCGCTGAGGCCGTCACCAATCGCTTCAAGGAAGCCATTACCTCCAAGGCCAGTGGGGTGATGCTGGATCTTGCTTGCGGCCCTGCGATACTCCTGGCGAAGCTCGCGTCCTCGATGCGACTCAGTGTCGGTGTGGACGTGACGCCGAAGATGATTCAGACGGCGCGCGCCACGTGTCGTGCCGCGGGGGTGGCGAATACTCACTTCGCCGAGTCGCTTGGCGAGCGTCTTCCATTCGCGACGGCGACCTTCGATTGTGTCGTGACCCGCCTGTCGATTCATCACTTTCCTGATCCGCTGGTGGTTCTCCGCGAAGTCAAACGAGTCCTCAAAGCCGATGGCTTGTTCGTCATCGGGGATCTCATTTCATCGGAGGATCCGAGCGATGGTCGGCTTCACAATGCGCTGGAACAACTGCGTGATCCGTCGCACATCCGCATGTTGCCCATAAGCGAACTGTTCGAGGTCGTCAGTGCGGCCGGGTTTCGAGTGGCCGCGACCGATCACTGGCTGCAGCATCGGACGTTCGACGAATGGGCAGCGATCGTGGCGAACGCTCGTTCGCTCAAATCGCTCGAAGTCGCCATGAGAGCGCTCGCCGACGCCGGCATCACCGCCGGGATTGGTCTGCGAGCATCGGGTGATTCGGTGGCGTTCGAGCATCACTGGGCGTTCATCGCCGCTCAACCTGTCAGTTGAACGCAACGGCGGGGAGACTTATCCTCGGAGAGTCGAGCAGCCGAGTGAAACAGGACGTCACCTACACTCTGCGTCTTCTCAGGCGCGCACCGGCGTTTGCTCTTGCCGCGGTGGCCACCCTGGCGCTCGGCATCGGTGCGAGCACCACGATGTTCACCATCGTGGACTCCGTGTTGCTCCGCCCGCTGCGTTTCCCGGCTCCAGATCGACTCATCATGCTTCGCCCGACGTCGGATGCACGTCTATCGCCGGGCTATCTCGATCAATGGCGCCGTCAACGCACCACGCTCGCTGATCTGGCGGGATGGCTCGATGTCCGCGCGACGATGACCGGCCGCGGCGAACCACTTCAGATTCTTACGGACCACGCGACCACCAATTTCTTCGCCGTGCTGGGGACGCCTCCGCTCGTCGGTCGCACATTCACGACCGATCGCGATCTGAGCCGGGTTGAGCCCGAAGTGGTCCTGAGCTATGGGCTATGGCAACGACGGTTCGGAGGCGATCCGAATATCGTCGGTCAATCGATCGTCCTCGATGGCGCGGCGCAGACCATCATCGGTGTCATGCCGCGTACGTTTGCGATCCGTACGACGGAGCTTGCCGAATCACGCGCGGAGTTGTGGCGGCCGCTTCGTCTCGCTCCGACTGATTTCGTCGGCATGGGAGGCAACCTCCACATCGTCGGCCGGCTCGCGCCCTCGGCAACACTCGAACAGGCGCAAGCAGATCTCTCGGCGATTGCCGCTCGCGTCGAAGAACGGTTCCCGTCCTACAGCCGCGACTGGCGCATTCAGACGCTTCCGCTTCTCGAAGCCACGGTAGGCGACGCGCGCCCGTTGCTGCTCGTTCTCTTCGGAGCCGTCACGCTTCTCCTCTTCGTCGCATGTGCGAACGTGGCCAATCTGACGATCAGCCGTAGCGTGGCACGGCAGGGGGAGTTCGCCATCCGCTGGGCGCTCGGCGCCAGCAACGGTCGCCTGATCCGTCAACTGTTCATAGAGAGCGTTGTCCTTGCAGGTCTCGGCGGCATTGGAGGGATGCTGTTGGCGTGGTGGGGCACCGGTGCTGTGCAGACGATGATTTCTCCTGGCTTGAGCCTGCCGCGAACAGCGGAGATCATCGTGAACCCGCAGACGCTCGGCTTCGCATTTGCTGTGACCGCCCTCACGGCGGCATCGATGTGGCTCGTGTCGCTCGGTCGCATGGCGCGGGCGAGCGCATCGCCGGCACAAGCGGCCCGCGGCGTCGTGGGTCAACCGCATCCTGGGCTTGCAAGCGTCGTCATCGTCGCCGAAGTGGCGTTCGCCCTCATGCTGCTCGCCGGCGCAGGCCTGCTCACGCGTACCGTCCAGGAGTTGACGCGAGTCGCACCTGGGTTCGACGTCGATCGTGTCCTCACGATGAAGACGACACTTTCTGAGGGCGCGTACGCAGGTGATGACCGCATCCGTTCGTTTGGTGCGGAGCTCCTTCGCATGCTCGAAAGCGAACCGCAGGTGTCGCGGGCCGGTTTCGCCAACTATCTGCCAATGAGCCGCGGCGGCGCGGCGAATCGCTTTGAGATAGAAGGGCGCGCCGAGACGCGTGTCGAGGATCAGAAGTTCTCGTGGGTCAGTGTCGTCGGCGGACGGTACTTCGAGGCGATGGGGATACCGCTGATCAGTGGCCGGTTGCCTGGGGGCGAGGATACCGAGAACAGCGAACCTGTATTCATCATCGACGAATCACTGGCCCGCCGCTACTGGCCGAATGGGGATGCATTGGGCGCGCATCTCACGTGGCATCTCGAGAACAACGAGAGACTGACAGGGAGGGTGATCGGCATCGTTGGCAGCGTCAGATTTCTTGGGCTCGCCGCGGATGCTCCGGCAAGCGCGTACTGGTGGTTTCCCCAGGCGCCGACGCGTGAGTTTGCGCTCGCGGTTCGTTCGACGAGCGACGCGGCTTCTGTCGCGTCCGTTGTGGGGGGCGTGATCGCACGGCTCGATCCCAATCAGCCGGTGGCCGATGTTCGTGCGCTGGCGGGTTTCGTGGCCGACGATCTGTCACGCCCTCGATTCGCGATGCAGCTGCTCGGAGGTTTCGCCGTGGTCGCACTGCTCCTCGCGGGCATGGGGCTGTACGGAGTGGTGGCATTCTGGGTGGCGCGGCGCACGAGCGAGATCGCCTTGCGAGTTGCGATCGGCGCTCAGCCTGGCGATGTGCTTTGGCTCGTCATGCGACGCACGGTCCTTCTCGTTGGTGGCGGCGTGGCGATAGGTCTGAGCGCGTCGATGGCCTTTGCCAAAGCGCTCGCCGGATTGCTCTATGGCGTCACCCCCGCCGACCCGGCGGCCCTGGTGCTGGCTACACTGTTTCTCATCGCTGTCGCGATGCTCGCCGTGTATCTCCCCGCACGCCGAGCGCTTCAGGTCGATCCGATCGTCGCGCTCAGGGCCGACTAGGCAAAGTCCCGCCTATTCCAACGTAATCGGGGCCGACCCCGATTTCGATCCGACTCGTGCCGTGATGGTGGCAATACCAAGCGCGGCGGTGTCATCCGGGTTGAAGGTGGCCGTTGCCTTGACGTCCTTGAACTCACCCGTGTCCATGGGATCTTCTTTCGCGAGCGTGATCTCCGAGAAGGTGCCGATCTTGTGACCCGCCGCGTCCGTGGCTTCGAAGCTGACGACCGTGTTGTTGGAGACCTGGCCGATGTCACGCAAGAGCGTGACGGTCACTGTCGCGCTCGTCGTTCCCATCACCATCAGTGACGGTGCGTCCACCTCGACGAAGATCACATCCGGTGTCGCCCGGTCGAACGAGAGGTCGATTCGTGCAGAGAAATTCGACACCACGGCCGTCACGCCCACGCGGCCAGGGTTGCGCGGCGCGATGAGCTCGACTTCGGCCGTTTGGCTAGCGTCCGCGGTCGCCTTCACCGTCGTCATTTCGGTTCCTTCACCATGAACGAATTTTCCAGCGGTCGCTGTGAAGGTCACTTCGCGACTGCCGACCGGCAGTGTGGCGGCGACTGTAGCAACCAGCCGGATATGCGTCGCGCCGTCGGCCTGTGCCGATGCTGGCGTCGCCGTCAACGTGATGATTTCGCCGGGCGCGACAGATGTGAACTGCACATCAAT
>Ga0315912_10004908_pt1 | contig 12441 bp, 6 predicted proteins | sample VfabasoilMG_FD_204469 | JGI IMG/M metagenome (GOLD analysis project Ga0315912, IMG submission 204469) | Garden soil microbial communities collected in Santa Monica, California, United States - V. faba soil | ecosystem: Environmental > Terrestrial > Soil > Garden | place: USA: California... | reverse complement strand
CTCGTACTGGCGCCGGACGCTTCGTCAGATCGAGAACGGCACATACATTCGAAACCTAGCCAAGATTGGTCGCGAGGCGGTCGCGAAGGGCGCCGAGATTCCCGAGGAGATCCTCGCGAAGATGCCCAAGCGCATGCGCGAGCAGGTCGTCCGCGACCGTGATGCCGCCATCGCAATCGCCAAGCGTCGCCACCAAACCGAGGCCGACGACGATCGTACCGGCGAGAGCGAAGCGCCGATGTTCCCGCCCGACCCCGACGAAGTGGGCGCGATGATCAGCGAGCCGAGCGTGCTCCGCCGCGAGCTCAAGTCGCAGAACGGCGCGCACATGCTGTCCGACGACGATGCGGACATGGACTTCGACTCGTTCTTCGCCGCGTTCAACGAGGACGACGCGCCGAAGCCCGCCGCAAAGCCGGCCAAGCCGGACTCGCAGGAGATCACGCGCCCCGTCCCGAAGGCGTCGCCGCCCGGCGCGGTACCGCCCGGCATGTCGATGCGAACGCCGTCGACGCCGACCGCCCAGACCACCGCGATGCCGCGCTTCCCGCCACCCGTCGATCCGATGGCGCCGACGACCGCGATACCGAAAATCCCCGACCAGACGCAGCCGATCACACCGCCCGGTCAGACGGGCATGGTCCCGCGTGCGCCCGGTCAGAGCGGCGGCTTTCCGCGTGTCCCCGGACCGGGCCAGAGCGGTTCGATGCCGCGCGCGCAGACCGAGCCGGGCATGTCGCCGCCAAATCGCCCACAGACCCAGCCTGGCATTCCTGCGATCCCGTCGGTGCCGGCGATTCCGCGTCCCGTCGCACCGTCCCAAGCGAGCCGCCCCAACCCGATCCAGCCGGGCTCCGCTGCACAGGCCGGCTCGACGCCCGTCGAATCGATGAACGGCCCGTTTCCACGTCAGACACCGCAGCCGCAGACCCAAGCGGTTCCTCGCGTTCCGCCACCAGCACCTCCGCGCCAGACGCCGCCCGTGGGCACGCCGCGTCCGACGCCACCGGCGGGGACACCACCGCGACCGCCTGCCCCGATGAAGCCGCCACCCGGCATGACCGAAGCGGACGTCAACGCACTGCATGCGAAGTACGTGCAGGCGAAGCAGGCCGTCGGCGAGAAGGTCGACGCACAGAGCCGCGAGAAGCTCCTGCGCACGATCAATCAGACAGCTCCAAAAATCATGGAGCAGTACAAATCAGCAGGCGTCGACTTCTCGGTTGTCGTCAAAGACAACCAGGTCGTGATCAAGGCCAAGCCGAAGGGCTGATCCACGCCTTGCCGCGCTACAGTGCGCGCATGGGGCTCTTCGCAGAGTTTCGCTGCATCGCCGGCTGCATCGGAACCTATCCGCTCGACGCGGTGCTCTATCGGTGCCCGAACTGCGGCGACCTGCTCGAGGTCGAGCATCACCTCCCCGCGCTGCGCGAGAAGTCGGCCGATCAGTGGAAACGATTGTTCGGCGAGCGGTGGCGCTCCGTCGAGGAACCGTACGGCTCCGGTGTGTGGGGCAAGCACGAGTGGGTCGCGCCGCACCTGAAGGTCGACAACATCGTCTCGATGGGAGAAGGCGGTACGCACCTGACACGCGTGCCGAAGTACGCAAACGAGATCGGCCTTGGCGACGTGCGCGTCAAGCAGTGCGGCACGTCGCACTCCGGCTCGTTCAAAGACCTCGGCATGACCGTGCTCGTGTCGATGGTCAATCAGATGATCAAGGACGGAAAGCCGATCCGGGCGATCGCATGCGCGTCGACGGGTGACACGTCCGCCGCACTCGCCGCGTACGCCGCCGCGGCCGGCATTCGCTCGGTGGTGATCCTGCCGCGCGGCAAGATCTCGACGGCGCAGCTCGTGCAGCCGCTCGCGATGGGCTCGCTCGTGCTCGCAGTCGACACCGACTTCGACGGCTGCATGCGCATCGTGCAAGAGCTCGCATCGCGTGAAGGCGTGTACCTCGCGAACTCGATGAACTCGTTGCGCATCGAAGGTCAGAAGACCGTCGCGATCGAGATCGCGCAGCAACTCGGCTGGGACGTTCCCGATTGGGTGATCATCCCCGGCGGCAATCTCGGCAACGTGTCCGCGCTCGGCGCGGGCTTCGAGATGCTGCTCGCGCTCGGCCTCATCCATCGCCGCCCGCGCATCTGCGTCGCACAAGCCGAGCACGCATCGCCGCTCGTCACCGCGTATCAGCGCGGCTGGGCCGAGCTCGAGCCGGTCAAGGCGAAGACGACGCTCGCGTCCGCGATCCAGATCGGCAACCCGGTCAGCTTCAAGAAAGCCGTTCGCGCGCTGCGCGCGTTCGAGGGCGTTGCGATCTCGGTCAGCGAGGCCGAGCTCGCGAACGCGAGCGCCCGGGCCGACCGTAACGGACTGTTTACCTGCCCCCATACGGGAGTTGCCCTCGGCGCCCTGGAGAAGTTGGCCGCCCAAAAGCTCGTGACCAGGGATCAGCGGGTTGTCGTGATCTCGACGGCGAGCGGCCTAAAATTCGCTGACTTCAAAGTTGGTTACCACGAGGGCAAGCTCGCTGAGGTCACGTCACCGAAGTACCGGAATGTGCCCGTCGAATTGCCCGAGAACTACGAAGATGTCCGCGCTGCGCTGCTGCGAGGCCTCGACACATCTGTGATGTAAAGCATTGCCCCCGGCAGGGTTTTTTGGTGAGTCTCGCAGAATGCAAATTCGTCGGGCCGCTGCGGTCCTCCTCTCGCTTTCTCTACTCGCCTGCGGTGACGATGGCGGCAAGCCCAAGCTCATCGATGCCGGTGGCGGTGATTCCGGTCCGCGCGCATGCGTGAGCACGGTCAGCATCGGCACGCTGGACTTCAGCACCGAGAACAAGACCAGCAAGTACATCAGCTGGTACGCGCCCTCGGCAGGAACGTTCTCCGACATGGAGCCGCTGTTCATCACGTTCGAGTTCTATCCGGACATGGCGATGACGCCGATCGGCCCCGGGGCGATTGACCTCGCGTCGGGCGAGAACGCTGACTACGCGACCTGCCGCGTTTGCATCCTCGCGTTCCCGCAGGACGGCAACGTCCAGAAGACGTACTTCCAGCGCGCCGGCACGGTCACGCTGACCGAGGACCCGCTCAACACCCGCAACTTCAAGGCGACGATCACGGGCCTCGTTCTCGAGGAAGTGAACATCGACAGCCAGACGTTCGAGTCGACGCCGATCCCGACGGGCTCGTGCGCGAACATCCCGGACAAGACGGTCGACGAGGATCGCGTTCCGAACGCGTGGACCTGCGCGACGGCGGACTGGGACAACACCACCGCGTGTGATTGCCAGTGCGGCGCGAACGACCCGGACTGCTACCTGCCGGGCAAGACGGTCAACAACTGCTCGGTCGGTGGCCAGGCCTGCTTCAACGATGGTTGCGTTGCTCGCCCGGCGAACGACACGTGTGCGACCGCCGAGGTTCTCGCGGTAGGCGCGACCGGTGCGACCGGCACGACGATCGGTGCAGACCACAACTACGACATGGGACTCGAGGGCATGACCTGCACGGGCTTCCGCCAGCGTGGCGGTGACGTCGTCTATCGCGTCAACGGCCTCACGGCGAACCAGGCGTACAACATCTCGCTCACCGGTACGTGGGACACGCCGGACGCCGAGTACGACCCGAGCTTCGCGGTTCTCGGACCGCTGCCGGGCACGACCCCGGAAGCGATCTGCAACGCGACGCCGATCACCACGTGCCTCGCGGGTGCGGACGCGACCGAGTACATGGACGAGACCAAGACGTTCACCCCGACGATGGCCGGCGACTACTACATCATCGTCGACGGCTACTACAGCAACGAGGGTGGCGCGTTCACCCTCACGATCCAGTAGTAGTTACGCACGGTTGAGAAAATCCGCGGCGGCGGTGGAACTTACTGCCGCGCCGCGGGTGATACCGGGGGCCGATGCATGTGGCCGCCGATGCCAAGCGTGACCAGGGTGACTCGCTAGACGAGCTGACCCTGCGTCGCGCCCAGCGTGGTGACGAGCGCGCCTGGCGCGATCTCATCGCGCGGTATCAGAAGCCGGTGCACGCGCTGATCTGGCGCCTGCTGGCTGGTCGGGCGCGGCATCGCGCGCCTGACCTCACGCAGGAGACGTTCGTCCGCGTGCTCAAGGCGCTGCCGAGCTTCGATCCGGGCGGTGCGGCGACGTTGTCGACGTGGATCCTGACGATCGCGACGCGGCTGACGCTCAACGAGCTGCGGCGTCCGGAAGCAGCTGCGCTCGAGCGCGAGCCCGTCGGCACCAGTCGCGCGGATGCAGACGCTGAACGGCGTCGGCTCGCGCAGGCGATTGCTGCTGGCGTGGCACTTTTGCCCGATGCGCAGCGCGCGGTGCTCGTGCTGCGCGAGTACCACGGCCTCGATTACGACGCGATCGCCGAAGCACTCGAGGTCGATGTCGGCACCGTGAAATCACGCCTGTCTCGCGCGCGCGCCGCCATGCGCGAGCACCTGGGAGGAGCTCATGAGTAACACCGAGCTCGATGACGACAAGCTCGACTTGTCCGCATGGGAAGCGCCGGATCCACCGGATGGTCTCGCTGATGATGTGATCGCTCGCATGGGCGGAATGGGCCGTGCACCGTCGGTGCCCGAGTCCGCGCCGCCGAAGCGGAGCCGGACCTGGCTCATCGCCGGCATCGCTGCGGCGTGTCTCGCGGCCACCGTCGGGACCTATGCGTTCATCCGTCGCGGCACGCAGTACATGGGCCCTGCGAGCGGCAGCGTGATCGCCGAGCGCGCTCGCACGGTGTCGCTTGGCCCGACCCGCGTCGAGCTCGATCCCAATAGCCGCGTGAAGTGGGAGCGACACGGAAACGAGATCATCGTCGAGCAAGCCGCGGGGGCGGCTGCGTGGCGTGTGGGTGGCAGCGATCGCGTGGTGATCGATGCCGGAGGAAGTGTGTCTTCTATCGAGGCGTCAGGCGCGAGCCTGCGCGTGGAGGTCAAGATGAACCAAGCGGATGCGCGCATCGTCGGGGGAGCCGCCATCACGGCGGCGGTCGTTTCGCTGGTGTCGGTCGTCGTCTACGAGGGCTACGTCAAGGTGTCCGGATCGAAGGGACAGCCGACGGTGATCGTGCAACCCGGCTCGACGTACACCGTCGCGCCGCCGCCGCCAACGGTGGAGCAACCTGTCGTCGGTGCTTCGACGGACCAGCCCGAGCGCAAGTTCGATCCGGACGCGCCGACGCTCGCCGACGTGCGCCTCGCGGCAGGCGAGACCGCGATGATTCACGCAACGTCCGCGCCGGTGCTCGTCGAGATCGACACGCCGGATGGCTGTACGCTGAAAGTGGATGACGAGGCGCAGAGCTCGAACACGTTCGAGCTGAGCGCGGGATCTCACGACTACGTCGCCGACTGCGGCGAGACGGTGACGTCGCCGACCTCGGGGACGCTGCATGTCGTGCTCGATGATTTCGGGCGCGAGATTCTGTCGACGACCCCTCCGGTGAACAAGATCAATGCGGACGGTCGCGTCTATCGCATCTCGTTCATGGACGAGGTGCCGGCGATCGAGGTTGGCGGAGGCACCGGCAAGCTGCACGTCAGCCGCTTTGGCGCGGAGCGCACGTTCAATACGAACCGCATCGAGACGGGTCAGCTCGAGCCCGGGCCATACGAGATCTGGTTCGACGAGGGCGGCAAGAAGACCGACCTGGTGCTCAGCATCGACGAGAGCGTTCCGATTCTCTATCTGTCGGACGTGCGCTGGAGCCAAGACCAGACGCAGATCACTGGCAAGGCCCTCGCACACTCGGCGCTGACGGTGAAGAGCCTCAGCGTGCCGCTACTCACCGATGGTCGCTTCATGCTCGGCGTGGGCGTTGGTGATGTCACGACGTTGCGCATCGAGCACCAGCATCGCGGGATTCATTACTTCGTGCTGCGGGCGCCGAAGCGAGTGGCGACGGGACCGGCTGCGCTCAAGGTGCAGCTCGATGCCGCGTCGATCACGAAGGTGATGACCGCTGCAAACAAGCGCCTGCAGGCCTGCGGCGACATGGCGACCAGCGCGACCCACGGCAAGGTCGTTGTCGAGGTCACCGTGGCAGCGAGTGGTGCCGTGACGAGTGTGGTGGCGAAGAACAGTTACGACAGCGGCGTGTCTGACTGCGTGGTCGAGGTGATCAAGAAGCTGTCGTTCCCGAAGGCGCAGAAGGGCATGACGTTCTCGTTCCCGCTGCTCATCAACAACGGCAAGCCCGCGTGCGACGCGCAGAGCTATCACGACAAGGCCATCGAGAACATGAACCTCGGGCAGCACGCTGCTGCGCTCGCACAGATCGAAGCGGCGCTGCGATGCAAGCCGGCCGACCAGCAGTACATCCAGATCGCGTTCGCGAGCGCATGCAACGCCCAGAACCCGGCGAAGGCGAAGCAGTACTACGGCAAGCTCACGGCGGCGGGGCAGACCAAGTTCGCGCAGATCTGCATTCGCAACAACGTCGAGTACAGGGGCGGGGTGGGCTGCGATGCCGAGCTCACGAAAGAAGAGGGCATGAAGGCGATCAACGAAGGTGATCACGCAAAGGCGCTGCAGAAATTCGAGGAGTCGCTCGACTGCAAGCCCGACCCGTATGTCGTGCAGCTCGCCTTCATGGAGGCCTGTAACTCTGTCAACGAGACCAAGGCGAAGGAGTACTGGGGCCAGCTATCGGCAGCGTCGAAGAAGAAGTTCAAGACGGTGTGCGAGCGCAACAAGGTCGAGCTCGACGACGACAGCGGAAGCGGAACGGCGCAGCCCTCGAGCGGCAGCGGCTATCTCCAGATCATGTCCAAGCCCGCAGCCCGGATCCTCATCGACGGCGTCGATACCAAGCTCGTCACGCCGGTCACCGGGCGCCAGCTGCCCCTCTCTCCGGGGAAGCACAAAGTGACCTTTGTCATCGATGACGACCGGTTCACCTATCCCGTCGTGATCAAAGCGGGTTCGACCGAGACGATGAGCAAAGATCTGCAGTAGTCCGACGAGGAGCCTGTGTTATGCCCTCGGCCGATGAGGGTACTGGCATCGGCCATCGTGTTCGTCGGTCTGCTCGCCGCGTGCGGCGACGACGCTGCAACTCCGACTACTGCGGTCACCACCGAGCGGTGCGTTTACGAGCCGGTCCCCGCGACCGGTCACGCGGGCGGTACCGTCGCCGCAGCAGCGCTGCAGGCGGGTGCGGCAGAGAAGATTCTCGACGTTCCGGTGTCGACCGCGCTTGGTGGTTACACGGCACGCGCAGGGTTCATCGGCAAGGCCGGTGTCGTCGACGCGCGGCGCGTGAAGATCTCGGGCACGTTCAATCCGTCGATCGGTGTGACGACCGCGCCGCGCGTGAAGGCGCTCGTGCTCACCGCCGGTGAGGAGACCGTCGTCATCCTCAAGATGGACGCGATCTTTGTCTACGAGGGCATGGTCTACGACATCGAGCAGCGGCTCGGTCCCGAGTACGCGGGCAAGGTGATCCTCACCGCATCGCACAGCCACTCGGCGTGGGCGCAGTTCACGGGCCATGGTCCGCTCAAGCTCGGTGCCGGTCAGCTGCGCCAGCTCGTCTACGATCGGTTCCTCGACACGTTCGAGACGGCGGCGCGCGAAGCACTCGCGGCGAGGCGTGCAGCGAAGATCGGCATCTTCTCCGACGCGAGCTTCGATCCGACCGACCAGATCAATCGCGATCGTCGCGGTGACAACGACATGCTTCCTGGCGGTCACGTCAAGGACAACCACTTCTTCATGATTCGCGTCGACGGCACGGACAACGTTCCGATCGCAGCGATGCCGATCTTCGGCGAGCACGGCACGCTCAACGACGACGACAACCCGCTCGCGTCGACCGATTCGACCGGCGCGCTCGAGCGCGTGTTCCAGGAGCGCTTCGGCTCCAAGGTTGTCGTCATGCATGTGCAGAGCGCAGGCGGTGACAACTCGCCTGTTGGGCACGGTGGCGTCGATTGCAACACCAAGCCGGGTCGCAGCAGCGATCCGTGCTTCACGTGGGCGAACGAAGAGGGTCACGGTCGCGCCGCGGCGGACACGATGTACGCGGCATGGCAGTCAGCTGGCGCGAACATGAAGGACTCGATCGAGCTCGAGATGCTCACGCGCTCGGTCGAGACCGGGCCATTCCCGGACACGTTCAAGATTCGCGACGGTGCGCTCGGCTATGCCGCCTTCGACATCAACCGCATGCCCGACGGCATCATCATGGATGGCGCGTCGCTGGCTGGGCCGGTCGACGAGTTCAACGCGCCCGTCGGCGCGGCGCTGTGCGAGAAGGAAGACGCGATGTTCCCGGCCGCCGCCATTCCCGGCACCGAGGGGCTCCTGCCGTACGGCTCGTGCTTGCGGCTCGATGTGGCGGGCGAGATTCTGGGCGAGCTGTTCAACATCGATTTCCAGGTCGACGAGACACACCCGGTTTGCGAATCGACGCGCACGACCGTGTCGACGCTGCGTATCGGCGAGTACCTGATCGGCACGATGCCGGGCGAGCTCACGGTGATGCTCGCTGACTACATCCGGCGGATGTCGCCGGCGGGTGCGGACAAGACGATCATCTTCGGTTACTCGCAGGGACACGTCGGTTATCTGCTCGAGCCCGAGGACTGGGTACTCGGTGGATACGAGCCGAGCGTGACGTTCTGGGGACCGCTCGAAGGCGAGTACCTCGCGAATCGGTTGCTCTCGCTAATGCCGCTCGCGCTCACCCCGGAGCGCGAAGACGGCGCCGCCGGCGGTGCGACGAAGGTGGCGACCGCGCGAATGACGGACGACTTCGAGATCGACAACCCCGCGATGATGGCGGGCACGGTACCGGCGACGGTGCCGACGAGCGTGTGGTCGCGCGTCGGCATGCTCGCGTCGGCGCAGCCGGCCGCGTCGATCCCGCGCGTGTCAGGCATCGCGACGTTCGTGTGGATCGGTGATGACCCGAGCGTGAAGACCCCGCGCGTGACGCTCGAGTACGAAGTGTCGACGAACGTGTATCAGCCGATCGCGCGCGGCTCCGGTCGCCTGGTCGAGGACAGCGAGATCGTGCTCGCGTACACGCCCGATCCGCTGCAGCGCTCGGGACCGCAGACGCACTACTGGACGGCAGAGTGGCAGGCAGTGCCGTGGGTTGGTGCGGGCAATGTCGACGCACTCGCGGACCGCGGTGGTCTTCCGCTCGGCAAGTATCGTTTCCACGTCGAGGGCTCGGGCTGGACGCTGAATAGCTCGTCGTTCGATGTAACCAAGGGCGGCCTCGCGCCGGTCGCGATTCGGACGGGCGGCAAGATCCGCACGACGGTGCGGTGGCACGCGCCCAAGGGCTTCCGTTTGATGGATATGACCGCGCAGTCGAACCAGGCCGTGCCGGTTCGGAGTCAGATGGTCACGGTCGAGGTCCGGCTGGGTACGAACGTGCTCGACACGGTCAACGCGAACACCGATGCCAACGGGGTGATCGAGGCCAACGACAATGTGACGGCGGACAACGTCCGGGTGATCGACAGGTTCCTGAACGAGACGGTGGTGAATCTCTAGGTGTTGTGGGGGAGATACACCCGGATCTGTTCACGGGTTACTAGCTAAGTGCTGAAAACCCGTTAGAAACTGGCTGGTCTTGCCCTTGCACGATGGCAGGGCGTGCGCGCGCTTCTTCTGGCAATGACGATCGCCCTGTTGGCGGGCTGGGTCGGTATCCGACACCTGCCGCAGGAAGCGCAGGCCGAGCCGGTCATCAGCAACGTCAAGCCGCAGGAAATTCGCAGCGTCGGACTCGACGGCCGCGGCCTGCCGATGGCGGCACTTCGCAGCGTGCTCGAGACCCAGGTTGGCAACATCGTCGACCGCGCGGCGATCGAACGTGATCGCAAGGCGCTGACCGAGACGCTCGTTGGTCGCGGCTATCTCGCGGCGAACGTCGGCGAGGCCCGCGTGACGTTCGGTGTCGGTGGCGCGGCGTACGTCGTGTATCCGATCCAGCAGGGGCCGCTGTTCCGCGTGCGCTCGATCAACGTCGAAGGCGCGAGCGCGGCCGAAGCTGGTGTCGTGACGCTTGCCGGTGAGGTCGCTGATGCCGAGCGCATCGGTCTCGCGCGCAAGGCGGTTGAAGAGCGCGTTCGCGTGCGTGGCAAGCAGAGCGCTGTCGTGGCGTCGCTGTCGCTCGACAACGCGGCGGGGCTCGTCGACGTTCGCCTGACCGCTCGCTGAGTCGGGCAAACGGCGACGTCGCGCGCTGCCGCCCTGGTAACGCCAGGGTTCCGGTAGACTTGTACGCGATGGGGTCGGTCGACCAGACGATGCCCGCGCTGTTCGGGCCGAAGGGGAGCAGCGGTGATGACGTGCTGCTTCCGGTCGCTCAGCTCGGTGCAGGCGACGACGGTATCGCGGTGCTCGCGAAGAAGGGTGAGCAGCTGGTCGAGTGGATGCAGCTGTCGTTCGGGCCGGAGTCGCCGCGGTGGGCAAAGCTCGAAGCGAGGCTGCGTGCGGCGAGTGCGGTCGACCATCCTGGAGTGAGGCCGATCCTTGGCATCAACAGCATTCCGCCAACCGTGATGATCGAGGGCGATCGCTCGCCACCGCTGGCCGAGCTCGTGATGCACGAATCAGTCGACTTGCAGCGTGCGATGCGGATCCTTGGCGAGCTCGCGCGTGCGGTCGCAGCTGCGCATCACGTCGGCATCGTGCACGGGCATCTCGATCCGTGGTCGATCCACGTCGGTGCGGGCGATCGTGCGCGCATCGAGCTGACCGGATTGCGTACGCGGCCACGCACGCACGAGTGGGTGCTGCGCTGCACGGCGCCGGAGGCACTCGATGGCGAGCCCGACGCTGCGACAGACGTATTCGCGCTCGGTGCGCTACTCGACATCTTCGCGACCGCGACCGGACGCGAGCCGACCGAAGGGGTCAAGTCACTGATCGCGGAGTGCACGATGATGGAGCCGGAAGCGCGGCCCTCGATCACACAAGTCGTACGGCGCTTCGTCGGTGCGGGCACCATCGTCGGACGCACGACACTCAAGGAGATGGAGGCCGAATCACGGCCATCGCGGCCGGGCCTCGGATTGCAGCTCGGGCGATTCGAGCTCGCGAGGCAGCTCGGCTCGGGCGCGATGGGAGAGGTGTGGGAAGCGCGCGACATGACCGGCGGACCGAACGTCGCCATCAAGTTGCTGCGGCCTGAAGTCGCGGCCGATGACGAGCTCCTGCGGCGGTTTCGCAAGGAAGGTCGCGTGCTGTCGCGTGTTGGTTCGCCATACATCGCGAACTTCATCGATCTCAACGAGGACCGCGGCATTCACTACCTCGTGCTCGAGCTCGTTCCGGGTGGGAGCGTCGCGGGCGCGATGCGTCGGCTCAAGAAGTTGCCAGAGCGCCTCGCGCTGAAGATTGTCGCCGACACGTGTCGTGCGCTCACCGAGCCACACCGCCTCGGCATCGTTCACCGCGACGTCAAGCCCGACAACATGATGTTCGTGCGCGAAGGAATCGAGCTCGAGTCGAATCCCGAGGGACAGGTGATCAAGCTCGGCGACTTCGGCATCGCGCGTCTCGCCGAGACTGGACGCACCGGCGCACCCGAGGGCGCGACACGCGAAGGCGCAGTGCTGGGCACGCCCGAATACATGGCGCCCGAGCAATGCCAGGGCACCACCGTCACGGCGGCGACCGACGTCTACGCGCTCGGCATTTGCCTTTACGCGCTGATCTCCGGCCGGCCACCGTTCGTCACCAAGGACGACAATCAGATGGAGGTGATCCTCCAGCATCTGCGGCAGGTGCCGCCCCGGCTCGACGGGATCGAGCCCGAGACCACGCCGGTGGTCGCTGATCTGGTCGCGAAGTGTCTCGCCAAGGACGCGCGGCTTCGTCCTGCTGATGCGGCCGAGCTGCTCACCGAGATCGAGCAGCTGAGTGTCGGTAGTGCCGCGCTGATCAACGCGCACCCGGCGGCGCCCATCGTGAAGCCGAGCCTGGTGCAGACGTACACGTTCGAATGGGAGCTGCACTCGTCGCCGGATGCGTTGTGGCCGTTCGTCGCGAACACCGAGAAGATGAATCGCGCGACCGGCCTTGCTCCGGTGCAGTTCGAGATCGAAGCGGTCAACAGCACCAAGCGTGGCGATTCGTCAACGACGGGGCATCAGCGGGTCGCGGGTATCGCGCTCAAGTGGAAAGAGCATCCGTACGAGTGGATCGAGGGCAGTCGTCACGTCGTGCTCCGCGTGTTCGAGCAGGGCGTGTTGCGCTGGTACGTCGCCGAGGTGCAGCTCGAGCGCACCGAGACGGGGGGCACGCGACTTCGCAACACGGTGAAGCTCGAGCCGCGCGGGATGCTCGCGCGCGTGCTGTCGAAGTGGGAGATTGGCGTCAAGTACAAGCGCAAGCTCGAGCAGGTCTACACGCGGCTCGATCGCGTGCTTACCGCG
>Ga0315912_10004907_pt1 | contig 12444 bp, 8 predicted proteins | sample VfabasoilMG_FD_204469 | JGI IMG/M metagenome (GOLD analysis project Ga0315912, IMG submission 204469) | Garden soil microbial communities collected in Santa Monica, California, United States - V. faba soil | ecosystem: Environmental > Terrestrial > Soil > Garden | place: USA: California... | reverse complement strand
GAAACGGGATGTGGTCATCAGCGATCACGACGCGGATCATAGCCTCACCTCAGGGGTGAGCGGTAAGCGCGCCACCAGCCGTGTCCCGGTGCCAGGCTGGGAGGTAATGCTAACCTGCCCACCTAGCAAATTAAATCGTTCTTGCATGTCCATCAGTCCCATGCCAGTTGCCTCCGCTGGATTTTTAGGTGAAAAGCCGACGCCATCATCTTGCACCTCGATTTGTAAGACGCCCTCCAGCGCCGCGCAGGTGACACGCACCTCGCGCGCGTGGCTATGTTTGAGAATGTTATTTAACGCCTCTTGCAAAAAGCGATAGAGGGTCACTTCGATCACATCCTCAAAGCGTTGGTCAATTAAGTTGATATAGGTTACCGCGAGATGCGTGCGCCGCTTGAAGTTTTCGCTCAGGCTCCGCAGGGCCACGCTCAACCCCCATTGCTTAAGCAGGTTCGGGCGGAGTTCATGGGCCATTTCACGCATTCGATCACCCAGAGTCGCAATCGCCAGCACAATGTCAGTAAAGCGCGCGGCCAATTCGAGCGGCGTGAGTAAGCCGCCTGCGACCTCTTGCTCTAAATGTTCGACATCGGCCTTGAGGGTGAGCAAGGCCTGCCCGGTTTCGTCATGCAGGATGCCCGACAAACGTTGCCGTTCGACCTCTTGGGCCGTCACCACTTGTATCGCCGCCCGCCGGAGCCGCTCGTTGATCTGCACCAACTCAGCGTTGCGTTCTTCCAACTGCAGATGCAACAACTCCCGGTCTTTGCGCAGATCGGCTTCAATCGCGCGATGTTCAGTGATGTCGTGGGCCAGCGCCAAAAACGCCGAGCGGCCCTCTTGCAGAAACGGCATCGCCATTATGCGCGCGCGGACAACCCGCCCGTCTAAACATTCCAACGTTACATCAAATATCACCACTTCGTGTTTCTGGCGTTTGTTCTCAAGCAGGTATTGAATCTTCTGTTGAAATTGCACTTGCACCGGCGCGGGCAAAAAACTGAACAATGACCGGTGCCGCACTTGCTCTGGGTCGCTGGCCCCCAACAGGCGCAAGGTTGCGCCGTTCACGTAGACCAGTTTGTCGTTGGCGGAAACGATGATCGGTTCGGGCGCGGATTCAATCAGATCGCGGTGGCGTTGCTCGCTCTCGCGCAACGCGATCTCCATATGTTTGCGTTCCGTGATGTCACGCGCGATGCCTAGCGCGGCCGATTGCCCGTTGTGGCGATAGGGGATGGCGGTCACCTCAACCGAACGGTATGTCCCGTCTAAGCGTTGCAACGTCACTTCATAGGTCATCGAACTCGGGTTGGTCTCGAAATTCGCGGCAATTTCATCCAGCTGGGTTCGACCAAACGGCGGGACCAAGTCATTCGGGGTCTTGCCTACTAGTTGGGCGGACGTTGTCGCGCCGAGCAAACGCAAAGCGGCCTGATTGACAAATACGATCTGGTTGTTGCTAACGACCAGGATCGCTTCGGGCGCAAAGTTTACTAATTGACGATGGCGCTCTTCGCTTTCGTGCAGCGCCGCTTCGGCTTGCTTCCGTTCGGTGATGTCGCGCAAGATGGCTTGCATTCGGCCATCGCTTAAATAAGCGGCGCTGGCTTCCACCGCAAACCGATGTCCATCTCGATGCACCATGACTTGTTCCATTAGCACGAGGGTCAAGTCGGCCAAGTGGTTGTAGTGGAGGGGCGACGTGTCTGCACTATCGGGTGCAGTCAAATTTTTCAGGGGGCGACCGATGAGTTCTTCCACTTGATAGCCGAACATCAACCCGGCGCGTTGGTTGGCTTCCAGGATGAATCCTGAGGCGTCAAAGATCAAAATCCCATCTGAGGCCTGCTCCATCAAAATGCGATAGCGGTTTTCGCTCTCCCGCAATTGACGCTGTGTGTTTTCCACTTCAGCCAATTTATTTTGTAAGGCCGCATTGGCAAACGCCAACTGTGTGGTGCGCTCAGTGATCAGCGCCTCCAATTCGGCAGTGAGACGTTTTACTTCCTCTTCGGCTTGGCGGCGGGTGACGATGTTGCGGGTGGGGATTTTTAAGTCCTGCCCGTCAGGCGGGGTCTCCATTAGAAAACGAAGCGTGGCTTCCGTGTTGATTTGGCGTTCCATGCGTTCCGCAATTTCATCTAATAAGCGCGCCAACTCGGCCAACTCGCCCAGATAAAACTTTTGCACCACCCGGCGGGGATGCCCAGCGGCCAAGCTTTCAGCCACCCGAAAGAGCGCCGCGATCTGAGGGAACACGATGTGCTGACCTAGCACCCAGTCTATAACCAGCACACCGAGCACCGCACCAAACAATGCCGCCCAGCGCGAGTGGAACAAGGTTTCAATCAAAAAAAAGAACCCCAGCGGCATCAGCAAAAACCCTGCGGTGCGCAGGAACGAAAAACGACGCTGTTGCAATAGGTTTTGTACCATAAGCGCTCCAACCTAGATGAGCCAATGGGGCGAATTGTACTCCATCCGGTTCAAGGGTTTTACGCTAAAATAGCCATCACCCTTTATCCAACAGGAGATCAACTCATGGACGAACTCGTTAAAGCAGTAGTGGAAAAGACTGGCCTGCCCGAAGCTCAAGCTAAAATGGCAGTGGAGACCATCATCAATTTTCTCAAAGAGAAATTGCCCGCCCCACTCGCTGGGCAAATTGATGTCGCCCTCGGCAACGTGAACGCGGATATGGTAGGGAATGTGTTGCAGGGGTTAGGCGATTTATTGGGAAAGAAATAAGTTGAGGTTTAGACTAACCCTCACAGATCTTAAAGACCGGTGAGGGTTTTGTCAATTTTAGGAGCCGCTATGCCTGTCCCCTCCATCCCACGTGGGATGTATTTTGAAGAATTTGTTGTGGGCCAAAAGATCACCACCACCGCGCGCACTGTCACCGAACATGACATCGTCGCTTTTGCCAGTTTGACCGGTGACTTCAACCAAATTCATATTGACGCCGATTACGCGCAACGCACGCCATTCGGACAGCGTGTCGCGCACGGTTTGTTGGGGCTGTCGCTCGGCATGGGGCTGACAGTCCAAACGGGCATCATGGAAGGGACGATCCTCGCCTTCCGCGAGATCGGCGAATGGAAGTTTAGCAAGCCGCTCTTCATCGGTGACACGGTACATGTGCAACTCGAAGTCGTGGAAACAAAAGCCCTGCCCCGTTTAGGAGGGGGTTCGGTCGTCATCAAAGCTGAGCTCAAAAACCAAAAAGGCGAAACGACGCAAAGCGGTCAATGGAACGCCTTGTTGATGAGCCGCCCCAAAGCCGCATGAGCCATCTTCAACCTCCTCTCGATTGGGCGCAAGTGGCGCGCCTCATGCTCACCTCGCGCGCCATAGATGTGATCGAAGAAAAAGAACTCGCTCCCGCGGGCAAAGTCACCTATCAATTTTCGGCCAAAGGCCATGAGCTCGCACAAGTGGTGTTGGGCCTAGCGCTCACCCATCCGCATGACGCCGCGACAGTGTACTATCGCTCGCGCCCCTTCATGCTGGCTGTTGGGCTCAGCGCGCAAGAAGCCTTCGCCGCCGATATGGCGAAGACCGGCTCGCCCTCTGAAGGGCGCGATGTGGGCGTGGTCTTTTCCATGCCGCCCCGACGCGGCGCTACGGTCTTGCCTTCGTCGGGCGATGTCGGCGCACAATACACGCCAGCCGTGGGTTGGGCGCAAGCCATCACCTATCGGCGCGATGTGCTCAAGGAAGCGGCTTGGGAGGGTGCTTTGGCGGTGGCGCTCGGTGGCGACGGTTCGACCGCCACCAATGGTTTTTGGGCGGCGCTGAATATCGCCACAACGCTCAAGTTGCCTATGTTGTTTTTTATTGAAGACAACCAATACGCCATCTCGGTCGTCAGCACCTTGCAAACCCCCGGCGCGAACATCGCGGCTAACCTCGCCGCCTTTAGCAACTTACACATCATCGAGGGCGATGGCGGCGACCCGGCCGAGGCGGCACAAAAAATCTCGGCGGCGGTAACGTATGTGCGCGCTGGGCAAGGCGCCTGTTTATTGCGACTACGTGTGCCGCGCATCATGGGGCATACCTTCATTGATGATCAGGCTTACAAAACCGCCGCCGAACGCACTGAAGACGCCGCGCGCGATCCATTGCCGCGCTTGCGCGCCCAAGCGCCCGATCTCGATTGGGCGACTTTAGAGGCCAGTGTCGAAAAAGAAACGCGGCAGGCACTGGAGGCAGCGAGCAATAACGCCGAGCCTGATTTGGCGAGCGCAACGCATCACATGTTCTTTGACGGCAAATCCCCGCAAGTGGGTGGTTTGTTGGCGGAAGGCATCCACCTCCCCGACGGCAACGCAACACCGGCCCCGACTGGGCCACGCATCAATTTATTAGAAGCCGTGCGCCGCGTGATTGACGTGGAACTCGCGCTTAATTCGCGCGCGCTGGTATTCGGTGAAGACGTGGGCGCGAAAGGCGGCGTGCATGGTGCGACGCTCGATCTGCAACACAAGTTTGGCGCGGGGCGTGTGTTTGACACCTCGCTCTCCGAAGAAGGCATCATGGGGCGCGCCGTGGGTCTAGCACTGGCCGGCCTCGTACCAGTGCCAGAGATTCAATTCCGCAAATATGCCGACCCGGCCACCGAGCAGATCAACGATTGCGGCACGCTCCGCTGGCGCACGGCAGGCAAATTCGCCGCGCCGGTGGTCGTGCGAATACCAGTGGGTTATGGGAAAAAAACCGGCGACCCTTGGCACTCGGTAACGGGTGAAGCGGTCTATGCTCACACCTTGGGTTGGCGCTTGGCCTTCCCCTCCAATGCGGAAGACGCTGTGGGCTTATTACGCTCTGCCTTACGCGGCCAAGACCCGACTTTCTTTTTTGAACATCGCGCGTTGCTCGATACGCCCCCGTCGCGCCGCCCGTATCCCGGCGATGACTATGTGTTGCCCTTTGGTGTCGCGGCCACGTTGCAAACCGGCGACACGCTCACCGTCGTCACTTGGGGTGAGACGGTCTACCGCTGTTTAGAAGCCGCTAAGCCGTGGCCGAACCAAATCGAGATCATTGATCTCCGTACGATCATCCCCTGGGATCGCGCCGCAGTGTTGGCCTCAGTGAAGAAGACGGGCAAGTGTCTCATCGCGCATGAGGACACGTTCACCAATGGCTTCGCGGGCGAGATCATCGCGACGATTGCCGAGCAAGCCTTTGAATTTTTAGACGCGCCGGTGCGGCGGCTCACTACACCCGATTGCCCGATCCCCTATAACATCGGTCTGATGGGCGCGGTCGTGCCGAGTGTCGCCACATTCCAAAGCGCCTTTGGCGAAATGTTGGCTTTTTAGCCTAAATGCTGTATATTTTAGGCCTATTCTAAATTAGCCTATTCTTAAGGAGAAAAACCATGGCTGGAAAAACATCGAAGAAGTCCGATAACCCTAAAATGAGCAAATCGCAGTTTTTGGCGTCGGTGGCGGAGAAGAGTGGTTTGAATAAGAAACAAGCCGCGGCCGCCCTCGAAGCCGTCAACACTGTGGTGAAGGGTCAACTCGGCAAGAAAGGCCCCGGCGAAGTGATCCTGCCCGGCCTGATCAAACTGCTGGTGGTGGTGAAGCCCGCCACGCCCGCCCGCGAAGGCGTCAACCCATTCACAGGTCAAAAGCAAATGTTCAAAGCCAAGCCCGCGCGCAAAGTCGTTAAGGCGCGCCCGGTGAAGGCCCTCAAAGACGCCGTCTAATCGCTCTCAGCCCTCCTCGCTTAATCAACGCCCTGAGATGCTTGCATCTTCAGGGCGTTTTAGTGCCGCATGCCACCTGCCACCTTCTATCCCCTGCTCGTCGAACTTTCCACTCTATCGCCCAGCGAACGCCATGCGCGTTTCGCGCAACTGCACACCGAAATTTTCAACGCCTACACCACCGCGGTGCGCGCGATCACGGCTGAACGCGCGGCACAACGCGTCGTCTTAGGTGATGAACAGCGCTCAGTGTTGCAAGTGGTCGGGCACATCATGGAATGGGAGCGTTTCATGCTCATGGGCGCGGGCGATATTTTGGCTGGATTGCAACGCCCACGCATGGGCAACAGCATCGCTGGCTATGTCGAACCCGATGGCACCACGCCCACTTTTGAGACGATTGACGCCTTCAATGTGTATCAAGTGCAAAAACATTTAACGTGGTCATGGGAGCAAATGCAAGCCGCCGCCCTCGAAGCGGCGACCACCCTACACACGCTCTTCACCCATCCGCAACTCATCACCGCCGAACGGCTAGAACGCACCGCGCCCACCCGCCGCCGTTTGCCGGGCGGCTTGCTCATCCCCGAAACGCGCTTGGGATGGGGGTTGTGGATCACATTGTTGGATCATGAGGGGGTGGAGCATGTGGAGGAGTTGGGGATCAAACACCATTCTGTTTAGTTCGAAAAATTTTTATCCCACCCAACTCTGTTGACATTTATTCAGAGTGATATACACTCCGGTTGCGCTCATCTCTTTTGTCTGTCTAACAATTTATATTTAGTATTCGCAATACAGGTGGAGACCCAGTTCAAGCAAATTGGTTCTCTTTTGTCGTTGGCCTTTAACGAGAGTCACTCTACGACCTTAACCCTGTGCCTGCCCCTCTCCCTCTTTCACCCCATCCGCAAACCATAATGGGCAAAAACAGGCGTTACACGTGCTTCGCACGCGCTACACCCGTTTTTGCCGAAACTCAATTTGGGTTTAGAAATAGACTCTCAACGTTCTTGGATGCAAGCTCTCAACCTTGGTTGAGCGAGATCCGCCGCATGACTGAACCGGTGGTCTCGCTCGACTTTGTTAAAAGGGCTTTCACCCCACATACCCCATGGAACTGACTCGCCATCCTTTAGGGGGATGGTTAAAAGGTTTTAGTCGGCTGGAAGTTCTGGTGGGGTTCTATCTCGTGGTCGCTGGCTTGATCCTAGTCCCCGCTTTACTCTGGGTCGAGAATTCGATTGCGGAGGCCCTGGTCACGCAGAAAATCGCTGAAATCAATAAGGCCGATCAAAATGTCATCCACCAATTCAGCGCGCGCATTACCACAGCCGAGGCGAGCATTCAACGCTTTGGGCAATTGCTATCCACCGCCGTTCAACCCCCACAGCCCAGCCATCTCGCCGAATTTGAGCGCGTGGTCAAACAAGACGCCGATGGCGCATGGCGCTCGGACCGCACCACTTTTCGCCCAGCCGTTGAAGCGGGGATCTGGGTCCCCCGCATCGGCCTGCTCAATGACGACCTAAAAAGTTTTTATATTCAAGCCAAAGGCTTAACGGAGCAATTTGGCAGTGGGGCGCTCAATCCAACCTTCGTGGATACTTGGATTTTGCCCGCCTCGAATGGTGAGGTCATTTTCTGGCCTGACCTGCCCGATTTTATCTATTCGGCCGGCCCCGACTTTGACTACACTCAAACCGACTGGGTTAACTTAGTGCGCCCCGAGGTCAACCCTACCGGCCAGCCCGCATGGACGCCGACCTCCTACGATCCGGTTGCCTCCGTTTGGATGATCAGCGCGATCGCCCCCTACGCCTATCAGGGCCAATGGGCGGGCTCCGTCGGCCATGATATGCCGGTGACGAATCTCTTTCGGTCTTCGGGCGAGTTGAGCCAAATTGCCGGGAGCCGTTTCTTCCTCTTCGCCCCCGATGGCACGCTCTTAATTTCCGATCGGTATCAAGCCGAGATCGAGCGCTTACAAGGCACCCTGTCTATCACGGCCACACCTGAAACTGAACTAATCCAACTCATGCCTCAATTAATGCAACGCGTTGCGCAGGGCGCGCCGGGCGAAGTGTTCCAAATGCAAACGGCAAGCGATGTATTGATCGTGAGCAAAGTCAGTGGCCCCGGGTGGATCGTAGTCAACGCGCTACCACGCGCCGCCATCGTCGAGTTGATCCGTCAGCCCTTTAGCTTGCTCCGCTGGATCGTCTTTTTAGCGTTAGGCGGGATGTTGGTCGCGTCGGTCTTTTCCATTTCGCGCGAGGGTTGGCGCCGCCGCCAACGCGAACAAGAAATTCGGCAAATGAACGCCGAACTGGAGCAACGCGTCGCTGAACGCACCGCTGAATTGGCCCGCCGCGCCGAACAGTTAAAACTCATTAATCAAGTCATTCGGTATGCGATTTCTTTGCTTGACCACGATGCCCTCCTCCCCAAGTTGGCGGCCCTGATCCGCGAGGCGTTTGATTATTATGCCGTGTTGATTTTATTAATAGACACGGCAGAAGGCGTGGTGCGGTTGCGCGCGAGCGCCATCGCCCCGGGCGAAGCACCGCTCTCGACGGGGGATGTCCTTCCCCTCAACTCGACTAGCATGATCGGGCATGTGGCGCTCACCGGGCAATCTTTGACCGCGGGCGATGTGCGCCTTGAGCCACGCTATCATTACAATCCTCACTTAGCGCGCACGCAATCCGAGCTAGTCTTGCCTTTGCGGGTCGGCACGGGCCTCGTCGGCGTGCTGGATTTAGAGAGCGCGACGCGCGACGCTTTCAGCCCGGATGATGTGCAAGTGTTGCAAACGTTGGCCGACCAGATCGCGATCGCGATTCACAATGCGGGCCTGTTTGAAGTCGCGCAAAAGTCACGCTTAGAAGCCGAGAAAGCCAACCAAGCCAAGAGTGAGTTTTTAGCCAACATGAGCCATGAGTTGCGCACCCCCCTCAATGGCATCCTCGGCTACGCCCAAATCCTTAAGCGGCACAAAAACCTGACCACGGCCCAAGTGGATGGCTTAGAGATTATCTATAAAAGCGGCGACCACTTGCTAACGCTCATCAATGATGTGTTGGATATTGCCAAAATCGAGGCGAACCGCCTCGACTTGCTCCCGACTGACTTTAACTTGCCCGCCTTTCTCCATAACCTCGTCGGCATTATCCGGTCACGCGCCGACCAAAAAGACCTCGGTTTTAAATTTGAATCTGTGACTCAAATCCCCGCCAGCGTGCAAGCCGATGAAAAACGGTTGCGCCAAGTGTTGTTGAACCTGTTGGGGAACGCGGTTAAATTTACACAACACGGCCAAGTGACCTTACGGGTTGGCGCGGTCACGCCGACCGGGCAGTTCACCGCCTATATCCCCGGCCAGCCGACGTGTTCGCTACGGTTTGAGGTGGAGGATACCGGCGTGGGCCTGTCGCCCGAGGCCATGCAGAATCTCTTCCGACCCTTTGAACAAGTGGGCGACGCGCGACAACGCGCCGAAGGCACTGGGTTAGGGTTGGCGATTAGCCGCCGTTTGGTTCAAGCGATGGGCGGTGAGATTCTGGTCAAAAGCCAAAAAGGGTCGGGAAGTGTATTTTGGTTTGTCATAGACATGCTCGTGACCCAAGCCACCGAGTCCAGCACCCTCGACGACATCTACTATCTGGTGAGCGGTTATCAAGGGCCACGGCGTAAGGTATTGGTGGTGGATGACAAAGAATACAATCGGGCCGTGTTGGTCAGTTTGCTGGAGCCTTTAGGGTTTGAGATGGCCGAAGCCGAGAATGGCGCGCTGGGGGTGGAGAAGGCGCGCACTTTTTGGCCGGATATTATCTTTATGGATATGATCATGCCGGAAATGTCGGGCCATGAAGCCACCGCGCTGATTCGTCAATTACCGGGTTTGGAGACCGTCCCCATTATCGCGGCCTCGGCCAGCATTTTTGAGACCGATCGGCTGGAGACGTTAACCGCTGGCTGTGATGATTTCATTCCTAAGCCCATTGAAGCGTCCAAATTATTTGGGATGCTCAAGAAACACCTCCAGTTAGATTGGCTCTATGAGCAGACCGAAGGGGGCGCCACCCAGCCCTCGCCTAAACTGGCGACCGAAGACCTCATTGCGCCCCTCCCTGCAGAATTAGTCATCATCCAAGACCTTGCTCAGCAGGGTGACATGCGAGGGATCAGAGAACGAGCGGCGCACGTTGAAACTTTGGGAGTGAGCTATCACCCCTTTGCCAACCGATTAAACCTACTGGCTAAGGATTTTGAAATTGAAGCGATTTTGGAGTTAGTTGAGAAGTTTTTGAATAAGCCGCCCATCTAACGGTTGGGGGGGCGAGTCGTAATTACGATACCCATAGAAAGGGTGCCTTTTTAAATGACATCACCTCATATTAATTTGCGGCGTGTCGCCTGCTCACAAGTTTCAATAGAGTTACAACAAGCGGCTCAATCATGCCTTCATCTCGATCAATTTACGGAACAAGCCGTTAATATTATTCGTGATGGGTTAGGCTTTCCCTTTGTAGGTGTGATCTTCCTAGACTCAGAACGCGAATGCGCTCGATTTCATACAGGAACTGGCGATTGGTATAGTAAGAAAATTTCTTATATTTACATGAGTACGAACAATATTATTACGTGGGTTATTCGCACTGGTCAAGTGCGTATGGCAGATTTAGCTTCCAGTTTTCGCAATCCTTTGTTTCCAGAAGCATGTGTGCAAATTGTTCTGCCGCTGAAAGCACAAAACGGGATCTTTGGCGCGTTAGAAATTTTTAGTGCTAAGTCGGCAGACTTTGAGGAAGCACAAGAGACCATTCCTATGTTCGTACTATTGACAGACCAGATTGCGCTTACCTGCGCTAAGCTAATAGAGTTGGAGTAAGGTGTACCAATCAAGGAAACCGTAATAACTCAGGCCGCCCAACAACGCATGCAGGCGGACTGGCGCTGCGCGCCGAGCCAACGTGCTTGGGGTGTAAGCAAATCTATTATTCAAGCGACTCTTCCTTGTAGCGTTCTCGCTAGGCGGTGATGTAGGCGTTGGGCGGAATACAACTTGACTGCCAATTAAGGAGTATGCGTTTGACCACCCTGCCCCAACCTTAAAGTGGCGGCGGCACGCGATGGCGAGAGGGGTCTCAAGCGCGCTCACTATATTCGCCCGGACATTATTTTGTTGGACGTGATGATATCCAGCATTGACTATTGAACCGTTCAGGGGGGCGTGACCAGTTGTAGGACTACTTCCCGCGCTACACCTTCTAGCGCCACCACCAAGACATCGCCGGGGCGCAACAGCGTATCACCGCGCGGCAAAAGCACTTGCCCCTCCCGCCGAATAGTGGCGATGACACATTCGCGCGGCCAAGGGACGGCGCTGAGGAGTTGGTGAGCGCAGGGCGCGTTGGGGGCGATATGAAACTCTTCGATCACGACTGCGCCACCCCCGAGGTTGCTCAACGCACCTAACCGCACTTGTTGCGCTCGATGGCGCAGTTCGGTCCGGCGCACCAACGCGGCCTCATACGCGCGCACCACATCGGAACGCCGCAACACGCCCAACAGTTGGCGCGGATTGTCAGGGGCCACCACCGGCAACCGCCCGATGTCGCGCGCACTCATCCGGCGCAATGCGACGTTGAGCGTTTCATCGGGGAGAGCCGTGAGCATCTCGCGGGTGCAGACCTCGCCCACCGTGCGCAGGGCCGCCGCTTCACCTTCTTCTAACATCCGGTCAATGTCTTGCACCGTCACAATACCCACCAGTTCATCGGCTAAATTAAGCACAGGCAGACCGTGATGGCGGGTGCGCAACAACACGGCGGAGGCGGCGGCCAACGTCTCAGATTCGCGCACAGTGGTCGGGGCCGTTTGCATCACTTCGCTGACTTTGAGTGTCTCTAAGACATCCACATCGCGCCCGCGCTCCAACCGTACCCCCTTGCGCGCCAAGCCATGTAAATACACCGAATCGTGCCGCAAGCGTCGCGTGATAAACAGACTAACACTCACGGCAAACATCAATGGCAAAATGATGTGATAGTCGCGCGTCATCTCGAACAACAATAAGATGGCGGTGAGTGGCGCATGCGCCATGCTGGCGAGCACCGCCGCCATGCCCACCATCGCAAACGCGGGCGGTTCAATGCCCAGACTCGGAAAGAACTGCACGATCACTGCACCATACGCACCACCCAACATCGCGCCGATAAAGAGCGAGGGCGCAAAGGTGCCACCCTGAAAGCCACCCGCCAAACTGACCGGATTGAGGATTAACTTAGCGAACACCAACGCGAGCAACAAGCCAATGGCGAGGCCTTCACCATGCAACACGCGCTCAATGCTCGCGTAGCCGACCCCCATCACTTGCGGCAAGGCGAGCCCAACCACACCCACTACCAAACCCGCCAGCGCCGGTTTCAACCAACCCGGCACTGCCGAGAGAGCGTGAAACGCATCGTGGAAGCCATAGACGAGCGCAATGTATAGCGCGGCGAGCGGCCCGCACAGTAGCCCTAACCCCAGATATAAGGGCAACTCCCACGCCGAGTGAAACGCATAGGCGGGGACTTGAAACGCGGGTTGAGCGCCTTCTACCGCTTGCGTGGTGACGGCGGAAATAACGGCCGAGAGCAACACGAGGCCCAAGGCACTGCCCGTGAGTTCGCCCATGATGATCTCCAGAGCGAAGAACACGCCCGCGATGG
>Ga0315912_10004906_pt1 | contig 12446 bp, 9 predicted proteins | sample VfabasoilMG_FD_204469 | JGI IMG/M metagenome (GOLD analysis project Ga0315912, IMG submission 204469) | Garden soil microbial communities collected in Santa Monica, California, United States - V. faba soil | ecosystem: Environmental > Terrestrial > Soil > Garden | place: USA: California... | reverse complement strand
TGGTGCGCTCGATCAACGAGATCGGGCACCTGACCGGCAAGCAGACGATCGCCGAGTGGGCCGAGAACGCCGAGATCATCGAGGTGCTGCGCGGGCTGGGCGTCGACTACGCGCAGGGCTACGGCGTTTCCCAGCCGCAGAAGGTGCAGCGCGCGGCGATCGCGTAGGGACCGCTGCGAGCCAACGGAATGCGCGCCCGCATATTCCGCGGTTCATCGATGGGTCCGACGACGTGCGGCACTGCCAGGAGACCGCCGGCAATTCTGCTTCCACTCGTGCCGGAGCAGGTCCAGGCGAGCCGCAATGTGGCGACCTCGAGTACGGCTTTCTGTGCGCACGCTGCCAGAAACGCCACGCTGATCGGCTGGCTGCGTTCGGCGGCAAGCAGCGCGGATCCCGGTTGAGTGCAAGGCACTCAGGTTTCGACAGGCCGAGCCCTCGAGCGTCGAAGGCCGTGACGAATTCATCGGCCACTTGATCGCATACCCGATGGCGGCGGCAGGATACCGGCCGATTTGCTCCCCATTCTCCGGATGTCACGGAATTCGGCGCCGACAGAATACCCGCCCGTCCTCGATTTTCTGCAATCGGCAACCGATTGGCGGCCGAACGCACGTCCAACCCCGGCAGGGCCAAGCCCGTACGCGCAGGGACACCTTCGATGGGACTTCGCAGCGCCGCATCCGACACAGTCGACTATCTGCGCCCGCTGGCGCTGTTTGCGGGGACGGTGCTGTTTGCACTGTCATTCGCACGCATCGGCCTCGTGCTCTGGCAATACGAGCGTGTCAGGACCGCCGGGATGCTTGGCGCGGTATTCGCGGAGGGGCTGCGGTTCGACGTAGTCGTCGTGGGGCTCCTGCTGGTGATTCCGGCTTTATTGCTCTGGCTATTTGCTACCACGCGCGTCATGGCGCGCATCGGCAACCGGTTGTTGCATGTCTACTTCGGGGTGACATTCTCGGCCGTGCTTTTTCTCGAGCTCGCGACGCCGTCGTTCATCAACCAGTTTGACGCTCGGCCAAATGAAACATTCCTCGAATATCTCGTTTATCCCAAAGAGGTGGCGAGCACGTTGTTCGCGGGTTACAGATACCAGTTGCTCGGCGCATTCGCGATCATTGCAATCGCGCTCGTGCTGCTGCAATTCGTGCTGCGATCTTCGTTGCGCATTCCGCAGCGGGCCATGCATGGTGTCGCCGTGCTCCTGGTTACACCGTTGCTGGTCACGACATGCGTAGTGGCCATGCGCTCGAGCTTCGACCACCGCGCAGTGAATCCGAGCATGGCAGCGCGCTCGCGCGATCCGATGGTCAACGATCTCGCCTTGAACTCGACATACTCCGTGCTCTATGCGCTCGCTGAAATTCAGGATGAGCCAGCAGGCGGGTTTCGCTACGGCGCAATGTCATCGGCCGATGCGTTGACGCGAGTACGGGACGCGATGATCGTCTCCGCGGCGAGCTTTGATGCGGGCAATATCCCTACGCTGCATTGGCAGCAGGCGACGCGGGCCCACACGCGACCGATGAACCTCGTGATCCTTCTTGAGGAGAGCCTTGGCGCCGAGTTCGTGGGCGCGCTCGGCGGGCAGCGACTGACGCCGAACCTCGACGCGCTGGCGCGCAAAGGCTGGTGGCTCGAGAACCTCTACGCGACCGGCACCCGCTCCGTGCGCGGGCTGGAGGCTCTGATTACTGGCTTCACTCCTACCGAGGCGTCGAGCGTAGTCAAGCTCGGCAAGTCGCAACGCGATTTCTTCAGCATTGCGCGAGTGCTGAAGTCCGCGGGATACGACACGAACTTCATTTACGGCGGCGAAGGGCAATTCGACAACATGCGACGATTCTTCATGAACAACGGCTTCGATTCGGTCGTCGACGAGGACCAGTTCTTGCACCCGGTTTTCCACGGTTCGTGGGGCGTGTCCGATGAGGACCTGCTCGCGCGCGCGCACGAGGAGTTCTCGAAGCCGCACGCGCGGCCATTCTTCACGTTGGTGTTTACGACGTCGAATCATTCTCCGTACGAATACCCGGCGGGGCGCATCGATGTCCACGGCGCGAATCCCCACACGGTCGATAACGCCGTAAGGTACGCGGACTACGCGCTTGGCCAATTTTTCGCACGTGCGCTTGTGAGCTCGTATTGGGACGATACGGTGTTTCTCGTGGTTGCGGACCACAACTCGCGCGTGCGCGGTGCGGAGCTTATCCCGATCGACCACTTCCACATTCCGGGGCTCGTATTGGGGGGCGGCATAATGCCCGGCATCTACGAGCCCGTTTCGAGCCAGATCGACTTGCCGCCGACGTTGCTTTCCCTGATCGGGGTGTCTTCGAGCCATCCGATGATCGGCCACGATTTGACGCGGCCGGAGTTTGCGTCGTGGCCGGGGCGGGCAATCATGCAGTACGGCGACACGCAGGCATACCTTTCGGGCAGCGACGTGGCCGTACTGAGCCGGTACCTGCCGGCCGCCACGTTTCGCTTTGACGGCGGAACCACGCTCGAGCCGGAACCCCACAACGTCGAACTCGAAGCTACCGCACTCGCACATGCCACGTGGACGTCGGACACATATCGACGGCTGTCGTATCGCTTGCCACGAAATACGAGAACCCATTAGCCAGGCAATTCTCGCGGCGCGGAGCATGTTGGAAATCCGCATCGGCTTGGCACGGGGCGCCAGCGGGTACTCGGTGCAGCTCGCCAGCAAACAGCGAACACTGGCCTCGTCGAGAGCCTGAATGTTCCGGAAGACCGGGGCCGGCCGGCTGGCGGCGCCGTGATGTCGACGTAGTCGATGAAATCGCACCGCATGATCGAGCACAACATGCCAGGTCGTTGATCGCTGGAGTTCAAGCCGCGGCCCGCGGCCCGCGGCTCATGGCGGTGGCCGGAAAATGGTGCCCGCGCGAAGGAGTTCTGCCTCTCTGACGTCTATTGAACCTGGAAGGGCATCTGCAGTTGCCCGCGGATTCATGCATTTCATGTCATGGAGCAACCGTTATGAAACGACGTAGAACGCTGCTTTGTCGCGTGTCCGTAGCCGGCATCGTGCTGGCGGGGGCCGCCGGCCTGGCATCGGCCGGGGATGCCGAGCCCTTCAAGATCACCAACATTCACTTTGAGGCGAACTCATCCGCGTGCGACATGGGCATCCAGATGAGTTTCGATACCGACGGCATTTCGGAGGGATGGGTCAATGATCCGCATGGCCAGGTCGTCCAGCGCTTTGGGGCGGCTGGAGGTTCCGCGGTCACCCACGACGTGACCGAGGGTTTTCAGGAACGCGTGGAGCCGCAGATTACCGACCTGATCCGCGCGCTGGACTGCGAGCGTGACGACGAGGAGCCCGAGATCTGGCTGGCCGACCTGCTCGCCTCGTGGCCCGAAGGCAAGTACGTATTCCGGGGCAAGAGCGAGGACGAGGAATTCAGGGGCTTCGCCAGGCTATCGCACAAGGTCCCGGCCGGCCCCGAGATCCTGGCCCCCGAGGACGGCGACCTTGTCTCGTCCAGACAGAATCTCCTCATCCGGTGGAAGAAGGTGACCGAACCGATCATGCCCGAGCTCGGTCCGGTTGAAATAGTGGGCTACCACGTCGTCATCGCCGACGCCTCGAATCCGGAGCCGTTTCCGCCGGGAAAGACGAAGAGCCAATTCGACGCCGACCTGCCGCATTGGGCGTCCAGCATTATCGTGCCAAAGCAGTTTCTCCGGCCAAACCGGGTCTATGAGTTCGAAGTCCTCGCGACCGAGAAGGGGGGCAATCAGACCATCACGGAGGGTGGCGTATTCTGCACGCCGCCGATCGCCGAGGACGAATGCGAGGCGCCGTAGGCCGGTCGCGCGGGATCCGGATGGCCTTGACTCGGAGCCGCCGGCACTGGCCGGCGGCTTCGTGCTTCCCGCCTCAAGGGTGCGACGAGCTCCAGCTTCATCGTCGCCGACCTCAGCATGCCGGTTGCGGACCTCGCTGCAATGCGAGCCTTCCTGATCGCGTTCCCGGCTGATCAGCGGGAAATCGTCGGGCACCATCGGCGATGAGTTGGCGCCTCGGAAATCATGCGCTGCCCCGGCAGCCGCATCGGGCATGCCGCGGCGGCCGAGTGTATTCGCCGCGTCCGGGCCGCCAGACCTGATCCCGCGGAACCGACCTGTCCCAGGATTTCGTGAACACGCGCGTGTCCACCTCGAACGCGTCCTTGTGGTTCGACACGTGAAAGTGGATGGCGTCTGCCGTCATCACGAAGTTCCCAGCCTGCTGCACAGGCCCGGACCGCGGGAATTCAACTGACACCATCCAATGCATGAGGGGACTGCCCCGTAGAATGCCATGCCTTGCCTTGCGTGGCGCCCGCCATGCACAGCAGCATCGGGATGGAAAAGACGTAGGTGATGCGCGAGACGTACATCGCCGTTTTGCGCGCCGCGGCTATCGCCAACTTCTCGCAGGCGAGCCGCTTCTTCCAGGCGCTCAAGGAACTCGGCTGCAAATTCGCGCTCGACGACTTCGGCACCGCGGAGTTCATCGAGGTGCTGCGCGGCCTCGGCGTCGACTACGCGCAGGGCAACGGCGTCAGCCAGCCGCAGAAGGTCCAGCGCGCCGCGATCGCCTGAAGCCGCGGATCCTCGACATTGCGCGGGTCGAATCCGACGAAGTCCGGTCGCAGCTATTGAATCAAGCCGTCCCGGCGCAGCCGTTCCGCAATTGCCCAGCTGATGTCTTCGCGCACGATGTTGATGGCATCCCGGCTCTTCCCCGCCGTCTTCAGGCTGTAGACCGGCGAGGCGCCGCCGGTCTCGTAAACCTGCGTCATGACCTCGAAAGAACTCTCCAGCTCGATGATGGGACGCGATGCCGCAAATTCGCCATACACCACGGGCATCCCGTAATAGCCGTAGCCCGTATCGCTGGCTTTGTACAGCGCGCTTCCTCGCGTATCCATCGTGCCGCCCTCCTTGAGGCTTCCAGCCGAAGTAACCAGGCGGGTCGCAACGACGCCGTCCGCTCCCAAGGACTGAATGACCCGTTCGATGCTTTCCCGGCTGAGCTGCACGTCGCCTTTCATGAGTGAGCAACTGGTAGTCGCATTGACGGTTTCGCTGCGCATTTTCGTCGCCAGCACCCACTCGAAGTTGCAGCGCTGGTTGTAGTCGGGGCTGACACCGACAACCAGCAGCTTCCTGAAGGCCTGTGGCCGGGTCGCTCCTTCGTTCCAGGCCCCTGTCGCCCGGATGGAATGCGTGCAGCCCGCAAGTCCGGCTATCGTCAAGATCAGCGCCGCCAATGCCAGCGAATGCTGCGACGGTCGCCGGGATTCGGCGGTAAACCTGAGGCACGCGATCATCGGGTAGACACCCATTCAGCCTTTACGATGTGCAAGGCTAACATTTGTCGGCTGCTTTCCAGCAGTTCGCCGAGCCGGATTCGACTACCGGCCGGGGTACCGTCGCAAGATCCACGATTACGGGGCCTCCGGCTGACCGGACGAGTCCAATATCAGGGCGATATCAGCATTTCGTCAGGTCCCTGACCGCAGGAGCCGGCAGGATTTTCCGCGGTGGGAAAAAGCGCTCGTCAGTCAATCAGGTAGCCCCGCCCGAGGAGTGAACGATGGAACATGCATTGATCAAGACCGGCTTCTGCAAGTTCGTTACCACCGCGGCGGTCCTGGTCCTGGGCCTTTCCAGCATCGAGTGTCATGCGGCTGATCCCCATCGCGGCGCGAACCTGGGGAAGGTCGGAAACGAAATCGCGAAAACGCTGGTGCCGGGTACCCGCTACGACAACATCGTCAATATCGGTTGCGGCTGGGCGTCAGGCGTCAATTTCGCCGGCAGTTACGAATGGCCGACCGTGCTTCCGCAAATCCTCGCGAGCCCGCGGGACGTGTACGACATCCTGACCAATCCGACCAACTTCACCGCGTACCCGAACAAGTATGCGATCCTCGTGAAGGAGGCTCTGGAAGCCCGCGACGGCAAGTCGATTAACCTCATTGACCTGGCCAAGACCGGGCACACCTCGCCCTACGGCGTGTTCGAGATCGATGCGCTGGACGAGATCATCGCCAGCGAGTTCGGCGGCCATCTGAACGGGAACACGCTGGTGCTCTATGAGTATGGCCCGCCGGATTTCATACGGCTGGTCAGCATGCTTTACGACCGCGACCCCGCACTCAATCCGATTGCGACGCTGGCGGGAGGTGAACCCTTGCCGCCGGGAACCGCGGTATACGGGGATTCTTACTGGCAGGCACGCCTCTCGGCCGAACTCGGGGGCGACCCGGCCACGATAAAAGGCGTCAAGCGACGGTACGCCGGACATTTTCGGCCAACTCGAACGGGCGCCACGCCCTACGTCGATGAAACCGACGTCCTGGGGCCGCCGAACAGCAACCACTTGACGGTATCGGACCGCTTTTTCGCGAGCTACGAGCGCGATTACGACCGCCTGCTCGGGAACGCCGGCGGGCGCTACGGCGACAAGGTCGACATCATCGCCATCGGCAACGAGAACATCTACGAAGGCGGGTCGAACTTCCGCCAGTACGCCAACAGCACGATGGCAAATCCGAATGCAGCCTACGCATGCAGTTTCTTCCCCACGTTCTTCGGCTGCAGGCCCGACAACGTGGAAACGAACCTCGGCATCGACGAAGGTTTCGTGCATCCGTTTGCGGGCAGGCTCGAGAAGCTCGCTTTGAACTACACCCTGAAGATGACGAGGCAGGCCCGGAGGAAGGGCGTATCGCTGATCAACGCCTACGAGCTTTTCGCGGGGCATCACTCGAGGTTCGACGATCCGACCTCACCGGCGTACGTCCGGGCCGATCCGACGTACTGGGCGTACATGGCCGAGATCAATGCGCTCGGCAATGAGGTGGTCGCGGATGTCATGCTGCATATCCTCAACACCGGCCGGAAAACCTACCACCGAAAACACAGCGACAGGTTTCTCGATCGGGCGCTGGAAAGCGAGTTCGAGGGCGTATACGGTTATTGAAGCTCGGATGTTCCGCAATGGCCGCCGACTTCGGCTGTCGAAGGCGGGTATGGCTTCGGTCGGGGAGCGCGCTGAGTGCCCGCTGCGTATACTGCGCCGATGCCCGTGCCGCTTCGCACCCGCATTGTCGTCCTAGGCCTGTGCGTCGTGTTCCATGCTTCGGCCGCGCAACCGGCGGCGACCCCGGGCAAGGCCGTCTTCGTCATCCTCGACGGAATTCCGGCCGACGTCATCGAGCGGGTGTCCACGCCGGCTATCGACGAGATCGCCGGCGCGGGGAGCTATGCGCGCTCCCACGTGGGTGGCGACCTGGGCAAGCCCACGGAGACGCCGACCATCTCGGCGCCCGGCTACATGAGCCTCATCACGGGGACGTGGGGCTACAAGCACAACGTTTGGGACAACGGCAATCAGTCGCCGAACTACCGGTACTGGAATCTCTTCCGCACCGTCGAGACGGTCGCCCCCGAGCGAAAGACGGCGATCTTCTCGACCTGGCTCGACAACCGGACAGTGCTCATTGGCGAGGGGAAGCCCGGGGCGGGCGACTTCCGGATCGACCACGCCGTCGACGGCTTCGAGAACGACACGGCGGCATTTCCGCACGATCCCGCGGAGCGCTACATCCTCGCGATCGACGACCGGGTGGCGAGCGAGGCCGCCGCAACCATCGCCGCCGAAGGGCCGGATCTCTCGTGGGTGTATCTCGAGTACACCGACAGCGTCGCGCACGAGACCGGTGACGGCGAAGCTTTCGATGCCGCGGTCCAGCATGCAGACGCGCTCGTCGGTCGCATCTGGGAGTCGGTCAAGCAGCGTGAGGCGCGCGGCGAAGACTGGATGATTGTCGTTACCACCGATCACGGCCGCGATTCGGTCAACGGCAAGGACCACGGCGGCCAGTCCGCGCGCGAGCGCACCACGTGGATCGCCACGAATAACCCACGGGTGGACGCACAGTTCAAGAGCGGAGCATCGGCCATCGTCGACATCGCGCCGTCGATCCTCCAGCACATGGGCATCGCGGCGCCGCCGGAGGTGGCGCGGGAGATGGATGGCGTGTCGTTCTTGCGGCCGAGCGACTAGGAGCCGGTTGCCAGGGCCGTTTCAAAGTCGATTGTCGATTCATGCGCCGGTCCGCACAGCGCCTCGATCCCGCGCAGCGGGTGATCGTCCGGCACCCGCGACTCCGGACACATAACTGAGCGTGCCGCCCATGCCGCCCTGCGGCACGTCGGTTCCACGCATCGAAACACCCTAAACCCACGCGCGAGGAGGGTGCAAACTGCCGCTGAACCGGAACGGAGGCGGGTCCATGTCGAAGTCCCCATTGTCTACCCCAGTTGCCGCGGCCGGCGTGCTGGCTCTGTGCTGCGTCTGCATGCCGGCATTCGCCAGCTACGCGATTTATGTCGGCAGGAACCTGACAACGGACGGCAGCGTGCTGATCGGCGGCTCCGGCGACGAAGTGTCGAGTCACTGGCTGGAGATCGTTCCAGGATCCGCATACCCCGAGGACGCGACCATCGCGGTGGGGGTGACCGCCGAAGCCGAGTTTCCGGGGCGCATGATCGACATCCCGCAGGCGAGGCAGACGTTTCGCTTCCTCACGATGAACTATTCCGATTACCGGGGTTTCCCGGCGCCGCTCACCAACGGCGGTCTCAATGAGTTCAACGTCGCCGCGCGCGACGTGTGGTCGCCCTCGCGTCCGGAACTCGTCGCCATGACGCCGAACCCGCAGAGTGGCCCCCAGTACAGCGACCTCTCGCGCATCGCGATGCAGCGTGCGCGCAGCGCACGCGAGGCAGCGGAGATCGTCGGCGCGCTGATCGACGCGCACGGTTACTCCACCTACGGCGGCAATTCGCACATGTTCGCGGACCCGAAGGAAGGTTGGGTGCTGATCGAGTTCGCCGGCGGCAAGGGCCTGTGGATTGCCGAGCGCCTCGGGCCGGACGAGGTGCGGATGTCCTACCCCGGGTACATCGGCGAGATCCCTCTCGATTTCAACGAGCGCGATGACTTCATGGGCTCGAAGAACTTCATCAGCTTTGCCGTGGAGCAGGGCTGGTACGACCCGGCTGCAGGCAAGCCCTTCGACGTCAATTCCGTGTATTCGGTGGGAAAGGAAAAGTCTCCGCGCAGCACCATGGAGAAAGAGTTGCGCGCCGCGGTGCCGATCGACCTGCGGCGGATGATGGACGCGATTCGGGACCCGCGCATCTCCAAGGATTCCACGGGCTACGGCCAGGTGGCGCAGCTGCGCGACCGCGGCCGCCCGGAGATGAACCTGCTGTGGGTGGCGCCGACCGGTTCGGTGACCTCGCCATTCATTCCCTATCGAATCGGCGTCCAGCGCATCGCGCCGCAGTTCGGCAAGCACCGCTACCTCACCAAGGGCGAGGCCAGCGCCTTCCTCACGCGCGACTGGCAGATCCAGGAGGCGACCGAGTTCGCCGGCCGGCTGTTCAAGCGCCTGATGTACTACACCTGCGACCACCCGCAACGCTTCCTGCCCGAAGTGAAGGAAGCCCTCACCGCATTCGAGAACCGGTTGATCGCCGAACAGGACACCGTAGCCGCAACCAGCGATGTGCTGTTTGCCGCGGGCAAGCGCGAGCTGGCGCTCGAGTACCTGACGGATTACAGCGAGCGCACCGGGGAGGAAGCGCTCACGCTGGGTCGGGCACTGCTCGGCAGCATCGAGGCGCGCACGGAGCTGCTGTTCGGCCTGCGCCGCCCTGAGGGAGAGAGGATGAGCGGAATGGATACGCCCCTTGTGTCCTGCAGTGAAAGTGAACCTGGCCGCCCTTGAACCCGTCGACCGTTCCGTAAGACGATAATCCGTCGTTACTCGGCGGCTGCGAGATAGCCTGACCACGGGAGGACGTTCATGCGCCCAGCGATTGGAATAATCGGGGTCGCACCATTGGCCGCACTGCTCGCCTCGACGGGAGTGGCGGGCACTTCAGACGTACGGCAAGGGGGCTATCCGCATGCATCGGAGCCGATCGGCACCGTCGAGCAGATCTATGACGGCGCGCTCATGCCCGACGAGGCGGTTGCGACGTTTCGCAACATCGACCGATTGTTCCCGACGCGCACGATCAAGGCCGGTGGCAAGGTGCGAGAGCTGCCGCAGGCGGAGCGCCGGCTGACGAACTTCACCTTTGAGCACGAAGGCGCCGCCTACGACCTCTACGACGTGATGGCGCTCGACAACTTCACCGCGCTGCTGGTGCTGAAGGACGGCAAGATCGCCTACGAGACCTATCAGCGCGGCAATACCGAGCGCACGCGCTGGATGTCGATGTCGGTGGCGAAATCCATCACCTCGACCCTGGCCGCCATAGCGATCAAGGAGGGGTTGATCGCAGGGCTCGACGCGCCGGTCACCGACTACGTGCCGGCGCTGGCGGGCAGCGCGTATGACGGCGTGAGCGTGCGCGACGTCCTGATGATGGCTTCGGGCGTCCAGTGGAACGAGGCCTATGGCGATCCGAGCTCGGATCGGCGTGCACTGCTACAGGCGCAGATTTCCCAAAAGCCCGGATCAGCGATGAAGCTGATGGCCGCGCGGCCGAGCGCGGCGCCGCCCGGCACGGTGAACAACTACTCGACCGGGGAAACGCAGGTCCTGGGCGAAATCGTGCGCGGTGCCGTCGGCAAGTCGCTGGCGGAGTACTTGTCGGAGAAGATCTGGGTGCCCTTTGGCATGGAAGCCGACGCCACTTGGTGGCTCGATTCGCCGGGCGGCAGCGAAATTGGCGGCAGCGGGATCAGCGCAACCCTGCGCGACTACGGCCGGTTCGGGCAGTTCTTCCTCGAAGGCGGGATTGTCGCCGGCAACCCGGTCCTGCCCGAGGGCTGGACGCGTGAAGCGCCGGGGCCGATGACGCTGAAGGACGGCAGCGCGCTCGCCTACGGCTACATGTGGTGGCCCGGATGGACCGGTCCCTCGACCGACGACGGCGCCTACGCGGCGATCGGCATCCACGGGCAAAACATCTACATCAACCCGAAGCGCAACGTCGTGATCGTCACCTTCGGCGCGCAGCCCAAGCCCGTGGGCAAGGAGCCGATCGACCAGATGGTCTTCTTCGACGCCGTGGCCGCCAGGCTGGACTGAGCCCGACAATCGTGGATCAGGTGAAGGGGGGAATCATGGATGCACCTTTGGGCAGCGCCGTCGCGCCAGCGACGATCCATTTCGAGTTCCGCGCCACCGGCGCCGAGTACTTCCGCATCTGGATCGTCAACCTCCTGCTCACGATACTGACGCTCGGCATCTACTCGGCCTGGGCGAAAGTCCGCCGCATGCGCTACCTCTACGGCAGCACCGTGCTCGCCGGCAGCACGTTCGAGTATCACGGCCAGCCGCTGCAGATCCTGAAGGGCCGGATGATCGCCGGCGCGGCACTCATCACCTATTCCGTCATCACGACTATCTGGCCGCTCGCGGCGCTGGTGCTGCTGCCGCTGCTGCTCCTCGTCATGCCCTGGGTCATTGTGCAGTCGCGCCGGTTCCACATGCACATGAGTTCCTGGCGCAACATCCGCTTCCGGTTCGCCGGCAGCTATGGCGGCGCCGTCGCCGCCTACGTCGGGTGGGGCGTGCTCGCGGTCGTGACGCTGTACCTCCTCGCGCCGCTGTGGATATACAAGCGCGTGAAGTTCCTGCTGTCCAACACGGGCTTTGGCACCCAGGCGTTCGAGTTTCGCACCGGCGTTCACCGCTACTTCGGCTTCTACTACCTCACCATGGGCCTTGCCGTCCTCGCCGTATTCGGCCTGGCGCTCCTCGCGGGCGCCGGCGCTGCCTCGCTCGGCGACGCTGCGCCGCCGTCGGCGACCGCCATCGGGGTGATGGCCGTGCTACTCGTCATCGGCGTGATCGGCCTGCCGCTCGCGCTCGGCGCGTTCTGGGAGCGCTCGTTCACCAACGCGGCCTATGACGGGCTCGGCATCGGCCCGCACCGGCTGGCCTGCCGCATCCGGACCGGTCGCCTGCTGTGGCTGTTCGTCACCAATGTCCTGGGCGTGCTGCTGACACTCGGCCTGTTCTACCCCTGGGCGCTCATACGCCGCATCCGCTACCAGCTCGAGTGCATGAGCCTCGAAACCGAGGGCTCGCTCGATGCGTCCGTCGCGGCGGCCGCGCCGCAGACGTCGGCCACGGGCGAGGCGGTGGGCGAGTTCTTCGAGGTCGATTTCGGCCTGTGACGTCGCCGCAGTGATCGAAGGGCGCTATCTCGACGGACGCACGGCGACGCCGGTCCCGGCGCGCATTGCGATCGACGCAGACCGTCAAGTGAGGCTCGAGGGCATCCCGGAGCCGCGGCACTTGACGCTCGACGCGGTGATGGTCTCCGACCGGGTCGGGAACATCCCGCGACGCATCACGTTCCCGGACGGCGCCATGTTCGAG
>Ga0315912_10004905_pt1 | contig 12453 bp, 6 predicted proteins | sample VfabasoilMG_FD_204469 | JGI IMG/M metagenome (GOLD analysis project Ga0315912, IMG submission 204469) | Garden soil microbial communities collected in Santa Monica, California, United States - V. faba soil | ecosystem: Environmental > Terrestrial > Soil > Garden | place: USA: California... | reverse complement strand
TCCCTACCGCGTTGATCGCTGAGTACATGGACAAGGACGGCGGACGGACCGCGGCCGCGATTTATTCGGCGGTCGGACTGTTGATTGCGCTCGCGTTCACCGGCCTCTGGCAGCACGCCATCCGCAACGGCCGGTTGCTGACGCCGGGATTCCGTGAGCGCGAGGTCGCACAGCTCACGAAGCAGTACCGATACGGCCCGCTGGCCTACCTGGTCGCGTTCATCACGGCGTTTTTCTCCGCGTACCTCAGCATCGGCATTTGCCTGGCCCTGGTGGTGTTCTTTGCCTTCCGGGGCTGGACGGGGCGCCGGTGAGTCAACGCCGGCGCGGCAAGACCACCGGCGGACGCACGTCCGGAGCATCAGCGACTTCGGCGCCGGCGGCGACGTATCACTGGCGGCCGTCGCCGTGGCTCATCGCGATCGCACTCACGATCCTGACGATCGTCGTCTACGCACAGTTGTCATCGGCCACGTTCATCAGCGTGGACGACGGTGACTATGTGCATCTCAATCCGCACGTCACCGGTGGACTCACGGCTGAGAACGTTCGGTGGGCGTTTACGAGCGGTCACGCAGCCAACTGGCATCCGTTGACGTGGATGTCGTTGCAGGCAGACGTTTCCGCGTTCGGCAAAGAACCCGGACCGCTGCACGTCGCCAATCTGGCGTGGCATGTCCTGAACACGCTGCTGTTGTTCGGGCTGTTGCGCGCGATGACCGGGTCGCTCTGGCGCAGCGCGTTTGTGGCGGCGCTGTTTGCCGTTCATCCCGCACACGTTGAATCCGTCGCGTGGATCTCCGAACGCAAGGACGTGCTGAGCGCCGCGTTCTGGTTCGGCACCACGTGGGCGTATGTCGCATGGGTGCGGCGGCCATCGTCCGGCCGGTACGCCGCGATGCTCGTGCTCTTTGCGCTTGGCCTGATGTCCAAGCCGATGCTGGTCACGTTGCCGGCCACCCTGCTGTTGCTGGACGTGTGGCCGCTGAATCGATCGTCGGTACCGTGGTCGCGCCGGCTGCTGGAAAAGGCGCCGTTGTTCGCGATGACGATCGCGTCGAGCATCGTCACCTCCATGGTGCAGCAAGCGGCGATGGCATCGCTCGAGCTCGTGCCATTTCCGGTTCGCGTAGCCAACGCGGTGCTGTCTTACGGACGCTATCTTGTGAGCCTGATCTGGCCGGCGGACCTGGCGTTTCTCTATCCGTTGAACCAGCCGGAAACCGGCCCGGTTGTCGCGGCGGCCGTGGCGATCGTCGCGGTGACCGCGCTCGCATGGCTGATGCGGCGCAGCTTTCCGTTCGTGCTGATCGGATGGCTGTGGTTTGTCGGCACGCTCGTGCCGGTGATCGGCCTTGTGCAGGTTGGATCTCAGGCGCTGGCGGATCGCTACACGTACATTCCGTTCGTGGGTCTGTTCATCGCGATCGTGTGGCTGACGTGGGAACTGGCCTCGCGCGCGCGGATCTCTCAAGCCATCACGCTCGCCACCGGCGCGATCGTTGTGGCGCTGCTCGCAACTGTCGCGCACGCTCAGGCAGCAACCTGGGCCACCAACGAGTCTCTGTGGCGGCATGTCGTGCAATCCACGACGAACAATCCACGGGCGCACATCGAGCTTGGCGTGGTGTACGGCAAGCAGGCGCGCCATGCCGAAGCCGAATCAGAATTCAGACAGGCGCTGCAGTTGCGCATGACGCCGACCGACGCGAAAGACCTGTTTCCCAATCTCTCGGGCGCGCTGCTGGCGCAGGGCAAAGTCACTGAAGCGATCCCACAACTGCTGCAGGCCATCGAGCTGGACAACAAACGAGTGGACGTGCGGCACCAGCTCGGGATGGCCTACGCCCGCGTCGGACGGCCGGACGACGCGATCGCGGCGTTCAAGGAAGCCGTGCGCATCGATCCGAAGTACGAAGATGCGTACCTGGGCATGGCGGTGCTGCTGGCGCGGCGCGGCAATGTGGATGAAGCGCGGCAGGCGCTCATGGAGTTGCTGAAGCTGAATCCGAATCGAAAGGAAGCACAGGCGGCGCTGGCGCAACTGGCGGGCAAATGAGCAAGCGAACGAAGAAAACGACGGGAACGACGAGAACGACGGGAACGACGAGAACGACGAGAACGACGGAAACGACGAGAACGACGGGAACGTCGCGAGCGTCGGGAGCGGTGGCGCTCGGTATCGCCCTGGCCCTCGTCGTACTCTGCGTCGCGATCTATGCGCAAACGGCTTCGTTTGGGTTTGTCGACCTGGACGACGCCGGCTATGTGGTCACCAATCCGCACGTCACCGGCGGCCTGACGGCCGACAACATCACCTGGGCGTTCACCACGACGTACGCCGCGAATTGGCATCCGCTCACGTGGATCACGCATCAGATGGACGTGTCCCTGTTCGGCATGAACGCCGGACGGCACCATCTCACCAATCTCCTCTGGCACATCGGGGCAACGCTGCTGTTGTTCGGATGTCTGCGCGCAATGAGCGGCTCAACATGGCGCAGCGCGTTCGTGGCGGCGGCCTTCGGCGCGCATCCGGCGCATGTTGAATCGGTGGCGTGGGTGGCGGAGCGCAAAGACGTGCTGAGCGCCGTGTGCTGGTTCGCCACCACGTGGGCGTACGTTGCGTGGACGCGCCGGCCTCGCGCGGGTGCCTACGCGCTCGTGCTGCTGTGTTTCGCCCTTGGTTTGATGGCCAAGCCGATGCTTGTCACGCTACCCTTCACGCTCCTGCTGCTCGACTACTGGCCGCTTGGTCGCGGCGCGGGCCACTGGCGCGATCGCGTGATCGAAAAACTTCCGCTGTTCGTCATGGTCGCGATCTCGAGCGTTGTCACCACCATCGCCCAGAAACACGGCGGCGCGGTGGGGTCGCTGGACATGATTCCGTTCGGCGAGCGCATCGCGAACGCCGCGCTGGCCTACGGCCGGTATCTGACGATGTTGTTCTGGCCTGGCGACTTCGCAGTGCTGTATCCCTATCCTCGGCCGGTTCCCGTCGGTGCGGCGGCGGCCTGGGCCGCCGTGCTGGCCATTGTCACCGTTGGCGTCTGGCGGTTCAGACGCGCGCAGCCGTCACTCGCGACCGGTTGGTTGTGGTTTCTCGGCACACTCGTGCCGGTGATTGGGCTCGTGCAGGTGGGCGTGCAGGCGTTCGCGGATCGATACACCTACCTGCCGTCGGTTGGTCTCTTCATGGCGGTGGCGTGGGGCGTTGAAGCGCTCTCCCGTCGATGGCAGGCACCGCGCGCCATTGTTGGAGGCACCGCGATGGTGGTCATCGTCCTGCTCGCGGTGCTCGCGCATCGTCAAACGGCGGTGTGGGCGTCGGCGGAGACGCTGTGGCGCAACGCCGTCGCCGTTGTCCCGACCAGTGCGCAGGCGCACAACTCGCTCGGCCGGACATACGGCAACTCCGGCCGCGTGGCCGAAGCCGCCGAACAATTCCAGATCGCGGCAGGCCTGAAGCTCGACATCGCGACGGCGCGAGATGTGTTTCCCAACCTTGGCCGCGCGTTGATGGCGCAGGGAAAAATTGCCGAAGCGATTCCGCACCTCGAGCGCGCCCGGGAGATCGATTCGCAAGTGCCCGACCGATGGCACCAGCTCGCGCTCGCCTACTTCGGCGTGAATCGCAACGATGAAGCGATCGCCGCCTGGCAGCAGGCGATCACATTGAATCCTCGTTTTGAGGATGCCTGGTTCACCATGGCGATTGTGCTCGCGGCCAACAAGCGAACGGAAGAAGCCAGGCAGGCGTTCGCGGAGGTCCTTCGGATCAATCCGTCGCGTAAAGATGCCCGCGACATGCTTACCTCGCTGACGGGCAAGTAACGTAGGATTACCGGCATGCTCCCGGCGCCTTCAGGATCTCGACGGATGCTGGCGATCGCCGGCCTGGTGGTGGCGCTCGGCCTGCTGATTCCCGGATTGATTCTTCCGGTCATTACCATCCGCGGCGTGCTGCAGCCCGATGGCGTGGCCGAACTCGCGCCCAAGCTGATCGATCAAGGCATCACGGACGAATCGTTGGCGCAGTTGAAGCCAATGATCAACCCGATGATGCTCGCGCTGATTGAGGCCGCTCCCGGTGGATTGCGCGGCGCACTGATCGGCCGGCTCGGGCCGCAAATCGCGGAAGGACTCAAGAAGGGCGGCAACATCGAGGTCTACGCCCAGACGCGCAGCATCCTCGGCTCCGTCAAGCATCTCTATCAGGTCGGCAGCCACACGGCCGCGACGCTGATTCTGCTGTTCAGCGTGATCGTGCCGTTCGGCAAGATCCTGCTGGTGCTGTGGGCCACGGTGCGCTCAGATGCGATCAAGCGCGAGCGCACGCTGCACCTCGTTGAAATCATCGCGAAATGGTCGATGGCCGATGTGTTCGCGGTGGCGCTCATCATCGCGTTTCTGGCCGCGCAGGCCACGCAATCGGCGCCCGGCACGGCCAACGCCGCGATTCTGGCGTTCACGGCCACGTTCGGCGCCGGTTTCTACTGGTTTGCCGCTTACTGCCTCTTCTCATTGGGCATGCAGCAGATTACGTCCCGCTGGATTCTCAAGACGCGATAGGGTTCCGGGTTCCGGGTTCCGGGGTTCCGAGGTTCCGGTAGAATGGGTTTTCCTATGAGATCACGAATTCTCGGAGCGAGTGTCGCGCTCGTCATCATTGCTGTGTGCGCGTGGACGGTGGCCGCTCAGGGCCAGGCCCAGAACAGGCCAGGCCAGGCAACGGTGCCGACGTTCTCGAAGGACGTCGCGCCCATCCTTTACAAAAACTGCGTCACCTGCCATCGCCCCGGTGAGATCGGACCGATGCCGTTGCTGACGTATGAAGATGCGAAGCCGTATCGATCGGAGATTCGTGACCATGTGGCGACCGGCCAGATGCCGCCGTGGCACGCGAACGCGGCGCCCGGCACATTTGTGAACGAGCGCCGGCTGACCGCGGCCGAGAAGGACACCATTGTTCGGTGGGCGGACGGGGGCGCGCCGCAAGGCAACGCGGCCGACATGCCGGCGAAGCCGAAGTTCGCTGAAGGCTGGCAGCTGGGCCAGCCGGACGTGGTGCTGGAGATGGAAAAGGCCTACAGCGTGCCGGCGTCCGGCGAGATTCCGTACGAGTACTTCTACATTCCGACGAATTTCAAAGAGCCGAAGTGGATCAAGTCGATCGAAGTGCGCCCCGGCGTCCGCGAGGCCGTGCACCACGTGCTCGTGTTCTATCGATCGGAGCCAGACTCGACGCAGCCGGCGGTGATTCGCCGCAATGCCGCGCAGGGCCGCGAACCGATTCCCGCGGCGTTCGGATCGTCGCCGCCGCGCCGGCCCATGACGCCAAATGAGCGGCAGCGCCTGATCAGCACGTACGCGCCCGGCACGAATCCACAGGTGATGCCCGAAGGCACGGCATTGCGCCTGGAAGCCGGTGGTGCGATCGAATTGCAGATGCATTACACCGCGTTCGGCACGGCGTCGCAGGACCGCACAAAGGTCGGCATCATCTTCGCAAAAGAGCCGGCCCGCGAAGTCCGGCCGATGCATTTCTTCAACACCACGCTTGAACTGCCGGCCGGCGCCAGCAACGTGCAGGTGGACGCCGACATTTCCTTTGTCGCGCCCGCCACGGTGTGGGGCATCTTCCCGCACACGCACCTGCGCGGAAAGAAGTGGCAGTACAACCTCGAACTGCCGGACGGCAGCAAGAAAACGATTCTCGACGTGCCGAACTACGACTTCCACTGGCAGACTTACTACATGTTCAAGCAGCCGCTGGAGATTCCCGCGGGCGCCAAGCTGGTGTCGTCGGCCTGGTACGACAACTCCGCATCGAATCCCGCGAACCCGAACCCGAAGGTCACCGTGAAGTGGGGCGACCAGACGTGGGAAGAAATGCAATACACCGGAGTGATGTTCAGTCCGGCGCTGAAACCGGCGCTGCCGACCATCGCGCCGATTCGTCCGAACAAGCGATAACGCGTCAAGATCACGATGTCCGGCCCCGCCGCCGTTCACGGGCGAGGCGCCACCGCAAATCCGAGCGGGCGCTTCGAGAAACTTTCGCTCGAGCTCGACGACGTGCGCAGCTCAGAGGCTGTCTTGTCCGCCGAAGCTTCAGCGAAGGCGGAAGACCCGGGGAGCACGGAATTCTTCCGAGACACTTCCAAATCGATTCTCACCACCAACGACAGTCCAGACGTCGGCATGGAAGTGTCGGTGAATCCGTATCGCGGCTGCGAGCACGGATGCATTTACTGCTACGCGCGGCCGTATCACGAGTATCTGGGCCTGTCGGCCGGCGTGGATTTCGAGAGCCGCATTTTCGTCAAGGAGAGCGCGCCGCAGTTGTTGCGCGCGGAGCTGATGAAGAAGTCATGGACGCCGAAGGTCGTGGCGTTCAGCGGCGTCACCGATTGCTACCAACCGATCGAACGCAAACTCAAACTCACGCGCGGCTGCCTGGAAGTGATGGCGGAGTTCCGCAATCCGGTCGCGATCATCACCAAGAGCCACCTGGTGACGCGCGATATCGATGTGCTGCGCGTGCTCGCGGAGCATCACGCCGTTCAGGTGATGCTGTCGGTCACGACGCTGGACGATGATCTGGCGAACGTGATGGAACCGCGGGCCGCACGGCCGCAACGGCGGCTGGATGCGGTGCGCGAGCTGTCAGCGGCCGGTATTCCCGTGGGCGTAATGGTCGCGCCGATCATTCCCGGTCTCACCGATCACGAAGTGCCGGCGATTCTCAAAGCCGCGGCCGCTGCGGGCGCGAACACCGCAGGCCGGACCGTGGTGCGGCTCCCCTACGGCGTGAAGAATTTGTTCGACCAGTGGCTGGCGGCGCATCGGCCCGATCGCCGCGAGAAAGTGCTGAACCACCTGCGCGACGTCCGCGGCGGGAAGCTTAACGAGTCCACGTTCGGTACGCGCATGACCGGCGAGGGCCCGATCGCCGAATCGATTCACCAGATGTTCACGGTGCACAAACGCCGGCTGGGACTGAATCGCGCGGAGGAACTGTCCACGGCGGCGTTCAGACGGCCGCCAGGCGCGCAGATGGAGCTCTTTTGACCCCGGGTCTAAAGACCCGGGGCTCCGATCACTTCAGCTTCAGCATGAACGACCCGGCCTTGTCGCTGCCGTAATCGTAGACAACCACCTTCACAAACTTTGCGTCCCCGAACACTGGGATGCGCAACGCTCGACGGATACCAGTCTTGAGCCACTCGTCGCGCGTCGCTTCCGTGGCATCCAGATCAAGCCGTTCGCCGAATTCGCCAATGATGTTTTCCCTGGCGTCTCCGACGTAGGCCTGCAGCTCGAGTTGCGCGGTGTGCCGTCCGTTAGTCAGCGTGAACGCAAGAGGTGCAGCCGTAATAACGACTTCGGCGCGCATTTGCGCGCTCACGCCCATCCTCGGCAGCATTCGCGCCGTCACGGTCAGCGGAATGTCCTTCGCATTGCTGTCCGACGCTAGAGCGTTCTCGACACGAGACTTGACGATCAGCTCCTTCAGCTCGAGCGGCGGTGGTTCGGCGGCAGCGTAGTAGCCGTGCCGGTATTGGACGACCACATCGGGCCGGTTCACTCTCACCTCTACGTCGCGGTATCGGCCATCAAGGTTGGGATTGGTGGGCTCGTAGCCCAACAGATACGAGAACCGCGTCCCCTGATCGATCTTCGCCACAGCCTTCACAGCCATGTCCACGCTCGAGTAGAACCCGCCGGTCCGCTCGGCGATCTCCCGGCCCCAGCGATCTCCGCTCATAAACGCATTGGGCGACGTCCCGTTGGTCGCCACCATGTCCACGATCACGCGGGCGTCCGTGGCGCGCTGCGACATCAGCAATGCATCGTGATCGGGCCTGCGATCGGGGTCGTCTCTGACCAGTGCACCGTTCGCAAAGATGACCATGTGCTTGTCCCCATCGAGATAGCGAAGATACTCAATTCCCGCAAACAACTTGAGACGGGAGTTCCTGAGGGCAGCGTCGCTCAATTCGACCCCGTAGTCCCTGGAGTCGCCCGCGAGATCGGCGAAGCGATCCTGTCGTTGCCAGGGCTTCTCCGAGACAGGCACGGCCCGATCCATCCCGAGCAGCATGTCGACGACGCGCCGAAGTGTGATCGACGATGGCGGGCGCGTGCCGTCGGCCGCGGCAGGTCCGAGAAAAACATCGTCAGCGCGATTGTAGAAACGGTCGGGAATGGGCGCGTGACCGGGACTGTAGGGGCTGGATGCGAACAGCACCCACTCGTTGATATCGAAGACGATCTTTTCGTGTTCCTTCTTGTAACGCTCGAGAATCCTGACGATGGCTTCGTGATCAGTCGTGAAGTTCGTCGCACGATGAAACGCCATCACGGCCACGGCGTCCTGGGGCAGCAACCGGTTGCGCACGAGGTCGATGGCCCCATCAAGTGCTTTGGTCGGATGCTGAATGCGACCATAGCCAAGGACAATCAGAAACGTGCGCCGGGTCTGCGGCTTGATCGTCTCATCGCGTACGCGGTTGATCGCCGTTGGAGGCGGCGGCACCGGCCCCGGTTCGTAGCGCTGCAGGAAGAAGTTCACCACGTCGCACTTCTTCTTGTTCTCGGTGACGGTGAAATCCGCCTGCGTGAGGTCTGTGACCGGGTTGCCCTTGCGATCAAGGACCGTCACTGACAGCGGAACAACGGTGGTGCTCGTGCGGAAGACTGGTGTTTGCTGGGGCGGGGGTAGCTGCGTCGGTGGTGTCTGAGCCGATAACGTGGCAGCGACAACGCCGCACAACATGAAGCAATGAAGCAAATGAAGTTCTCTTCGCTTTCCCAAAGAATCCTTCACTCTCTTCACTGCTTCATGTTCTGTCTTTGCGTGGGTTTTAACGTCCCGGCATTTTGTCCGAGATCGTCAGCTTCCCGGCGTTCGCCTTGTTGAAGGCGTCAACTTCTGCCATCAGCTTATTGAACGCAGAACGGGCGGCCTCCATTTCCTTCAGCCGATCCTCGTACGCATTGAGTTGCGCGCTCGTGGGCCCGTAGGCCACGCCGCCGGCCACGTCGCTCGCGCCACCGCCGACCTCACCCAGCATCCACACCAGGTTCAGATACAGGCGGTACTTCTCGACGTACCACTTGTCGTCGCTGTGCATCTCGGTGCGAGACAGATAGTGCAGTTCGGCCTCGTACATCTTCTTGTTCAGACCATCCAGCTGCGAATCGAGCGCCTTGTTGCCCGCGTTCGCCTTGCGCAGGTCTTCAACCTGCATGCGCATGATCTCGATACGGTTGATCTTGTCCACCACCTCGTTCAGCGACGAGACGATGTTGCGCTGCAGCGAGGTGCTGGCGGCCATCTCGACTTCGGACGCCGGCAGCAGCACGTCACGCCAGATCTCGAACGGCTGCGTTTGCGCTTTGCCGTTGTAGGTCATACGCACGCTGTACTTCCCGGGCGCCGCGCGCGGCTGCCATCGCTGCGACCCGATGCCCCAGTGCGTCACGGGCCGTTCGCGATTCTGCCAGCGGCCCGCGTCCCAGATGTACGGATTGTCCGGCGGGATCGATCGCAGCACCGGCTGATCCGGCGAGGGCAGCAACAGGTTCCACGTCGCCTTGTTCATGCCGGCGCGTCCCTGCACCTGCGTCGTGGACAACACGGCACCATCAGCGCTCAGCACTTCCATCGTGATTGGGGTCGTCGGCGCCGCGCTCATCGAGAACACGAACTCCGCCGTGCCGCTGTTCGCGCGTCTGATGCCGGGACGCGGTTTAAACAGCTTCAACTCCGCGGCGGGCTCGGCCTGATCGCCCTGCTCCAGCTGCCAGATGTCGCGCAGAATCCACAGGCCGCGGCCGTAGGTGGCCACCGCGACTTCCGGCGCGTTCTTCGGCACCTCGATCCAGTTGACGGGCGCCGCCGGCAGCTTGTCCTTGAACTGCGTCCACGACTTGCCATCGTCTTTCGAATAGAAGAAGCCGTGGCCGGTGCCGGCGAAGATCATGCCCTTGCGGTTCGGGTTCTCCGCGATCGACAGCGTGTAGTCCAGCGGATGGCCCTTCGGCAGCGTCGCGTCGATGCGCGTCCACGTCTGACCAAAGTCGGTGGTCTTGAACAGATACGGATCGCGATTGTCGACCAGGTGATAGTCCACGGCCATGTACGCCGTGCCTGGATCGAAATGAGACGCATCGATTCGGCGCACCAAACCCCACGGTGGCATCTGGATGTTCTTGGTGAGATCGACCCAGGTCTTGCCGTCGCGCATGATCCAGACTTTGCCGTCGTTCGTGCCGGCCCAGACCACGCCACGCTGGGTGCGCGATGGTGCGATCGCCGAAACGACTGCGCCATAGAACTGACCGAGGTTGTCGCCCACGACGCCGCCGGAGAATCGAATGCGGCTCGGATCTTTCGTGGAGAGATCCGGACTGATCACTTCCCAGTTCTGGCCGCGATCGCGCGTGCGGAAGATCACCTGGCAGCCGAAGTAGACCGAGTTGTCGAACCAGTCGATCGCGAGCGGCGGCGACCAGTGGCAGCGATACTTCAACCCAACCGGATCGGAATCCAGTGTGTGAATCCACGGACTGACCGATCGCGTCTGTCCGCTGAGTTCGTCGTACGTCGCCACGTGCGCGGCGTAACAGGTGCCCCACACGAATCGATGATTGTTCGGCTCGGGATAGGTGTAGCCGGATTCGCACGACGGCATGCTCTGTTCGGCCGGCGTCGTGTTCGCCGCCGCGCCACCGCGGCCGCCCTGTCCGCCACCGCCACCCTGTCCGCCGCCACCGCCGCCTGCGCCACCGCGCGCACCGGCACCACCGGCAGCGCCCGCGCCTGCTGCGCCGCCAGCCTGGCCCGCCGCGCCCGCGCCACGTCCCGGCGGCGCCGCATTGGCCGCCGGCGCCGGAGTTGGTAACGGAGCCGGGGCATACGACGGCACGTTCGCCGGAACGATCGGCCGACTCGTGTCCACCCGCATGCTGCCGTCGTCCTGCCGATCGGAATACACCCAGTACGGGCTGCGCTGATCCACGGTCACGCGATACATCTGCCCGATCGGCAGCGACACTCGCGTGGCGCCTGTCGGATTGTTGGGCGATCCGTAGATGCCCATGCCGCCGTCGTCGGTCGTAATGTAGTGCCCTTCGGCGCCCGGCGTGGTGTCCCACCAGATGTCATGGCAGTCGCCGCACGCGCCGCCGCCAGTGAAAAGTTTGCCGCCGTCGCGCGATCGCCAGAGCGAACTGTTCGCGACGAGCACGTGATCGGGATTGTCGGGCGATACGCGGATGCGAATGTAGTAGCCGGCGCGGCCGATCAGACGACGGTCCCAGCTGACGTTGGCCCATGTGGTGCCGCCGTCATCGGATCGCCAGAGCGATCCCTGCGCCTGCGACGCGAGTCCCTTGACGCCATCCGAACCCGTTTGAATCAGCGCGTACATTCGCAACTTGTTCGATGGCGCGATCGCGACGTCAATCTTGCCCACCGGAGACTTCGGCATGCCCGGATGCGTGACCTTGGTGAACGTCTTGCCGCCGTCCGTTGAGAGGTGGACGCCGCTGCCCATGCCGCCGCTTTCGAGCACGTGCGTCTGAAGCTGAATTTCCCAGGTGCCGGCGATGACGATGTTCGGATCCTGCACGGACATCTGCAGACCCGAGCAACCCGTGTCGGGATTCACGAATAGTGTGCGCTGCCACGTCTTGCCGCCGTCTTCCGTTCGATAGACCCCGCGTTCCTGCTGGGGTCCGGTTGCGCGCCCCAACGCGCACACGAGCACAATGTTCTCGTTAGTTGGATGCGTGACGATCGTGCCGATGCGTCCGGTCTCCACCAGGCCGACGTTGGTCCACGTCTCGCCCGCATCGGTGGACTTGTAGATGCCGTCGCCCATCATGTCCATGTCGCGCACGGCCCACGCCTCGCCGGTGCCGGCCCACACGATGTTCGGATTCGATGGCGCCACCGCGAGTGCGCCGATTGCCTGCGATGTCTGCTTGTCGAACGTAGGCTTCCACGTGACGCCGCCGTCGGCCGATTTCCACACGCCGCCGGATGCGGCACCGGCGAAATAGACGCCGGGCTTGCCCGCCGACGCCGCCGCTGCCGAAATGCGGCCGGCGCTGGACGGGCCCACGTACTCAAAACGAGGCAGGCCGACCGACTGCGCGACCTGTGGGCCGCCTCCGCCGCCGGGACCTCCGCCGCGCTGCGCATCTCCAACGGAGGACAGCGCCGTACAAAAGAGGAAGCTGATGACAAGAGTGATCTGCCGTCTGAGTCTCATACGTGCCCCAATAGTAGATGTGGACGACCCGATATTGCACGGCGATTCCGGGGCCTGCAACTCTGTCCGGCCGTGACAAAACTGGCGGTATTTTTCGGAGCCCGGACAGCCGAAAATAATGACCTCGGGAGTCGTGTTCGCGAAATCGATCTCGGGGATCATTTTC
>Ga0315912_10004904_pt1 | contig 12454 bp, 9 predicted proteins | sample VfabasoilMG_FD_204469 | JGI IMG/M metagenome (GOLD analysis project Ga0315912, IMG submission 204469) | Garden soil microbial communities collected in Santa Monica, California, United States - V. faba soil | ecosystem: Environmental > Terrestrial > Soil > Garden | place: USA: California... | reverse complement strand
CCACAGGGCAATGTTGGCGCCCACCGTGTCATCGAAGAGAAGGGCGTCCTGCGGCACGTAGCCGATGTTCTGGCGCAGCGTCTCGAGGTTCATCTTCTCGAGCGACCGGCCGTCCATCGTGATCGTCCCGGTCGATGCCCGGAGTGTCCCGGTCATCAGATCGACGATCGTCGACTTGCCTGCACCTGAGCCGCCAACGAACGCGACGGTTGTCTTCGCCGGAATCCGCAAGCTGATGTCGTCGAGGACCTGCCGCCCGGTTCGGTAGGAGAACGACACGTGGTCGAACACGACCGCCTCCTCGAGACCGCCAAACGGCTCGCTGCCCTGCGGCTCCGCTTCGGAGTCTGTCTTCTCCGTAGCCTCGCGTAGGAGCTCGACCGCACCGAGATAGCCGCAGAACTGCTGCCAGCTGCTCTGCAGCGCGAACACCTCGTTCATCACGCGGAAGAAGTACACGAGCAGCACGAACATCGAGGCGAGCTCGGCGCCCTGGATGACCGACCGGAAGTACAGCATTCCGCCGAGGAACAGCACCATGATCGGCTGCGCGAGTGAACCCAGCAACGAGCCGGCGACCTGCTGGCGGAAGTCGGCGTCGAGCAGCCGATTCGACGTGTCGTCAATGCGGCGGTCGAGCCGACCGTACGAACCCGTCGCGCGCAGGTACTTGAACGCGTGCAGCAGCTGGATCGCGAGGCCGGTCAGCTTCGAAGACTCCTTCGTGGCGATCAGCGAGTAACGACGGATCACGAATCCGCTAACGCGCGTGAGCAGGATCATCACGCCACCCATCGCGACGCAGACGAGGCTCAGTCGCCAGTCGAAGAAGCACGCCATCAGGAACAAGACGCCACCGCTGAGCGCCGGCGACAGCGACCGCACATAGGCGAGAAAGCCACAGGCCGCACGATAGACGTCGTTGATGATCAGATTCGTGAAGAAGCCGGTGTTCGTGTTCGCGACGTGCTGGTAGTCCGCCTTCGCCAGGCCGGCCATCACCTGCCGTCGGAGCATCCGCGAGACATCGCGAAACAGTGCGAACTGGTAGCGCTGCGTCGCGAATTGCAGCGCGCCCTTCACGGTGAACAAGATGACGATCAACGGCAGCACCGTGCCAGGCGTCATCGACAGGCCGAACCAACCGAGGAAGCTCGCGATCACACCGCCGAAGCCCGATGTCTGCGCCGCCGGATCACGTTCGAACAGCGGATAGAACAATGCGATGCCGACACCCTCGGCATACGTCATCAGCAGCGTGAGCCCGACGGTGACGAGCATGCGCCACCGCGCGTAGCTCCAGAACAGCTTGAAGTAATGCGTGACGAGAAACGGCAACGCATCCGAGTTGCGCTCCGGCTTCGGCTCGGGCTTCGGCTCGGCTTCGGGCGTTCCGTTCTCGCTCACGGCTGCTTGCGCACGCAGAAGGTGGCGAACGAGTACTCGTACTTCTCGGCAAAGATGTCGGAGCTCGGTCGCGTCCAATGGTCGCCTGCATCGACGAACGAGCAGGCTTTCATGTGCGAGGGCAGGCGGCGCTCGAGGTCCGCGCGCGTGTAGAGGCGCGCGTCGACGCCGGGCTTCGAGTCGCCGGGCTTCCAACCGTCGCGGTAGTCGCACGTCATCACGAACAGGCCGTTCGGCGCGAGCAGCGATTCGACGGCCTCGACGAACGAGCGATCGTCCGGATCGTGCTCGATCACCGACGTCGAGAAGATGATGTCGTAGACGCCGTGCTCAGTGGTTGGCTTCGTCGCGAACTCCTGGAGCGTGTAATTGAAGACCGGGTCGATCTCCTCGATGGAGATTCCGAGCTTCGCGAGCGCCATGCACGCGGTGTCCTCGAAGCTGCCCACGCACAGCACGCGCGGGCGGTTGTAGCTCGCGAGGTGCCGATACACGGTGTCGAACACGAACGCCTGCTGCACGTTCGCTTCGGGAAGCTTGCGCGCAAATGTGTGCGGCACGAGCTTGGCGATCTGCGCCTCTGCGGGTGCGTACAGCTTGCGCGCCTCGTCGCCGAGCAGCCGGTTGTAGCGCTGTCCGTTGAGCGTGACCGGCGTGTACGTCGCGCCGCTGACCGGCGTGCGGTGATCGTCCTTGTTGTAGTCGATCGAGGTGTCGACCCAGCTGCTATTGCCGATGTCGCGCAGGTCACCGCCGATGTCGAGAAAGCCGCGCATGCCGAGGTGGTACAGCACGCCGACCGGCTGCCGGGCTCGAGCGGTGAACGGTACGCGACCACGGCGCGCAAACACCGAATCGAGGATGCGTTCGTAGTCCCAGCGCAGCGTCTCCTCGGTCCACGCTTCGAAGTACGGTTCCAGCGGCTTTGTGCCGGCCTCGATGATGTCGCGGAGCGAGTGCTTGGGGACGACGATCGGCGCGTCGCTGATGTGCTTGAACATCTCGCAATCGGAGATCGCGATCGGTCGGCGGACGGCGAGCGCGAAGTCGAGGACGCTCGAGATGCCACGGCCTGCCTTCTCGCGAATGAACACGTTGATCGTGTTCTGGGCGAGGAAGTCGAGCAGCGCCGGCTGGTCGAGGAACTCGTGCGAAATCGAGAGCGAGATACCGGGCTTCTTGACGAGCGATCGGCAGCGGTCGGCGATCTTGCGAGCCTGCGCGCCATCCGCGTCGCCGAACGTCGCGAACGGGATGCTGAGCCGAATCACCGCGTGGTCGAGCTCGCGTTGCACGAGCTCGATCAGATCGTCGTAGCCAGTCTTTGCAAATCCGAAGCTGCCGATCGTTATCTCCTTCGGCTCGGCAAACCGATTCGTGTAGGTCGGCACCGGCCGGCCGTGCTTGTAGACGAGCGGGTTCTTGAGCAGCAGCGTCGGATCCGGCGCGACGTAGTAGTCGAATAGCCGGTTCGCGACCTCGGGATGCGCGCGCATCACGAGCTTGCCGGGAATCGCCTCGTCCGCGATCGGCTGCAGGATCGAGTGAATGACACCGATCTGCGTGACCGGAATTGCCGCGACGTGATTGAGCAGCAGCTTGCCGCGCGCCGTGTAGCCGGCGAGCCACGGCATGGTCGACGGCATGTAGTTGTAGATGATCGCGCGCGGCCGATTGCGGGCGACATGGCCCATCAGCTCGGTCAGGCTCTCGCAGTTCGCCTTGACGAAGCGGTACTTCGTCGACTGGCTGATCGCGTCGAAAACGTTCTCGCCAAACCCGTATACACCGCACTGACTGATGCGGTGGTTGACGAATAGAATGACGGGCGCGTCCACGACCGTCGCAGCCTACTACAAGACTGCCGGCCTGGATGACCAGTATTTTCAGGTAGCTACCAGAGCTCCCGCCGCTTGCGGAACTCGTCGATCACGCCCTGCATGTCGCGCGTGAACTCGGCTTGCGTGTACTTCGCGGCGCGCGCCTTGCCTTTGGAAATCAGCGAGGTCCGCACGGTCGTGTCGTCGATCACGCGTGCGATCGCATCCGCGAGCGCAGCTGCGTTCGTGGTGTCGACCAGCAGAGCCGCATCGCCGAGCTGTTCGCGCGCACCCGGAATGTCGGAGTTGATCACGGGGCATCCGAGGGCCATCGCCTCGAGTGGCGGCAGGTTCTCGGGCCCGCACAACGACGTGTACGCGAGTGCCGCTGCATTTCGGTACAGGGCGACCAGCTCGGAGCGCTCGACGAAGCCGAGCAGATGAATCTGGTCGGCGATGCCGAGCTCCGCGGCGCGCTCTCTCACGCGCGCCTGGTTGCCCTTGTCGGAACCGACGAGCGCGGCGTGCACGGTGCGGCCGCGCTTGCGTAGCTCGGCGATGCCGCCGAGCAGACCGACGTGATTCTTGTGCGACCAGAACTGCGCCGGATACAGCACGTACGGCGAGCCGACCTTCGACGTAAGCGTCGGCGAGGTACCGTTCGCACCTTCGAGCGCGAAGCGTGGAGTCGGGTGTGGAAGCAGACGGATGCGACTCGCATCGACGTTGTAGAAGCGCACGATCTCGTCGCGGCCGACCTCGGTGCCAGTGACGACGTACGTCGCACGTCGGAGTGCATCGCCAAACGCGCGCTCGCGCGCTTGCCACTCGCCCTGCTGCCCGAGCTCGGGGAAGTACGGATGCAGTCGGTGCTCGAGGTCCCAGATCGTCACGACGTACGGCGCATCGACCGGTTCGTACATCGGTGTCGGGAACCACATCAGATCGACGCCTCGCTCGCGCGCCGCATGATCGAGCGGGCTGCCCGACGGATACCAGATCGACTTGCCCGTGACGGCGGCGGCCATGTGCAGAGGCCCCTGCAGCTTGACGACGACGATCTGGTACCAAATCTTTTTCGCGACACGCCCGGCGTTCGACGATGCGAGCGAGTGAAACGTGATGCGCGCAGGGTCGAACTGCGCCGGCAGGTCACCGACCGATCCGTAGTGAAACACGATCGCCGAGTCCGACGAGGTCGCGAGACCGGCGAGCACCGACTCCGCAAACGTGAACGCGCCCCCTCGCTGCGGACTGATCTCCGGCAGGAAGACGCCGAGCTTCATCGATTCGCCGCGAGATAGCGCTTGATGGCGTCGGCGATCTTCGAGACGTCCGCCTCGGTGACGCTCGACGACGACGGCAGATAGAAGCCGTTCTCCCACAGGTTCTCGGCGACCGGACACGCGATCTCGCGATAGCCGGCCTGCTTCTTCAAGAACGGCTGCATGTTCATCGGACAGAACATCGTCCGCGTGTCGATGCCGTCCTTGCGCAGGAAGTCGAGCATCGGGTCGCGGCGGACCTTTGCCGTCGGGCGCAGCACGACCGCGTACATCCAGTAGACGTTCTTGGCCCACGGCAGCTCCACGGGCAATTGCAGCTCGGTGATGCTCGCGAGCTTGTCGTTGTACATGCGCGCGACGCGCCGGCGGTCCTCGATGAAGCGATCGATCTTCGCGAGCTGACCGAGGCCGAACGCGGCCTGCATGCCGGTCATGCGGAAGTTGTAGCCGGGGACCTCGTGATAGAAGCGCGGCTGCCCGAAGGCGAGGTTGCGCAAGAGGCGCAGCTGCTTCGCGAGCTTGTCGTCGCTCGTGACGACCATGCCGCCTTCGCCGGTCGTGATGATCTTGTTCGCGTAGAAGCTGAAGCAGCCCATGTCGGATAGGCCGCCGACGCGCTTGCCGCGCACTTCGGCGCCGTGCGCTTCGGCTGCGTCCTCGATCACGACGAGGTTGTGCTTCTTGGCGATCGCGTTGACGCGGTCCATGTCGACGGGGTGACCGTAGATGTGGACCGGCAGGATCGCCTTCGTCTTCGGTGTGATGAGCTCCTCGACGAGATCGAGGTCGAGGTTCCACGTCGTCGCCTCGGAATCGACCGGCACACTGACCGCGTTGTTGCGATAGACCGCGAGTGCGGTCGCGATGTTCGTGCACGACGAGATAAGCACCTCGTCGCCGGCGCCGATACCGGCCGCCGCGACGGCGACCTCGAGTGCGGTCGTGCCGCTCGTGACCGCGATGCCGTGCGTGGCGCCGCAGAACTTCGCGAACTCGGCCTCGAAGCGCGGGATGTACTCGCCGAACGATCCGGAGATCTCGCCCTTGCGAAGCGCATCGATGACGAGCTCGATCTCCTTCTCGCCGATCTCCGGCTCGAAGACGGGGATCATTCGACGACCTTGATGTTGATCTTGTCGTTCTCGGCCCCGAGGAACGGTCCCTGCTTGACGCTGACGCACTGCATGTCCTCGAGGACGCGGATCGCGTGCGCACCGTCAAGGAGCAGAATTGCGTCGCCGAGGCCGAGCACGACCTCGCGGAACTTCTTGCCTTCGCTCGTGAAGAAGTCGACGGCGATCTTGCCCTTCTGCACCACGAACATCTGCGCGAGGTTCGTGATCTTGCGCTCGATCGGCTTGTGATAGTGCGCGGGCTCGATGAACCCGGCGCCATGCGCGAGCAGTCCGAACTGCATCGAGCAATCGTCCGGCGAGCAGAACTTGGTGATCGGCACCGTGCTCTGGGCCCAGATGATCTCCGCGAAGCGGACGCCCCCGTGCTCGATCACTTCGAACTGAATGCCGGACATGCGCGCGCAGTCTTGCAAACTCGACGAGGTGAGTCAAAGGAGCGGTGATGCACGTTCGCTCGGAAGTAGTAATTGTGAGTCCGACCCACAACTACTGCTTGTTGGCCATGCGTGCTCGGAGGGAGCCCGGTTGGGGCGGGGAGGCCGGTTCGCCGTAGAGCGCGCGCGATAGGCGGGTGAGCTGCCGACGGAGCGCGGCCGTCTCCGCGGCTTCGGTGGCGCCCTCAGCGGGCGTGACGAGCGTCGCTGCGCCGATCTCGATCGCGTCGGCCAAACGGTCTGTAGCGCGGAGACGCCGCGGACGGCGGTAGAGATCCCAGCGCTGCTGCACGCCGGGGGCGGTTCGTGCCAGACGCAGTGCTCGTTGCCACAGTGCCTTCGGGGGATCCTCGGAGAAGTCGAAGCCGTCACTGATGTCGACGACGCTGCGCACGAATTCGAGGACGCACCAGCGATACGCCTTGCGGATGCGCTCGAAGCTCCAGCCCTCGGCGAGCGCCGTATCGATCGCGCGAAAGTAGCCGTCGACGGTCGTGCCCACGTGATTGAGGTCGGCAGGGTAGAGCAGCATCTCCGGGCAGTACACGACGACCGGGATGCCGAGCAGCACCATCTCGCGTCCCACGGATGACCACGCATTGAGGAACACATCGGCCTGGTCGGCGAGGTCGTAAATCGACAGTTTGTCGGCGGGCCAGTTCACCCGCACGTTCGGCGGCAGCGTGGCGAGCTCGCGCTCGAGTTGCTGGGCGTGCTCGGACTTCGCGCCGTCGCGCTTGTTCGGGAACTCGCGCGGGTGAACGCGGATGATCAGAAACAGCTCGGGGCGTGTCTGCATCCATTTGCAGAGCGCGCGGATCCACTCGACCTGCGTCGGGAACAGCGCGCTACCGAGCGGCGGCATCTCCCCGATCGCGGCGGCTGCGACGTATTCGTCGTAGCTCGACATCGATGCGACGAGCAGCTTTTGGTCGGGGCGCACGCCGAAGCGCCCGCGGATGTCCTCGCTGCGCGTGGATTTTGCGGCCGAGTAGGCGAACACGCTCGTACCGCGGAACAACTGCTCGAGGTGATCAGTCACAGTCGACAGCTCGGCCTCGGTGCAGGGCGTGTCGCGTAGCGCGGGCCACTGCTCCATCAGGTGCGTGTACCAGCGCAACGTCGAATCGCGCCCCACGATCATCTGCTGCAGGCGGTTCTTCAGGCTGACGCCCGCATGAAGGAAGTAGGTCGGAATGCCGCGCTTGTCAGCGGCGGCGCGCCACATTGCGTTGACCGAGTAGAGCGTGTTGTAGGCGAACACGCGGTCGGGGCGCTCGCGATCGAGGATCTTCTCGGCGGCCAGCAGTGAGCGTAGTGCGCTGACGAAGCGTGCACGGAACTCGGGCCATTCCTCGTCGGTGAGCACGAGCCCTGCGCGCTTCTTGCTGATCAAGTACTCGTAGAGTGCGGCGCGGCCCACGGCCATGCCGTTGACCTCGAACGTTGCGATCGTTGCCGGCTTCGCTGAGCTGGCGAGCTCTTCGATCCGCGCTTCGTCCGCTTGCGTGAGGACCGATTCGAAGTCGTAGCCGCGGTAGAGTTCGAAGCCCGAGCGCAGGAAGTCGCGGTTTTGCTGGCAGGCACGGCAAACCGCCAGCTTGTCCGCCGAGCTGCTCGCATAGGTGACGCCCTGCGCTCCCATCGCTACGCACAGCGACGAGAACCCGCCGTTGCAGGTCACGTAGACGAGCTCGGTGCCGCGGGCGCGCAGCGCATCGGCGACGAGTGCCTCGGGAAATGCGTGTACCCAGATCCCGGCGTGTGGAGCGAATACGAGCGCGCGCATCAGGCGGCGCGGGGAGTCACACCAGTGAACTTCCGGTACCACTCGATGTACTTGGGGAAGCCGACCTCGATCGGATTCTTCGGCGCGTAGCCAAATGTCTTGCGCGCACGGTCGACGCTCAGCGTGCCGCGGAACGGCATCAGGTGGTCGCGCTGCACGTTCTCCGTCTTCACGTCGGGGAAGTGCTTGCGGATGACCTCGACGAGCTCTTTGATCGAGCGCGAGCCGCCGTTCGTGAGATTGAAGATGCCGTTCTCGGCGGCCGGGTTACCGATCGCGCCACAGATGCCGTCGACGAGGTCGTCGATGTACGTGAAGTCGATGCGCTCGGCACCATCGCCGTCGATGCGGAGCGTGCCGCCACGCAGAGCGGTCTCGATGTAGACCTGACCAACGCGCCTGCTTACGCAGCGGGCGCCGTACAGCGCCGACGGACGGATGATCGTGTACGGCAGACCGAACACCTGCTGATACGCGATCACGATCTTTTCGCCGGAGAGCTTGAGTGCGCCGTAGATGCCGATCGGATTCAGCGGGTGATCCTCGTCGACGGTCTCCGTCATGAAGTTGCCGTAGACCATGCTCGACGACAGGAACACGAAGCGCTTCACGCCGATGCCACGCGCGACGTCGAGCGAGTTCTCGAGCGTACGCAAGCTGTGATCGAACGTGCTGTACGGATCCTTGTTCGAACGGTTCGCGTGGGCGACGGCCGCGAGATGAACGATCACGTCGGGCTTGAACTTGTCGAGCAGGCGCGACATCGCGTGGTAGTCGCGAGCGTCCTGGGGGTGCATCTCGATGTTGGCGCCGCGGAGAAGGTCGAGCCGCTCGTTGACCATCTTGGTGTAGAGGTCGCGGTTCTCTGCTCCGTCGGTCATGAGCGACAGCAGGTTGTTCACCTGTAGGCCATCGATCACGTAGACGTGCGCGCCGCGCCGCGTGAGCTCGAGCGCGAGGTGATGCCCGATGAAGCCAGCGCCACCGATAACTGCGATTCTGCGCCCTTGCAGCGTCTCCATACTCCCGTCGGGGTACGTCAGTTCCTCTTGGGAGTCAAGAACGCCCGCAGCGTGAACTTGGAGCTCGGTTCGCGCAGCCGCTCGACGGCGCGGACCTCGAATCCGGCGCGTTCCGCCAAGCAGCTGATCGAGGCCACGCTGAACACGTGGAAGTGCTCTACGAAGAATTCTTCGCGGCCAAAGCCGGCCTCGCGGGCGGCGGCTTCGCCATCGGGGAGCTCGATGTAGACGAAGCCATGGTCGTGCACCAGCGCGCGACTGTGAGCGAGCAGGGCGATCGGGTCCTCGACGTGCTCGAGGACCTTGTTGAACGTGATCGCGTCGTAGCGCGCCGCTTGCGCGAGCGGTAGCGAGCCCTGGATCGCGTCGACGCCCGCAGCCTCTCGTGCGTGACGGACCGCACGCGCATCGGGGTCGAGTGCCGTGCATTGCCAGCCGTGCTGCTTCATGCGTGCGAGAAACACGCAGAGGCCCGAGCCGACATCGAGGATCGTGCGCGCGCCGGCGGGAAGGTGCTGCGCGCCGAACGCGTCGACACGGGCGACGCGGCCGATGTTGTCCGAGCGCTCGGGCGGCAGCGCCATGATCTTGTCGAACGTGCGGCGCATGCCGGCTTCGTCGCCGTAGGTCGCGTCGACGTACTCGCCTTGATAGAAGTTCGCGGCGAGCGCGAACACGGAGATGAAGTGGCCGCACAGCGTGCAGCGATAGATCTCGCGGCGGTAGCTGTCGGGTGGGGCGCTCGCAAACCGAACCTCGCCCGCGGGCGGCGCGAAGTAGGTGTGCTCGGTGCGAAACCGATCGCCGCCGCACATGCAGTGGAGCGGTGGGCCCGCTGTCGGCGTGGCAATCGCGGCGTTCTCGATCGCGGCGAGGTCGGCCTCGTTGTCGAGCCAGCGCACGATCGCGTTTTGCTCGGCGGTGAGATAGCTCTGGAACGCGTCTTCGCAGCCACGCTCGACGAGGAACACGAAGTACTTGTTCGCCGGGCTGCGCGCGAGCACCGCGCGAAGTTTGTGGTCGAGCAGGCGACCGTTGAGCGAGGGCGTCGCGTAGAAGCCCCACGGCTTGCGCGCGACGTCGTACTCGATGCCATTGGCGCCGACGAACGTGACCTGCTCGTTCGGTGCGAGGTCGATGTGAGCGACATCGGAGATCGTGATCGGCTCGCCGCGTCCGATCGCGAACGTCCGAGGCGGGTCTTTGATGTCGAGCTTCATCGCGGGGGCCCGTCCGTGACGTCGTCGATCGGCCAAGTAACATCGAGCCTCATCGCCAGCCCCAGTGAGTGACGTCGTCGATCTGCCAGGGCGTCGAGCTTCATTGCCCGGTCCGTCGTCTCGGACATGCCGAGCGGCAAAGCGACGTCGCGCGTCATCGCCTGGTCGCCCCGGGAACGTTGAGCTCGTCGAGTGGCGTCGAGCTTCATCGCCAGGTCCAGTCGGGGACGATGAAGTCGTCGATCTGCCAGGTGCCGTCGCGCTTGGTCCACACGTCCTTGTTGCGGAACGTCTCGGCGATCTCGAAGAAGCGCTCTTTCGTGATACCGACCCACGCGCAGAACTTCTCGATGTCGGCGTGCGGTGTCTCGTCGCCGCGCTTGCGAAGGATCGCGAGCGCGCCGTCGCGGTCCATGCGGCCATTGCGAATGTCGACCGACAGGTTGTCGAACGTGCGCGTGAAGCCAAACTTGTACCACTTGAGCCAGTGGTGCAGAGAGATGAAGTCGTCGTCGATGTCGGCGTAGTCCCAGTAGCCGGTGCGCGCGCGATCGCCGCGCTCGAAGCCGTGCTTCTGCGCGACCGCGAGGCTCTTCTCGGGATCCCACTGGAGGTAGTAGCCCATGAACACCGCGAGCACGCCCGCCTTCGCGAGCTCGGCGTCGTCGGGTGCGCGATACGGCACGAGGTCCTGCTCGGTGAGCCCGCCGACGCCGACCCAGTCGGCGGCGGTCGTGCCGTGCGTGACGCCGTGCGCCTTGAGCCAGAGCCCATCGAGCTTGAAACCGGTGCGCGACTCTTCGACCCCGCCGTACTCGAACGCCGAGTTCTCACCCCACACGACGAGTGGAATCTCGAACTTCACCGCGACGCGCAGCGGGATCGAGAAGATGCCCATGTGCATCGGCAGCGCGGTCGTGCCGTACTTCTCGTACGCGAGCAGCGTGAACTTCTTCTCGACCTCGGGATTGATCGAGTAGTCGATGTGGTCGACGCCGATCTTGATCAAGTTATCCAGGTTGCGCTGACCGATCGCGGTGCGACCCGGTGCGCGCCACGTCACCGCGAGCGGCTTGAGCCCGTACTCGAGACACGTGACCACTTGCCAGGTCGAATCTTTGCCACCCGATACCGGGATGAGGCAGTCGTAACCGCGGCTCCGCGCCTTTGCGTTCGCGATCACTGCGCGAAAATCTCGTTCGCGTGCGGCCCAGTCGATCTCGGCCTTTGTTGCCTTCGTCGCGCAGTTGCAACGACCCTCGGAATCGAACCGGATGCCGGGTCGATTGTGGGGCGTGATGCACGTCGCGCAGTACTTCATCCTCGTCGAGGGTCTACCTTGACTGTCCGGAGTACGGCAAGTACGGTGCCCCGTTCCTTTGGCGGCGGAAACCCACGTCTTTATTCAGGCTCGGATGTCGTCGAAGCGGTTCCCGGGCAAGGTGCTCGCGCCGTTCCGCGGCAGGCCGATCATCGCCCACGTGCTCCATCGCGTGACCGAGGCGCTGCCTGACGTGCCGCGCACCGTGGTGACCTCGACCCACTCGAGTGATGACCCGCTGTGCGCGTATCTCGCGTCGATCGGCGCTAACTGTTTTCGAGGTCCGCTCGATGACGTGTTCGAGCGCTTTCGCCTTGCCGCGCGCGAGCTGAAGGCGAGCTGGCTCCTGCGCGTGTGCGCCGACAGTCCGCTCCTCGATGGGCGTGTTCTGCGCGCGGTCATGGATGCGCACGATCCAGCTCTCGATCTCATCACGACAACCGCACCGCGCACCTTCCCGAAGGGAAGCAACGCGGAGCTGATCAACGCGGCGACGTTTGCTGCGATCGATGCGGCCGAGCTCGATGCCGATGATCGCGAGCACGTGACTCGCTTCCTCCATCGGCAGCCCGAGCGCTTCAAGATCAAGAACGTCGAGTCCGGCGATCCGTCGCTTGCCAAGCTCGACCTCGCCGTCGACACCGTCGAGGATTTGCATCGGCTGGAGACCACGTCGTGATGGTGCGCACGCAGGAGCTCGCTGGTTCTTCGCGGCACCACCGAGCCGCACTCACTCGTCCTCCACGAGCGTGGGCCTTTGTGGTGCCAGTTATACGCTCGTATAAACGAGTCTTACTCACACGACACTCGTCGTGCGGAGGCGAGCCGCGTTCGTTTATACGTCGGTTAAACGAGCGTCGAAGAGAGGGGCATCGCGCCAGCGTTCCAAGCGCTTGTCTCGCGCGCATCGACTCCGATGTGAGCAATGCGGGGAGGTCGTCGTGAAGGCGGCGGTTGTCGGGCTTGGCGTCGGCGAGCAACATGCCCGCGCGCTCGCGGCGCATCGCTCGGTCGAGCTT
>Ga0315912_10004903_pt1 | contig 12454 bp, 13 predicted proteins | sample VfabasoilMG_FD_204469 | JGI IMG/M metagenome (GOLD analysis project Ga0315912, IMG submission 204469) | Garden soil microbial communities collected in Santa Monica, California, United States - V. faba soil | ecosystem: Environmental > Terrestrial > Soil > Garden | place: USA: California... | reverse complement strand
GCGGTGACGGTCACCAGAACATCCAGGCTGGTGAAACCTGCGATGAGACGTATCTGTCCAGCGGACCGCCTCCGAACACGGCGACCTGCGATTCTGACTGCACGCTGCCGGCGTGCGGGGACGGAATCCGAAATGGAGAGTTCCTCATCCGCCTGATGGCCTGCGCTACCGAGCCAGCCACCTGCGCCTCCGGCTTGGGCGAAGTCTGCGATCCTGGGACTGGGACGGAGGCCGGAGACGTCCAGCGCGCGCTGGCTGACCTCGAGTGGTGCGATCGCGACTGCAGCACGGCGCGATGCGGAGACAAGTACGTGAACGCGCTGCTCGGCGAGGAGTGCGACGAAACCTACTTGCCCTCGACTAGCCTCCCCCCGTCGTCCCCAACCTGCGACTCAGACTGCACCTTCCCCGAATGCGGAGACGGCTTCGAGAACGGGGACGCCGGCGAAGAGTGCGACGACGGAGGCGACTCCCCGACCTGCGATGCGGACTGCACCGACGCTGATTGCGGCGACGGCCATGAGAACTCCGCCGCCGGGGAGGAGTGCGACGATGGAAACTCCAGCAACAGCGATGCATGCGTAGGCTTCTGCGAGGACGCTTCCTGCGGCGACGGCTACGTACGGGTAGGCGTCGAAGAATGCGACGACGGCAACGGTGCCAGCGGCGACGGCTGCACCCCGGCCTGCCTGAACGAGTGACCGCGCCAGGGTCAGGCAGCCGCCGGCTGCCACACCTGCGCTTCGAGCGCGCGCAGCAGGGACAGGCGCGTCTCCCGGTCGGGCAGACCGAGCGCGGCGCTCGTCGGCTGGTCGCGCCCGAGCTCGCAGGTGAGCTCCTCGATAGCCCGCTGCCTCGCCGCGGCCACCTGCTCCCGCTCGGCAGCCGTCAGCTGCGTGTCGAACCAATCGGCCAAGTCCATGGAGAGCAGCGCGTGGGCGCTCTCTTCCTCGGCGACGCCCCGGAAGAACTCGCGGACCGCTGCATCCTGCGCGGTGCGCGCCTGGTAGTGCGCAACGAGCGCTCCCCAGCACTCGCGGATGCAGCCCTCGACCGCGTTCTCCAGAGCCATCGCAAGCACGCTCTGCTCTCGCACCAAGTCGACCACTGCTGGCTGGGACTGCCCTCCTCGCGCCGTGGCCAGCGCGTCGGCGCTGCGCGCGTGCCGGATCTCGTCCAACGCAGCCACCCGTGCGCGTTCGATGAGCTCAGCCGGGGCGCCGTGGCGCTCGAGCTGCCGCACGATCTGGGCAAATGCGACCACCGCCGCTGCCTCCAGCCGCGCCACGTCGGCGAGCCAGGCTCCTTCGAACGAACCGCAGTACCCCTCGTCGTTTGCAGGGGCGAGCCCATGCGGCCGCCGACCGACGCAGAGGTCGCTCTCGCGCGCCTCACCCACCGGCGACGAGGTCACCTCTCCCGCAGGAGTCACGACCACACTGTAGTCCTGGTGGGTAACGGGGCAGTCGTTGATCTGCTCCGTGGTTGCGAAGCGGTAGCGCCCGTCCGCGAGCTCGTCGATCGAGCAGGGAACGGTGAAGTTGTTGGCCCAAGCAACGAGCGCACCCTCGCTCACGGTATCGATCGTGCCCAGCAAGGTGAGCAGCGTCTCCCGATCGGCAATCGTGGTCGCGTTTTCGCTGACCGGTCCGCCATCCACGCCGCCCGCACCGCCCGGGCTGAAGTGGTACTCATAGCCGTCGTTCCCGCCGGCCCCTGGGCTGTCGTCGAACCCGCTGGTCGCGCCGGTCGCGCCAGTCCCGCCCGCGTCCGTCTCCCCCGACGTGCCCCCGACCCCGTCGGGGTCGAACGCCGGAAACACGCCCCGGCTCCATGTCCCGCACTCATCGCCCGTGAGCGTCTCGACCGGTCCGCCCAGCCGCGCGATCGCTTGCTGGGACCCGGTGGCCACGAGCAGCGCGAACGACGCCGTCCAGAAGTCCTCGTACTTGCCCCAGTCCGCGCTCCCGTCCCGCAAGCGCTCCACCTCCGCCAGGCAGTTGTCGTAGTCGTAGTCACCCGTGCATGGCGCCCCGACAAAGGGGCCGAGCACGTAGTCGGGCGGGGTGCAGAGGTGTTCGGTTCCGCCGCCGTACAGGGAGAGCGAGTCGAGCTCGACCGCCGGACGGAGCCCATTGACCAAGGGGCCCAGCAAGCAGAAGTCGTGCGTCGCCACCACGGTCGCGTTCGGGGTGGAGCCTCCGGCCCCGCCGCCCACCCCAACCGGACCGCCCCCGCCCGAGCTTCCGCCACTCCCGTCGAGCCCGGTCACAGGGACGCCGAGCGTGCAAGCCGCACCCAGGCTGGTGGCAATCGAGCCGAGGAGCAGGCTGAAGGCAGGGGTCCGGTACCGGGTGTACGGAAGGAGTCGGCGCGTGTTCATGTCTGAAGGCCAGCGCAACGGACATGCCAACAGATCGCACCTGCGCGGCGCCACTTTTCTCAGGAAATGGCCACTTTCAGGCGTCTCGCTGTGTCAGCCTGTGCCATGTCCAGACGGAGCAGCCAGGGCTCAGAATCGGCTCGAAGCCGGCCAGCGGGTGGAATCGGCGGGGCCTGCTAAACTGACACCATATGAAGTCTGCTTGGTCTTGTGCACTCTTGGCTCCCGTCCTGGCGGCATGGGCGTGTAGCGCGCCCCCGGCGCAGGACGACTCCATCCTGGACGGCGCTCCCAGTGGTGGCGCCACCTCGTCGAGCGGCGGTTCGACGAGCACGGGCGGCCAACTGCCGGCCAGCGGCGGAAGCGGCATCATCCTCACCGACGGGCCACCTCCGTCGACCGGGGGTGCCGCTCCCATGGAAGACTGCGACAGCACGCTCGAGGTGATCTTCCGCGACTTCAACGCGAGTCACCCGGACTTCGAGGAAACGTTCGCGGGCCAGGACGACATCGGTTGCGAGCTGGTGATGCCCGCGCTCAACACGGCCGACGGCAAGCGGCAGCCCACGTTCCAGGCCAGCATCGGCACCGGCCAGCGCCACATCACGGACAAGATCATTTCCTGCACCGAGCCCTGGCCCTACGTGCCGTCGGGCACCGTGATCGAGAGCGCGCTCACGTTTGCCGATTGGTACAACGACGTGGAAGGCGTCAACCAGACCATCGAGAGCACGATCCCGCTCACCGAGAGCGGCACGGGCACCTACGTGTTCGACAGCGCAGGCACGCCGGGCTTCTTCCCGCTCGATGGCTTGGGTTTCAACGAGCAGACGCAGAACCACAACTACCACTTCACCACCGAAGCGCACATGCGTTTTGGTTACGAAGCGGGCCAAGTCTTCGAGTTCAGCGGCGACGACGACCTCTGGATCTTCGTCAACGACACGCTGGCGCTCGACCTCGGTGGCTTGCATGGGCCCCTCAACGCCATCCTCGACTTCGACGCCCAAGCCGCCGAGCTCGGCATCGTCCCCGGCAACACTTACAGCATGGACATCTTCCACGCCGAGCGGCACACCAGCGCCTCGAACTTCCGCATCGAGACGAACATCAGCTGCTTTACGCCCGTGGTCGTGGTGCGCTGACCGAGCGCGATTGCGCGGGACGTTCCGGGGGCCCGAGCTGCCACCGCGTCCAGCCGCCTCCGCCTCGGTCCCGCTGGTCCCGGCTTGATCGTCCCCGCGTTCCGTCATACGCTAGGCGACAGAAGGTAATACCGCCATGGCAGCCCCAATGCGCACCGTTTCTTTCAAGCTGCCCCTTGAGCTCGACGAGGCTCTCGACGAGCTGGCGCGGACACGCCGAACGACTCGCTCCGAGCTCGTGCGAGAGGCCATCGAAGCGCTCGCGAAGGCGGGCGGCAAGCGCCCCTCGGTCACGGCGCTGACGGCTGACCTCGTAGGGTCGGTGGGTGGCCCCGGCGACTTGAGCACGAACAAGAAGCACTTGGCCGGTTACGGGAAGTGACCCGCGTTCTGGTCGATACAGGACCGCTCGTCGCGCTGCTCAACCGACGCGACCGGCACCACGCCTGGGCTCGCCGCGTCCTCGACACCATCGAGCCGCCGGTCTTCACGTGCGACCCGGTCGTTTCGGAGGCCTGCTTTCTCCTGCAAGGGTTCGACGGTGGGCAGGACGCGGTACTCGAGCTCCTCGCGCGTGGTGTCGTCCGTAGTGATTTCTCCGTCGCAGTGGAGGCCAAGGCACTGCGCACACTGATGCAAAAGTTCCGCGACGTGCCGATGTCCCTGGCCGACGCATGTCTGGTGCGCATGAGCGAGCTCGACCGAGACAGCCTGGTGCTCACCTTGGACAGCGACTTCCGCGTCTACCGCCGCAACCGTGGCCAGGCCGTTCCGATCATCTTTCCGGACAAGTGAACGCAACCGCGGATCCACAACCCGCCCGCAGGCAGGTGATGCATGCCCAAAGAAGAGCCCAAGGACACGTTTGGCCGCTTCCTCATGGTCCACCTGCGCGATCGAGGCATCGACCACCTGGATAGCTCGCTAGCTGGGCGCTGGAAGGCGCCTGCCTTGAAGCAGCTGCAGAGGGCGCTCGGGCGCTTGCCCAAAAGCCAGAAGCTCCTGGTTCGCCGAGCCTTCGTCGATGCCCTGGACGCAGCCATTCACGACTTCTTGTTCGCCCTGCAAGAAGAAACCGACTTCGGGGGGCCCGTGGTCGTCCGGGTGCGCGGCAAGAACGTCGCCACTCTCAGCGATGGCCTGCACGGCGAGCTCTTCACCGAGGACGGCTGGTACGCTCGCTTCAGCGCTCACGGAGAGCCGCCCGACGAGGCGTGAGGCGCGAGCGCGGCGTCGATCATGAGCTGACCTTCTCGCGCACGAAATGGACAGCCGTTCGCGAGCTCGTCGAAACTCCCGACCACCTGTTTCTGATGCTGTCGCCCCTGCGGGGCTACGTCATCCCCAAAGCCTCGCTCAGCGGCGCGACGCCCGCAGAGCTCACCGCCGAGCTCCGCCGGCACATCGGTGCCGGCGCAGAGGCCGCCGGCCCGCCCGACGCCGCGGCGCCCTAGTTCCAGGCGCTTCCGCGCGCTCCGACACGCAGCCGAAACGTCGGCTGGCGGCGCCCCGACAAACGGCTTGTAGTAGGAAGGGGACGGACTAGATCCCTCCCCCAGGACCGACCCATGCTCGAGGAATACAAGAAGCACGCCGCCGAACGCGCGGCACAAGGCATTCCCCCCCTTCCCCTCTCGGCCGCCCAGACGAGCGAGCTGATCAAGCTGCTCGAGGCCCCTCCAGCCGCTCAGGCGAACGAGCTGCTGGCCCTGTTGGTCGACCGCGTGCCCGCTGGCGTCGACGATGCCGCCTACGTGAAGGCCGGCTACCTGGCCGCGCTAGCCAAGGGTTCGGCCAAGTCCACGGTCATCTCGCGCGAGCGCGCGGTCGAGCTCCTCGGCACCATGCTCGGTGGCTACAACATCGCCCCGCTGGTCGAGCTTTTGGACGATCCGGCCCTGGCCGAGCTAGCCGGCACGCAGCTGAAGAAGACGCTGCTCATGTTCGACGCTTTCTACGACGTGGAGAGCCGCATGAAGGCGGGCAACCAGGTGGCAAAGGCCGTCATCGAGAGCTGGTCGAACGCCGAATGGTTCACCTCGCGGCCGGTGCTTGCCGACCGCATCGAGCTCAGCGTGTTCAAGGTCACGGGTGAGACGAACACCGACGACCTCTCGCCGGCCCAAGACGCCTGGTCGCGCCCCGACATCCCGCTCCACGCGCTCGCCATGCTGAAGAACCCCCGCGACGGCATCCACGACGCGCTGAAGCAGATGGCCGAGGTGAAGGCCAAGGGGCTCCCTGTTGCGTACGTGGGCGACGTGGTCGGCACCGGATCCAGCCGCAAGAGCGCCACCAACAGTGTGCTCTGGCACTTCGGTGAGGACATCCCGTTCATCCCGAACAAGCGCACCGGCGGCTTCTGCATCGGCGGCAAGATCGCGCCTATCTTCTTCAACACCATGGAAGATTCGGGGGCTTTGCCCCTCGAGTGCGACGTGTCGAAGATGAATACCGGCGACAAGATCGTGCTCTACCCTTACCAGGGCAAAGTCGAGAATGGCGCAGGCGAGACCATCGCCACCTTCTCGCTCAAGACGGACGTCCTGCTCGACGAGGTGCGCGCCGGCGGTCGCATTCCGCTCATCATCGGGCGCAGCCTGACCAAGCGCGCGCGCGAGGCACTCGGCCTCGGTCCGAGTGAAGCCTTTCGGCGCCCGCAAGATCCAAGCGACTCGGGCAAGGGCTTCACCTTGGCCCAGAAGATGGTGGGCAAGGCCTGCGGCGTGAAGGGCGTGCGCCCCGGCACCTACTGCGAGCCGCACATGGGCAGCGTCGGCTCGCAAGACACGACCGGCCCGATGACGCGGGACGAGTGGAAAGAGCTCGCTTGCCTCGGATTTTCTGCCGATTTGGTCATGCAGTCGTTCTGCCACACCGCGGCCTATCCCAAGCCCGTCGACATCGAGACCCAGCACACGCTGCCGGAGTTCATCATGAACCGCGGCGGCATCTCGCTCCGGCCCGGTGACGGCATCATTCACTCCTGGCTCAACCGCATGCTCCTGCCCGATCAGGTGGGCACCGGCGGCGACAGCCACACCCGCTTCCCCATCGGCATCTCGTTCCCGGCTGGCTCCGGGCTCGTCGCCTTCGCAGGCGCGCTCGGCGTGATGCCGCTCGACATGCCCGAGAGCGTGCTCGTGCGCTTCAAGGGCAAGATGCAGCCCGGCGTGACCCTGCGCGACCTGGTCAACGCCATTCCCTACGCGGCCATTCAGAAGGGCCTGCTCACGGTGGCCAAGCAGGGCAAAAAGAACGTATTTTCTGGCCGAATTCTGGAGATCGAGGGCCTGCCTGACTTGAAAGTCGAGCAGGCATTCGAGCTCAGCGACGCTTCGGCCGAGCGCTCGGCCGCTGGATGCACCATCAAGCTGAACAAAGAGCCGATCATCGAGTACCTCGAGTCGAACATCGTCATGCTGCGCTGGATGATCGCCGAGGGCTACGGCGACACGCGCACCATCGAGCGCCGCGCCCAGGCGATGGAAGCCTGGCTGAAGAACCCCGTCCTGCTCGAGGCCGACCAGGACGCCGAGTACGCCGAGATCATCGAAATCGACATGAACCAGATCAAGGAGCCGCTGCTCGCGGTGCCCAACGATCCGGACGACATCAAGCCGCTCAGTGCCGTGGCCGGCAGCAAGATCGACGAGGTCTTCATCGGCTCCTGCATGACGAACATCGGCCATTTCCGCGCCGCCGCCACCCTGCTCAAGCAGTACGGCGAACCGGTGCCGACGCGCCTCTGGGTGGCCCCGCCCACCAAAATGGACGCCGCCCAGCTGATGGAAGAAGGCTTCTACAGCATGTTCGCTACCGCCGGCGCCCGCACAGAAATGCCCGGCTGCTCTCTCTGCATGGGCAACCAAGCCCGCGTCGCCCCGGAGTCGACGGTTGTGTCGACTTCTACGAGAAACTTCCCGAATCGACTGGGCAAGGGCGCCAACGTCTACCTGGCGTCAGCGGAGTTGGCGGCCGTGGCAGCGATTCTCGGTCGCTTGCCGAGCGTCGAGGAATACCAAGAGTACGCGACGAATATCACTGCGATGGCTCCGAAGCTCTATCGGTATCTGAATTTCAATCAGGTGCCGACGTTCACGGAAAAGGCGAGCAGGGCGCATTTGCCGGTCTTGGGGTAAGGCAAGGGATCGAGGCGCGCCGGTAGCCGGCAAACATATACCTATCGGGACGCCCTTGCTGCGCTCCTGCCGGAGCTGGATGCTGTGCCCATGGCGGGGATAGAGCTACCAGAATTGCGCTTGAACTCGAACAAGACCGACGAGGACGAGCTCGTGCTGTCGGCCAACGCACAGCGTCGGATGGTGGGCTTCTTAGGTCTCGGTCTTGGCGGCGGCGTATCGGTCGTCGCTCACTTTGCACCGACCGATGGTATCGAGCCGCACCAAATCACGAGCATCAGCGCGCACTACTACACTGCGGCCGGCGACCTGTTCGTCGGCGTGATGTTCGCCCTGTTCGTTTTCCTGTTCACGTACCGCGGCTACAGCAAGACGACTCTGGATCGGATCCTCGGCGTCGTGGGCGGCCTGAGCGCCCTCGTGGTCGGCCTCGTGCCCACCGATCCTCCCGAAGGGCTCGACCCCAACGGCCCAATCAGAGCTCCCAGTTGGTGGTCCGAACCGATGGGGTACGTACACGTCGGAGCTGCTTTCTTCCTGCTCGCAACATTCATCGTGTTTTGCTTCTTTCTCTTCCCACTCACCAGTACTCCCGACGACGAGCCGCTCGAAGGTCGCAAGCAGGTCCAGATCTACGTCTACTTCGGCTGCGGAATCACCATGGTGGTTTCCATCGTCCTCTGCGCGCTCTGCATGTTGGTTTGGAAGACCTCCATCTTCTGGCCGGAAACGATCGCCGTCTGCGCATTTGCCTTCGCCTGGCTGGTCAAGGGCGACTTCGACCGGATTCCGAAGGAAGTCGGCGAGCAGATAAAGCGGCTTGCGGCCGGCGATACCGCCCCGAGCCGGGCCCCAAATGGTGGCAGCATGAGCCGAGAGTAGCCGCCCTCTGGGATCGGGGACGGAGAAGCACGCGCCCGGGCGATGATGTTCTTCCGGCCCGCCGGCCGCGATTGGGAAGCCCACGCCGACCGACGCCAAGGAGTTTTGCAAGGCACGCGCGGAGCGTGCTCTCACGCTCCGTGCGCCTGGGCACGTCCATTGACAAATGGTAGTCACCTGGTACCTGTGAGCTGGTTATGAACTCCGCCAGCAGCCTTTTCCCAATGGTGATGGTGGTCGGCCTAGCCGTGGGCGCTGCCTCGTGCGGACAGACGACGGAGCCTGGAGGGTCCGGCGGCCTGAGTAGCGACGGTGCTGCGACAGGGTCCGGCGGCACGACCAGCGTGGCACCCGGCACCGGTCCGGAATGCTCCTCTTGTTCGGCTGACGCGGACTGCGCTAGCCCGCTGGTGTGCGGCCGCCTGACCACGGAATCCGCGGACGGCTTCTGCGTGGAAGGCGCAAGGACGACCGAGTGTTGCTTGACGGGCTCGGACGGCAACGTTGGCATATCGCTTTGCTTGTACGTGGACGGACGTCTGAGCGATGCCTACGTGTGCCCCGAAGAGCACCCTGCCCCGGGAGCCACCTGCCAGAAGCAGGAGGACTGCGGCTATGGTGCCGACGCTTGCTGGTGCGATGGAGGGGTCTGGGAATGCTCCTCGTGCCCTACTACTGCTCCAATCGACGGATCGGCCTGTGAGGATTGCGAGACGTGCATGCTGAGTGCCACGACCCAGGAGTGCTCGTACGCTTCCACGAACTGCGACTGTACGTTTGGCACCTGGTCGTGCGGCGCGAACTGCTCGGACGCGGAGGTTTCGTGCGGCGCTGTCGGATGCATCGACGAGGAGGAGGTCTGCGACGGGGTAGACGACTGCGACGACGGGTCGGACGAGGACGAATGTTTCGGTCCGCCCGGCGGCTGCACACCAGGACAGTTCTCCTGTGAAGATGACAGCTGCGTCGACGCGTCTGCCGAATGCGACGGGGTAGACGACTGCGACGACGGGTCGGACGAAAGTGAGTGCCCACCTTGCTTTGGCTGCGGTGGCGCGCCTGGTCCGTGACGACAGCGTTTTCTCGAGCTTGCAGCTGTACCGATCAGGTGCCGACGTTCACGGAAAAGGCGTCGAAGGCGCACTTGCGACTGCTCCGCAGCCCCTACTCCCCGCCCCCCACTTGCACGAAGCGGTCTCCCTGCTTCGTCCAAGAGTGCGTGACCGTGCGCTGGAAGTCCGGGGCTTCGTCGGACCAGGCTTCGAAGGAGATGCTGAAGGCGGTCGGTGTGGCCTCGATGAGGTAGCCGTTCTCCCAGTCGCCGCCGGCGGACGCTCGGGACTCCGCTGACAAGCACTCCCGGCGAGCAGGACCAGGGTGATCCATCGGAGAGCGGCCGCCCTGCGCATGCGCGGAGCGTACACCACCTTCCCGGCTGCGAACCTACCAGACGATCTGCACCCCGTAGCGACCGAGGGTCGTATCGCGGGTGACGAGCGGGATCCCTTCGACCAGGGCCTGCGCGACGAGCATTCGGTCGAACGGGTCTCGGTGATGCGGGGGGAGCTCCGACAAACGCTCGCAATCGACGAACGTAGGCGGGCGCGGGACGAAGCCGGCTTCGACGATGGCCTTGCCTAGTTCCAGTGGAGCCTCGAGCTTACCGAGAGCACGCTTGATCGTGATCTCCCATCCCGACACGGTGCTCACGAGAACCTCATGCTGCAGGTCTCCGACGATCTCGCGAGCTCGATCCGACAGGCGCTGGTCGCCGGAAAGGGCCCACAGAAGAGCGTGTGTGTCGAGCAGTACCTTCACTTCGAGCCGCCCTCCCAGAGGGCGAGGTCTTCCTCGCCGAGAGGAGCGTCGAAGTCGTCGGCCATCGTCACGCGGCCCTTCCAGGCGCCGAGCACTCGCTTGCCTTGCACGACGGGTACGAGCCGAACCACCGGCACGCCGGCCCGCGCGATCACGACGTCTTCGCCGGCCAGCGCACGTTCGACCAAGCGGGACAGCTCGGTTTTCGCCTCGTGCATGTTGATGGGGTCCGCCATCTAGCTAACTTAGCTAGGTCCGGGCCCGGCGCAAGGAGAAACGCAGCCCCGCCCTCAAGCTATGATGCCCAGCGAATCCAGCGAGCTGCTGGGCCACGGGAGGGCAGGGGGCAATGCAAGCCAATCTGGCAGTAGGGATCTTCGTGGCGCTGGCGCTGGCGAGCGCCTGTGAGGGCAACGTCAGCGACGCCGGCGACAGCGGGACCGGAGGCGGCGCGGCGAGCGGAGGGGGCAGCACGGATGGCTCGGGCGCCAGCACTGCCTCGGGAGCTGCGACCTCAGGCAGTGGCGCGAGTAATAGCGGCAGCGGCGCTGCCGGTTCGATGACGGGAGGAAACGGCTCAGGCGGCGAGGGTGGCGCAGGAACTCCGGCCGACTCGCCCCCCGGGTGCGATGAGCCGACTTGGGTCCCTGAGGACTTCGCCACGGTCTACGAGGTCGGCCCCGGGCGAACCTATGAGACGCCATCGGACGTGCCCTGGGAGAGCATCGATTCAGGCACACTCGTGCTCATTCATCGGCGCGAGACGCCGTATGCGGACAAGTGGGTCATCTCGGTCGCTGCGACGGCAGACGAGCCGGTCGTCGTGCTGGGCGTGCCAGAAAACGGCCTTTTGCCTGAGATTACTGGAGTCGATGCAGTGACGCGGCCGGAGCTCGACTACTGGAGCGACACGCGCGGCATCATCAAAATTGGTGGCAGCAGCGCGCCAGACTTGGAGAACGCGCAGCACATCATCGTCGAGTGCCTCGACATCTGGGGCGCGCGCGACACCAACAGCTTCGTGGACGACGCTGGCGAAACGCAGACCTACGACGCGAACGCGTCGGCTATTTTCGTGGAGAACGGCGCACACATCGAGCTCAAGCGGAATGCCTTCCACGACTGTGGCAACGGCCTCTTCGTCGCCAATCAGAGCAGCGATGTGAGGGTCGGCCAGAACCACATCTGGGACAACGGCAACCCGGACAGCATCTACGAGCACAACAGCTACACCGAAGCGCAGGGCATCCTGTTCGAGTTCAACTACTACGGCGAGCTCTGCGACGGCTGCCCAGGAAACAACCTGAAGGACCGCTCGAGTGGCCTCATCGTTCAGTACAACGTGATCGAAGGCGGCAATCGGGCGCTCGACCTGGTCGACTCCGACTACGAGTCGATTCGGGACGCGGCGGACTATGACGACACGTTCGTCTACGGGAACGTTCTGGTCGAGAGAGGAGAGGGCAATCGCCAGGTCATCCACTACGGTGGTGACGGAGACGAAGCGAACTACCGCACCGGAACGCTCTATTTCCATCACAACACGGTAGTGTCCGAGCGCTCGGATTTGGCCGTCCTAGTGCGCCTGTCGAGTGGGGAAGCCATCCTGGACGCCTACAACAACGTGCTCTTCTCGGTGTCTGGCACGATGGCCATCCTCGAGGACGCCGGGACGGCATACCTCGAGGGCAACTGGCTCCCGACGGGCATCCTGGACGGCTCACCGTCGCTCGAGGGCACCGTATCTCTCGGGGACAACCTGCTCGGCGACGAGCCGGGGTTCGTCGACACGGCCGCAGGCGATTTTAGCCTTCTTCCTGACGCGGAAGCCAAGGGCGTCGCCGTGCCCCTGCTGCCAGAAGCAGAAGGCCACCCTGCGCAGTGGGAGCCCGACCGCGAGGGCATGCCGACTGCTCGCAGCGCGAGTACGTCGGCCGGTGCCTACGAGTAGGTCTGAATCAGCGCATTGGGCCCTTGCGATAGCTGGAACCCGTGAACAGGCGCATCAGGTCGCCGATCGTACGCTGGCTCTCCAGCTCGTGCCGCAACGGGAGATCTAGGTTCGCCGAGTACGAGTTGCGACG
>Ga0315912_10004902_pt1 | contig 12454 bp, 14 predicted proteins | sample VfabasoilMG_FD_204469 | JGI IMG/M metagenome (GOLD analysis project Ga0315912, IMG submission 204469) | Garden soil microbial communities collected in Santa Monica, California, United States - V. faba soil | ecosystem: Environmental > Terrestrial > Soil > Garden | place: USA: California... | reverse complement strand
ACAACGCCGCTCCAGTCGCAATGACATCCTGCAGCGTAGGACCGTACTTCCGCTTCAGCCGTTCGATCAGCGCCAGCCTGTCTTCAACCTGCTGCAACCGCGCCGGCGACGCGTCGATCTCGTCGCCGTAGCGACGCAACAAGAAGGCCAGGTCTTCGAGTTGAGACTTGATTGAGTCCCGCGACTCGAGCTGTGCGGCAAACTGCGGTTCGAGCGCAGCCAATTCCCCCACGCGCTTCCAGACTAGAGCCAGGCTCGCGAGCACAGCCTGGTCGCTTTCGTATAAGGCAGCGTACGATTCCTCGCACAGGCGTTGAACGCGTTCGGCGTTGGCCAGCACCTGCTTCGATGTGGCCAGTTCCTCGTCCTCACCGGGCTTGAGCGCCGCCTTCTCGATCTCTCCCAACTGGAAGGCGATGAGATCCAGCCGCGCTGCCTTCTCACGTCCATCCATGCGCGCTCGGTCTCGTTGTTCGCGGAGCGCTTTCATCGACGCCCACGCGGCGGCAACCGGTGGAACCAGCGGCTCGAGACCCGCGGACTCGTCGACGAGCGGGAGGTGGGACAGCGGATCCAGAAGCGACTGGTGCTCGTGCTGCCCGTGCAGTTCGACGAGTCGATCGGACAACTCGCGAAGTCCGCCCGCGGTTGCGAGTGTGCCGTTGATATAGGAGCGGCTTCGGCCCTGGCTCGTCACTTCGCGGCGGACGATGATCTCGCCGTCGGTGGCGTCCTCGAAAATAGCTTCGATGGTGGCCTGGACTTCCCCGGTACGGACCAGATCGGCGGACGCCCGCGCGCCGAGGAGGAGACCCACTGCCTCGACAAGGATGGACTTCCCTGCTCCGGTCTCGCCAGTGAGTACGTTGAAGCCCGACTCGAGCTCAACCTCGACCGCCTCGATCACTGCAAGGTTGCGGATACGAAGCAGGCGCAGCATGTAGACGGAACTTCCATCGTATCATATGTTTGACAGCCCTCAGGCGGCATGCTAGTCTGCGGTGTCTGCGCTGTCCCAGCGGCGCATCCCCAATCATGGACCGGAGGATTCGGTGTATACGTTTGGCTCGTCCCTGCTTGCACTGCAGGTGCAGGACGTTGCCCCGCCAGCTGCTGGGAGCGGGGGCATGCTTCAGATCCTGGCCGACGCAAGTCCACTCAGCCAAGTTGTTCTCGCAATCCTGATCGTGTTTTCGGTCGCCTCGTGGGCGATCATCCTGTTCAAGACGCTGTCCTATCGAGCCGTCGCACGACAAACCGCGACGTTCCTCGACGTCTTCCGTCGCAGTCAGAAGTTTTCGGACGTGCAGGCAATTTGTCCGTCACTTCCCGCGAGCCCGCTGGTCGGCGTCTTCCAGGCCGGCTATGCGGAGATCACCGCTCAGTTCCGTATCACCGGACAAGGCGGCAGTCCAGGAACTAACCCTGCCCGTCCAATCCTGAAGAGCCTCGAGGCCGTCGATCGCGCACTGATACGGGCAGCCACCGCTGAAGTGCAGAAGCTCGAGCGACGCCTGACGTTTCTCGCGACGACCGCGAGTGTGGCGCCATTCATCGGGCTGTTCGGAACAGTGGTCGGAATCACGCTGGCGTTCCAGCGCATCGGCGCCACGGGCTCGACGAATCTTGCCGTTGTCGGCCCTGGCATCAGCGAGGCATTGATTGCAACCGCGGCAGGACTGTTTGCGGCAATCCCGGCCGTGGTCTTTTACAACCACTTCGTGCATCAAGTGAAAGACTTTTCGGCGGCAATGGACGACTTCGCGCTCGAGTTCCTGAACATTGCCGAGCGCAATTTCACCTAATGCCTAAGGTCATCGCATCCGCTCCGAACGCCGGAGGACGTCACCAGCGCGGGCGACGTGTGGGCACGAGCCTCGCTGAGATCAATGTCATCCCACTCGTCGACGTGATGCTCGTGCTGCTCATCATTTTCATGGTTGCGGCCCCCATGTTGCAGCGTGGCGTCGAAGTAACTCTGCCGGTCGCATCACGAGCAGCCGACATCGCCAGCGAGCGGATCTTCGTCGATGTGCCAATGTCGTTCAGTAAAGACCGGCGGGTCTACCTTGGAAAGGAATCGATCAGTCTGCAGGTGCTGCCAGAGCGCGTGCGTCAGATATTGGCCACGCGTACAGACAAACAAGTGTTCCTGCGGATCGATGGTCGGCTGAATGTGCAGCACCAGATGGACGTGTTCGACGAGCTCAAAGCCGGCGGCGTAAGAGACGTCGGCATCGTCACCGAAGCGCCGAAACAGTGATCAGGCAATGACAGAGACCGTCACCGACATCATCGTTGCGCGATCGCGGCAGTCCGAAGGGCTGCAGACGATGATGTTGTGGTCTGCGGCCGGACACGTCGTGCTGATGGCTGCCCTCTTGTTGATGGGTGGCACCGCTATCCAGGACCGCAAGGAACCGGTGATGACGATCAGCCTGGGTGGAGCGCCCGGACCCAAGACTGGCGGACTCACGCAGATAGGGCCGCGCGCCGTTCAGGAGGCGGCGCCCGCGGATGCACCGCCCAAGCCGGTTCTGACCCCGCCTGCTCCCACGCCTCCGAAAATGACGCTGCCGGATCCCCAGGCGAAGCCGCGTCCGCAACCGAAGCCTACGACTGCGCCACCCGAGGCGAGTGCGAGAAAGACCAATACGGGTCCGCAGCCGAATGAAGGCACTGCACGCGCTGAGACGCCCGTAGTTCGCGGAACCGGATTTGGATTGAGTTCCGCCGGCGGAACCGGTGGTGCGGTTCAAGTGGATGCAGCCAACTTCTGTTGTCCTGACTACCTGTCGCAACTGGTTACGACGATCCAGCGAACCTGGGATCAGAACCAGGGTGTCGTGGGATCGACGGTCGTGAAGTTCACGATCGCGCGCGATGGATCGATCCAGGCGCCACAGGTCGAAATGCCCAGCGGGTTCATCGCGCTCGACAACTCGGCACTCCGCGCAGTGCAGATCTCTCGGATTCCCCCGCTGCCCGCTGCTTTTCAGAATCCTACGCTGACGGTTCACCTGCGATTCGACTACCAACGCTGATCATGAACAACTACGCACGAATCCGGACTCGTCTTCGGCAGACCCGCTCCTGGCACGCGGGGGTATTGAGCCTAGGAGCCGCAGCCATTGTCGCCGCCGTCGTGATCGCCGCGCCGCAACAACAGCCTCCCGCACAAACGCCGCAACAGCCATCAGATGTGTCGCTCGTCATCAATGGCGACCCAGGAACGAAACCTCGTTACGCCGTCCCTGACTTCGTCGCGCTGTCGCCCGAAGCTGCCGAGGCCGCAAAGACAATCGCCCAGGTGTTGTGGGACGACCTGAACTTCGAGCAGGAGTTCTACATGATCCCGCGCGACACCTACTCCAGCGTGCCGGCGGCCAGGCGTGCAGAGGACGTCGCGTTTGCGGCGTGGAGAGAACTTGGCGCCGACGCTGTGTTCTTTGGCACCGTCCAACAGCAAGGCGGCAAGTCGACCGTGCAGATTCGATTGATGAACGTGCGCACACGACAGACCGTGTTCGCGAAGGAATACTTCAACGCGACCAACCCGCGCGCGTACGCGCACACGATCGCCGACGAGATTCACCAGCAGCAGCGCAATCTACGGGGCGTCGCCCGTACGAAGCTGGCGTTTGTGTCCGATCGCAACCGCGACAGCCTGGCGAACACTGTCGAGAAGCGCGAAGTGAAAGAGATCTACGTCGCCGATTACGACGGCGAGAATCAGCGGCGCATCACGGTGAGCCGGCAGTTGAATCTGACGCCGTCGTGGTCAGCAGATGGCCGCGCACTCGCCTATACAGCCTTCCGGCCGCTCCCTGACATCGTCGTCTCGTTCATCTACCAGGGTCTGCTGCAGAACCCGACGAAGGGTCAGGGGACGAACTACGTCCCGGTCTTCTCCCCCGATGGCACACGCATCGCCTTCATGTCGGGGCGCGATGGCAACCCAGAGATCTACGCGATCAATGTCGACGGCTCGAACCTGCGTCGACTGACGAATCACCCTGCAGGCGATGGGACTCCGACGTGGTCCCCCAACGGCACGCAGATCGCGTTCGTGTCCGATCGAACAGGCACGCCGCAGATCTATCTGATGGGTGCCGATGGATCCAACGTGCGCCGCATCACGATGAACGAATCGTGGGCGGATCAGCCGACGTGGTCAACGTCCGTCAACGAGATCGCGTATGCAGGGCGCACGGGCTCCGGCTATGACATCAAGATCTATGACATCGCATCCAGCCAGGCGCGACAGATTACGTTCGGCGAGGGTTCGAACGAGCGTCCCGCGTTCGCCCCGAATGGGAGACATCTCGCATTCGCGTCGACACGAGCCGGCGGGACACAAATCTTTACTGTTGGCCGCGATGGTAAAGACCTGAGGCAGATCACTCGCACGGGGAACAACCAGATGCCGGCGTGGTCGAACTGAGAAAGGTCTATATTCGTGAGGAGAGTCATGAGTAGAACGAGGCAGATCGGCGTTGTGTTGATGCTGGTGGCGGCGCTCGTCGCGACGGGCTGCAATCGGCGTAAACCCGTTACGCCCCAGCCTGCACCGGGACCAACCGGAACGACCACCCCTCAACCACCCGCCGTCACCAACGCGCCTCCGGCACCACCGGTTCGCGTCGATGACGCGCTGCCTGTTCCGCCGCAGCCGTTATCTGAGGACAACGTCGCCAACCGGTCGCTGGACGATCTGAACCGCGAGTCCCCGCTGAAGCCGGTCTTCTTTGGCCTCGACAGTGCTGACCTCGACGACATAGGGCGTGCGGCGGCTCTGGCAAACGCCGACGTTTTGAAACGGTATTCGACCTGGGTTGTGACCGTCGAAGGACACTGCGATGAGCGCGGCACGGCAGAATACAACCTGGCGCTTGGCGAACGACGTGCAACAGCGGTCAAGACATACTTGACCTCGTTGGGCATCTCGCCCGACCGCGTCCGGATTGTGAGCTATGGAAAGGAATTTCCATTCAATCCCGGCCATACAGAAGATGCCTGGTCCCAGAACCGGCGCGGTCACTTCGTGATTACGTCTCGCTGAGGAAGTCGCATGCAGAAGATCACCACGACAGCGGCCCTGTGCCTGGCACTGCTTCCCGCCATCGCGACGCCTGCCGCGGCACAAAACCGAGAGCATCTTCAGTTGGCCGCCGAGCTGCGCATGCTGCAGGAGCAGAATCAGCAACTCAGCCTCGCGCTCAATCAGCTCACAGACGCGCTGAAGGCCGTCAACGCGCGGCTCGACACGAGCGAGGAGTTCCAGCGGCGCCGCTTCGCCGATCAGGAAGTACTCGTGAAGAACCTTGGGTCCGATCTCGGTACCATCCGTGAGCGCACACAAGATACGGACACGCGGCTGCGTACGCTGAAGGACGAAATCGACGCGTTACGCCAGACGTTCCTTGCGCTCCCGTCGATGCTCGCGCAGTCTCAACAGAGTTCGCTGGCGCCAGTCGATCCGAACGCGCCGGCACCGGATGGAGTAGCGCCGATCGGTCCACCGCTGCCAGCACCAGCGCCCAACATCACGCTCCCCGCGAACGCAGGCCTCTCGCCAAATCGCCTGTTCGATACGGCGTTCAGCGACTACACCTCGTCGCAGTACGCGTCTGCAATCTCCGGGTTCCAACAGGTGCTCAAGAACTTCCCCACCGCCGTTGTCGCAGACGACGCGCAGTTCTTCATCGGCGAATCACTCGCCAACATGAATCGACTCCCGGAAGCGATCGACGCATACAATCAGGTCATCCAGAAGTACCCGACCGGAGACCAGGTTGACATGGCGTACTACCGTCGTGGCTTCGTGGAATCACTGATGGGACGAAACGACGCGGCACGCGCCACGTTCGAAGAGGTCGTCAAGCGATTCCCCGATAGTCAGGGCGCCCAGCTGGCGAGACAGCGCCTCGCAGGATTGAGGACGACGCCGGCGACCCCAGCGAAGTGACCTGGTCTGTCACTCACCGATCGTAAACTTCAGGACAAGTTGTCCGTCTCGCCGAAGCGCAATTGAAGCGCGAAGGCGGACGGACGTAAAGCGGGCACGGCAGCAGCTACTGCAGCCGTAGGGGCGGGCGACCGCCCGAAAGGAAGCGACATGGGCAGTGTGAATAAGGTGATCCTCGTCGGCAACCTCGGTCGCGACGCGGAATTGCGCTACACGCCGGGAGGCGCGGCAGTCGCCACGCTCAACCTGGCGACTACGGAGGTCTGGAACGACCGCAACAATCAACGTCAGGAGAAGACCGAGTGGCACCGCATCGTGCTCTGGGGCAAGACCGCGGAGAGCCTGCAGGAATACCTGACGAAGGGGAAACAGATCTACGTCGAAGGCCGCCTGCAGACGCGTCAGTGGGACGACAAGGACGGCAACAAGCGCTACACCACTGAGATCAAAGCGGACCGCGTGACGCTGCTTGGTGGCGGCGGCGGAGGTGGAGGCCGTGGTGGCGGCATGGATCGCGGCGGCCCGCAGTCGCAAGGCGGTCCGGACGAACCGCCGATGGAACCGATCACCGACGACGATATCCCGTTCTAACGAACGTCAACTCACAACGGCTATCGCATGACCCAATTCCCAACTTCCAACGAAGAGCAATCTTTTTGGGAGTTGGGTCTTTGGGAGTTCCTTAGGTGCCTTCCCTGCCGTAGCGATCTTCCAACCTGACCACATCGTCGAGTTCAGGCGTCGACGCCTCGAGCACGTCGCAGTCTTCGATCGCCGTCATGCGATGGATCGTCTTCGGCAGGACGTGAATCGAGTCGCCCGGCTTCATTTCGATCTTCTTCAACTTACCGTCGACGTCGATCTCGTAGAGCAGCTTGCCCGAGTGGAGATAGATCGTCTCCTCTTTCTTGTTGTGATACTGCAGGCTGAGCGCATGCCCGGCATTGATGTGGAGGATCTTTCCGACGTAGCGCTCGGTCTTCGCCCAATGAAGCTCGTATCCCCACGGCTTCTCGACTCGCGTGACGATGTTGTTCACTCGCTAACCCTCACTGCCCACTTCGTTCTTTGCGACTTCGTCGCCGAGATACCGCTCGATCTCTTCAACTGTTCCGAGCGTCAGCACGCGCGCGGCCACACGCAGCATCTGTCGCGCGCTCGTGTCCTTGACGACTCGCCGCGCCATCGGAAGCGCGCCAGGCGTCATGCTGAACTCGCGAAGGCCGCATCCGATCAGCAGCTTGAGCAACAGCGGATCGGACGCCATTTCGCCGCAGACGGATACCGGAATGCCTTGACGTGACGCCGCGCGACGCACGTGACGCAGCAGACGAAGCACTGCCGGATGCAGCGGCTCGTACCGATTCGAGACGCGGTCGTCCGTGCGATCCACTGCCAGCGTGTACTGAATGAGGTCGTTCGTGCCAATGGTAAAGAAGTCCGCTTCCTTTGCCAGGAGTGACGCGGTAAACGCCGCGGACGGCACTTCGATCATGATGCCGACGGGCACATCCGGAACGGCCACGCCACGCGACGTCAGTTCTTCCTGAGCCTCGAGCAGCAGACTCTTCGCGTCACGAACCTCCTGCACCGACGACACGAACGGGAACATGATCCGCAGCGGACCATGAGCCGCCGCGCGCAGCAACGCGCGTAACTGCGTCTTGAAGATGCGCGGTTGCGCCAGACCGAAGCGAACACCGCGTAGCCCTGCGTGTCCGCTGCGCTGCGGCTCCGGGAACCAGCGCGCATCCAGCGCGGCATCGACCAACGGTCGCGCCAGCTGACGCTCGTCTACGTCGAACGTGCGGATGGTTACCGGCCGCCCCGCCATTCGCTCTACGAGTTGACGATAGACGTGGTACTGCTCCTCTTCGGCGGCCATGTCTGGCGGGCCGCCGACCAGCATGAACTCCGATCGATACAGCCCGATACCTTCGGCACCTGCACTCAGCGCACTCGGCACATCGTCTGACCGCTCGATGTTGGCCTGGAGAACGATCGGTTGGCCGTCGCTGGTCTGCAACGGGCCGTCGTCCTCGTGCGCCACCGCAGTCAGCCGGTGCACTGACGATCGGCCCTCGGCCTCCTGCCACAGGGCCGGCGTGGGATCGATGATGACCTCGCCGGTCTCACCGTCGATGATCACCGATGCGCCAGGAGGCACGCGTCTGCTGACGTCGTGCAAACCAACAACGGCTGGCACACCCAACGACCGCGCCAGGATCGCCGTGTGATACGTGCGGCTTCCTGCGTCTGTCACGAACCCTTTGATGCGTGTCCAATCGAGCTGCGCCACCACCGACGGCGTCAACTCGTCGGCAATGAGCACGCATGGCGCATCCAGGTCCTGCAGGCGGTCGCGGGCACCGCCTTTCTCGTCGCGCAGGTTCATGCGCAGACGCCCGGCGACATCGTGCAGGTCGCCCTTGCGCTCGTGCAGGTACGGATCGTCGATGTCGTCGAAGACCGCGGCGGCCTCGTCGAGCGCGCGCTGTACCGCCCATTCCGCGTTGACCCGTTCGTTGCGCACGACGGCGGCAGCCCGTCCAACGAGGATCGGATCGTCGAGCATGAGCAGCTGCGCGTCGAAGATGGCCGCGAGATCGGCGCCGCGCGCCGCCGCGATGCGCCGCCGGATCTGCTCGAGTTGCGCCCGCGACCGCTGCCGGGCGCGCTCGAGGGCGGAGAGCTCGCGCGCCACACCGTCGGGGCCCACGGGGAAACGCAGCACTTGCGTCCGTTGAATGGCGACAAGCGCAGGGCCAACTGCGACGCCGGGTGACACGCCGATACCGTTCAGGCGTTCCACGTTTCCTCACCAAATCCAGATGCGACGAGCTCGACCAGCGCTTCGACCGCGCGGTCCTCGTCCGGCCCTTCTGCGATCACCGTCAGCGTCGTGCCGCGGGACGCAGCCAACAAGAGAATTCCCATGATGCTCTTCCCATCCATGACCTTCGATTCACGTCCCACGCGGATTCGAGACTCGAATCGCGTCGCGAGATGAACGAACCGCGCCGCTGCCCGGGCGTGCAGCCCTAGCTGATTCACGACGGTCACCGAACGTGTCGTCACACTACGCCTTCTCACCGTGCAGGAGATCGGTCGCCACCCAGATGGCATTGCGTCCCTGCTCCCGAATGTCGCGTGCGATCGCCAGCAAATCCGCTTGCTCCACTTGATTCGCGAGCTTGATCAACATCGGCAGGTTGACGCCGGTGATGACCTCAACCTTGCCCTGTACGAGAAATGACATCGCCAGATTCGTTGGCGTGCCGCCGAACATGTCGGTCAGGATCAGGACACCCGATCCCTTGTCCACCCTGAGCACGGCCTGCTCGATCTCGTGGCGCGCATCCTCTGTGTCCTCGTGCCATCCGATCGAGACTGCGGCAAACGCTGGCATGTCGCCGACGATCGTCTCGGCGGCGTTGACCAGCTCCGTTGCGAGCTGCCCGTGGGTAACCACTACGACCCCGATCATCGCAATGCCGTCCTTTCCCGTCTAGCCATCACGATGTTTGACCCGTAGCCGCACGCCGGGGGTGTGCTCCAGCGTCCGTTTGAGCGCTTCAGCGATCATGACCGACCGATGTTGCCCCCCGGTACATCCGATCGCAACGGTCAGGTAACTCTTGCCTTCCGTCACATAGTGCGGAAGGGCGAACGTCAGAAACTCGGTCAGGCGATTGATGAAGTCCTGCGTGACCTTGTGCTGCTTCATGAAGCGCACGACTTTCGCGTCGCGACCCGTCAGATGACGCAACCGGTCAACGAAATGGGGATTCGGCAGGCAACGCACGTCGAACACGAGATCGGCTTCGTTTGGCGCGCCGTGCTTGAACCCGAAACTCAGGAGGTTCACCACCATGTCGGCGCGAGCGCTCTCGTCTCGCGTCATTCGCCCGAAGACATCCCGCAACTCGTGAACCGTCAGGTTCGACGTGTCCACGATGACATCGGCCATGCCGCGAATGGCGAGCATCTTCTTGCGCTCTTCGTCGATGCCCTCCGCCACCGATCGATCGGGTGCCAGCGGGTGCGGCCTGCGCGTTTCGCTGAAGCGGCGCACAAGCGCCGAGCGATTCGCTTCCAGGAAGATCAGCTTGGCATCGACGCCGGAGAGGCTGCGCAACTTGCGAAAGACCGGCGGGAACTGAGTCAGGAACCCGCGCTCGCGCACGTCGACGACGATGGCGACGCGCTCGAGATGGGCTTCTCCGCGAGTGCAGAGCTCGGCGAATGTCGGAATGAGCTGCGTCGGAAGGTTGTCGACGCAGAAGTAGCCGAGATCCTCTAGCGCGTGAATCGCATGCGTTTTGCCCGACCCGGACAGGCCGGTCACCACCATGAATCGAGTTGCCGCACGCTTGGGCTTACGCGGTCGCGTGCTCTTCCGTGTCGAACGAGAGGGGCTCATCTCGGTTCTCCAGACCGCGGCTCCTCTTCCGAGTCCGGTTCGGTCTCCTCCTCCTGGAGTTGACGCTCCAGCCGCTCCACCAGATCCCTGGCAGCGTTCAGCCCGCGCGATCGCAACAACTGATTCCTGGCCGCCACTTCCACGAGCGTCGCGAGGTTGCGGCCGGGCGCAACCGGCATGGAGATCAACGGCACTCGCACGCCGAACAACTCGTACACGTTCTCGTCCAGGCCCAGACGGTCGTATTCCCGGTGCCCATCCCAGCGCTCGAGATGGACGACGAGCTCGACCCGCTTCGACGCACGCGTCGCGGCCACACCAAACAGATCCCTGATGTTGATGATCCCAAGACCACGCAGCTCCATGTGGTACCGCGTCGGCTCGGGGCATGCGCCCAGGACGACCGAGTCGCCGCGCCGCCGGATCTGCACCGTATCGTCGGCGACCAGACGATGACCACGAACAACGAGATCGAGCGCGCACTCGCTCTTCCCAATGCCGCTGTCACCGATGATCAGCACACCGAGCCCGAGGACGTCCATCAATACGCCGTGGATGATCTCGCGAACCGCGAGGGCATCGTCGAGCAGCGCGCTGATTCGGGAGATGGCCACGGGGGTCGAGACCGACGTGCGCAGCAGTGGCACCTCGTATCGATCGGCCGCCGACCGGAGATCCTGATGCGCTTCCCATCCCCCGGTGATCAGCACACACGGGATGTCGTGCGCGAACGTCGTGTCCAGTACGTCCATGCGGATGTCGTGGCTGAGGCTGTCGAGATATCGCACCTCGCTCTCGCCGTATACGACGATCCGTCCCGGGCGTAGGTACTCATGAAACCCGGCGAGCGCCAGGCCTGTCTTCTGGATATACGGACTGGCAATGCGGCGATCGAGGCCCGCCTGCCCCCCGAGCAGCTCGAGCGAAAGGCTCGCCGGGCCTGAGCCTCTTTCGACCAGGCCCGCAACCGTCAACACGGGCTCCGCCATCGCTCGACCGCCCTATGCCTCCGGCTCGATCAAACCGAGGTGGCCGTCCGCCCTGCGAAAGAGGACTGTGACGGTATCGGTGGCCGAATTTCGAAACACGATCAATCCATCCGCGGCATCGTCGATTTCAACCGCTGCATCTTCGACCGACATCGGCTTCACGGCGTACTGTTTCGCACGAATGATACGGCGCCGGGGTCGGGGCGCCGATGGCGCCGCTGTCGCGGCTTCCGGGGTCGCTGGAGCTCCCGCCTTGACTCCCGATGGCCCGCGCCGTTTGCGGCCGTCGCGCTTTCCTTTCAGCTTCTGCGCCTGGTGATCCACCTTGTCCGCGGCGGCGTTGATCGCCAACTCGACGCTCTGTCCCGTCGCTTCGGCGTGCAGAAACCGTTCGCGTCGCGCATGCAGCGTGACCTCCGCGCGAACACGTGCGCGCTCGCGCGTCAGCACGACGTGCGCCGAAACAGCGCTGTCGTTCAGCCGTCGGAGTGTGTAGTCGAGTCGCTCTTCAACGAGCGCCCGCATGGCCGGGGTGATAGCGAGATGTCGTCCTGTCAGTTCGAGACGCATAGCGACCGTATCCGCTCAGGGCCCGCGGCCCTGAGGTCTCAGTACAGAACCTTGCGTTGGTTGGAAGTGGGGATCTTGAGCTCTTCCCGATACTTCGCGATCGTGCGGCGAGCCAGCTCCAGTCCTTCACGCTGAAGGATGCTGACGATCTTGGAATCGCTCAACGGCTTCTTTGCATCCTCTGCTTCGATGATCTTCCGGATGCGCTGCTTAATCGTCACGGAAGACACCGCTTCTCCATAGGAGCTCGAGATGCCGCTATGGAAGAAGTACTTCATTTCGAACACGCCCTGCGGCGTGTGCATGTACTTGTTCGTCACGACGCGGCTGACCGTCGATTCGTGCATCCCGATATCGTTGGCCACATCACGAAGAACGAGCGGCCGCAGATACTCGATGCCGTGATCGAGGAAGTCGCGCTGAAAATTGATGATGCTCGAGGCGACCTTGTGGATCGTCTTCTGACGCTGCTCCACCGACTTGATCAACCACAGCGCCGATCGG
>Ga0315912_10004901_pt1 | contig 12456 bp, 13 predicted proteins | sample VfabasoilMG_FD_204469 | JGI IMG/M metagenome (GOLD analysis project Ga0315912, IMG submission 204469) | Garden soil microbial communities collected in Santa Monica, California, United States - V. faba soil | ecosystem: Environmental > Terrestrial > Soil > Garden | place: USA: California... | reverse complement strand
AGACGCCATCGACCTTCGCGTAGTCACGGACGCGCAACGTGAACCAGCTGCTACCGGTATCCGCGTAGACAGAGGCCAAGAAGCCGCCCTCGGGCGTCGAACGCATCGTGAAGACCGTCGTCGCCGGCGTCATTTCTTGCGCGGTGAGGCCGTCAGAGATCGAGCCTGCCGAGAATCGAAAGCTGTTGTCGAGCTCATCCGGGCACAGCGCAGTCGCCGTCGTCTGCTTTTCATCGACGCCGAAGTTCTGGCATTTGCGTGACTGCGGCACCTGCGCGAGCGCGTTGCGGAATCTCGGCACGCCGCCGGTTCCCGGCGCGGGACACGCGGCGGGCGGTTCCTTCTCCGGCTCGTTCAGCTTCGTCTCGTCGATCCCGAAAGCCGAATTGCAGGCACACAACCCCAGCAGCACCACCCAGCGCATAGCCCCATTATACGCCGATCAGGTGCCGAGCTCGCGATCTCTCTCGGACGGGAATCGCAGAGGGACCGTCAGCGCGACAAGCGTTCCGCGAGGTTCGCGGCGTCGTATCGCACACTCGCCTCCACACCGCCTGGCGCGCTCGCGCATGCCGAGCAGGCCAAGGGTCGATCTCCGCGGCGAGATTTCCGGCACACCGACGCCGTCGTCCGCGATGTCGAGGCACAGCTGGCCGCGCTCGAGCCAGAGCCGCACGTCGACCTGGGTCGCGCTCGCGTGACGCGTGACGTTGGTCAGCGCCTCCTGGAAAATCCGGAACACGGTGGTCGCGAGCTCGCGATCGAGCTGCAGCTCGCCCGCATCCGCGCGCATCACGCACGGCGTACCGGTACGCCGCGTGAACTCTTCGGCCTGCCACTCGAGCGCTGCCCGCAGGCCGATCGCATCGAGGATGCCGGGGCGGAGCTCGGCGGAGATGCGGCGGACCGACTGCAGGATCACATCGGTCGCGTTCGCCATCTCGGCGAGCTTCGCGCGTAGCTCGTCGTTCCCGTTCGCGCGGCGCGCGACCCACGCGACATCGAGCTTGAGTGCCGTGAGCGCCTGGCCGAGCTCGTCGTGAATTTCGCGCGAGATGCTGGTGCGTTCCTCCTCGCGTGCGCGTTCGATTCGCGCCGAAAGCGCACGCTGTTGCTCGTCGAGCTGCCGTCGCTCGATCGCGATGCCAGCCACGTGCGCGGCACGCTCGATGAGCTCGCGGGAAGCCGGATCAGGGACGCGCGGATCCTTGTGATAGATCGCGAACGTCCCCAGCACGCGGCCTTCGACGGTGAAGATTGGAATCGACCAGCACGCCCGCAGACCGTGTGGCTCGAGCAAGTGGCGGTAGTCCGTCCACAACGGATCGGTCGTGATGTCCGAGACAAACACGGGTTCCTTGCGGAAGGCAGCCGTGCCACACGAGCCCGCGCTCGGACCAATCGCTGCGCCGTCGATCGCCTTGCTATACGCGGCAGGCAGGTGCGGTGCGGCACCGGTGTAGAGCTTCAGTCCTGTTTCGTCGAGAAGCAGGATCGACGCGAATGAGCCCGGCGATGCGTCCTCGATGAATCGGACGATCACGGACAACACGTCGCCGAGCGTCGCGCCGGCTGCGAGCTTCTCGAGCGCTTCGCGCTCGCCCGCGACCAGTCGCTCGCTGCGGACCGCGTCGGTGACGTCGCGACACGTGCCGAGTAGGCTTGCCGGAGCACCGTCCTCGCCGCACACGACTTCGCCAATCGTGTCGAGCACGCGGACACTCCCGTCCGGGCGCACGATGCGCTCGCGATACGAGAACCGGCCTTTGCGCGCGATCGCGCCTTGAATCTCGCCCTGAATGCGATCTCGGTCCTCGGGAAGCAGGGACGAGAGGAACAATTCCAGCGTCACTGAACGCGAACGCGGTTCCAGCCCGTAGATCCGGTACAGCTCGTCGGACCAGCTAACCGAGCCGGTCTTGATGTCCCATTCCCAGCTGCCGACATGCGTGATCGCCTGAGCCGCATCCAGCTGGCGCGCCAGTGCTTCTGACTTCACCTCCACCATCCACTACGACCCTACGCTAGAATCGTGGCGTCGTGCAGAGGGTGCTGCTCGTCGATGACCATGCTGTTGTGCGTCGCGGCGTGCGCGCGATCCTCGAAGACCATTTCGGAGGCGTCGTTGTCGACGAAGCCGGCAATGGAGACGATGCTCTGAACGCGCTCGCCAATCCGTACGACGCAATCGTGCTGGATCTTTCCATGCCGGGGCGCGATGGGTTCGATCTGCTCGCAGAGGTGAAGCACCGGGCTCCGAAGATTCCCGTGCTGATCATGAGCCTGCACAGTGAGGATCAGTTCGCGATGCGTGCCCTTCGAGCGGGCGCATCCGGCTATCTGACGAAGTCGGCTGCTCCCGAACAGCTTGTTGCGGCGGTCTCCAAGATCATGCGCGGCGGTCGCTACGTCAGCGAGACCCTCGCCGACCGACTCGCGGCCGGCGCAAGCGGTGCGCCGCTCGACAGCCCGCACGAGCGGCTCTCGGATCGAGAGTTCGATGTGATGCGTGGCATAGCGTCTGGCAGCAGCGTCAGCGAGATCGCGGCCCAGATGCATTTGAGCGTCAAAACCGTGAGCACGTATCGCGCGCGACTCCTTGAAAAGATGGGGATGTCCAGCAATGCCGAGCTCACCCGCTACGCGCTCGAGCACGGTCTCGTTTGAGATCAAAAGATCACTTGTAGGACGGAGCCTGACGCGCGAAAGGGGCGCGCTCCGACCGGGCAATCCAGAGGTCGCCGACGGCCAGACTGAAATCTTCGAGTCAGGCTGTACAGCATGAAGGTGTTGATCGTGGATGGGTCGAAGGATCGACGTCGTGACCTGACGATGGCGCTCGCGGATCTGAGCAACATCGTCATTCAAGGTGCGGTTCCTGACGTGCGGAGTGCGCTGGCCGCGCTTGCTGAAACAACCCCCGACGTCGTGCTCACCGATGTCACGCTTCCCGATGGCGACGGGACGTACCTGCTCGATCGAATGCGGGGCCTGCAACGAACACCCGCGGTCATCGTGCTCGCGAACCGCGCGAACGACGAGCAGCGCTCGCACTACCTCGCGGCGGGCGCAGACTCCTATCTCGACAGCGGCGATATCGCGAGCGTGCGCGCGGCCGTGCTTGGCCTCGCGGCAACGCGCGTCGCGCTCGGCACGATTCCGCCCACCGAATCGCAGCGCCTGCTCGGCCGTATCACGGCCGGCGTCGTACACGACTTCAACAACTATCTCCACGTCGCCGATGTCGCGCTCGACATGGTGCAGCGCCAGGGCTCCGCATCGCCAGATTTGCTCGCGAGTGCGCGCGGTGCGCTCGATGCAATGCAGCGGCTCAACGCGACGCTGCTCACCTACGCGCGCGGCGGCATCCCCAAGACGAGTCCGCTCGATCTCGGTCTCGTCGTGAACGAGACATTGGCTCTCGCGCGGCGCGTGATCGCACAGACGATCACCATCGACGTACGAATCGCCGAGAACATCCGTCCGGTGCTAGGTGTGAAGGCCGAGCTCGAGCAGGTCATCCTCAACCTCGTCATCAACGCGTGTGACTCGATGCCGAGGGGTGGACGGATCGAGATTCTCGTCAAGCAGTGCACCTCGCAGGCGGTGATGCTCGAGGTGTCGGATACCGGCAGCGGAATTCCGCCCGAGGGCACCATCGTGTCGTCAAAGCCAGGACGACAGGGCGTCGGGCTCGGCCTCAGCATCGTGCGCACTGTCGTCGCGCGGCAGGGCGGAGCACTTCGCATCGTCGATCGCCAGGGCGGCGGCACGACCGTCGCGGTGATGCTGCCGACCACGCAGAGCGCAGCGGCCGCGTAAACGTAAACGGCCAAGACCGTGTGCGTCGTCCGTCGAGCCGTCATGGCGGGCTTTTCGACGCAGCGATCGTGTTTACCGGCGTCGCGCTGATCGTCGACGCAGAAGGACAGCCAGCGCATCGCGCAGGCGGGGAGGTTGCCGAGGCTGTTGTAGGTCTCCGTCAGCCACTCCGGCGCTTTGCCGGTGAGTTTCTCGATCTCCTCGCCGGCTCGTGTGGCGGCGTCGTAAGCGGCGGCTCGCCTGAGCTCACGAGGCGCGGTTCGCCATCCGCATCGGCTATTGCGATTGCGTCTACGTTTTACTTCTCGCGCTTGGCGGCGCCGCGCGCAGCAGCGCCCGCACCGGCGGGCGTGGCGCCGGGCAGGCCGGGCGTACGGTCGCGCGGGATGTGATAGCGCTCGAGGATGCGGGTCGTCGCTTTCCTGACTTCCTCGGCGTCGAGCATGATCATGCCGCCCGACGTAGTCGTGATCTCGACAATGCCGCGCGCACTCGATAGCGCCTGAACGAAGTCGATCATGTCGAGCGGCGCCTTGCCGTTCAATGTCGCCACGGCCTCGTTGTAGAGGTGCGCGTACCCGATGTTGATGTCGTCGGCGAGGATCTGCGTGAGGATCACGACTTCGTTCTGCTCGGCCGTGCGGTAGCCCAGGTAGTAGTAGTTCAGGAACTCCTTGGGCGCCTTGTTCCACCATTTGTCCCAGGTGGTCAGGTAATCGCGCGTGAGCGCCTGGAACACGAGCCCGCCGTACACGAGGTACTGCGGGGGTTGGTCGTAGCGCGAGCGCGGCACGAGCGGCTGCCAGCGGGCCAATGTCAGCTCGACGGACTTCGGCTTGCCCGCGCGCTTGATGTCGAGCTTGACCTTGTCGCCGATGTAACGCGAGCCCAGCACGACGTCGTAGCGGGTGCGGTGCTTGCCCATGAACTGGACGGTGCCGTTGTTCGCGATCGGGAGGCCGTCGATCGCGGTGATCACGTCGCGCGGCTGGAGTGCGCCGTCCGATGAACCGCTGTGATCGACGTGGAGCACGACGACGCCACGTTCGCCGTCGCCCAGGCCGAGCTGTTTGCGGAGCAGGGAGTTCTCGAGATTCTGCGTCGTGATGCCGAGGGCCGGAATCTCCGGCGACTTGCCCTTCTCGACGCCGTCGAGAAACGCACGAATGATCGGCGGCGGAACCATCTCGCCGATGTTGTCGACGCCGGTCAGCTTCTGGAACGCGATGCCGACGACCTTGTGCTTGTGATCGAAGACGGGACCGCCGCTGTTGCCCGCGTTGATCGCGGCGTCGACCGTGACGGCGAGTAGATGACGCTGGCTATGGCTGTAGCGCTGGACCTCGATGCGCGACACGACGCCTTCGGTGATCGAGATTTCCTCGCCACCGACCGGGTAGCCGACCACGGCCACCTCGTCGCGAAGCTTGGGCATGTCGCCAAGCGCGGCCGGCTCGATATCGTCAAGGAAATCAGGCGGTTCTTTGACCTCGAGAAGCGCGAGATCGCAGTCGTGGGAGACGGCTTTGACCCGGGCGATCGCCTTGTCGGGATGGCTGGTCTTCTGGATCTGGAGGAACGTCGCGTTGGCGACGACGTGCGCTCCGGTCAGCAGCAATCCCTTGCCGATGACCACCGCCGAGCCCGTCGAGTTCGACGGAGTTCTCGCTTGCCACGGACCGTCGAAGTCAGGGTCTTGAGAGGTCGCAAAGACGCGAACTACCTCGGGGTACGCCACATGATCACCCTACCGTGGTCACGTGTAGGCAGCAAAGTGTAGTGTCGACGCCATCACGCAAGACTCGCAAATGCTCGCACTTCAAGCACTGACTCCAGAACGACTGGCCGCGTCAGTGCCAAGCATTTCTATAACTGAAGCTCGCAAGCTGGTCGCCCAGGTGCATCGCGGTGAGCCAATCGCCGCCACGAGCGCCATTCGTCGTGTCGCGGCCGATGCGGTGCGCGCCGCAGGGACAGTTCCAACACTCGAGCTGATCGCCGAGACCGCGAGTCAGATCGATCCGTTCGTGAAGTATCTACTCGCAGGTCCGGACGGCGCTCGCTTCGAAGCGGTTCGCATTCCACTCGAGCGCGCGGGCCGCTTCTGCGTGTGCGTGAGCTCGCAAGTTGGTTGCGCGCTCGGGTGTGCGTTCTGCGCGACGGGACGGCTCGGCCTCAGCCGAAATCTCGCTGCGTGGGAGATCGTCGAGCAGGTGCGCGTCGTTCGTGCACGCCTCCCTCATGGCCGAGTGCACGGCGTCGTGTTCCAGGGCATGGGCGAGCCGCTCGCGAATCTCGACGAGGTGCTCGCCGCGATCGAAGTCCTGCAAGAGCCATCCGCGCTCGGCATCGACGCGCGGGCGATCACCGTGTGTACCGCGGGCCTGCCGGTCGGCATTCGCCGGCTCGCGCGAGAGGCACCCAAGGTGCGCCTCGGCATCTCGATCCACACCGCGATCGTCGAGCGTCGTAAGTCGCTGATGCCGATCGCGCGCACACATTCGCTCGACGAGCTTCTCGCCGCAGCCGCCGATCACGCTCGCGAGACCGGGCTGTCGCCGATGTGGGCAATCACGCTGCTCGACGGCGTCAACGATTCCGACGACGACGCACGTGCGATCGCCGAACGCGCGCATCAGTTCGAGGCAGAGACCGGCCGCAAGCCGCGGATCTCGATCATCGCGTACAACCCGATAGGCGACGGCGATCCGTTCCGACGTACATCACTCGAGCGCGAGGCTGCGTTCCGTGCCGCGCTTGGCATGGCATCGCACCGGCGTTACTCCGGCGGCAGCGATGTCGCCGCCGCGTGCGGTCAACTCGCCAATACCGTCCGCTGAAGCGAATGTGCGCCTGACGATGTACTAAGCTCGATGCCATGCATCCGGTGCACGACATCGAGGTACCCGACGACATCGCCCCGTACGTACCGACGGTGATCGAGATCCCGCGCGGCTCGCACCTGAAGTACGAGGTCGACAAGCCGACCGGGCTTCTCCGCCTCGATCGCGTGCTCTACAGCGCGGTGCACTACCCGGCGAACTACGGCTTCATCCCACGCACGCACGCCGACGACGGTGACCCGCTCGATGTGCTCGTGCTGATGCAGGAGCCGGTCGAGCCGCTGACGATCGTCCGTGGGCGCGCGATCGGCGGCCTGCGCATGGTCGACGACAAGGGTGGCGACGACAAGATCGTCGCCGTCTGCATCGACGATCCGGCGTACGCGCAATATCAGAAGCTCGAGGACCTGCCACCGCACATCATGAAGGAGCTCGACCGCTTCTTCCGCGACTACAAGACTCTCGAGGAGAAGATGGTCGACGTCGACCGCTTCTACGACCGCGACCGCGCGCTCGGCATCATTCGCGAGTCGCGGGCGGCGTACAACCGCGGCGAAGGTCGCTAGGTCTTTGTACCCCGTGTCAATGATCCGAGTAGTCGGACCGTCAGGTCCGAGTACTCGGGCGGTCGCTGACACGCTTGTGCCACGCGGCCAGATTCGGGTGCGTCCCCGCGTCGATGCGAATCTGCGAGACCTTGCCGAAGTCGATCGCGCACAGCGCGGTGATGTCGGCCACGCTGAAGCGCTCGCCGGCCATGTAGGGCCGCTTGCCGAGCTCTTCTTCGAGCCAGTCGAAGCGCTGGGCGAGGTGCTCGCGCATGATCTCGGCGAAGTCCGGCGCCTGCTTGATGCGGCCGACCCAGAACTGGTGAGTGTTGCGGAACACCTGCGAGACCGGCCAGAGCAGCTCGAGCTCGGCGTGGCGATTCCACATCTCGATCTGTGCGCGTTCCCACGTGTCGGCCCCGAACAGGTTCGGCTCGGGGTGCTGCTCTTCGATAAAGCGACAGATGGCCATCGACTCGCGCAGGATGCGGCCGTCGGGTAGCTCGAGGACGGGGAGCAAGGAGATCGGGTTCTTGCGCCGGAACTGCTCGGTCTGATGCGCTGAATTTGCGATCAGCACCTCGATCGTGTCGTACGCCACGTTCTTCTCGGCCAGGAAGATGCGAACCCGGCGGGGATTCGGTGCGCGTGGGTCCTGGTACAGCAGCATGGGGGGACTGTACGGCCAAAAAACGGCATGCGCGCAGAGGATCTCGTACAATCGGGCGGTATGCGTAGAGCGGGGATCCTGGTCATCCTGGTCGTGCTCGCAGCCAGTGTTGCCGGCTGCAAAAACAAGGGTGATGGCGGCAGTGGCGCACCCGACCCCGAAGCGCTCAAGGCGCAGCAAGAGCTGATCGCACGCCGCGACAAGCTGCTCGAGGACCGCAAGAATCTGCAGGCCGAGCGCGACAAGATCGATCTCGAGATCAAGAAGATCGAAACCGAGGGCGGCGATGCGACGGAGCTGAAGACCAAGCGCGCCGAGCTCGACAGCCAGCTCGAGACGCAGAACTCGAACCTGATCTCGATGGTCGGAAACGGCAAGATCGACGGCGCCGCGGGCGACAAGGCCACTGCTGTCGCGGGCCGCGAGGCGAGCATCGCGTCGCGCGAGAAGTTGGTCGCCGAGCGCGAGGCACGCATCGCCGATCGCGAGAAGGGGCTCGCGCAGCGCGAGTCGGAGGCAGCGCAGCGCTGGAAGGACTCGTGCAACACCGGCGGCGCGCCGCTCATCATCCAGCAGGCGGCGCCCAAGGGTGGCAACTACACGGCGAAGGACGTCGGCGGCCTGATCCAGAAGGCCAAGAACGCGATGAACAAGAAGGGTCTCATCAACTCGGATCTCCCCGGCCCGGCGCAAGGGCTCGAGGGCGAGGCGACCAAGGCGATGAACGAGAACGACATGAGCAAGGCCTACTTCGCTGCCGCTCAGCTCGTCGCGACGGTGGATGCGGTCCAGGTCAACCGTGCGTTCATCCAGGCCAAGATGGCGCGCCTATCGGCGCAGGCCAAGGCCAGCAAGCTCGACGAGGCGACGAACAAGGAGCTCGCTGCGACGCTGGGCGACGTGATGAACAGCTACAACAACGGTGACTTTGGCGCCGCGAATTCTCGACTCAACAAGATGGCCGGCAAGCTCAAGGGCGGCTAATTCTTGCAGTCGACGCCGCCGACCTTGCGGCAGTTCTGATACTCGGGGAAGTCGTGCGAGATGTAGCCCGCGACAACGGCGGCCGTGATCGCGAGGACGACAATCACCGGCACGGTGACGTACGGCTGGCGGTACCACGGCGGCTCGATGATGCGGACAGTGTCGCGGCCAACGGGCTTGCCCTGAATGTCGTGCTCGATGATCGGGTACTGCTTCATCGCGACATCCACGTTCGTGGTCTTGCCGAACGTCACGTCCACGAACTTCACGAAGTTGTGATACTGCGGGTGCGTCACGGTGACGGCGTGAGTGCCGACGGGAAGCGGTAGCTCCTTGGTCGCCGACAGCTGGACCTTGGTGCCGTTGACGAGGACGGTCGCGTCCTGCACGTCGAACGCGAACTTCACGTTTCCGCGGTAGCGATCCGGGTCGAGCAGGCGCACGGCGGCGCCGGCCGGCGAATCGGCTTTGGTGCCGACCGCGAGCGTGGTCGAGCGAAGCTCGCGCTGCGCGCCGACGTCGGTGGTCTTGAGATAGACGACCTTGCTGTCGCCGAGGCCGCCGACCTCACCCGTGATCACGAGCTGAGCGCCGACGAGCTTGCCGAGCTCGGTCAGGCACGCGGCGTCACCTTCGCATTGCTTGAGCTGCGGCTTCTTGGCCTTGTCGATCGCGGTAGACACGGCCAGGGCATTGATGACCTTGGTGCCAGGCATCGCGCCGATCGCTTGCTCGATCTCGGCGAGCAGCTTCTTGGTCTCGGCCGATTTGTCCTCGGCGCCGAGCGTCGATAGCGGCGTGATCGCGACGATGCGATCGGCGCGGGCCTGCGAGACCGCGCAGACGAGGACGAGAAGCGTCGTCGCAAGCCCGATCAGTCGCATGTCACCGGGTTCCCGTTCTCGAAGCACTTGACCGGCACCTTGCCGGAGTACCAGCCAAAGACGGCAGCGCCGACGATCACGACGGCGGCGACGCCACCGATGAACCATGGCTTCGTGTAGATCGGCGCGTGCTCCTTCTCGATCACGCGGCCAGTTCCGGTGGTCTCGCTGCTCTGGAGCAGGCGCACGACGACCGGGCTCACCTTCTGGAAGTTGACGTCGACCTCGCTATCGAACGGATCGTAGCCCTTCGCTTCGACGCGCAGCTTGTGCTTGCCAAGCGCGAGCTTGGGCAGGATGCCGTTGTTCGCGAGCGGGGTCTTGCCGACGCTCTTGTCGTCGAGGGTTACCTCGGCGCCGACGAGGTCGGTCTGGATCTGCAGCGCACCGTGGATCTGCTGCGGAGCGAGCAGGCGGTACGCAGCGACGCGCACGCCTTCGATCAGCTCGTCGGGGCTGCCGCGCAGCGGATCGCTCTGGATGCGGTTGGACTTTGACGTCGCGACCTCGACGACCTTGATGTAGAGGACGTAGTTGTCGCCGAGTGCGCCGACCGAGCCGGTGACAACGAAGTCGACGCCGACGCGCTTGCCGATCGAGGTCAGGCACTTCTCTTCGCCGGTGCAGTTCTGCTCGGCGGCGGTGATGTTGCGCGCGATGTCGCGAGGGCTGGGCTGCGGTGCCTTGTTGAGGCGCTCGAGCTCCTTGCGGAACAAGGTCTCGAGGCGGGTCACGATCTCGGGCTCGATGCCGAGCGCGTCGAAGCGCCAGACGGCGATCTTCTTGTCGATCATGTCGTCCGCCGCGGGCTGTGCACTCGCCGTGGTCGCCCATGCGAACACGATTGCACCCAGCACTAACGAGGCGACCCTAGCCACGATGCGACCGATCCTATCACCGCTTTGCTGCAAAACGCCGTGTTAGCCTGCACACATGTCTTGCCCGCGCCCGGTGCAGAAGGTTGCTCTGGCGACGTTTGTCACGTGCGCGCTCGCAACCTCGGCGTGCTCATCGATCTCGACCGTGCGTGTCCAACCCGACAATGTCTCCGTGGGGCCGGGCCTCAAGGCGATCGCGATCGTTCATGCCCAGGTGACCAGCGCCTACTTCTTGTTTCTGGCAATCCCCGGGAAGGTCAGCCTCGACCATGTCGTGAACCGCATGCTGATTCATGCGGCCAAGCAGCTGGGAGCCGACAAGGTGGTCAACATCAAGGTCGACATCACGCCCGGCGACGGCATCTGGACGCTGCGCAAGCTGATTGGTTGGCGGTCGGCGGAAGCGAGTGGCATCGCCGTTGTCGTCGAGGATGCGCCGGCCGCACCACCTCCCGCACCTGCAAGCCCACCTGCCGACACCAAGTAGGCTATACAGAGCCAAGTGCCGCTGGATGTCTTCGACCGTCGCCTGATCCTCGTCGTCGGCAAGGGCGGCGTGGGGCGGAGCACGGTCGCGGCAGCGATCGCCGAGCAGTGCGCTCGAAGGGGCCGCAAAACGCTGCTGTTCGAGGTCAACGCGAACGACCGCTTCGGTACGTACTTCGATAAGCCCGCGCTCGGTCCGACCGTGACCCAGCTCGCGCCAAATCTCTGGGGCGTCAACACCAACCCCGCCGCCGCGCTCGAAGAGTACGGCCTGATGATCCTCAAGTTCAAATCGGTCTACGAGATGGTGTTCGAGAACCGGGTGACGCGAGCGTTCCTGCGCGCGATTCCCGGGCTCGATGATTACGCGCTGCTCGGCAAGGCGTGGTTTCACACGACCGAGGAGAAGCGCGGCAATCCGGTCTGGGACACCGTCATCTTCGACATGCCCGCATCGGGACACTCGGTCTCGATGCTGCGCATTCCGTGGGTCATCACGGACACCGTTCCTGAAGGACCGCTGACGCGCGATGCTCGCACGATCAAAGAGCTGCTCACCGACAAGCGCCGCACCGCGGCCGTGCTCGTAACGCTCGCGGAGGAGATGCCGGTCAACGAGGCGATCGAGCTCGAAGAGAAGTTGTCGAAGCTCGGCATCGTTCCGCAGCATGTCGTGTGCAATCAGATCTACCCCTCGCACTTCCCGGCGGGCTCGCCGGTGGCGCGCGTGCTCGACACTCTCGCTGCAGAACCGTCGCTGACGTCGCCGCTCTCGGAGATCACGCAGCACGCGACGCTGTCACGTGATCGCCGCGCGCTCAACGAGCGCTACCTCGGCGAGCTACGCAAGCGCACGAAGATCGGCGTGCACGAGCTGCCGATGCTGTTCGCTCCCGCGCTGACATCCGCGCACGTGCGCTCGCTCGCGGACCGACTGACTGCGTAACGGCTACTCGCCGGTCGCGCGCATCGGGAACAGTGGCTCGCCGTGGATCTCGAGGCGGTAGACGCTGTTCTCGGTCTCGACGTAGATCATCTTGCCGCCCGGCTCACCGAGCACGCGCTTCACCGGCGTCGTGATCATGCGATGACCGTGCGGGTCGCGGAAAATGACCATGCCGCGGCCAATGTAGGGGTACGAGATGAGATATCCCGTATAAATTCGCCCGCTGGCCCCGCCGGGTCGCTCGGAGCCAAGCTCACGAATCTTCCGTGCCGTGACGCTGACCATGGACGCGCTAATAATTAGTCTAAGAGATGGCAGTGCACTCGTCATCCTCTTTGCGGGTCCATAACCGGCTCCCTCCCCTTGGCTGATCCAACCGTGGTCGCGCTGTACGA
>Ga0315912_10004900_pt1 | contig 12456 bp, 13 predicted proteins | sample VfabasoilMG_FD_204469 | JGI IMG/M metagenome (GOLD analysis project Ga0315912, IMG submission 204469) | Garden soil microbial communities collected in Santa Monica, California, United States - V. faba soil | ecosystem: Environmental > Terrestrial > Soil > Garden | place: USA: California... | reverse complement strand
CATCGCCGCGCTGTTCACGATCTGGTCGAGCGCCAGCATGCTGAAGTTCACCGTCATCACTTCCACGATCGGCCGCATGCCGCCGAGCGCCGCGCCGACACCGGCGCCGACGAAGGCGAGCTCGGAGAGCGGCGCGTCGCGCACGCGCTCGGGGCCGAACCTGTCGAGCATCCCCTTGCTCACGGCGTAGGTGCCGCCGTACCTGCCGACGTCCTCGCCCATCAGGAAGACGCGCTCGTCCTTCTCGAACGCGTCGTACAGGCCCTGGCGCAGCGCCTCGCGGTAGGTGATCGTCATGGCGCGTACACGTCCTTCAGCAGGTCCTCGACCGGCTCCCAGCTGCCCGCCTCGGCGAAGGCGACCGCGCGGTCGACCTCGCGCAGGGCGGCGCGGTCGAGCTCGAGGAACTGCTCCTCGGTCAGCTCGCCCTGCGCCTTGAGGCGCGCGCTGAAGGTATGGATCGGGCCGCGCGCCTTCCAGCGCTCGACCTCGGCCTTGTCGCGGTACAGCTCGGCGTCGAACATCGAGTGCGCGCGGAAGCGGAAGGTCTTGGCCTCGACGAACACCGGGCCGTTGCCGGCGCGCACGTGCGCGCAGGCCTTCTTCGCCGCCTCGTGCACGTCGACCACGTCCATGCCGTCGGCGCGCAGCGCGGCCATGCCGTAGGCGGAGGCCTTCACGCACAGGTCGGTCTGCGACTCGGTGCGCTCGATGTCGCTGCCCATCGCGTAGAGGTTGTTCTCGCACAGGAAGACGACCGGCAGCCGCCAGAGCTGCGCCAGGTTCATCGACTCGTGGAACGCGCCTTCGGCTACGGCGCCTTCGCCGAAGAAGCACGCCGTCACCCGATTTTCGTTCTGTAATTTGCTGGCTAGACCCAAGCCGACTGAAAGGGGCAAACCTCCCCCGACAATCGCGTTGCCGCCGTAGAACCTCGTCTTCGCGTCGAACAGATGCATCGAGCCGCCGCGGCCGCGCGAGCAGCCCTCGCGCTTGCCGTACATCTCGGCCATGATGGCGTCCATCGGCACGCCGCGCAGCAGCGCCTGGCCGTGCTCGCGGTAGGTGGCGACGACGTTGTCCTCGGGCGCGAGCGCGCGCATGGCGCCCGCCGCCACGGCCTCCTCTCCTATATAGAGGTGCAGGAAGCCGCGGATCCTGCCGGCGCCGTAGAGCTCGGCGCACTTCTCCTCCAGGCGGCGCACGCGCAGCATGTCGGCGAGCAGCCCGAGCGACAGCTCGCGCGGGTAGGGCACCGGGCCGGCCGGCGGCGGCGGCGCGGCGTGGGTGTGCGCGGACGCGATCGGCTGGATCATGCGCCCGCCTCCAGCGTGGAGGTGTCGCCCTCGGGCAGCCCCAGCTCGCGCGCCTTGAGCAGGCGCCGCATGATCTTGCCGCTGCGCGTGCGCGGCAGCGTGGCGGCGAACTCGATCTCCTTCGGCGCGACCGCCGCGCCCAGGCGCTTGCGCGCGTGGCCGAGGATCTGCATCCTGAGATCCTCCGAGGGCGCAAAGCCCTGCTTCAGGGAGACGAAGGCCTTGACCACCTCTCCCATCACCGGGTCGGGCTTGCCGATCACGCCGGCCTCGGCCACCGCCGGGTGCTCCATCAGCGCGCTCTCCACCTCGAACGGCCCGATCAGGTGGCCGGCGGACTTGATGACGTCGTCGGCGCGGCCGACGAACCAGTAGTAGCCGTCGGCATCGCGCCTCGCCAGGTCGCCGGTCAGGTACCAGCCGTCGACGAAGCACTTGCGGTAGCGCTCCTCCTGCCCGAGGTAGCCGCGGAACATCGACGGCCAGCCGGCGCGCAAGGCGAGCTCTCCGTCGGTATCGGGGGTCCTTATGAACTCGAATTTCCCGTCGGAGTGACGAACGATTCCGGCTTCAACCCCGGGAAGCGGCTTGCCCATCGACCCGGGCTTGACGTCCATCGCCGGCGTGTTGGCGATCATGATGCCGCCGGTCTCGGTCTGCCACCAGTTGTCGTGGATCGGCATGCCGAAGGCGTCCATCCCCCACCACACCGCCTCGGGATTGAGGGGCTCGCCGACGCTCGCCACGAATCTGAGGCTGGCGAAGGAATATTTCTTCGCCGGCGCGGCTCCGGCCTTCATCAGCATGCGGATGGCGGTGGGCGCGGTGTACCAGACGCTCACCTTCTCGTCCTGCAGGATGCGGTACCAGCGCTCGGCGTCGAACTCGGCCTCGTCGACCACGCTGGTCACGCCGTGCAGGAGCGGCGTGACGATGCCGTACGAGGTCCCCGTCACCCAGCCCGGGTCGGCGGTGCACCAGTAGACATCGTCGGCGTGCAGGTCGAGCGCGACCACGCCGGTCGCGTAGTGCATCACCACCGCGCCGTGCACGTGCTGCGCGCCCTTCGGCATGCCGGTCGTGCCGCTCGTGAAGTGCAGGAAGGACACGTCGTCGGGCGTGGTCCGCTCGATCTGGAACGTGTCGGACGCGTCTTTCAGCAGCTCCTGAAATTCCTTGCCGTCCACTTTGAAGACGTGCTGCAGCGTCGGCATCTCGCCGGCGACCTTTTTCACCTTGCGCTCATAGAGCGCCTCGGTGGTGACCAGGACCTTGCCGCGCCCGAGGTTGATGCGGGTCTTCAGCGGCTCGGGGCCGAAGGCGGAGAAGAGCGGCGTTACCGCGGCGCCGCACTTGAGGCCGCCGAGCACCGCGGCGTACAGCTCCGGGATGCGGCCGCAGAGGACGAAGACGCCGTCCCCCTTGGCGATGCCGCGCGCGCGGAACAGGTTGGCGAAGCGGCTCGACAGCGCCGCCAGCTCGCGGTAGCTGACGTCGCGCCGCGCGCCGGCGGCGCCGAGCCAGCGGATCGCGGTCTTGCCGGCGAGCGGCCCGGCGGCGTGGCGGTCGAGCGCCTCGTGGGCGATGTTGAGCCCGCCGCCGGGCAGGCCGGCGAGCGAGCGCCGCGCAGCAGCCCAGTCGATCGGGGCGTTCGGCGCCACGCGCAGCGCCGCGAGGTCCTTGCGGATGACCGAAGGTCGCACGCGGCCAGTATTGCGGGGCGGCGCGGGGCTGGTTTGACCTGCGTCAACGGCGGTGCGCGCCCGCGAAACGAGAATTCCGGCGTGCAAGCGAGCGCTTATCCCGCCCACCTCTGCCGCGAGCGGCGCCTCGCCGACGGCCGCGCAGTCCTCATCCGCCCGGTGCGCCCCGAGGACCAGCCGGAATTGCGCCGGTTCTACGCCGCGCTGTCCGACGAAACGCGCCACCTGCGCTTCCAGAAATGGGTGCGCGAGGTGGGCGAGAAGACGCTGCATTCCTTCACGCACATCGACTACGACCGCCACATGGCGTTCGTCTGCGTCGCCGGCGAGGAGATCGTCGGCGAGGCGCGCTACATCGCCCAGGACGGCGGCGAGGGCTGCGAGTTCGCGGTCGTCATCGCCGACGCCTGGCACAAGACCGGCATCGCCGGGCTGCTCATGGAGGCGCTCATCTCGGCGGCGCGCGCCAGCGGCCTGAAAGCCATGGAAGGGCTGGTGCTGCGCGAGAACCAGGACATGCTGCGCTTCGTGCGCGCGCTCGGCTTCGAGGCCCACCACGAGCCGCTCGACCCGAGCATCAGCCGCGTGACGAAGAAGCTTTGACGCAGATCAAGACGCTCCGCAGAGGGAGGCGAACAATCGCTTAGGCCACCCAAAAGGGGCAAGGTCATGACAACTCTCTGGATCGTGGTTATCGGCGTACTGACCAGCTATCTGGCCTACACGCTGTACGCCAAGCGCATCGACCGCAGCGTCATTCAGTCCGATGCCAAGCGGGCCACGCCCGCCCGGATGTACATGGACGGGGTCGACTTCATGCCGACCAGCCGCAATGTCCTGTTCGGCTATCACTTCAAGGCCATCGCGGCCGCCGGGCCCATCGTCGGGCCGATCACCGCCGCCAATCTCTGGGGATGGGCCCCCTCCCTCGCCTGGCTGGTCCTCGGCGTGAGCTTCATCGGCTGGGTCAGCGACTACTCGGCCATCATGGTTGCGGTGCGCAACGACGGCAACAGCCTGTCCGCGATCGCGCACCGGCTCATCGCGCCGCGCACGCGCACCATCCTGTTCGTCTTCATCTTCTTCTACCTGATGCTGCTCGCCGGCGCGTTCATCGGCATCCTGGCGGCGATCCTCTCCGCGCGCCCCGACGTGCCCTTCGGCATCGTCATGCTCGCGCTGATGGGGCTGCTCGCGGGGCAAATGATGTACCGCTGGAAGATGGGCATCATGAACGTGACGATCCTGGTGGTCGCGATCACGCTCGCCGGCATGATCGCCGGCCCCTGGGGCCAGCACCGCGATGAAAAAGGCGCGCTGGTGCAGGGTCCCGTCGCCGCGGCGATCGTGCAGATGAACAGCGCGGTGGACGGGCTCACCGACCGCAAGGCGCTCTTCTCGGTCGAGGACCCGACGGCGGCGGACCCGCGCATCCCGGCGCCGGGCAAGGACGGCAAGCGTGCAAGCACGGCGGCGTACGACGCGGGCACGGGCCTGCTCAAGACGCTGCCCAACTACCTCCTGTGGATGGCGTTCCTCTTCGGCTTCAGCTACATGGGCGCCAACATGCCGATCTGGCGCTTCGCGCAGCCGGTCAACTACATCGGCTTCTGGATCACTTCGATCACCATCCTGCTCAGCGCGCTCGGCATGCTGGTCGCTCCGCTCCTCGGCACGAAGGACGCGGCGGGCAACCTCATCGGCGCGTTCGCCCTGCCCGCCTTCAAGACCCTCGGCTTCGACATGGTCGCGAACGCGGCATGGCAGCCGCTGTGGCCGATGCTCTTCGTGACCATCGCGTGCGGCGCCATCTCGGGCTGGCACGCGCTCGTCGGCTCGATCGGCACGGCGCGCCAGCTCGAGTACGACACCGACGGCCTGCCGGTCGGCGCGGGCGCGATGCTGTTCGGCGAGTTCCCCCTGGCGATGCTGTCCCTGACCGCCGTCTCCATCGCCGGCGCCGGCGGCGGCGGCGGACGCTTCGCGGTCGGCGTCGGCAAGCTGGTGTACGCCGGGACCTTCGGGCTGGTACCCGAGACTTTCGGCACCGCCCTCGGCTTCGCCACCTTCGTGATCATCGTGCTGACGGTCACGCAGCTCGTGTTCCGCGTCATGCGGGTGACGCTCGCCGAGTGGGTGGGCGACGCCCTGCCGCCCATGCGCAACATGCACGTCGCGAGCTTCATCTCCATGGGCTTCACGGCTGCGCTGGTGCTCACCGGCACCTGGGTCTACCTGTGGCAGATGTTCGGCGCCTCCAACCAGCTGATGGCGGCCCTCAGCCTGCTGGTGGTGTCGGTGTGGCTCAAGTCGGAGAAGCGCAACCCGAGCTACGCCGTCATCCCGATGGTCTTCATGTACGTCACCACGCTCGCGGCGACCGCCGTCACGGCGCGCAACCTCTACGTCACCATCGCGGCGAACCCGAAGATGTCGGCGCTGCCGGTGGCGGGCGCCTGGGCCATGATCGCCGTGTCGGCGCTGCTCTTCATCGCCGCCCTGATGATCGGCTGGGACGGCTGGAAGGCCTACCTGCGCCACGCCGCCGCGCCCGGTGCGCCGGCGCCGCGCCCGGCTACGGGTGCGACTTGACCGCCTTCTCCGCCAGATCGAGCACCGCCCGGAAGAACTCGTGCGCCGGCCGCGTGCGGTCGGGGAGCGCGACGTGAAGCAGGAACTGGGGCTCCGCCTTGCGCACGGTAAGGCGCGTGACCTGCATGCCGGCGTGCCGGGCCCGGGCGAGCAAAGCTTCGGGCGCGTCGAGCTCGACGGCAGGGGTTCTTTTCAGGACGCCTCGAATGATCAGCGTGTCGCGCCTGCCGCGCAGCCGCGACAGCGGCCACCAGAGCAGGTCGCGCGGCTCGAGGAAGATGACCACTGTTGCCTTGGCGAACTCGGCTTTGCCCTCGTTTATCACGAGCTCTACGGCCGTCGAGCCCAGCCAGCGCACGGTGGCGCGGCCGCCGAGGAGGGGCAGGCCGTCCTGCATCCAGCGCATGGTCTCGCGCCCGAGGTGAACGTTCCAGATCGTGCCGGCGGCAAACCAGGCGACCACCACGACCGCGGCAATCCCGACGAGCTCCGTCATGCGCGCTGACCATAGCATGCGCCGCGCCATCAGAGAATTCTTCTACGGCATGACGAGCTACGAGTTCGTCCAGCACGGCCTGGAGATGCGCGCCTCGCTGAACAAGCTGTTCATGCTCGGCGTGTTCGGCGACATGCTGGGCGTGCCGGTCCTGCCGCCCTACTACGGGCTGCGCCTGCTGCCCTTCGTGGTGCCGGAACTCGAGCGCTGGAAGGCGAGCCTGCTGCGCGAGCGCGAGTTCGGCGCCGACCACGAGCACCACTTGCACGGAGTCTAGACATGAGCGAAGAGGAAAAGAAGAGCCTTTGGCAGAACATCCGCGAGACCGTGTACGGCATGGCGGCGCACGACATGAGCCGCGCCGCGCTGCGCACGCGCGCCTCGATGGAGCATCTCTTCATCCTGATCACGATGGGCGACCTGCTCGGCATCCCGATCCTGCCGCCCTACTACAGCCTGCGCCTGCTGCCCTACGTCGTGCCGCAGATCGCCACCTGGAAGCGCCGCATGCTGCGTGAGAAAGACGCAGCCGACGCGATGTTCTGATGGCCCTCAAGGACATCTTCCTGCAGCACCCCGACCGCCGCTACATCATGTTCGGCGGCGGCGGCGGCGTCGGCAAGACCACCTTCTCGGCCGCGGCGGCCTACTGGCTGGCGAGCCAGGGCAAGAAAGTGCTGGTCTTCTCCGTCGACCCGCAGGCCTCGCTCACCGACATCTTCAAGCAGGACATCTTCGGCAAGGGCCCGGTGAAGATCATGCACAACCTGTGGGCGCAGGAGATCGACGCCGACAAGCACATCAAGGCCTACCAGCAGGAGATCCGCCAGAAGATCCTCGACATGTACGGCATGCCGGCGGTGCCCGAGGAGATCGAGAACTACATCCAGGCGGCGAGCGCCGAGCCGGCGATGGAAGAGAGCGCGATGTTCGACGCGGTGGTGGACGTGGTCATGAAGGGCGACTACGACTACTACATCTACGACCTGGTGCCGCTCGGCCACGCGCTCTACTACCTGTCGATGGCCAAGGTGTACGACGAGTGGATCAACAAGGTCACCAAGCTGCGCGAGGAGATGCGCGAGTACGAGGAGATGGTAAGCCGGCTGCAGCACAAGAAAGAGAGCGAGCAGGACCAGATCCTCAAGGAGCTGCTCTACATCAAGGGCCGCATCAACACCTCGGCCGGCATCCTCACCGACAAGGCGAAGACCGCCTTCTTCTTCGTGCTGATTCCGGAGGCCGGGGTCATCAACGACACGCAGAAGGCGGCCAAGCTGTTCGCGCAGTTCGACGTGCCGCTTTCCGGCTACGTGGTGAACCGCGTCATCCCGCACGACCTGCTCGGCCAGAACATCCCGGAGTACCTGCGCCACCGCATCGCGATGCAGGACCAGCACCTCGGGAAGCTGCAGGCATCTTTCGGCGACCAGGTGCTGGCGCGCGCGCCGGAGATGGAGCGCGACGTCACCGGGCTGCCGATGATCGAGAAGCTCGCCGGCATCATGTTCGCCTAGCCGCCCATGAACAACTCCATCACGTTGCCGATGCGCCGCTACCTCGCCGAGCACCCGGCGCAGAAGTACCTGTTCTTCGGCGGCAAGGGCGGCGTCGGCAAGACCGTGTTCGCCGCGGCCGCCGCCATCGGCCTCGCCCGGCAGGGCAAGCGCACGCTGCTCGCCTCGACCAACCCGGTCCACAGCCTGACCAACCTGCTCGGCCAGGACGTGCTCGGCAAGCACGTCGCGGTGAACGGCGTGCCGAATCTGTGGGCCTACGAGATCGAGACCAGGGAGACCATCGAGCGCAGCAAGCTGCAGATCCGCGAGAAGATCCGCTGGTTCCTCAAGTTCGCCGACATCACCACCAAGGCCGACGAGTTCGTCGAGACCGCGACCATGAACCCGGCCTTCGAGGAGTCGGCGATGTTCGAGAACATGATCGACCTGATGTTCAAGAACGAGTACGACGCCTACGTCTTCGACACCGCGCCCACCGCCAACGCGCGCCGCCTGCTCGGCATGTCGAAGGTGTACGCGCTGTGGGTCAACAAGATGATGAAGAGCCGCGAGGAGGCGAAGACGCTGCGCGAGCTGCTCTCCTTCAGCAAGAAGAAGGAGGCCGACCCGCTGATGGACTACCTGGTCTCCTTCCGCGACCGCATGGAGCACGCGCGCGTGCTGCTCACCGACCCCAAGCTCACCGCGTTCTACTTCGTCACGCTGGCCGAGGCGCTGCCGATCGCCGTGGTGACGCGCTTCATCCAGTGGTTCAAGGACTTCGGCATCCCGGTGGGCGGCGTCTTCGTCAACATGCTGATCGACGCCAGGGCGGTGGGCCCGGACGCGGCCGATTTCGTCAAGAACCGCGTCGCCATGCAGCAGGAGCACATGCAGACCATCTGGCGCGAGTTCGACGGCGCGGTGCGGGCGATCGTGCCGCTGTTCGAGAAAGAGGTGCGCGGCGTGGAGATGCTCAACCGCCTGTGCGACGCCATGCTCGCCGACGAGGGCGCGAAGGCGGCTTCGCCCGGGACGAGCAGCGTCGCCGCCGCTTGAGCGTCAGCATCGCCGCGCTCGCCGGCCCGGCGCCGGACGCCGGACCGCACGAGATCGTCGAGCGCAAGGGCCGCGGCCACCCCGACAGCCTGTGCGACGCGCTGGCCGAGAACCTGAGCCTCGCGCTGTCGCGTTTCTATGTGGAGCGCTTCGGCGCGATCCTGCACCATAACGTCGACAAGGCGCTGCTCATCGGCGGCGCGGCGCGGCCGGCGTTCGGCGGCGGCGCGCTGGATGAGCCGATCGAGATCATCCTCGCCGGGCGCGCGACGCGGCGCTTTGGCGGCGTGACCGTGCCGGTGGAGGAAATCGCGCTGCAGGCGAGCCGCGAATGGCTGGCGCGCAACATCCGCAACCTCGACCTCGGGCGCGACATCCGCATCGTGCCGCGCATCCGCGAGACTTCGCCCGACCTCGCCGCGCTGTTCGCGCGCGGCGCCGCGGGCGGCATGCCGCTAGCCAACGACACCTCCTTCGGCGTCGGCTTCGCGCCGCTCGACCGGCTGGAGCGCGCGGTGCTCGCCGCCGACGCCGCGCTGGCGCGCGCCGGCAGCCCGGAGCTCGGCGACGACACGAAGGTGCTCGGCGTGCGCAGCGGCGGGCGGATCGAGCTCACGCTCGCTTGCGCCTTCGTCGGCCGCCATGTGCGCGACCTGGACGACTACTTCGCGAAGAAGAGGCGCGCGGCGGCGCTCGCCACCGCGGCGGCGGGCGACGCGAGCGGCACCGATGCGCAGGCCGTGATGAACGCCGCCGACGGCGAGACCGCGGACAGCGTCTACCTGACCGTCACCGGCCTGTCGGCCGAAGCCGGCGACGACGGCCAGGTCGGGCGCGGCAACCGCGTCAACGGCCTCATCACGCCCTACCGGCCGATGAGCCTGGAAGCCGCGGCCGGCAAGAACCCGCTGAGCCACACCGGCAAGCTCTACAACCTGCTCGCCGGGCGCATCGCGCGGCGGCTCGCCGCGGAGCTGGCGGCGGTCGAGCGGGCGCAGTGCCTTCTGCTCAGCCGCATCGGCGCTCCGGTGAGCGAGCCCCGCCTCGCCGACATCGGCCTCGGCCTCGCCGAGCCGCGCGCGATCGAGACGCTGCGCGCCGGGGCGGAAGAGATCGTGCGCGCCGAGCTCGCGGCGGCGCCGCTGCTCTGGCGCGAAGCGCTCGCCGGGCGCTGCGCCGTGTGCTAAGCAGGCCCTCAGCGCCGCGCGCGGGTTTCGCGCACGCGCTCCTGGTCGACCGCGCGCACGAGATCGTGCAGCTCCTCGGCCACCAGCTCGATCAGGTCGTCCAGCGTGACGATGCCGGCGAGTGCACCGCTCTTCGTCACTACCGGCACTCGGCGCACGCCTTTCTCGCGCATCAGGCGCAGCGTGTCGGGCAGGCCGTCCTGCTCGCGCACCACCAGGGCGCCGCCGGCGTTGATGACGTCGCTCACCGTCAGCGCGCGCGGATCGAGCTCCTTCGCCACTACGGCGACGACGATGTCGCGGTCGGTGATGATGCCCACCGGCACGCGCTCCGACTGCCGCTCGACCACGATCACCAGGCTGCCGACGTGATGCTCGCGCATGAGGCGCGCGGCGTCGCACAGCCGGGTGTTCCGGTAAGCGACTACCACGTCGCGGTTGCAGATCTCGCCTACGTTCATTGCGGTCTCCCGTTGGATGGTCTGCCTGCCTTCGGCGCGGCGGGCGCCTCGATCTCGCGCCGGTAGCGCGCGTTGACTTCCTCGTAGCGCTTCTGCGCCAGCGCGTCGTCGTAGACGCTCACGATCTCGGTTTCGAACAGCGAGCGCACGCCGCCGTTGAACTCGACCGCCAGCTCGGCGGTGGACCCGGGCGGCCCTTCGATGCGGTGCTGCGGCGCGATCGGGAACAGGCCGCGCTCCATGGCGATGCGCTGGCCGCGCTCGGAGAGCAGGAACTCGACGAAGGCGCGCGCCGCCTTCGGGTGCCGCGCGCCGGCGAGCACCGCTGCCGGGCCGGAGGTGATCCACGCGGTCTTCGGCGCGACGTAGCGGATGTCGAAGCCGGCGAGGCGCTCCTCGAACGCCATGTAGCTCGGCACCGAGAAGCCGATCGCGAACTCGCCCTTGGCCACCACCGCGGGCACGTCGCGGCTGCGCGGGGCGTAGAAGCCGGTATTCGCCGCCAGCCGCCTGAGCCATTGCCAGCCGCGCGCCTCGCCGTCGCGCTGCAGGATCACTTCGTAGGCGGCGTGGCTGCTCGAGGAGCGCGTCGGCGGCGCTTGCGCGACCTGGCCCTTGAGGCGCGGGTCGAGCAGGTCGTCCCAGTCCTTCGGCGGCGGCACGCCCAGGCGCGCGAGCAGCCGCGGGTGGTAGGCGATGCCGCAGGTCTCGAGCACCGTGCCGACCCAGAAGCCGTTCGGATCCTTGAGCGATACCGCCTTCGGCGCGCCGAGCTGCGGCGGGATCGCGTCGGTCACCGCCGGCGGCAGCCCGAGGGGCGCGAGCAGCTTCTGCGCCGCCAGCCGGTCGTAGAGCGCGCTCTCGCCGCCCCAGAAGAGATCGGCCTGCGGCCTGCCGTTCCATTCCACGATGCGGCCGTAGGCGATCGGCGTGCCGGCGGCGAGCGCGCTGGTCTTCACCGTCACGCCCCAGCGCTGCTTCGCGTATTTCGCGAACTCGGCCAGCGCCGGGTCGGTGAAGCTCTTGCCGACCGGCGTGATGAGGACCAGCTCGCTCTCGATCGGCTGCGCGGCGGCCGGCAGGGCCGCCAGCAGCGCCGCGAGCCCCGCCGCAAGGACGATGCGCCTCATGGCTCCGATCATAGGAAGGGCGCGCCGCCGCCGCTTGATCTCGGTCAAAGGGCGGCCGGCCGGCGCGCGCAAGCTGGCGGGCAAGGAGACCCCCATGAAGACCGACAGCAAGCTGGAGCAGCAGATCCGCAACGCCGTGCGGCGCGGCCGCAGCGTCGAGCAGGCGGTGCACGACATCACCCTCTCGGCGCTCACCCGGCGCAGCCTCGACCGCGCCGCGATGCGCAAGGTCGCAGACGAGGTGATGACGAACGTAAGGGATGCCGCGAACGTGAAAGGCGCGCGGGCGAAGGACGTGATCGCAGATGCCGCCGCCGGCGTCAACCAGGCGCTCGCGCACGCCGCGCGCGCTCTCAAGGTGTCGCGCCGCGTCGCGGCCGGCGTCGACGCCGCGGCTGCATCCGGAGCCATGATGGCGCGCATCGCCGCCGGCGTGCTCGCCGGCATCGCCGACAGCCTGACGCGCACGGGCAAGCCGCGCCGCCGCTGATGCTGCGCGAGCTGGCCGGCACCGCGCGCGACCTCGGCCGCCTGCAGGACATCGCCGGCGTCCTGATCCGCTACGGCTTCGGCGACGCGGTGCGGCGCCTGGGCCTCGCCGGCGTGCTCGAGCGGGCCGGCAAGGCGCTGCACTGGACGCACGCGGCGGAGCTCGCGCGCCTCGCGCCGCCCGAGCGCGTGCGCCACGCGCTGCAGGACCTCGGCCCGGCCTTCGTCAAGCTCGGCCAGCTGCTCGCCACCCGCGTCGACCTGTTCGGCCCGGAATGGATCGACGAGTTCGAGAAGCTGCAGGACCGCGCGCCGCCCTCGCCCGCGGCCGAGGTGCGCGCTCAGCTCACCGAAGACCTCGGCGCCGCGCCGGAGGAAGCCTTCGCCTTCTTCGACCCGGCGCCGGTGGCCGCCGGCTCGATCGCGCAGGTGCACCGCGCGCGCCTCGCCGACGGCAGCGAGCTGGCGGTGAAGGTGCGCCGCCCCGGCATCCGGCCGGTGGTGGAGGCGGACCTGCGGCTGCT